>WNGE01006944.1_pt1 | contig 12701 bp, 14 predicted proteins | sample 5400651 | NCBI WGS metagenome assembly WNGE01 (sample SAMN13153370, study PRJNA577476) | soil metagenome | isolation source: 60 cm soil or saprolite under grassland replicate 2 | place: USA:California | collected 2016-06-15 | reverse complement strand
CGAGCTACGGCGTCACTGTCTGCCCGCACTGGTTTCACGACCTGCACGCGCACCTCGTGGCGGCGACCCCGAACGCGCGCTACGTCGAGTTCTTCCCCGACGACCAAGTGCTCAATTTCCGGCGTCTCATCGACGCGCAGCTCAAGGCCAAGGACGGCATGCTGCTTCTGCCCGAGACCCCAGGCCTGGGGTTCGGGTTCGACGAAAAAGCGCTGGCGCGTTACGCGCTCAAGGACGGGAACTCGGCCTGGAAGCTGCTGAAGTAGTCAGTCCACGCCGGGATGATCATGCTCCGGCGGCCCGTTTTGAAAGCGCGGCGAGAAGCCGGTCGTGAATACCCTCGAAACTTCCGTTCGACATGATGAGCACCTGATCGCCCGGCCTCGCTTCGGCGGCAATCGCTACGACCAGACGCTCAAGATCGGGCTCGCAGCATGCACGCTCCCCAAGCGGTGCGAGAGTCGCCGCCGCATCCCAGCCCAAGTTCGCGCTGTAGCAGAAAACCCGGTCGGCGCGCTCGAGACTCGCGGGCAGGCGGTCCTTCATCACGCCGGCTTTCATGGTGTTGGAGCGAGGCTCAAGCACGGCCAAGATCCGAGCGTTTCCGACTTGATCCCTCAGGCCCGCAAGCGTTGTGGCGATGGCGGTCGGGTGGTGGGCGAAGTCGTCCCAGACTGCGACACCCGCTGCCGTACCCCGAAGTTCCATGCGGCGCCTGACGCTCTTGAAGCGCGCGAGCGACTGCACAGCGCGCGCAGGCTCGACACCGGCGGCCCGCGCTGCAGCGATCGCGGCAAGAGCGTTCGAGCGATTGTGCTCCCCGAGCAATTCCCAGCAGAGCTGGCCAACCGGCGTCTCCTGGTAAAGCACATCGAAACATCCCCTTGCGACCTCGCTCGCTCTCCAGCCCTCTTTGACGCCAAAGCGCTCAACTGGAGTCCAGCAGCCTCGAGTGAGCACGCGCTCTATCGCTGGATCGGCGCCGTTCACGATCAGCTGACCGGAACTGGGTATCGTTCGAACGAAATTATGAAATTGCGTCTCGATCGCTGTAAGATCGACGAAGATATCGGCATGATCGAACTCGATATTGCTCAAAATGGCAACCCTGGGCCGGTAGTGCACCATCTTGGAGCGCTTGTCGAAGAAGGCCGTGTCGTATTCGTCGGCCTCGATCACAAAATGCCTTGTGTTTCCCAACCTCGCGGATACTCCGAAATTCTTCGGAATACCGCCAATCAAGAACCCGGGGGCGAGACCGCTATCCTCGAGAATCCAGGCCAGCATGGACGAGGTGGTTGTTTTCCCGTGAGTTCCTGCTATGGCGAGCACCTGCCTGTCCACCAGGATGTTCTCCGCCAGCCATTGGGGACCGGAAACGTACCGGTCGCCCTGATCGAGTATCGCCTCCACGAGCGAGTTGCCGCGACTCACTACATTGCCGATCAACCACAGATCGGGCTTGAGAGCGAGCTGGTCGGCGCCATAGCCCTCGGTCAGCTCGATGCCTTGGGCGAGGAGCTGTGTGCTCATCGGCGGATAGACGTTGGCGTCGCATCCCGTAACGCGATAACCCGCCGTCTGCGCAATCGCGGCGATGCCCCCCATGAAAGTGCCGCAGATTCCGAGGATGTGGATGTGCACGGGGCCCGGGGGGTAAAGCGCGCCGCGACGAGAGCGCGTCATTGAAAAGGGCACGATTCTAGCCTACTTCGCCGCGTTTCCCGGCTGCTGCGGTATCATGAACGAAGCCCGCCTGCTTTTTCTCCATGCCGAAAGACAGCAAGCCCAGGCAGCAACAAATGCGCGCACGCATTGCTGCCGCCGCCGCGCGCATGATGGCCGAGGACGGCATCGAGAATTTCGCCCACGCCAAGCGCAAGGCCGCGCGCCAGCTGGGGGCAGAAGACACGCAATCGCTGCCGAAGAACGAGGAAATCGAGGTTGAGTTGCGGGCTTACCAGTCGCTTTACCAGGGCGAGGAGCAGCGCGAGCGCATTCGATACCTGCGCGAGCGAGCGCTCGAGGCAATGCGTTTGCTGGAGCAGTTTCGCCCTTACCTTGCCGGCGCGGTGCTCAAGGGCACGGCCGGGCGGTATAGCGACATCGATTTGCAGCTATTCACCGATGACAGCAAATCGGTGGAGCTTTTTCTCCTGAACCGCAATATCCCTTACGATATTTTCGATCAGCGTCACTTCGTCGGCGACCAAGCGCGCGCCGTGTCGGTGCTGAAGCTCGACTGGCAAGGCGTACCGGTCAATTTGGCGATCCACGCTCTGAAGGACGAGCGTGGCACTTTGAAAACCACCTTTGGAGGGCGACCGATCGAGCGCGCCGGGATCCAGGCGGTGACCCAGCTCGTGTTCCCGCAGGATGGCTAGGATCCCGCCGCGAACCGGGTGTTTGGTAGCGAATTGCATGCGCTACGCTGGAGGACAGGCTCAACCAGGCTGCGATTTGCGTTGAATAGTTTTCAACATAACCAATCACCGTCGAATTTCGGCTAAAAGTCTGAATCTACCGAGCTCGACTATTCCGGCTATTGGAGCCCGCGTGACATCGTCAACGCAAAGAGCCGGTTGGTATAAGAAACTCGACATTCTGGCTTAACTAAGTCGCTCATTTAGCTCGAAAATGCGGCAAATACTGGACAATTTCCTGCGAACTGCGTCAAACTTCCGGCCATGTCGAAACTCAAGCGTGTCGCGGGTGCACCACGAAGAAGGCTCAAAAACATTCTGGTCCTTCACGGCCCCAACCTCAATCTGCTGGGCGCGCGTGAGCCAAGGATCTACGGCAAAGAAACCATCCAGAGCATCAACGAGCGGCTAAGCCGGATGGCCAGGAGCGAAGGGGCAAGCCTTCAGGTCTTCCAGAGCAACCACGAAGGGGCCTTGATCGAGCGCGTTCAGGGGGGAAAGCAGCAGCGCATTTCGTGGATTATCGTCAATCCTGGAGGGTTGACCCACACCAGCGTGGCGCTTCGCGACGCCTTCGCCGCGGTAAAGATCCCCTTCATCGAGGTGCATTTGTCAAACATCTATTCCAGGGAGCCATTCCGGCGTCATTCGTACTTTTCCGACCTTGCGGTCGGCACGATCTGCGGGCTTGGCAGCCGCGGTTATGACCTCGCGCTGCAGTTCGTGCTGCAAGAGTCGCGCTGACAGCCCCGATTTAAGGGTGCACGAGGGGGTTGTCCCTGAGATGTGCTCAAGACTCTTCTAGCCGAACCTCGCGCGACTCGAAGGGCGCGACCGGAACCGAAGGAGGCCAGCATGGATTTGCGAAAACTAAAAAAACTGATTGACCTCGTCGAGGAATCGGGGATTGCCGAGTTGGAAGTCACCGAAGGCGAGGAAAAAGTCAAGATCGTCAAAGGCGGTCCAAGCGGAAGGGAAGTAGTCATACTTCCTGCGTCCGCCCCGGCCGGCCCGCCCGCTGCTCAAGCTCTATCCGTAGCCGCGGCGCCGGCGGCTCCAGCCGCTGCGCCCGCTGCCGCGGAACAAGCCCCAACGTCGCTCGAAGGCCATATCGTCAAGTCGCCCATGGTCGGCACTTTCTACCGGGCGGGCTCCCCCGGCGCAAAGCCTTTCGTGGAGGTTGGAGATACGGTTGAGGCCGGCCAGACCATCTGCGTCATCGAGGCGATGAAGCTGATGAACGAAATCGAGGCCGACAAGAACGGCGTGATCAAGGCAATCATGGTCGAGAACGGCCAGCCCGTCGAGTATGGCGAATCCCTGATGATGATTGGTTAGCACGTTGTTCAAGAAACGAGCACACCCTGAGCACGCCCCCTTTCATACTCCCCACATCAGAGACTGCGGAAGACTGTTTCACTAAATCATGTTCGAGAAAGTTCTGATCGCCAACCGCGGCGAGATCGCCTTGCGCATCCAGCGCGCCTGCCGCGACATGGGCATCAAGACCGTCGTAGTGCATTCGGAGGCGGATAGCGACGCCAAGTATGTGAAGCTCGCCGACGAGTCGGTGTGCATCGGTCCTGCAGCCTCCAGCGCGAGTTACCTGAATATTCCGGCCATCATCAGCGCGGCGGAGGTCACCGACGCCGAGGCAATTCACCCGGGCTACGGATTTCTTTCTGAAAATCCCGACTTCGCCGAACGCGTGGACAAGAGCGGGTTCACATTTATCGGGCCAACGGCGGAGACCATCAGGCTGATGGGCGACAAGGTGAGCGCAAAACAGATCATGGAAAAAGCCGGGGTGCCGTGCGTTCCGGGTTCCGATGGATCGCTACCGGATGCGCCCGAGGAGGCCCTCAAGATCGCGAGGAAGGTCGGTTACCCGGTCATCGTCAAATCGGCGGGCGGGGGCGGCGGACGCGGCATGCGTGTCGTGCACACCGAAGCGGCTCTCAAGAGCGCGATCAGTATCACGCGGGCCGAAGCCGAAGCGGCATTCGGCAATCCCACCGTATACCTGGAAAAGTATCTCGAGAACCCGCGTCACATCGAAGTGCAGGTGCTCGCCGACGGACACAAGAGCGTGATCTATCTCGGCGAGCGGGATTGCTCGATGCAGCGACGTCATCAAAAGGTCATGGAAGAGGCCCCCGCCCCCGACATCACCCCGAAACTGCGTGCGCGCATCGGCGAGCGCTGCATCGAGGCGTGCCGCAAGATCGGCTACCGAGGAGCCGGCACTTTCGAGTTCCTCTACGAGGAAGGCGAGTTCTACTTTATCGAGATGAACACCCGCATTCAGGTCGAGCACCCAGTGACCGAGATGATCACCGGCGTCGACATCGTGCAGGAGCAGATCCGCGTCGCGGCCGGGGAGCGGCTTTCCGTGCGGCAGAAAAACATCGAATTCCGCGGTCATGCGATCGAGTGCCGCATCAACGCCGAGGACCCGTTTCGCTTCACCCCATCGCCGGGGCGCATCACTTCCTACCACCCGCCCGGGGGGCCGGGCATCCGGGTCGACACGCATATTTACCAGGGCTACGCGGTGCCCAGCAACTACGACTCGCTGATCGGCAAGGTCATCGCCTACGGGGCAAACCGCGATCAGGCAATTCGGCGCATGCGCATCGCGCTCTCGGAAATGGTGATAGAGGGCATCCAGACCAACATCCCGCTCCACCAGGAGCTCCTGCTCGACAACCACGTCATCAGAGGAGGGGTGAACATCCATTACCTTGAGCAGAAGCTCGCCCAGCAGAAGAAACGCGACGCCGCGAAGTAAGGATCGAGACGTGACGCTGACCGCGCTCGTCCTGGAACTCGATGCCGCGTGTGCCGAGCGCCTTTCCGACGCGCTGCTCGAGCTGGGGGCGCTGTCGGTCACCTTCGAGGACGCCCGCGCGGTCACGGCCGCGGAAGTGCCGTGTGAGCCGGGCGAATCCCCAACATGGCAGCGGGTGAAACTCACCGCATTGTGGCGCGCTCAGGACGACCCCGAACGACGGCTCCTTCGCGCCTGCGAAACGGTAGGGCTATCGGTCCCGCTTCACGGGCTGCGCAGCGTTCCCGATGGGGATTGGATCGCGAAATCGAAGGCGCAGTTTGGTCCGATCCGCATATCGGCGCGGCTATGGATAGTACCCAGCTGGCACGTTCCGCCCGAACCGGACGCCATCAACCTCGTGCTCGATCCGGGGCTCGCGTTCGGCACCGGCGACCATCCCAGCACGCGCCTGTGCCTGCAGTGGCTCGATCGCACCATCGGGGGAGGCGAGACGGTTCTCGACTACGGCTGCGGTTCCGGTATATTGGCTATCGCCGCGCTGAAGCTCGGAGCGCGCCGCGCAGTCGGCGTCGACATCGATCCCGACGCCGTAGCCGCCGCCCGCGCCAACGCCAGGCGCAACGGCGTCGAGGGCCAGTTTCTCGACGGCCTCGCGCCGCTCGCGTTCACGGCAGATGTCGTGGTCGCCAATATCCTTGCCAATCCGTTGAAGCTGCTCGCTCCGCTGCTCGCATCGCGCATCAGGCGCGGCGGGCGGCTCGCGCTCTCGGGGATTCTCCCGGACCAGGCGAGCGAGATCGAGAAATGCTACGCGCCCTGGATCGAGTTCGCGCCATGCGCCGAGTCCGAGGGCTGGGCGTGTCTCTCGGGGGTGCGGCTATGAGCATGATCACGCGCTGCCCGGCCTGCGCCACCGCGTTTCGCGTTACCGAGTCGCAACTTCGCGCGCGCTCGGGCCAGGTCCGCTGCGGACGTTGCGGCGCCCTGTTCGATGCCCTCGCCGCGCTGAGCCCGGGCTCGTCCAGCCGTGCTTCCCTGCCGCAGCTTGATGCCCCACCCGCTTCCACTGCGCCGATGCTCGATACCGAGAAGGACGCGGCATTTGACTTCGGACCGCGGCCGCACCGGCGTTCGGGCCGGATGTGGTGGCTCGGGAGCGCGTTCCTTGTGCTTGCGCTCGCGGCGCAAGTCGCCTATCGCTACCGCGGCGAGATCGCGGTGCTGCTGCCCGAAGCAAAGCCGCTCATCCATGGAATGTGCGCCGAGCTCGGCTGCGATGTACCGCTCCCGCGGCGTGCGGAACTCCTCGGAATCGAGTCCTCTGACCTTCAAGCCGACAGCACCCTTCCCAGCGTGATGGTGCTGACCGCAACGCTCAGGAACCGGGCCGGCTTTATCCAGGCTTTTCCGGCTCTGGAGCTGACTCTCACCGATGCCCAGGACCAGACTGTCGCCCGGCGCGTGCTCATGCCTCGGGACTATGCTCCGCAGGGCACGGGGCAGGAGCCCGGCTTTGCCGCCGGGGGCGAGCTCCAGATCCGGGTCCATATCGAAGCGGCGGCGCTCAAGCCGACCGGCTATCGGCTCTACCTGTTTTATTTGTAGGAAGGTCCTCCCTAATTTTTATGCGCATCCTGATCTGCGGCTCGATCGCGTACGACAACATCATGGTATTCCGCGGCCGTTTCCGGGAGCACATCCTGCCCGAACAGATCCACATCCTGAATGTGTCCTTCCTCGTTCCCGAGCTGCGGCGGGAGTTCGGCGGTTGCGCCGGCAATATCGCCTACAACCTGAAGCTTCTCGGCGCCGATCCACTGACGATGGCCACCGTCGGCGACGACGCCCTGCTGTACTTCGAGCGGCTCGAGCGGCTCGGCATCGAGCAGGATTGCGTGCGACAGGTGCCCGATACGCTCACCGCCCAGGCGTTCATCACCACCGACCTGGACGACAACCAGATCACGGCCTTCCATCCCGGGGCGATGAATTATTCGCATCTGAACAAAATAACGGCGGAGCTCGGCGCGCACCTCGCGATCATTGCGCCCGACGGGCGCGAGGGCATGCTGCAACACGCGCGCGAGCTTGCGGAGCTGCGCATTCCGTTCGTATTCGACCCGGGCCAGGGGCTGCCGATGTTTTCGGGCGAAGAGCTGCTCGCTTTCGTCGAACAGGCGAGCTACCTCGCGGTCAACGACTACGAAGGCCGGCTCCTCGAGGAGCGCACCGGAAGCAAGCTCGAAGAGTTTGCGCACAGTCTCGAAGCGCTCATCCTTACCCGGGGCGCGGAAGGGTCCATCATCTACGTGGACGGTCAACGGATCGACATCCCGTGCGTTAAGGCGACCGAAGTGGTGGACCCCACCGGCTGCGGCGACGCGTATCGCGCCGGTATTCTCTACGGCATCGCCGCGGGCTTCGACTGGGAAAAGACCGGCAGGCTCGCGTCCCTCATGGGAGCGATCAAGATCGCGTCGCGCGGGGGGCAGAACCATAAGCTAAGCCGCGACGGGATCACGCACTTGTTTCGCGAAAATTTCAAGTCCGACCTTTGAGGAGAACATCATGAAATGGGCAATCCTGGCGGTGACTGCAATTGCACTGCCTCTAACGCTTACCGGCTGCTACACCCCTTCGAGTTCCGGGGCCGTCTACACCTCGGGCCAGACCGGACGCGAGCAAACGGTGCGAATGGGCGTGGTGGAATCGGTGCGCCAGGTCACGATCGAGGGAACGCGGGGCGAGATCGGCACGCTCGCGGGGGGAGCAGTGGGTGGCATCGCCGGCAGCGACGTCGGTGGCGGCAAGGGCTCGGGCGTAGGCACGATCCTCGGCGCGGTGGTCGGCGGGGTGGCGGGCTCGGCCATCGAGCGCAACGTCACCCAGAAAAAGGGCGTCGAGATCACCGTGCGGCTGGACAACGGCGAGGTGCGCGCGATCGCCCAGGAAGCTGACGAAGAATTCCGTCCCGGGGAACGGGTGCGCCTGGTGACCGGAGGCGGCAAGACCCGCGTGACACACTAGTCTTACGGTTTCGGTTTCGAGAAGGGCGCAGTTCCTGCGCCCTTTTTGTTTGCCCGGCGCGGCTCTTCGCCGCCAACCAGTAGAATGCCGCCTGGTCCGAGAGGAGAAATGCACGATGGCGGCCAACCACCGCACTCCGGTTCCGCTGCGCCTGGTTCGCCTGGCAAGGCTTGCGCTGCATCTTGTGCGCGGTCTTGCCATCGCCTGGCTGTGTTACCCGAAACTCTCCGAGGCCGAGCAGAATGCGCAAAAGCGCCGCTGGTCGAGAACGCTGCTCTCGATCCTGTCGGTGTCGGTGCGCGAGCAAAACGCACCGAAAAAGCTCCCCGAGCGCTGCATGCTCGCGCTCAATCACATTTCCTGGCTCGACATCTTCGTGATCGACGCGACCTTCCCCGCGACTTTCGTCGCCAAGTCGGAAGTCCGCAGCTGGCCGGTCGTGGGCTGGTTGTGCACGCTGGTTGGCACTTTGTACATAGAGCGCGGCAAGCGCTCTGCGGCGGTGCGCGCCCGCCAGGCAGTAGCCGGAGAACTCGAGCGCGGCGCGCTGGTCGCGGTTTGCCCCGAGGGAATCACGACCTTCGGGCGGAGCCTTGAGCGCTTTCACGCGGCGCTGTTCCAGCCGGCTCTCGACGCGGCGGCCACGCTGCAGCCCGCGGCGCTGCGCTATCTCGACAGCGCGGGCCGGCATACCGACGCCGCCGGCTACGTCGGCGAAACCTCGTTGCTTGAATCCGTCTGGGCCATCGTCTCGAGCCGCCACATCGTAGCGGAACTCCATCTCCTCGCGCCGATTTCGGTGCGCGGCCAGACGCGGCGCTCCCTCGCAGAAAAGACCGAAGCCGCTATCGCCGCGGCACTGGGCGTGCCTGCGCCGCAGAGGATTTCACGAGCGCGGCACTAGCCGCGCAGGGCACCTGATACAAACGCCTGTCTTCCAAGCGAATTGCAGTGAGCTTCCCGCCCCAAACGCACCCTGAATCGAGCGCGAGGAGTTTGGGTGCGACGCGCAAGCCGAGCGCCGACCAATGGCCGCAGATCACCGTCTGGTCCGCGCTTCTCCTGCCCGGCACGTCGAACCACGGCAGATGGCCGGCGGGAGCCTCGGTCGTCTCGCCTTTGGTGCGGAATTCCATGACGCCTTCGGGCGTGCAAAAGCGCAAGCGTGTCATGGCGTTGACGATCAAGCGCAGGCGGTCGATCCCGCGCAAGCTGTCGTCCCAGCGGTCCGGGCGCGAGCCGTAGAGGTGCGCGAGGAATTCCCGGTGCCGGGGTCCGCGCAGTTCCGCCTCGACCTCTCTCGCGAGCGCTGCCGCGGTGGCGACGTCCCATTGCGGCAGCAGGCCCGCGTGAACCAGCACGTAATTCGCCTCGACGTGAATCATCGGCCGGTGACGCAACCAGTCGATGAGCTCGTCGCGATCGGGTGCCGCGAGCACTTCTGCGAGCGTGTCGTCTTCGCGTTCCTTGACAACGCCGTGTGCGAGCGCGAGCAAGTGCAGATCGTGGTTGCCGAGGACCGCCAGCGCGCGCTCGCCCAGATCACGCACGAAACGCAGCGTGGCAAGCGATGCCGGGCCGCGGTTGACGAGATCGCCTACGAACCACAAGCGGTCCTTGTCGCCGTCGAATCCGACCGAGCCGAGCAGCACCCCCAACTCCTGGAAGCTGCCCTGGACGTCGCCGATCGCGTAGATGGGCATTTCGGGAGTGTACCCGTCAACCAGGTGCCGGGACCGGTACCCCAGGCTTGGTTAGGCGCCTAGTGGTCGAATCGGCCAATTCCCGCCGACCTCCTAGACCGTTGTACTAAAATGACGCTCCCCGATCACTCGTTGCAGCAGTCTTTGCTATGGCGGAAAAGTTCTCGAAATCGATCCTTCGTGGTCTGGACCGCCTGCGAAAGGCGTTCCACGAAGCTCCGGAAAAGCCTTCGGCTTCAAAGAAGGTCAAACGCGCCGAGCGTCGATCTTCTCCCTCGGACGCGGAGCGAACTGCCGCTCCGACAGGCGCCGCGGAGGCGCCCGAGGCGAAGCCGGGCAAGAAAAACCCACCCAATCATCCCTGGTTCCGCCACCGCCAGCGGTGGTAGCTACGCGCGCTGGCTGCCGCCCGCACCGACTGTAGCAGGCGGGTTCCCGCCGGCGTGGGTCAAACCGGCCGCCTGAGCAAGGAGAAGCAGTGCCCGGGAAAAAAGCGCACTCACTCGCGGCGACCGGCTGGTCGGCAGAAATACATCGCGCGCTCAAATCGCAGCGCGTGCGGCAGGTGTCCTACGTCCCCGACGCGGGCCACAAGCGCCTGATCGAGCTATGCCACGCAGATAAAAGCATGAAGGTCGTACCGCTCACGACCGAGGAGGAAGGCGTCGGCCTTGCGGCGGGCGCGTGGCTCGGCGGGGAGCGCGCGGTGCTCCTCATGCAGTCGAGCGGCGTCGGCAATTGCATCAATGCGCTGACCCTCGCGGCGAATTGCGCCTTTCCGCTGCTCATGCTCGTGACCATGCGCGGCGAGCGGGGGGAGTTCAATCCGTGGCAGATTCCGATGGGCCAGGCGGCGTCCGACGCGCTGCGCCTGATGGGCGCGCGCACAATGCGCCTGGGGCGCGCCGAGGAAACGGGCGCTACAGTCACCGCGGCGGCGAAGCTCGCTTTCGAGGGTTACGGCGCGGTCGCAGTGCTGATTTCGCAGGCCATGATCGGCGCGAAGTCGTTCGGGGACAAGCCTTGAGGAGCGCAGCGCTCGATCGTCGCAAGGTCGTTCGCGCACTGCTCGATCGGCGCGGCGAGCTTCTCGTCGTCGCGGGCCTCGGATCGGCGGCGTGGGACTGCACCGCTGCGGGCGATCATCCGCTCACTTTTCCCCTGTGGGGCGCGATGGGGTCGGCGTGCATGATCGGACTGGGACTTGCCCTTGCGCAGCCCAAACGACGCGTGCTCGTCGTCACCGGGGACGGCGAGATGCTGATGGGGCTGGGGAGCCTCGCCACCGTCGGCGTGCAGCGCCCGGCCAATCTCGCCGTCGTGGTCCTCGACAACGAGCGCTACGGCGAGACCGGCATGCAGAAGACCCACACCGGCTACGGCGTGGATCTCGGCGCGATCGCCCGAGCGTGCGGGTTCGAGACGCGCGTTGTCCGAAAGAGCGCCGGGATCGCGGCGATGCGCTCGGGCGTTTTCGGCGGCCGCGGCCCGCTTTTCTATCAGGTGAAGGTGAAGCCCGAGACCCTGCCGCTCGCTCTGCCGCCGCGCGACGGCGCCTATCTGAAACAGCGTTTCCGTGAAGCTCTGCTGGGCAGAAAGAACGTCGCGCAGTGATGTCGTCGCGCCTTCACTGCTCCATCGCGCTCGCGGCGAAAACTTCGTCGAGGGCTACAAGGCGCGGCGTCAGGCCCTGCTCATGGGAGTAGAGCGCCGCGGTCTCGAGCACTTTGCGGTTGGCCCTGATGCCGTGGCGCACGAGCGCGGTGCGCAAAGCCTCTGCGGTCTCTCGCGCGAGCAGCCCGGCGGCCAAGTGATATTCGGCGTGCTCCAGGCGCTCCCGGTCCGCGATCTCATTGGCGCGCTCGAACGCCTTGTAGAGATTCAGGACGACCCAGGGGTGCTTGCCTGCAATCTCCTTGCGGATGACCATGCCGTGGTTGATGGGAAAGATGCCGGTCTTGCGGTAGTAGCGGATTCCTTCCGCCACGGGATCGGGAAAGAGCGGCTTGATGTCGCGGTGGTGCCACAGGTCGGCGGTGCTGCGATCGACGAGGTTGGGATTGACGATGTAATGGATCGCCGCATCCAGCTCCCCCGAGAGCATCATGCTCCCGATGTTTTTTTCAGGCGGGATCTGGTGGATCGTAACCCCCGGCGGCGCCGTGAAGCCGACCGCGCCCCGATGGCTGTGGGAAGGGCCGCGCTCCATCCAGAACTGCATGTCCTTCGGCGCAACGCCGAACTCGTGCTCGAGCACCCCGCGCGTCCAGAGCGCGGCGGTCTGCTGGTATCCTCGTAGTGAAGATCGGCAGGCCGATCCAGCGGTCGTCACCCTTCGATCTGGCCATCATCAGCGAGGAAAACGACATCTCGGAAACGTCGAAGTCGGCGAAGCGCAGCTGCCGCCAGAAGAGCTCGGACGGATGCACGGGGCTCGGTATGAGGGTGATGCCGTCAGGCTTCACTCTCCCGTCGAATAGGGACCAGGTCCTGGGATTGGACGCCATCGCGATGCTGAGCGGAATGTCCATGGGCACCTTCGTCGAGAAAGTGTAACGGGAAACGCCATTGGGGCGCTGACACGGGGCCGGCCCCTGCCATAAAATAAAGGCCGTAGATGAAATGGGAATCCCATGGCGGATCTGAGTAACTGGGCGTTTCCGCCCGAGATGCAGCCCAAGCCCGAGGAAGCGCGCTTCGACCTGGAGGCGGCGCTCGATTCGATGGTGCTGTTGCGCGCCGAAGTTCCCGAGG
>WNGE01006742.1_pt1 | contig 12703 bp, 12 predicted proteins | sample 5400651 | NCBI WGS metagenome assembly WNGE01 (sample SAMN13153370, study PRJNA577476) | soil metagenome | isolation source: 60 cm soil or saprolite under grassland replicate 2 | place: USA:California | collected 2016-06-15 | reverse complement strand
CGCGCGACGGCCAGCCGCGCCACCCGTCTCAGCGCAGATCCAGACCCTCCAGGTGAGGCGCGAGGACTTCCTCCTGGAGCCTGGAGAGCGCGGAGAGGCCGCGGCGCGCCAAAGCAAGTAGCTCGTCCAAGCGCTCCTGCGTGAAGGGGCGCCGCTCTGCGGTGCCCTGGATCTCAACGAAGAGGCCCGAAGCCGTGCCGACGACGTTGCAGTCCACGTCGGCTTCGGAATCTTCCTCGTAGGCGAGATCGAGGACGGTCTGGCCGGCGCAGATCCCGACCGACGTCGCGGCGACGGTCTCCCGCAGGGGCCAGCGCGGGATCAGTCCGCCCCGCGCGAGCTTCGCGAGAGCCATGGCGAGCGCCACGCAGGCGCCCGTGATCGCGGCGCAGCGCGTGCCGCCGTCGGCTTCGAGGACGTCACAGTCGAGCGTGATCGTGCGCTCTCCCAGTCCGCGCAGCTCGGTGACGCTGCGCAGCGACCGCCCGATCAGCCGCTGGATCTCGTGCGTGCGTCCCCCCTGCCGGCCGGCCGCCGCTTCGCGCGCCGAGCGCGTGTGCGTGGCGCGCGGCAGCATGCCGTACTCGGCCGTCACCCACCCGCTGCCGGTGCCCTTGAGAAACGCCGGAACCCGTTCCTCGACTGAGGCCGCGCAGAGGACGCGCGTCGAGCCGAGCGCGATCAGGGCCGACCCCTCCGCGTGCTTGAGTGTCCCGGTCTCGATCGAGACCGGGCGCATCTCAGAGGGGTTTCGTCCGTCTGGTCGGGGTGTTGGGCTCACGAGCTGATGGCTTCCAGTGGGGAATCATAGCGGGAACTTCCGAGCCTCCGGCCGGACCTTGGTCGTGTTCTCCTACGGGAGCAACGGCATAAGAAGCTTGCGCGCCATTTCTCTCATTTTGAGCGTTCCGTAATCACCGTCTGTATGCCGGAGCGGTTCGGGCTGCGCCGTGCGGAGCTCCGTGTGGCAAGACGAGACGGAAGGTGCTGCCGCGGTCTCTCTCGGTCTCGAGCTCTATGCGGCCGCCGTGCGCTTCGGTGGTGGACTTGACCAATGACAGCCCCAGGCCCGTACCCCCCGTCTCTCGCGAGCGGCCGGCATCTGCGCGGTAGAAACGCTCGAAGATCCGCTCCCGGTGCTCGGGGGCGATGCCCGGGCCCTCATCCCGGACCTCGACGAACGCACCGTCCAGACCGGATCCAACCCGCATCGAGACGCGCGTCCCTTCCGGGGAGTACTTGATCGCGTTGTCCACGAGGTTCAAGAGCGCCTGGCGAAGGGACAGCCGATCCCCCTGAACGATGACAGTTCCTTCGGCACGGCTTTCGAGGGTCTGGCCACGCTCCTCGGCGAGGACGGAGAGGTGATCGGCGACTTCCGAAGCCAGGGCCGACAGGTCTACGGGCTCGGAGCGGAGCTGGGACTGACCGGCGTCCGCGCGGGCGAGCGTGAGCAGTTGATCGGCCAGCCGGGAGAGCCGATCGACCTCCTCGAGCATCGTTCCGATGACCTCACGATAGTCCTCGGAGGTCATGGCGCCGCGAAGGCCGACCTCTCCCACGCTGCGAAGCGCCGTCAGCGGCGTGCGAAGCTCGTGAGAGGCGTCGGCTGTAAAGCGGCGCAGTTGCCCGAAGGACTGCTCGAGCCGCGCCAGAGTGTTGTTGAAAGCGTCGCGAAGCTGATCCAGCTCCGCGCTCGTGTTCTCGAGCGTCAAACGCTCGTGGAGTTGTTCCGCCGTGATCCGCCGGGCGTGCTGGGCCATCTGTGCAAGCGGCCCCAGCATGCGCTGCGCCAGGACATAGCCGCCCAAGCCACCCAGGGCGAGGACCGTCAGGCACAGCGCTCCGAGCTCCAACCAGAGCCGGCGCACCTGACGGTTGACTCCCGCCTCGGAGAGGACTGCCCGCATGAGGAATGGAGCTCCGCCGACCCGCACGATCTGTGTCATCACCCGCGCCGGCCCGATCGGCAGCATGACCGTCTCCACATCACCGGAAGGCCGCGACGGCACCTTCGGCGGTTCGAGCGCCAGGGAACGGAATGTGCCCGTTGCGAGCAATTTCTCGCCACCCGTGCTCCAAACCTCCATCCAGTGGCCTCCGCCCTCTTCCTCGGCGATTTCCTTGCCCAGAAAGCCCTCCGGCCAGGAGAGACGCCCCTGAGCGTCGATGAAAAGAGCCTGTCCGGCAAGCTCGATGTCCTCGTGCACGTCCCGGTCGAGTTCGGCACGAGCGTGTGCGGTGAAAGATGCCGCAGAGCCGACGGAGAAGGCGAGCAAGCAGAGGGCGATGATCGCCCCGTACCACAGTGTGATGCGGGTCCTCAGGCTCCGGGAACGGCTCGATCGCACGGCTCCCGGAGCCGGGTCCTCCGCCGCCGTCATCCCTCGCCTTCCCGCACGATGAAGCCGACGCCTCGTATGGTGTGGATGAGTCGAACCGCTTCCTCCTGATCGATACGCTTGCGCAGGCGAGCGATATGAACGTCGATCACATTGTCGAGAGGCGTGCACCGTTCCGTCTCTCCCCAGACATCGCGAGCAAGCATCTCGCGGGAGACGAGCGTTCCGTTGTGCCGCACCAGGTATTCAAGCAGTTCGTATTCGCGGTTGGTCAGATCGATCTTCCTGCCGGCGCGCGTGACAGCGCGCGCGGGCACGTCGATGACGAGATCGGCGACCGAGAGTCGCAGAAGCTGATCGCCCCGTCCGCGTCGGATAAGCGCGCGCACGCGCGCGAGAAGCTCCGCGAAGGCGAAAGGCTTGACCAGGTAATCGTCAGCCCCCGCGTCGAGCCCGGCCACGCGATCTTCCACGGCATCCCGCGCCGTCAGCACGAGGACGGGCGTCAGCAGTCCCTTGCGCCGCAGCGTGCCGAGGATTTCGAGGCCGTCCCGCCCCGGCAGCATCCGGTCCAGGATCAGGAGGTCGAAGGGACGGCTGGAGGCGAGATAGAAGCCCTCCTCCCCCGTGCGGGCGACGCTGACCCGGTAACCCTCGGCCTCCAGCCCGTCCCGCAAGGCGCGCGCGACCTTCGGCTCGTCCTCGACGACGAGGAGCTGCGGCGCAGAGGAGGTTTCAGCGCCGGCAGCCATGCCCGCCTTCCGCACGAGGCATTCTAACCTCCGCCAGAGTGGTGCGGGCGTCGGGTCCTCGCGGCTCTCGCGGCGCCGGTCGGTCGGCGAGCGGTCAACCGGCGGGCAAGAGAAAGCGCGCACCCTCTTCTTGAAGGCGCGCGCAATCCGCAGGAGGTGCTGGACGTGATCGGACCCTCACCAGATCCAGATGAACCGAATCTGAAACGCGTCGTCCTTTCTGTCCGCCTTGGTCCCCTGCTCCAATTTCGTGTGGGCATACTCCGCGATGGCTTGCAGACCGTTGCCCATGGCCTTGTTGACAGCGACCGTATAACGCGTCCGCTTGTCTGCGGGTTTCAGGTCGGAGGGATCGAGGTTGTCGTACCGTGCGGCAAACCCGAGCAGGTTTCCGGCCAGGAAATCGGCTTCGCCGAAGTAACCCCTCACTTTGTTGCGCGAGCCGTAACCGGCGCTCGACGTGAACGTGTCATCCTTGCCTTCCAGGTACCCGCCGAGTAAGAGCACGGGTCCCACCGGGTAAGAGGCATACGCCGCGTAACGGTTGAAACTGTTCTGGAAGAAGACTGCGTTGCCGGATCCCACCACGGGCAAATCGAGCTTTCCGTTGTAGTAGTAGAGGCTGACTCCTCCTCCGTTGTCCGTCAGGATCTGCGTGAAGAAGAGCTGGATGTCCTTGCTGTTGAAGGAGGGACGGCCCCTGACCTTCGAGTCGCTGCCCGAAAGGCCCGTGGCGGGCACGACCGTGCCCTCTTCGTCGCTGAAGCTCAAGCCATTCAAGACCGTGGCGCGGAACGAAGTTCGGTTGACCGTGTAACCCAGTTCCAGACCGGCCTGATCAAAGCTGCCGCCGGTCGTCGGCGAGGCCCAGGGAGTAAAGAAGGTCGGCTGGTTGAAGTTCCCTCCGGTTGTCTGAAAGAGCGGCCGGGCGATCGTGATCGGCCGGTCCGAGGCGCCGTAGCCCTCGAAGGGATGGAAGATGCCCAGACGCGCCGAGAAGTGCCCGGGGCCCAGCTTCCAGTTGCCGCGTCCATAAGCGTTTTCCGCCTCGGGGCTTTCGCCGGCGGCAAGCGAGACTTCAAAAAGCGAGGAGTAATTGCCGAGGAAGGCCCCTGTCAGCGGGTAGAGCGTGATCTCGAAGTGCGTCAATTGATTCGTCGTGGTCACGACACCCGCGTTGTCCGTGCGCGAGAGGTCGTATCGAGCCTGCAAGCGCAGCGAGTCATAGTCCCCGACCAGGAAATTGAACTTCTCCTTCTCGTCCCACTTGCCGACTTCTGTGGGCTCGCGCCAGCCCGCTGCGCGAAACTGGAAGCCCGCCTCGGTCAGCTTGGGGATGACAGTGTGGCAGTAGGCGCACTCGACCTTGTACTTGCGGGAGAACATCGGCATGCCCGGAGCGCTCCCCGCTGTTGCCGCGAGAAACAGGATCGCCAGAGCCCAGGAACGGATACCTCTCATGAATTTCACTCCTTTCGTCCAGACGCCATGGGATGGGCCGCGGCGGTTCCGCGTGTCCTACGTGCAAGGTAGTCCCGGTCGAGCGTTCTGAACGTGAAGAGCTTCTGAAGAGTTGTTCAGGAATCCGAAATGAGCGAAGCCGCCGGGACATCTACGAGCTGGCGCGGAAACTGCTGCGCAGCCGGCTGATCGAATAGAGCTAGAATTCGTCCGCATCAAACGACTTCCCATCGTCCCGCTGCTTGTCTTGCTCGCAGCAGCGCTGCTCGCCGCCGCTCCCGCTCGGGTTCCGTTCAGTGTCGTCGAGGCCACGATCCCGCAGATGCGGACGGCGATGGAACAGGGACGGGTCACTTCGCGGGAGCTGGTTCTCCAGAGTCTCGCGCGGATCGCCTTCTATGAAGACAAGCTCCACGCGGCGATCACGGTCAACCGCGACGCGCTGAAGGAAGCCGAGCAGCTCGACCGTGAGCGCGCGCAGCATCGAGTCCGCGGGCCGCTGCACGGCATTCCGGTGGCGCTCAAGGACAACATCCACACGACGAACATGCCGACGACCGGGGGCGCCCTCGTTTTCGAGGGGTTCGTGCCGCCGTACGAGGCGACGGTGACGAAGAACCTGCGCGACGCCGGCGCGATCATCATCGCGAAGACGGGGATGACCGAGCTGGCCAACTGGGTGGCGGGGTCGCCGTCTCCCATGCCCACCAATTACAACGCGGTCGCCGGTTACGGCTTCAACCCGTATGATCCCCGGCGCGATCCGCGGGAGGCGACCGGCGACGGGCGGCCCGCGCTCATGACCGGAGGTTCGAGCTCGGGGATCGGCACCGCGGCCAGTTTCTGGGCGGGCAACGTCGGAACCGAGACGTCGGGCTCCATCCTCTCTCCCGCGAACCAGAACATGCTGGCGGCGGTCAAGCCGACGGTGGGCCGCGTCAGCCGCTACGGCATCATCCCCATCACGGCGGACCAGGACACGGCGGGGCCGATGGCGCGCACTGTGACGGACGCGGCCATCCTGCTCGGGGCGCTCGAGGGAGCGGCGCCGGACCCCAACGACCCGGCCACGAAGACGTGCACGCCTCCGCCCGGCCGCGACTATACGAAGTTCCTCCAAACCGGCGCCTTGAAGGGCGCGCGCATTGGCATTCCGCGGGTCTTCTTCTTCGACAAGGTGACGCCGCCCGGCGGCAAGGAACCCCGCGGCGGCATCAACCCCGACCAGGCGAAGGTGATGGCGGAAGCGATCGAGGTCTTGAAGCAGCAGGGCGCCGTGATCGTCGATCCCGCCGATATCCCGAGCGTCGTGGACAAGGACTCGAAGAACAACTTCCTGTCGTGGAACATCTGCTCGGGCTGGAGCGACGCGAAGGGGAAGGACGCGGATTGTTCCGTCTCCTTCAAGTACGGCATGAAGCGCGACTTCAACAAGTGGCTGGCGTCGCTCGGCCCCTCCGCGCCGGTCAAGACGCTCACGGAGCTACGCCAGTGGAACCTGACGCACACCAAGGCCGGCGCGATCAAGTACGGGCAATCGAACCTCGACATCTCCGACGAGATGGACGTCCAGGCGGACAAGGCGCGGTACGAGGCGGATCGGGCCAAGGACGTCGCGCTGGCCGGCACGCACGGCATCGACGAGATCATGAAGGCGAACAACCTCGACGCGCTCCTCTTCCCCGGCGGGAGCGGCGCCGGCATCGCGGCGCGGCCCGGCTACCCGACCGTCATGGTGCCGTTCGGCATGGTGCCCAACGTGCCGACGCCGCCGGCCGCGCCTTTCCCCGAGGGTTTCAATGCGAAGCCCGCCCCCTTCGGAGTCAGCTTCACCGGAATGGCGTGCAGCGAGCCCCGCCTCCTCGCCCTCGCCTACTCCTTCGAACAAGCCACCAAGCGCCGCGTCCCCCCACTTTCGACACCCTAGACGCCGTTTTCGCCGGGCAACCAAGATCTCTCAGGGTGCCTGCCCCGGTCGCGGCGCGAGGAGTCTCACGAGGTAATCGAAGGGAGGAGCCTCGCGCCGCGGGAGCGAGCGCGCAGCGCGGGATCAGGCGAGCGATCGAGGCCGCATCCGGCCGAGTCGCTCGCCGGTGCACCGCAGGCGCAGATCCCGCGCAAGCGCGAGCGACGTGCTACGGCAGGAGTTCGAACGCGGAGGTGTGCCGGGGGCGGACTCGCTGGAAATCGCGGCGATCCGTCGTCACGATGGATCGCAGCCGGAGGCGTTCGGCGACCGCGACGACCGAAGCATCGACGAAGCCGAGAAAGCCGAACTCCCGAAGGAGCGCCGCGCACCGGGTCAGGTCGCCGGCGGTGAGGTTCTCGGCGGTGATCTCTCCGGCGGCAACCGATTCGACGAAAGTCCTCTCGGCGTCAGGCCCCAGCCGGCTCCTCAACAGGTAAGTGACCTCCGGCAGGACCGACACAGGCGATACGAGTGGCAGTCGGTTCTTCCAAATGAAGTCACGCGCCCGCTCATGCCAGTCGTCGTCCTCGTCGGCCAGGGCATAGAGGATGCCGGTGTCGAGCAAGAGCGGCATCAGCTCTTCCGCCGGCGACCGCGCTGCGGCCGCGAAGGCCGCGTCCCATGCGGCTCGAGGTCTTTCCAGAGAAGCTCCTCGTGACGCCTCGCCGTATCGTGTCGGCCGCTTCGTCCGACGGCAAGGAAACGAAGAGTCCCGCTCCTGCGCGCCTCGGCGGCGACAAAACGCTCGAGCGCTTCACGTATGGTCGCGGCGACCGGCTGGTTGCGTTTGCGGGAGACAGCGCGCAGGTCCCCTTCCACGCGTTCATCCAGAAATACAGTCGTGCGTTTCATATGCTATATGCTAACATACCTCGGCGGGGAGAATCCGGATTCCGCCGGTAGGGTCAGGTGCGCGGGAGGAGGGCGCGGATCTTCCGCGACGCTCTCTCGGCGCAGGGAGGGTCGGCGTTGCACATCACGACGACCGTGGTGCCGCGGTCGGCGTCGATCTCGAGCGCCGCGTTGACGCCAGGGCTGCCGCCGGCGATGCCGAGCGAGCCCGAGACGCGCCCCGCCGGCTGCCCGGCCTTCGGAGCGGCCGCGTCGCGGCTCAGGAGCCAGGAGGCGTACGCGGGAGGGACGAGCTTGCCGGCCTTGACCGCGGCGGCGAATTTCACCAGATCGCGGGCGGTCGAGTATCCGCCGCCGGCGGAGCTTCCGCGCGCGGGATGCTCGAAGACGGCCGAGCGCCAGCGGCCGCCCTCCTTCGTGTAGGAGACGGCGCGGTTGGGGACGATCTCGTCGGCGAGATAGGAGTCCGTGTCGGCCATGCCGGCGGGCCGGAAGATATGGTCACGGACGTACCCGTAGTAGTCCTGTCCGGACACGGCCTCGATGATCAGGCCGAGCACGATGTATCCGGCGTTGGAGTATTCGTGCCGGGTGCCGGGCTCGAACTTCAAGGGATCGCCTTCGAAGAGAGGAAGGTAGTCCGCCAGGCTTCGCAGTTTCTCCTTGGGCGTCGTCTCGAACTTCGCCCCGAAGATGTCTCCCATTCCGGAGGAAAAGTCGAGGAGCTGCTGGACCGTCACGCGGCCGGCGTACGGCGCGCCGTAGCGAGGCAGATGCTTGCGGATCGTGTCCGTCAGGGAGAGCTTGCCGGCGGCGGCGAGCTGCGCGATCGCCGTCTTCGTGAAGATCTTGTTGATCGAACCGAGGTTGAACTTCGTGTCCATGGTGACGGGGACGCGGAACTCGCGGTCCGCGAGCCCGTACGCCTTCTCGAAGAAGGACGCGTCGTTCCTGGCGAGAAGAACGACTCCGGAGAACTCGTCGCGGGAAGCCAGATCGCGCAGAAACTCATCGGTCGCCGCGGCCGCCTCGGCATCCGACGCCTTCGGCGGTTCGGCGGGCGCCTTCGGCTCCGCGTCTCGCGGCTCGACACTCTCGATCCTGATTCCCGTCAGGCGGTGCGGAGGATCGGCCTCTGCCTCGAAGCGGAATTGGAAGTAGCCACCGGTTCCGGTCTTCATCTTGAGCGCAATCGCCGTGGGCGTGGATTCTTCGACGGCCGCGACTGCGATCGTCTTCATCTCCTCCCGCATGCGGCGGTTGACCTGAAGCCGCGCTTCGACCGGCCGTTGCCGCAGCGACTCGGGCGTGAAGTTGGCCGTCCAGAAGGCGATCATGGCTTTCTCGTCGCCGCTGTTGAACGCCGAGACGAACCCGGCGATCCGCCGGCCGAGCGCCGTGTCGGGGATCTCCACTCGTCCGGGATCCGGTGCCGCTCCCCCGGCCGCGAGGAGAAAAAGCAAAGCGAAAACGCGCGACAGATCAACCTTCATGGAAACCTCGTCGGACACAGAGACGTCTTCCGAGGCCAAGAGTTTCGCCCGGCGAGACCGGATTCTTGGCAGGATGGCCTGCTGCCTGGAAGCAGGCACAGCAGGTTGCCTGATTCCGCATTCCCAGGCGGACGCTCGCCCCCTGGCCAGCGCAGCAGGCCCTCGGAAAGCGCCTTGACAACGTTCCCCGAGCGGGCATATAAGTTAACCGGATGGTTAACTATCAGCATGCCCCGGCGCTCGACGCGACCTTCGCGGCCCTGGCCGACCCGACGCGGCGAGCCATCCTGGCGAGGCTCGCCCAAGCGGAGTCCTCCGTCTGTGAGCTCGCGCAACCATTCACCATGTCGTTGCCGGCCGTCTTGAAGCACGTCGAGGTCCTGGCGCGGGCCGGCCTCGTCGACGCGAGAAAGGATGGCCGGATACGGCTATGCCGTCTGGAGGCGGCTCCGCTCGCCGAGGCCTCGGCATGGATCGCGCGCTACCGCCGGTTCTGGAAAAGCCGTCTCGATGCCCTCGAGCATTACTTGAACGAGACCCAACAGAAGGAGGAGAACACATGGCCACCCCCCAAGCCGCAACACCGACCGCGCTCAAGATCACGCGGACCGTCCCGGCCTCCCGCGAGAAGGTCTTCAAAGCCTGGACCGAAGCCGAAGCGCTGAAATCGTGGTTCGCGCCGAGCGATAAGTTCGTCACACGGGTTCCCGTGCTGGAAGTCCGCGCCGGCGGGCGCTACCGAATCGAGATGGAACTCGAGGGAAAGGTCCACACGGTGGTCGGCACGTATCAGGAGGTCAAGTCACCCGAGAGGCTCGTCTTCACGTGGAGGTGGGAGACCGAGCCCCAGCACGGCGACACCCTCGTCACGATCGAGCTCTTCGACCGCGGCGGGAAGACCGAAGTCGTCTTGACGCACGAAAAGTTCCCGAGCGATGCCGCCCGGGACGAGCACAACAAGGGCTGGGCGGGCTGCCTGGACCGGCTCGGCCAGTACGTTTCGTAACCATCACGTTTCTCGAGGGAGGAGGTCGAAGGCGCGTCGTTGACCTTCATCCCGCTGCAGTCGAAGACATCCGGCAAGCTCGCGGCTGGTACCACTCGCGTGACGAGATTGCCGCCCGCGCGTTTTCAGCGACATGGACCCGCTGGGCGAGAGAGCAGGTCTCTACCTGCTCACTTGTTGCACCGCAGCTGGTGGCCACTATAATGGCCACCCGTGAAGACTCTGACTGTGACGCAGGCCAAGAATTCGTTGCTCGAGCTGCTTCGTGACGTCGAAGAGCGTGGGGAAACTATCCAGATCACGCGCAACGGGGTTCCGGCCGGGGTCCTGGTTTCGGCCGAGGAGTGGGAGAGCCTTCTGGAGACAATCTCGATCCTCTCGGATCCTGTCGCGATGAGGAAGATCGCGCGGGCACGCCGGGAGATCGCATCGAGTGCTCGGCTGACGCATGAGCAGGTCTGGAGGAAGGATGGCGCACCGGCTGCTCTACCTTCCCGGCGCGGAAAAGGACATTCAGGCCCTGCCGGGAAGCGTGATCGAGCGAGTGCGCCGCGGTCTCGAGCGGCTGGCCGAAGATCCTCGGCTCGGTAAGCCCCTTCACGGCGAGCTTGCGCCCTTCTGGTCCTATCGGGTGGGCGATTACAGAGCCGTGTACGAAATCCGGGATGAAGAGCTCATCGTTCTGGTCGTCATGCTGGGACACCGGCGCGAGATTTACGAGCGGGCCCGACGTAAGCGAGGATAAAAACATCCTGGAGAGCCGCTCCGGTCTTGCCGCGCGAGGGGGGTTGGGTAGAATCGCGGAGTTTTCGGAGGGGAGCTGGCGATGGCTGACATCAAGATCACACCGCGGAAAGACGGGCCCCTGAGAGTGGAAGGGGAGGACATCACTCTGGTCGACGAGGCCGGCAACCGTTACGATCTGGCCGGCCGCACTGCGGTGTCGCTCTGCCGCTGCGGGCAGTCCGCCAACAAGCCTTTCTGCGACAGCTCCCACCTCAGGGTCGGCTTCGCGGCCGAAAGCGCCGCCTTCTCTCTTCCGCCGCCCAAGCCCAGGGTGTGAGCTCCAACCGGCTTTGAAATCTGTATGCCAGTTTCTTTCAAAGCCGTTTCCGCTTTACAAGCCCTGCTAGCCCGCATTATTCATGATCGACTCCGGCCGCCGCTCCGATCTTTCCCGCCGATACGGTGTCAGCGCTCCTCTGCGATGCGCCCCGGCATCGCCGTCGTCGCGCTTCCTTGTCTCGGCGGAAAATCTCAGTCGCGAACAAGCTGATCCCGATCTCAGTTGTTGGTCTACTGTCGCAATATCCTCTCGCGCAGTCAGTTACCAGTGTTTCTGCCGGGTGACCATGAATAATCCGGGCTAGAGCTCTGACACACCGGGGCCGGACCGCCTCCGAGTCAGGGTTTTTTACACCCGCAGGGGACCCGCCTCGGGCCGCCGGAGCCGCTCGTTCTCCAGCATTCGCTGGAGGGCCAGCCGGAACAAATAGAAGCCGAACGTGGGGTTCTGGTGATAGAGCTGCAACACCTTCTGGTCGGTGATCGCCCCGATCTCCACATCGCTCTCGCAGACCGCCGTGCCCGTTCGCCGGTTGTCGGGGGCGAACACCCCGATCTCTCCGACGAGAGCGCCCGGACCAAGTGCGAGATCGAGCTCCACGAGCCGCACCGATCCCTCCAGGATCAGGTACATCGAGGTCGCCGGTTCGCCCTTGCGGAACAGGACATGGCCGGACTCGAAACGGTGTTGGGTCATCAGCGGGATCAGCCATTCCATGGACAGGTTGCCGCGGGAGGCATCCCGGACGCGCCGGATGAGGATCTGCATCTGCCGCAGCCGGAGGCAGTTCAGCGGGAGCAGCACGGCATGAAGCACGAGCACCGGGTAGACGCGGCCCGCGAGCCCGAAAGTCATGAAGACCACATTGCTCGCGATCGCGACACTGCGCAGCGGGATCATCGTTTTCATGTAGAACGTGCAGAAGACGAGGAGCGAAGCGAGGTATCCGACACCGTCCACCCAGCCGATTCGAGCCATGAGCCCTCCCAACCGGCGCGTCCCGCCAGGATCAATACCTTGAAAGAGTCGAGCCTCTGGTCGAATCGATACTACGCCGACGATCTCCGGAACGCTTGCAGCATCCCGTCCTTTCGGGGGCGATCGCTAATTACAGGGAGTACACGGTTGAGCCCATTTCTACTCCCCGATACTCACACCTGACTCCGCTTCTTCCTCAGCAGCCTGCTACTTGACCGCCGGCAGGATGTATTGCGGCACGAAGACTCTTTGCGGCTTGAAGAGTACGGGGTCGCTGTAGTTGCCGCCATAGAACGCGACGACCAGATCGAGCTCGGGTATGCCTATCACCACCTGGCCTCCGTTTCCGCCCGCGAAGAAAGCCCGGACCGTCTGACTCCTGTAAGAGTAGTCGATGACCCACCACAAATACCCGTAGCGGATGCCTGCCAGCTCATACAGCGGCGAGGACGACTTCCGCGCCCACTCACGGCTGACGATCTGGCGACCATGCCAGCGCCCGCCGTCGATCATCATCTGGCCGAACTTCATGAAGTCGCGGGGGAGGAAGCGGGCGCCGCCGCCCATGTAGGAGTCTCCCGTCGGCGTAAGGTTGATGGCATAGCGGCGGATCCGGAGGGGCTCGGCGACCAGATCGCGGAAGAGATCAGGAAGCCAGCGGCCCGTCTTCCTGGCGAGCACGCCGCCGAGCAGGTTGGGGTTGGCGCTTCCGTAGACGGCCTTCTCGCCGGGCGCCCGCACCATCTTCTGATCAAGGGTGTAGCGGTACCAGTCGGGCTGGCCG
>WNGE01006739.1_pt1 | contig 12705 bp, 12 predicted proteins | sample 5400651 | NCBI WGS metagenome assembly WNGE01 (sample SAMN13153370, study PRJNA577476) | soil metagenome | isolation source: 60 cm soil or saprolite under grassland replicate 2 | place: USA:California | collected 2016-06-15 | reverse complement strand
TCCGGGAAGACGAAGGCGTCGCCGACGCGTCGCCGCAGCCGCCGCAGCGATCCGATCAACTGGATGCGGTTCGAACGCAGCGCGGCGTCCGATTCGGGTGCGACGTGCTCGAGCCGCTCGGCAAGATCGTCGAAGAAGTCCCAGATCTCCTGCTCGAGGAAGTCCGGCGTCAAGCGGAGATCGGTCTTCACGATGTCGAGGAGCTCGGCGACATCGGCCCGCAGGTGGTCGATCGTCAGCGCCTCGGCGCCCGCGGTCAGCGTGGCGAACAGGTCGTGCGTCGCGGTGAGCGCCTCGGCCGGGTCGGAGATCCCGCCGAGCCCGGTGGCAAGCGTCTGGAGGCGGGCGACAGGCGCCGCCGCCAGCGCGGCGAGCCTCTGCCGGGCGTGGTCGAGCCCCGCCTCCGCGTGCGCCAGGACGCGTTCTGCCTGCGCCACTCCAGCGGCCTCGAACTGCTCGAGGATGTGACCGCCGCCGATCACGTCGCGGAGGATCCCAACGGCAAGCTTCGCGACGTCGGCGAACCCGACGTCTTCGGGCGTCGCCGCCTCGGCGCGCTCGAGCCGCTGCGGCTGGATCAGGACGGAGCCGACGCTCATATGCCGATCCCCACTGCGTCCGCGACGCCGCCGAGCGCTGCCGAGGCAGCGCCGGCCACCGCGCCGAGCGCCGGATCCGGCGCGGCGGTGAGCATGTGCTTGTACGCCTCGTTGACCTTCTCGAGCGAAGTCTTCAGCTCGTCCTTGAGGCTCGCGAGCTTGTCGACGAGCGTGTCGAGCGTCGGGCTGAGGTCGAACGCGGAGAGAAGCGGCGGGATCGTGTTGTCGAACGCCGGCTGGAGGACGTCGGTGATGATCTTTCCCGGATCGAGCGCCTTCAGCTTGTCGATCGCACCGTGGTAGGTGCTGTCGAGCGCGGCGAGGTCGGCCTTCGGCAGCAGCAGGTCCGGGTCGATCTTGTCGAGCACCGCGTCGAAGTCCGCGAGCAGGGTGGCGGCGAGCGCGGCCGGATCGAGCGCCTCGATCTTCGAGCGGACGTCGGTGAAGAGGTCGTCGATGCTCGTCGTCAGGAAGCCGAGGTCGACGGCGTTCAGACGTTGGATGAGACCCTGGATCGAATCGAAGATGTCGCTGAGTGAGCGCGGGCCCGAAGCGAGGCTCACGATCTTCGTGTCGAGGTCGTCGACGAGCTTCTTCACTTCCGTGAGCACGGCGTCCACCGCCGTCGCGGCCGGTGCCGCCATCGCGAAGAGCGCGTTCAGCGGCCCGGCGAGCGTGCCGTCGATCACCTGGCGGACCGACTGGCCAACCTGCGGGCCGACCGCCAGCCCGTGCAGGTCGTGGAGCACGCCGTCGGGTCCGGTGTAGGTCGCGTCCCACTCTGCGTTCAGGAGCGAATGGGCTGCGATCTTCGCCGCGCCGAGCGCCGTCTGGACGTTGCTGAGCGACTCGAACGGGGCGCCGAAGTCCGGCGAGAGCGGGTCGAAGCGGTCGAGCACGTCCTGCACCGCGGTCTTCGCGGCTGAGCCCGGGAGGGCGTTCAACGCTGCGAGTGAGATCTGGCTCTTCGCGTGGATGATCGCCGACAGCCTCGTGTGCGGGCCGAGTGCGACGAGCGGCCCGAGCACCGGGTCGATCGCCGAGTCGACACGCCCTGAGAGGGAGGACGCCTGCGTGCTGTCGATCGCGCTGTTGAGCGCCGTGAGCGCCGGCGCGATCTCGGCATCCGATCCGGCCGCGTCCACCTTGGACAGGATCGCGTCGAGCCACGCGCTCGTCTGCCCCGGCGCGTCTTCGAAGCCCGCGAGGAGCTCGTGCCCCTGCTGGAGCAGTGCGACAACCCTGTCGCCGATGGCGGCGGCTTCCTGCGCCTTCCCGAGCACCTCTTCGACCGCCGCCACCGCATCGCCGATCGGCGCCGCGTCGAGCACGCTCGAGATCGCGTCGTCGACTGCCTGCTGGATCGGCTGGACGATCTCGTCCGGGTTGAGGCTGTCGAATGCGTCGAGCAGCGACTGGAAAGGCTCCTCGAGCGGCGCGAGCAGCTGCATCGGGTCGACGGCTCCCTCGATTCTCTGCCTGAGCGAGGCGAGCTCTTCCCTGACCGGGTCGAGGAGCGTGCTCGGCGTGAAGTCGGTCAGCGTGCCGAGCAAGTCTTCGAACGGCTTCGTGAGCTGGTCGCCGACGAGCGTCGAGGGCTCGTACTTCTTGACCTCGTCGAGCAGCTTCTGCGGCTCACCCCGCAGCGCGTCGAGAGCCGGGATCGCGCTGTTGTCGACCGCGTCGTCGAAGTCGCCTGTCAGCTCGTCGATGACCGGCTGCAGGTCCTGCGGCAGCGCGGCGAGCGCCGCGTGCAGCGCGGTCTGCATCGACGCGGGGAGCACCGCCATCGCGACGCTCGAGAGGATGTCCGTGACGTCCTCGATCCCCTTGACCACGTCGTCGACGATCGGTGCGAACTGCACGCCGGCCACGGTGTCCACCGCCGCCTTGAGCGTATCGCCGACCTCCTTGACGACCGCCGCCGCGTCGCCGAGGATCGACTCGACCCCGCCGAGCAGCGCGTGCAGCGCGTCCGTGACCTGCGTCGGGTCGAACTGCTGCACGGCGCTGTCGACTGCCGTCACTGCGGTGTGGACCGCGTCGCGCGCCGGCTCGAAGAGGCTGCCAAGCGAGCTCTCGAGCATCGCCTCGAAGTCGTGCAGGCCCGACTCGAGCCCACCGAGGGCCGCTGCCGGGTCGAGCGCGTCGACGAGCGACTCGACGTCGTGGAAGAGCGTCTGCACCGCGACGGTCACCCCGGCGACGGCGTTGTCGAACGCGTCGAGAATCGCGTGCGCACCGTCCGAGGCCGTCTGGAGAGGCTCCTTGATCGCGCTGAGGTCGAGGGCGGCGATCAGCTCCTGCAGCCACCTGACGAACGTTCCGAGCCACTGCTGGAACTCGGTGATCGGGTTCGCCGCGGAGTTGTCGAGGATCAGCTTCGAGAGCGGCTCGATGACGCTCAGGGTCGGCGACGGATCCACGGCCGACACGATCTGAACGAGCGCGTCCTCGATCCGGCCGTCGAGATCCTCGACCCCGGAGAGCAGCGCCGGCAACTTCGGCGTGACCTGGGTGCCAAACGCGGTGCGCGCGGCGTCGAGGTCGTCGAGGTGCCCGTTCAGCGCCGTGACGGCGGCGGCCGTGCCGGCGAGGCTGCCGCTTGCGATCGCAGTTCGGAGCTCGCCGAGGCGCGTGATGATTCCGGCGCCCGCGGCATCGAGCGTTGCGGTCGGCAACGTCGGCGCGAGTGCTGTGAGATCGGCTCCGATCGGCGAGAGCGCGTCGTCGAGCCGGTTGCCGACGAGCGTCGCCGTCGCAGTCAGCGTCGTCGCGAGGTTCGTCTTCACGTCCGCGGCGGACATGTTCTTCCAAGCGACGAGCGTCAGGAGCGGGTCGCGGAGGTCGTCGAGGACCGGCACGACCGCCGGGAAGAGCGCGTTCCGGTCCGGCATCGCGAGCATCTGCGCGAGCAGCTCAAGGAGCGAGGTCGCGTCGAGGTTCGGGGGCAGCGTGGCGAGCACGCCGGAGACCTGGTCGAGCGCGGCCGTCGCGGCGGGATTCGCCGCGGGGGGCGCTCCGCCGCCACCACCACCGGCTCCCCCGGCGGCCGGCGCCGGCACCGGCGCCGGCGCGCAGCTGAAGTCGGTCGACGTGAGCTGCGCGACCGCGAGCACGGAGCCGAGCGCGTTCCCGAGCAGGCCGTTGATCCCGGCGAGCGAGGTCCCGAGCGAGCCGAGCCCGGACGTGAGGTCGCCCGTCACCGACGAGAGATCCGTCGGTAGCGCGGCTTGCAGCGAGCCGAGGCTCGAGAGCAGGTCCGAGCTGCCCTCGAACTGGGGCAGCGGCAGCTCGTTCAGTGCCGAGCTGAAGTCGCCGATCGATCCCGGCGGGTGCTGGACGAGCGTCTGCACGGCAGTCCCGACGGCGCCGAGATTCCCGAGCTGCGAGCCGAGCAGGTCGTCGAGGCCCGCGTCGGAGAGGCGCGCTCCAAGCTGATCGAGGATCGTCGGCACGTCAGCCTCCGCTCCCGAACAGGTCGCCGAGCTTGCCCGAGACGTCGCCGAGCCCGCCGAGCGCTCCCTTGACGCCGTCGACCGTCCCCTTCAGCGGGGGCGTTGGATCGCCGAAGTCCGGCAGCCCGAGCGAGTCGAGCGCGCCGAGCGCGCCGGTGACCGAGTCGAGGAAGCTGCCGGCCTCGTCGAGCAGGCCGTCGTCGAGGCTCGGCCCTGCCGGCGGCGGCGGAGGCGGGCTCTCCCGCAGTGCGATCAGGTATTCGATCTCGTCGGGCCGCACCGCACTCTGCTCGAACTGCAGCGTCTCGATCACGACGTACTGGATCTCGGTCGCGGTGACGATGTCGGCCACGAAGGTGACCGGCTCGCCCGCGCGGAACTTGTCGCGAACCTCCTGGAGGAACGAGTCGCGGTCGTCGTCGCCGAAGAGGCTGCCGCCGATCACGATCCGCGTCGGTGTCGCCGCGAGGTCCTGGAAGAGGCTCGCAGTCTTGCCCGGAACGGCGAGCTCGGCGAACGCGCGCTGCTCGAACGAGCCGATCGAGGCGATGTGCGGGATCTCCCAGCCGCCGAGGACGGGCTTGACCTTCACGAGAGATCGACTCCGTGGCGGCGCGCCTGCTCGATCAGCGCCTCGTTGACGAGCCAGGCGAGATCGTCCGGCTCGAGCTGCGCCGCAGCAGCGGTGGCGGGCGCCGGGGCGCCCGCGGCGCCGTTCGCGCTCGGCGCCCCCGGCCGCGCCGCGCCGGCCACGGCTCCGAGCGGCACACCGAGCAGCGTCCGCCGCAGACTCTCGAGCACGGGGCTGCCGCCCCCTGCCCCGGCGGCCGCGCCGGCCTGTGCGCCGGCGACTGCCGCGGCGGCCGCGCCGGGCGACGCACCGCCCTGCGCCGCCGAGGCCCCGACTGCGGCCGGGCCTGCCGCCGCCCCGGAGGCCGCGCCGCGGGCCGATCCTGCTCCGGCGCCGCCGGCCGCTGCGCCCGCCGCTCCGCCGGCAGCTGCACCGGCGGCCTGTACACCGCACTCGACCGCGTCGACGAGCGCGCCGAGCAGACCGGCCGCGCCGCCCGCCGCCGCTCCTCCCGCAGACGCTCCGGCCGAAGCCTGTTGACCGGCCGCGCCGGCGAGAGCTGCGCCCCCGGCGGCGACGCGGCGGGCCGCACCTGCGCTTCCGGCGGCGGCCCGCCCGCCGGCAGTGCCGGCCGGAGCTCTTCCTGCCGCCGCACCCGCGACTGCGCCGGACGCAGCGGTCCCGCCCGCCGCGGCGCCGCCGGCCGCGGCCTGCGCGCCCGGGGCCGCGGGGGCGCCGCCCGAGGCCTGGGCGGCGGAACCGGCCGTCGCCCGCCCCGCGCGTGCCGACGACCCCGCGGCGGCGGCTCCGCGCGGCGCCTGGCCCTGCGCCGCCCGCGCGCTGCTCGTCGGAGCACGCCCCGAGCTGCCTCCACCGCTCGCTGCCTCCGCAGCCGCGGGCGGGGCAACCTGCCCCAGCGCGTCGAACGGCGAGAACGCGAGCAGCGTCGGAGCCGCCGAGAGGAGCTCGATCACGGCGTCCGCCTGGGCAACGGCAAGGCTCGTGACGCCGAGCGGCTCTGCAAGCGCGGCAGCGGCCAGCCGCAGCGGACGCACCGCGCGGCGGAGTGCCTCCGCGTCAGCGGCCCTGAGGACGGGATCGCTCACTGAGTAGCTTCAAGTTGAGCAGCACCTGTCCGAGCGTCAGCTCGCCGACCTCCTGCGGGGTCCAGCCGAAGCGCTCCGCGAGCAGATACGTCGCCTTCGAGAGCGGCGCGTCGACGGCCTCTTCCAGCTGCTCCACGGTTGTCGAGATCCCGCTGACCTCGTTGACCCGCTCGAGCAGGAACTGCACAAGCCCGACGTGCATCGACGACACCTGCGCGACCGTCAGCTCCGGCTCGACGAGCGCCTGTTGCACCATCAGCGTTGCCACCAGCGAGTCGCTGTCCTTCGCCGCACGCGTGATCGTCTGGAGGTCGCCGACCGTCAGCGGCCGCAGGCGCACGGCCCCGGCGACCGACGGTTCGGCGCCGTTCCCGGGATGAAGGATCGCCGGCGGCACCTCGGCCTCATAGGTCACGGTGCTGCCGGCAACGAGCTCCTCGCCGGTGAGCATCACTTCGGCTCGTCCGCGATGTCGACGAAGAGAGCGGTGAAGTCCGCGGACTCCATCACCACGTCGTCCTCGGGCAAGTCGTAGACCCAGTTCGAGATCTTGACGTCATGGAGCGTGATCGTGCTCCGCACGCCCGGTAGCGCCGAGTTCTCGACGAGCAGGGTGATGTTGAACGCCGGCTGCGTCCAGCTCGTCGCCGGCCGGCTCGATGCCGCGTCGCCCAGCAGAAGCTTCAGGAGGGCGCCGTTGATGAACGCGCGGCCGATCGTGCCGGCGATCGTGACGTTGCCCGGCCTGAGCTGCGTCGCGTACCGGCTCCCGAGCTCGTTGTACGCCTTGATCTCCGACCGCACCTCGACGCGCACGCTCTGCACCCGACCCACCGCGATCAGGTCGTACGCGGTGAGCACGCCCTGAGCTGCGTCGCCCTCTTTGCCCTGCGGGACCGAGAGGGTGATCGCACCGTCGGCGCCCGTGTAGATACTCGTGTTCGCTGGCATCCGAACCTCCTATTCGAGCGTGAGCGTGACGGCCACGAAGTCGATGCTGAACGTCGGCCGGAGAATCGCGTTGACGATCGCGCGGCCGGCGATCTCGTCCGCACGGGTCGCCGTAACGGACAGCTCGTAGCTGATCATTGCCTCGTCGGCGACCATCGCGCTGAGGAAGCCGTTGATCGCCCCGTTCAACGCCTTGCGCACGCGGGCGTTGTTCAACTTGCCGATGAACGGGTTGGAGACGGCGCGCATGCCGGCCTTGGCGTAGTCGGTGATGCGCCGCGTGGTGATCTGCTTGAACGCGCCCTGGTCGGCCGAGACCCCGCGCACGATCCGCACGCCGGCGGCCTGGTCGAGGACGAGAACTCCCGCCGGGTGGCCGACGAGCGTCTTCTCCTCGCCGTACGTGAACCGCTGCGAGAGCTTCTGCACGCCCGGGAGCGTCTTGTTCGTCGGGCTGGACTGCGGGACGAGCGTGCTCAGGAGCCCGGCGACGGCTACCGCGGAGTACGTGCCCGGCAGGACAACATCCGCCTTCGTGGCGGAGTCGAAGGCGTGCATGCCCGGTGCCACCAGGATGACGCGACCGCGGATGTCGCCGACGGCGTCTGCCTGCGCGGTGATGTCGACGACCGCGTCCGCGTCGGAACCGATCACGGCGATCAGGTCCTTGCCGTTGTTCTCGGCCTCCTCGAGGATCGGCTTGAGGACGCTGAGCGCGTCGTCGGTCGAGAGCTGTGGCGCGACGAGAATGTTCACGTCGTCCTTCAGGAGCTGCTCGAACGCCGCCGAGAAGACGTCCTGCCCGGCTCCGTCCGCTACCGCGCGCGCGAACACGACGCCCGCGCCGTTGCGGTAGGCGATCTCGAGCGCCCGGGTGAGGTTCTGCGTTCCGGCCCCGTCCGCGAACGCGTCGTACGCGCCGAACGCGTTGAGAGCGTCGTCGTAGCCGGAGAGGATCTCGGTGTCCGCCGGCACGGCGCTCGCCGTCCCGACGATGCCGATGTTGCCGGTTGATACTGCGGCGCCTGCGATGAGCGCCTCAGCCCGTACCTGGACGTACGTCCCCGGTAGGACGAGGCTGTCGAGTGCAAACGTTTCAGCCATGCATTCCTCCTTCGTGCGCTAGATCGCGACGAGTTCGATGCCGTAGAAGAGGGCCTGTGGGTTGCGGTAGGCCAGGAGCCCGACGCGTCCGGGATCGGGAAGCGACGAGTCGGTGCCTGCGAGGGCGGGCGCGTCGTCGAGGAACACCTGAAAGTCGGGCCCGGCCGCGACGACCTTCAGCCGCGTGACCGCCGCGACCGTGAAGCTCTTCGTCGCGTCGAGCGCCACCTGCTGGAACGCGCCGCCGACCTTCTTTCCAAGCAGGCGGTAGCCCTTGTTCTGGTTCGCGACGAAGAAGTAGAAGTTCGCGGCGTCCTTGAAGCGGAAGACGACGCCGATCCCCTGGTCGCCGTCCGACTCGAGCTCCGTCCGCAGGATGAAGTCGGCAACGGCGGGCCGGCTCGGGGTCGCGCGAAGGACGAGGTACGTGCCCGGCTTGTTCGCGTTCACGGCCGCAGTGCCACCGAAGATCGAAGAGGTCTGCCGGATCCGCTGCCCGACCGCGTCGAACTCCCAGTTGGACGGCGCACTGGTCCCCGCTGCAGGATCGTCGACGATGTCGAAGTCGGCGAGCGACTGCGGGCTGAACTCCTCGGCGATCAGCGTCGCCGGATCGCTGCCACGCGAGAGGTCGACATCGAGCGGGACCGACGCGATCACGCCGCTCGACGCCGTCGGCAACTTGAGGAACTCGTAGGAGACGTCGAAGGTGACCTCCTGGCGTGCGACGCCGTTCGGGCCCGGCGCAGGTGGTGCCGGCGGACCGAGGCCGCTGACGCCTACGTCGAGGATCCCGAGCCGGCGGAGGTCTCCGCGGAGCGCGCCGACGATGGAGGCGCTGACGCCTGCAACGGCGCCGTTCAGGCCGTCGAGAGTCTTCGTCTTCACGCCGACGACCGCGTGCGCCTTCACGCGCCGGCCGAGGATCTCGCCCTCGGGCTCATGGTTGAAGCCGACGAAGCCGTTCAGCCCGGTGGTGGCGAAGCGCGTCGGGCTGACGCTGAGGTCGGGTGCGAGCGCCGGCTCGGCCGGCGCCGGGAGCAACGACTGCAGGGCCGCGGTCAGTCCGGTCAGGGCTTCGGCGTTGAGCGGGTCCATCGGAAGAGAGAAGTTTGTCCGCCGTGCGTCAACTCCCCGTCACCGCTCCGTCATCGCCGCAACCGAGCCCATGAACGCGTCAATCCAGGCGATGACCGCCTCGGCGGTCCCCTCCGGGGACGAGCAGACCGTGACCGTTTCGTCGCGCTCACGCAGGTCGACGTTTCCCGTGATCCGCGCGCGGAGGCCGCCCCCCGCGCCCGGCTCGAACCAGACGCGTATCACGAGAACTCCGGTCCGCTCTCCCGCCCACGATGCCACGGCGCGGATCATTCGCCCGCGGCGTCACCAAATCGTCACTCCAACGTGAAGCCCGCGACGAGCGCCTCCATCAGCTCCGACGGCTCGAGCCCGAGCTCGTCGTGGAGGAACGCGCGGAAGCGCCGGTACTGGCCGAGCGCCTCGCCGCGGTTCCCCTCCGCAAGGTGCACGCGCATCAGCGTCCGGTGTGCGCTCTCGCGCAGCGGCTCGATCTTCACCGCAGCCAAGCCGGCCTCGATCGCCTCCCCGAACCGTGCCGCCTCGCTGAGCCGGTCGCACAACCGCTCCAGTGCATGTGCGCGCAGCTGGCGGAATCGCTCGCGCTCGATCGTCACCCAATCGTCGTACCAGTCGGGAAGCAGGTCGTCGAAGAGGCTGACCGCACTCGGGCTCGGACGCTCTCGATCGGAGGGGTCGAGCAGGCGGTGTGCCTGCGCGATCGAAGCGTCGACGTCGACGCCGACGTCGTCCGCGAGCCGCAACCCCTCGCCGATCGCTTCGACCAGCCGCTGGCGCCGGTTCACACGCCAGAGCGCCGAGCGCAAGCTCCCCGCCGCGCGGTCGTCCGTCGAGTCGAGCCAGAGCGAGCCGGCGACGTAGGAGCGCCGAAGCGATGGCCCCTGCAGCGCGAGGAAGGCCAGCACGCGCTGGCAGTTCATCGGCAGCGAGACGGACTCGCCGTCGACGGTGAGGTCGAACGCACCGAGCAGGGTGAGCCGAATCTCTTGCGCCGATCCGGGCCGGTGTCCTCGCCCCTGCGCCCGCGCCGTTGAGATCCCGGCGGTGGTCAGGGCGCAGCACCTCGCGACTGGTCGAGCCGAAGGAAGATCCGTTCGCCGCAGCTACGAAGTGACGACCAACTCACTGTCACCAACTCTCGCGGCTGTTGACCTGCTAGCGCGAATATGACGCGCCCGAAAAGCACAGTCAAGAGGAGACCGGCTAGTCAGCCGCCCAATCGTCGGTTGCCGTCGTCTTCCCGGCCTTGTCCTCGATCTCGATCGTCTCGAACGTGAGCTCGATCTGTTCGAGCTCACGCCCGTCGAATCGGGTGCCGGTTCGGCTGGTCAGGTCGAAGAAGGATGCAACCCTGGCGACGCTCGCGTTCGTGAGCTTGATCGTGTAATGAACTTCCTCGCCGCCCTTGGCGTCCGTGCGGACGAACTCGAAGAGGACGCTCTTCAGCACCTCGTTCGTGAAGAGCGCCTGGTGGAGCTGTGGCGATGCGGCGCCCCACTCCTTCGTGAACCTGATCGGCTTGTGCTGCCGCTTCCCGGACGCCTGCCCGGTCGCCAGATCGCGCGGCGAGATCGTCTCCATGACGAAGGCGACGCCGGTGATCTTGCCGGTCGCGAGCTTCGAGAAGGCGGCTTCGCCTTTGAACTTGCCCTGCGTCTCTCCTTCGATCGATACATAAAACGCGTTCGCCATGGTGAGCGTCACCTCGTCGCGACGGGTCGTTCGTCGACGAGCCGCCGCATCGCTCGCCCGGATGCGCGACGCTAGCGCGCGCCGCGCGACTGCGTCAAGCCCCGGCTGTCGTTACCCGTCCGCGTAGGGGTTGTAGGTGGCGTCGGGGTAGAAGGTGCCGCGGAAGAGGTTGGCTTGGCGTGCGATCGTGCAGCGTTGTACATGTACAGGGTCGACAAAGGTGTGGTGGATCTTGTGGTTGCCCCAATCCCCGCCCATATGAGCTGGTGGTGGTGTGCGAGCCTACCGACGAGGCTGAAATCGCCTTTCCAGGATGGTTCGCCGTTGATGTCGCGGACAAGGTCGCAGGCAAGTCCGTAGTGATGGACGCCGACGTTCTTCAGTAGAGTTGCGCCGTTGTTGAAGAGGTCTGTTTGCCGCTGCTTACTGCGGTATGTCTCGAACACCATCAGCTCGACGCCGTGTTCTTTCGCATCGGCGATGATCGCGCGTACCAGCTTGCGTGTCACCGGCTCGAGGAGGGTGAGGTCGGCGACGCGTTTTCGGCTGCTGAACTTTCGGGCTCTTCTTGATGGCGTCCGTGTAGAAGTTTCCCATCGCCCCTCAACAGCGTGAGGCGGGCTGTAGGCAGTCGACGGCGACATAGCCGAAACGCGCCTACGGAGGCGCCGTTGTATCCAGTTTTCAACAGTGGGTCTCCACAAAAAGAAGCGTAGGTCATCGCTCGCCAAATCACCCGTTCGGGGTAGGCGGAGCCGACCACTCCCGCCGATCATCAAGACCGAGACGCCTTGGTGATGTGAGCCACCGCCGCAGATGGCTCGCAGGGGAGGGGATTCCAGGGCGTCATGAGAGCCGGCGGGTGAGGGAGCCGCAGCCCCAACCCGCCGACTCTGAATGTGCCGCAGTAACCACCCTAGGACGGCGCATCGGGATCCGGTATAGGCCGATCGGCCTATCTTCCCCAGGTTTTCCACAGCACTCATCGGCTGTAATCGCGTACGACGTTCGACGGCGCGTGGCTGCACGTGTGGAGTGTGTGACTCATCCCGACCCACCCGCGGAATATCGGTGGCGCAGACGGTGAAGCAGCGACGGAAGATCGTCGAGACTTTCCTGCGCCGGTTCGGGCTCCGGTTCCGGTTCCCTGGAGGGGTTCAGCCGTCCGTTCCATATGACGACGTGAAGCCGCTCGATTTCCTCGATCAGCATCAGGATTGCCTTGCCGGACGCTGCTACCTCGGCTCGCGGATCGCCCTGGAGTCCTTCCGCCCACTTGCCTAACAGAGAGAGCTTCTCCACATCGAGGCCACCGTCTGGCACTTGCCGATCCTAAGACTTCGCGTGGTGATGCGCGCAGCGCATCACGCAGGTCTCGCTCGGGCCGCGCTGGGCCGGTGTGAGCACGACCGTTGGCGCGGGCTGTGTGTGGTGTGAGCATGCCTGAGCCTCGGACAGCCCCGTAGAGCGATGGCTTGTGGTGACGACCGAGCGTCAACGGCTGATCCGTCTCGACTCGGTGTGGGATGCGTAGATTCATCCGATGCGCCGAAGACTTCCGGTTGCGGGCGAACCGACCTTCTGCAGCCCACTCGGCTTCGACCGGCGGGTGGTCGTCACCGGGGTTGGCGCCGTGACGCCGCTCGGTCCGGATATGGAGAGTTCCTGGCGGCGGCTGGTCGGCGGCGAGAGCGCGGGCGGCCCGATTACGGCGTTCCCCACGGCGGGGCATCCGGTTCAGCTCGCCTGCGAAGCGTCGGAGTTCCAACCGGAGCTCTGGATGGAACGGCGAACGCTGCGGCGGCTGGATCGCTTCGCCCAGCTCGCGGTCGCCGCCGCGCGCATGGCCGAGACCGACGCGGCCGTCGAGGTGGCACGCGAGCCCGGGCGTGTCGGTGCGTCCGTCGCCACGGCACAGGGCGGCGTGGCCAGCCTGGCCGCTTGCTGCCGTGAGCTCGCGAGCTCCGGACGCATCCACCCGACACTCGTAACGGCGTTCATGCCGAACATGGCAGCCGGCTGGATCTCGATCGAGCTCGGCCTGCGCGGCCCGTTGGGCGCCCCCTGCTCCGCCTGTGCGGCGTCGGCGATGGCGATCGGCGAGGGCTACGACGCGATTCGCCTCG
>WNGE01011424.1_pt1 | contig 12706 bp, 8 predicted proteins | sample 5400651 | NCBI WGS metagenome assembly WNGE01 (sample SAMN13153370, study PRJNA577476) | soil metagenome | isolation source: 60 cm soil or saprolite under grassland replicate 2 | place: USA:California | collected 2016-06-15 | reverse complement strand
TTGAACGACTTGTTGATCAGCGGAAAGTCGGGAACGATGTTGCCGATCACCGCGTGCTCGAGGACCGGCCAGTTCGACCATGACGGGTCGTGCGGATGGCAGCGGCGGATCGACCCGGCGGCGCCGCTTTCGAGCGCGATCAGCACCGGACCGCGCCAGCCCTCGACATAGCCGAGACCAAGCCTGAGCGCCGGAATTTCCGGCAAGGGGAAGCGGATCTCGCCGTCGGGCAGCGCATCGACGATCGTCCGTATGAGGCGCAAGGTTTCCAGCACTTCGTCGAAACGCACCGCGACGCGCGCCGCGACGTCGCCGTCGGTGCGGGTCGCCATCCGCGCGGCGAGCGCATCGTAGGGGAGCGCAGGAAAGTCGCAACGCAGGTCATGTGCCTGGCCGCTCGCGCGACCCGCCATGCCGGCGAGACCCAGCCGGCGTGCGAGCTCGGGGCTCACGCGACCGCACGTGCGGAAGCGGTCCTGCAGCCCGGCGTGCTCGTCGTAGATGGCGCGCAGGACTGCGATCTCGCGTTCGAGCCGCGCGCACTCGTCGCGCATCACGGCGGCATGCTCCCGGCCGAGATCTCGAGCGACACCGCCCGGCACGATGCAATCCATGAGCAACCGATGGCCGAACGCCGCCATGTTCGTGCGCAAGGTTTCTTCCTTGAGCCGCGAGAATTGCGCGAGTCCGAACGCGAAGCCGCCGTCGTTGCCCAGATAGCCCAGGTCGCCCAGATGATTGGCGAGGCGCTCCCGCTCGAGGAAAAGCGCGCGCAGCCACGCGGCGCGCGGCGGCGGGATGATCCCCGCGATCGCTTCGGTGGCTTGCGCGTACGCCCAGGCGTACGCCACTGTGCTGTCGCCGGATACGCGTCCGGCAAGGCGATATCCATCGGCGAGTGTGAACGACTCGAAGCGCTTTTCGATTCCCTTGTGCACGTAGGAGAGCCGCTCCTCGAGACGCAGCACCTTTTCGCCGACGATCTGAAAGCGGAAGTGGCCCGGCTCGATGATGCCGGCGTGCACCGGGCCGACGGGTATTTCGTGCACGCCATCGCCTTCGACGCGGACGAAGGGATACTCTTCCTGACCGGGTTCCCATTTCGGCAACGCCACAAAATCGCGCCGCAGCGGATACTGGTCGATCGGCCAGCTCGCCATCCACGTCCACGGACGCTGATCGTCGGCGTCGCACACCACGCCCAGCAAGTCGAACACTGAGCGCTGCATCCGGTTCGCTGCGGGAAAGATCGCCGCGACGTCGGGAGCGTGCGCGTCGCCGTCGGGCAGCGTGTGCTCGAGCAAGGTGAGTCCATCGCGATCCGCGAGCGCCACTCTCAGGCAGAAGCCGCGCGCGCGTTGGCCCGAGCTCACCGGAACGCGCTGCGCCGGCATTGCGCCCGGCAGCGGAGCGGCAGCGAGACCGAGGGGCGTCACGTTCATATGTTGCTACGCGTAGCGGACGACATTTCCCCTCTCCCGCGCGAGCGAGAGGGGGAAGGGGTGAGGAGGCGCGTTACCATGGCCTCAACCGATCAGCCGCGCCGCCTGGCGATACCAGTCGGCGAGCGCTGGCGGTATCCACAAGCCGAGCATCAGCACGAGGGCGAGATGCACGAACACCGGGATCATCGCGGGACGCTCGGGGAGCCGCTTGCCCGAAGTTTCACCGAACACCATCGGCTGCACCTTCGAGAACACCGCAGCGAAGGCGACGCCGAGCGCCGCGAGCAGCAGGGGCGTTGCCCACGGCTGGTCGCGCATCGCCGTCGTGAGGATCAGGAACTCGCTCGCGAATACACCGAAGGGCGGCATGCCGAGAATCGCGAGCGAGCCGATCATGAGGGCCCAGCCGATGATCGGGCTGACGGTGACGAGGCCGCGGATGTCGTCCATGATCTGCGTGCCGGTCTTCTGCGCCGCGTGACCCACGGCGAAAAAGATCGCCGACTTGGTGAGCGAATGGACCGTCATGTGCAGCAGCCCCGCGAAGTTCGCGATCGGACCTCCCATGCCGAATGCGAAGGTGATGATGCCCATATGCTCGATCGACGAATAGGCGAACAGACGCTTGATGTCCTTCTGCCGGGACAGCAGGAACGCGGCGACGACCACCGACAGCAGGCCGAAGCCCATCATCAGCTCCTTGGCGATCGCCGTGTGCAGCGAGCCCTCGACCAGCACCTTGCAGCGCACCACCGCGTACAGCGCGACGTTGAGCAGCAGGCCGGACAGCACGGCGGACACCGGGGTGGGGCCTTCCGCGTGCGCGTCGGGCAGCCAGTTGTGGAGCGGCACGAGGCCGACCTTGGTGCCGTAACCGACCAGCATGAACACGAACGCGAGCGAAAGCACCGTCGGCTCGAGATCGCCCTTGACGGCATTGAGCTCGGTCCACAGCAGCGCGCCGCCCTCGGCGCCGAGCACCCTTTCCGCGGCGAAGAACAGCAGGATCGTGCCGAACAGCGCCTGGGCGATCCCGACACCGCACAGGATGAAGTATTTCCACGCGGCCTCGAGGCTCGCCGGTGTCCGATAGAGCGACACCAGCAGCACCGTGGTCAGCGTGGCGGCCTCCATCGCGACCCAGAGGATTCCCATGTTGTTGGTGAGAAGCGCCAGCAGCATCGTGAAGTTGAAGAGCTGATACATGCTGTGATAGAGCCGCAGCTGGGCGGGTTTCAGTCGGCCATGGTGCTGCTCGATGCGCATGTACGGCCGCGAGAACAGAGAAGTCGTCAAGCCGACGAAGGCGGTGAGCGCGACCAGGAAGACGTTGAACGAGTCGACGAAGAACAGGCGGTCGAGGACGAGCATCGGCCCGCTGGCGATCACGCGCGCGGTCAGCGCGCCGGCGGCGATGAACGTGGCCAGGCTCGCCGCGACGTTGATGCCGGGCGCCTCGTCGCGATGGCCGACGAGCGCCAGCAGCGCGGCGCCCGCGAGCGGCGCACCGAGGACGGCGAGGATTTCGATCACTCGCGACCTCCGCAGCGAAGTCCTGCCGTGGTGCGCACGGTCGGGCGCTGCTCGTTTGCGAGCGGACGCGCCTTTCGGGCCTGCGCTTCGCGCCGCTCGCTCATTCGCCCTCGCTCTCCTTCAACTTTTCGAGGTGCTTGAGATCCAGGCTGTCGAACTGCTCGCGGATCTGGAAAAAGAACACGCCGAGGATCAGCATCCCGACCAGCACGTCGAGCGCGATGCCGAGCTCGACCACCATCGGCATTCCGTAGGTGGCGGACGTTGCCGCGAAGAAGAGGCCGTTTTCCATCGCCAGGAAGCCGATGACCTGCGGAATCGCCTTGCGCCGGGTGATCATCATCAGGAACGACAGCATCACGCTCGCCATCGCGATGCCCAGCGTCGAGCGCGTGACCGTGCTCGCGAGTTGCGAGATCGGCAGCGCCAGGTTGAAGGCGAAGACGACGAGCACGATGCCGATCAGCATCGTCGTCGGAATGTTGATCAGCCCTTCGAATTCCCAGCGCACATCGAGCTGCCGGATCAGCCGATAGAGTAGCCATGGAAGGAGGCCGACCTTCAGCACCAGCGTGAGGCCCGCCGACCAGTACAGATGTGACTGGCCGGTGCTGTACGCGACGACCGCCGTCGACGCGCCGCGAAGAGGTTGATCAGTTGCGCGTAGAGCGGCAGATGCGTCATGGCTTTTCGTCATTCCCGCTCAGAGCCTGCCCCCGAGGGGGTAGTCGGGGGCGGGAATCCAGTGACTTTCGACGAACGACGCTGGGTCCCCGCTTCCGCAGGGACGACGGCCTGGTGGACGTAGATAGCCTTGCCATTGCTTCGCTCAGCTCCCGAGCAGCAGGTTCACGAGCATCGCCAGCACGGCGAGCAGAAAGGCGGTGCCGAGAAACTCGGGAGCGCGGAAGATCCGCATCTTCGCCGACAGCGTCTCGATCACGGCCAGCAGGAAGCCGCCGATCGCGAGCTTGAAGATGAGAACGGGAGCCGCGCCGAGGATCACGATCCAGTCGCCGCCCGGCGCGATGCCGAAGGGGAAGAAGATCGCGAGCCCGATGCACGAGTAATTGAAGAGCTTCAACGCCGACGCCCATTCGATCAGCGCCAGGTGGCGCGCCGAATACTCGAGCAGCATCGCCTCGTGGATCATCGTGAGCTCGAGGTGCGTCGCCGGATTGTCGACCGGGATGCGCGCGTTCTCGGCGAGCGACACCATCGTGAACGCGACGCCCGCGAAGGCGAGGCTCGGATAGATCGCGAGCTCGCGATGCGCGAGCGTATCGACGATCGTCGGCAGCGACGTCGAGCCCGAGATCAGCGACGCCGTGAACAGCACCATCAGCAGCGCGGGCTCGGCCAGAAAGCCGACGAACATCTCGCGGCGCGCGCCGAGCGAGCCGAACGACGTGCCGATATCCATCGCTGCGAGCGCGATGAACACGCGCGCCAGCGCGAACAGGCCGACCAGCGCGATCGTATCGGCCGCGCGTGCGAACGGCAGGTCGGTCGCGAGCGAGGGAACGATGGCCGCCGCGCAGCACATCGCGCCGAACACGACATACGGCGTGAAGCGGAACAATGGGGAGGCGTTGTCGGCGACGACGGCGTCCTTCATGAACAGCTTGCGGATCGTCCGGTAGGGCAGCAGCAGCGACGGTGCGCTGCGGTTCGCAAGCCACGCGCGGCACTGATTGACCCAGCCGACGAGCAGCGGGGCGAGCAGCAGCGCAAGCGCAAACTGGACCAGCTGTGAAAGTAGGCCGGAGAATGTCATCGCACGAAGAACAGAAGCGCGAGCAGAGTGACGAAGCTGTAGGTGAGATAGATCGAGATGCGACCCTGCTGGATTCGTCCGACGATGCGGGCGAGGACGTCGGCGCCGCGCGCCACCGGCAGATACAGCCAGTGCCAGAGCGGATCGCTCGCCTTGACGGCATAGCGGGGCTCGGCATCGAATGGTGACGGCAACTCGCGCTCGATGCGAAAGAACGGCTCGAACACCTGGCGGACGGGTTGGCCGAAGCCTTCCGCCGTGTCCTGCATCCTCGGCGTCTGCATCGGGAAGCCGCAGTCCCATGGAGGAGCGTGCCGGATGCGGCCGTGGTAATAGCGATGCACGATCTGGATCGTGAGGAGGATGGCGCCGGCGATTACGGCGAGCACGATCAGCGGACTGTAGCTCGAGCGATCGGCGGAAATCGGCGCGAGGAACAACCAGGTGCCGCTCCCCGCGTGAATCGCGCTCGACCCGACCACCATCACGTTGACGGGATCGAGCCACGCGATCACGTTGCCGGGGAACAGGCCGAGCGCGATGCAGCCGGCGGCGAGCGTGGAGAGCGCGACGCGCTCGAGCGGACCGGCATCGTGTGCATAGGCGAGGTTCGCTTCGCGCGGCCGGCCGAGGAAGATCACGCCGTAGAACTTGACCATCACATACGCGGCCAGCGCGACCGCGAGCACAAGCGCCGCGGCGGCGACCGGCACCAGCATGTTGATGAACGACTGCGGGAGACTCGGCGTGAACAGGAACGCCTGCAGCAGCAACCATTCCGAGACAAACCCGTTCAAAGGCGGCAACCCGGCGATCGCGAGCGTGCCGACGAGCGCCAGCCATGCGACCCATGGCATTCGATGAATGAGCCCGCCCAGCTTGCCGAGGCTGCGCTCCCGCGTCGCATGCAAGACCGAGCCGGTGGCGAGAAAGAGCAGGCTCTTGAATACCGCATGGTTGAGCGTGTGGTACAGCACTGCCGTCAACGTGATCGCGGCGAGCAGCGTCTTGCCGTAGGCCTTGAACAGGATCGTGAGGCCGATGCCGGCGACGATGATGCCGATGTTCTCGATCGACGAATACGCGAGGAGCCGCTTCATGTCCGTCTGCGCAGCCGCATAGATGACGCCGAAGAGCGCTGTGACGAGTCCGAGAGACAGTGCGACCGCGCCCCACCACCAGATCTGGACGTTCAGGAGATCGAACGTCACCCGCAACAGCCCGTAGATCGCGGTCTTCAGCATCACGCCGCTCATGAGTGCGGAGACGGGCGAGGGCGCGGCCGGATGCGCCTCGGGAAGCCAAACGTGCAGCGGCAAGATCCCTGCCTTGGCGCCGAATCCCGCGAGCGCGAGGGCGAAAGCGGCGGTAGGCCAGGCGCCGCGCAAAATGAGCGAGCGCATCGAGCCGAACGTGTAATCGCCGCTGCCGCCCTGAAGCACGCCGAAGCAAAGCAGGATCGCGATCGCGCCGACGTGCGCGATCAGCAGGTACAGGAAGCCCGCGCGGCGGATTTCCGGAATGCGATGATCGCTCGTCACGAGGAAGAACGAAGCGAGCGCCATCGACTCCCAGGCGACCATGAACAGATACGCGTCGTCGGCGATGAGCACCAGCGCCATCGCCGCCAGGAAGACGTGATACTGGAAGCACTGCAGCCCCGGCGCGGTCCCTTCGCCCGAGCGGAAATAGCCTGCCGAAAAGAGCGAAATCGCGGCGGCGATCGCGCCGAGCAGCAGCAGGAAGAACGCCGACAGCGCGTCGACGCGCACGTGGAACGGCAAGTCGGGGAGGCCCAGCGGCAGCACCGTCGACTGCGGCACCTGTGGGACGGCAAAAAACGCAACGAGCGCGAGCGCGATGCCGATGGCGGCGCCCGCCGGAAACAGCCCGTGACTGATGAAGCGAATCGCCCGCGGTCGAACGAGGCCGACGACGCCGATCCCGAGCCACGCCACGATCGCGGCCAGGACCAGATCGAGGGTCAGCGCGCTCATTGGATAGCTTCCCCCGGGCTCGCCCACTGCGTGAGCAGCGCCTCCCCTCTCCCGCGCAGGCGGCCAGCGCCTTGGGGCGCGGCGCTCATCCGATTTCGTCGTTCCCGCGAAGCCTGCCCCCGCATGTTGTAGGCGGGGGGCTGGAAAACGGGCCGCGACAGCGGCGACGTTTCGAGGAACGGCCATCCAGTGTTAGTCGTAACACAGTCACTGGGTCTCCGCCTCCGCGGGGACGACGGGTTTCACTCACTTGACGCGCATCCCCGGCTGCGCGCCGCTGTCGGGCGAGAGCAGAAAGATGCCGGGACCGTCGCCGGAAGCCGCAAGCACCATGCCTTCGGAGAGCCCGAATTTCATCTTGCGTGGCGCGAGGTTCGCGACCATCGGTGTCAGCCGTCCGATCAGCGTTGCCGGGTCGTAGGCGGACTTTATGCCCGCGAATACGGTGCGATGCCGGCCCTCGCCGACGTCGAGCGTGAGCTTCAGCAGCTTGTCGGCACCATCGACGGACTCGGCATTGACGATGCGCGCGACGCGCAAGTCGATCTTGGCGAAGTCGTCGATCGAGATTACCGTGCCTTGCCCCTCACCCCGGCCCTCTCCCCCTGGCGGGGGCGAGGGGGAAACAGAGGCAACCTCGGGCGCGCCAGGATCACCCTCTCCCCGCGCGCGGGGAGAGGGCTGGGGTGAGGGGGCTGCCTTCGGCCCTTCGAGCAATGCGTCGACCTGCTTCGGGTCGATGCGAGTCATCAGGTGCGTATAGGCATTGATGCGATGGCCGTCAGGAAGCCTGTGGCTCACGTCCGACCAGATTTGCGAGGGAAGATTGAGGAAGGCCTCGGCGCGCGCGGCGAGCGCGGGCAGCACCGGCTTCAGCAGGATCGTGAGCACCCGGAAATCGTCGATGCACTCGGATGCGACTTCGACGACACGCTTCTCCTGCCCCGGCTGCTTCGCGAGCTCCCACGGCTTCGCATTGTCGAAATACTGGTTCGACTTGTCCGCGAGCATCATCACCTCGCGCAGCGCCTTCCCGAACTCGCGCTGCGCGTAATGCCGGCCGATGATGGCAGCCACGTCCTCGAGGCTGGTCGCATAACGCGCCTCGAACGATTGGCCTTGCATCACCCGATTGCCACGGCTCGCGATGAAACGCGCCGCGCGGCTCGCGATGTTCACGTACTTGCCGACGAGATCGCTGTTGACGCGCGCGACAAAATCCTCGGGGTTGAAGTCGATGTCCTCGACCTTGTCGTTCAACTTCGCCGCGATGTAATAGCGGAGCCACTCGGCATCGAGGCCGAGGTCGAGATAGTAGTCGGGGCTGATGCCCGTGCCGCGCGACTTCGACATCTTCTCGCCCAGTGCCGTGAGAAAGCCGTGGACGAACACGTTGGTCGGCACCTTATAAGGCGCGCCGGCGAACTTCATCATCGCCGGCCAGAACAGCGTGTGGAAGTACACGATGTCCTTGCCGATGAAGTGATACTGGTCGACCGCGGGGTCCTGCAGGAACGCTCCGAAATCCACGCCTTTCGCCGCGAGATGCGCCTTGAGGCTCGCGAGATAGCCGACCGGCGCATCGAGCCAGACATAGAAGTATTTGCCCGGCACGTCGGGAATCGGAATGCCGAAGTACGGTGCGTCGCGCGAGATGTCCCAGTCGGCGAGCTTGTCGCCCGCCCCATCGCCGCCGAGCCATTCCCTGATCTTGTTGCGCACCTCCGGCTGCAGCGACTGACCCGGCGCGGGCGCGGCGGTCCACTCCTTGAGGAACGCGACGATCTCCGGCGCCGAAAGCCGGAAGAACAGATGCTCGGACGAGCGCAGCTCGGGTCGCGCGCCGGTCAGCGTCGAGTAGGGATCGATGAGATCGGTCGGCGCGTAGGTCGAGCTGCAGTTCTCGCAGGCGTCGCCGTACTGATCCTTCGTCCCGCACTTGGGACACGTGCCCTTGATGTAGCGGTCGGGCAGGAACATCGCCTTGACCGGATCGTAGAACTGCTCGACCGGCTTGGCGTAGATCAGGCCTTTTGCCTTGAGGCGGCGATAGATGTCCTGCGAAAGCTCGACATTCTCGGGAGAATCGGTCGAATGCCAGTGATCGAAGCTGAGATGAAAACCGGCGAGATGCTTCGGCCGCGTCGCGGCGATCTTCGCGACAAGCGCCTGCGGCGTGATCCCCTCGGCATCGGCTCGAAGCATGATCGCCGCGCCGTGCGTATCGTCGGCGCAGACGAAGTGGACCTCGTTCCCCTGCATCCGCTGGAAGCGCACCCAGATGTCGGCCTGGATGTATTCCATGATGTGGCCGATGTGGAACAGGCCGTTCGTGTACGGCAGCGCCGTCGTGACGAACAGCTTGCGGCGCGTTGCGGCCGTCGCATTCCCGGGGGCGGACATCGCGGAAAACCTTGAATGGAGCAGGGTAAAAATTGGAATTCTAGCAAAGCGACCCTTGCGGACCGTTCGGCCGCCCCGATTTTGCTAAAATCAAACGCTTTCCTGCATTCCCACCGAGCATTCGACGGAGCATCCGATGGCCATCACCGAGGCCGACGTCCAGACCCGCCTGCGCGCGTTGACCGATCCCAATACGGGCAAGGACTTCGTCACCGGCAAGGCCGTCAGGAAAATCAAGATCGACGGCAGCGATGTCGCGATCGACATCCAGCTCGGCTATCCCGCCAAGACGCAGCACGAGATCCTGAAAAAGCTGATCGCCGACGCGATTGCCGCCATGCCGGGCATGGGCCGGGTCAGCATCGAGATGACGCAGAAGGTCACGTCGCACTCGGTGCAGCGTGGCGTCAAGCTGATCCCGGGCGTGAAGAACATCATCGCCGTCGCGAGTGGCAAGGGCGGCGTCGGCAAGTCGACGACCGCGGTCAATCTCGCGCTGGCGCTCGCTGCCGAGGGCGCGCAAGTCGGCGTGCTCGACGCCGACATCTACGGGCCGTCGCAGCCGATGATGCTCGGCATTGCCGGACGCCCCGAATCGACCGACGGCAAGACGCTCGAGCCGCTCGAAGCCTACGGGTTGCAGGCGATGTCGATCGGCTTTCTGATCGACGTCGACACGCCGATGGTCTGGCGCGGGCCGATGGTGACGCAGGCGCTCGAGCAGCTGCTCAAGGACACGAACTGGCGCGACCTCGATTATCTCGTCGTCGACATGCCGCCGGGCACCGGCGACATCCAGCTCACGCTCGCACAGAAGGTGCCGGTCACCGGCGCCGTGATCGTCACCACGCCGCAGGACATCGCGCTGATCGATGCGCGCAAGGGCCTCAAGATGTTCGAGAAGGTCGGTGTCCCGATCGTCGGGATCGTCGAGAACATGAGCATGCATGTCTGCTCGAAGTGCGGCCACGCGGAACCCATCTTCGGCGAGGGCGGCGGCGAGAAGATGTGCGCCGACTACAAGGTGCCGTTCCTCGGCGGACTCCCGCTCGACATCCGGATCCGCGAGCAGACCGATGCCGGCCGCCCGACGGTCATCGCCGATCCCGACGGCAAGATCGCGCACATCTACCGCGAAATCGCCCGCAAGACCGCGGTGTTCGTCGCGCAGAAGGCGGAGGACTTTTCGGCGAAGTTTCCGTCGATCGTCATTCAAAATACGTGATCGAGTCACGGCGGCGGTCCCACCGCGCTGGACCGGCGCCGCTTAGCGCCGGTCACCGCGCCGATACCGTCGCCCTATGATTGGAAAAACCGGGCGTCGTGCGAGCATTGTGACTGACTCGGTGCGCAGAGAATTGCCTTATCCGCAATTCAGTGGGCGCGAGCAGGACCGGGCAAAGAGGGGATTGCCGCCGTGATCAAATCCGATAAGTGGATTCGCCGCATGGCGGCCGAGCAGCGGATGATCGAGCCGTTCGAGCCGCGGCAAATCCGCGAGGCGAACGGCCACAAGATCGTTTCGTACGGAACGTCGAGCTACGGCTACGACATCCGCTGCTCCGACGAATTCAAGATCTTCACCAACATCAACTCGACGATCGTCGATCCCAAGGAGTTCGACGCCGGCTCGTTCGTCGACTTCAAGGGCCCGGTGTGCATCATTCCGCCCAATTCGTTCGCGCTCGCCCGCACGATCGAGTACTTCCGGATTCCGCGCAATGTGCTCGTCCTGTGTCTCGGCAAATCGACGTACGCGCGTTGCGGCATCATTGTGAACGTAACGCCATTGGAGCCCGAGTGGGATGGCCACGTCACGCTGGAATTCTCGAACACGACGCCGCTCCCGGCGAAGATCTACGCGAACGAGGGCGTCGCGCAGGTGATCTTTTTCGAGTCCGACGAGGTTTGCGAGACGTCATACAAGGATCGCGGCGGCAAGTACCAGGGGCAACGGGGCGTCACACTGCCGAAGATCTGATCGCCAAGTAGTCAGACCAAGCGATTCCCGAGCCCGCCAAGGCCCACGATGAACAGCATCGAGCAGTGGCTCGCGAGTATCGGACTCGACCAATACGCACGCCTCCTCGAGCAGCAGGCGATCGACCTCGACGTTCTGCCCGACCTCGCGGAAGGCGATCTTGAGGCACTGGGCATCCCTTTGGGCGATCGCAAGCGTTTCCTGCGTGCGATCGCCGAACTCGGTGCCGGCGCCGCGGACGCGCGTAATACCGCTTCGATTCCTGCGGCACCCGCTACGAAGGCCGCGCCGGAAGCCGAACGCCGTCAGCTCACCGTCATGTTCTGCGACCTCGTCGGCTCGACGGATCTCGCGGCGCGATTCGACCCCGAGGACGTGCGCGACGGCATCCGCCGCTTCCAGCACTGCTGCGACGAGGCGGTGCGTCGTTTCGAGGGCCACGTCGCGCTCTATCTGGGCGACGGCGTTCTCGCCTACTTCGGATATCCGGCCGCTCACGAAGACGACGCCGGGCGAGCGATCCGGGCGGCGCTGCGAGTCGTCGAGCGTTTGCGCGGCCAGAGGGTCGGCGCTGCAGCGCTCGAAGTGCGTATCGGCATCGCGACGGGACTGGTCGTCGTCGGCGATGTCATCGGCGAGGGCGCGGCGCGGCAGGAAGCGGTGACGGGAACGACGCCGAACCTAGCGGCGCGCCTGCAAGCGCTCGCACCGGCTGGCGGCATTCTCGTGGCGGCGCGGACGCATCGGATTGCGGCGGGCGCATTCCTCTACGAGGACATCGGACGCGTCGTGCTCAAAGGCCTCGCCGACCCCGAGCGCGTGTGGCGGGTTGCAGGGGAACGGCCTGCGTCGAGCCGGTTCGCCGCGGCACGAACGGGAACGCTGTCGCCGTTCGTCGGACGCGACGGCGAGATCGAGCAGCTGTCGGCGCACTGGCAATCGGCCAAAGAGGGGCATGGCCACGTCGTGTGGATTTCCGGCGAACCGGGGATCGGCAAGTCGCGACTGCTGCTCGCGCTGCGCGAACGTATTGCCGCCGATCGACCGGCGACGATCGAGTGCCAATGCTCGCCGTTCCACGTCGACAGTGCGCTGCATCCGATCCTCGATTGGATTCGGGCCACCGCCGCCATTGCCGACGACGAGGCGATTGCCGGGAAGCTCGAGCGGCTCGCCGCGCTATGCGCCGGACGGTCCGCCGATCCGCTGCTCGGTGCAGAGTTGCTGGCCGCGGCGCTGCTCCTGCCGCTCGGCGAGCGTGCCCCCGCGTTACGGATGAATCCGGCGCGGCAGAAGAAGGAGACGATCGCGTTGCTCGCCGCGCTCATCCTGCCGCCGCCCGAGGGCCGGCCGACGCTGGCGATCGTCGAAGATGCGCACTGGATGGATCCGACGACGCTGGACCTGCTGGAGCGCGTCCTTGAATCGATTGCATCGACACGTGCGCTCGTCCTCGTGAGTTCGAGGGCTGAAATGCCGCTGCAGTGGACGCGCGGGACGCGCGCGGTCCAGGTGCCGCTGCAACGTCTCGACCCTCGCGACACCGCGGCCATGATCGCCGGCGTCGCGA
>WNGE01017172.1_pt1 | contig 12710 bp, 16 predicted proteins | sample 5400651 | NCBI WGS metagenome assembly WNGE01 (sample SAMN13153370, study PRJNA577476) | soil metagenome | isolation source: 60 cm soil or saprolite under grassland replicate 2 | place: USA:California | collected 2016-06-15 | reverse complement strand
GCCGTTGTCCGGCATCGGGTTGTGGCTGGCGGACAGCATCACGCCGAGGTCGGCGCCGGTCGAGCCGGTCAGGTAGGCCACAGCCGGGGTCGGCAGTACGCCGAGCCGGACCACGTCAACGCCGGCGCTGGCCAGACCGGCCACCACGGCGGCTTCCAGAAACTCACCACTGGCCCGTGGATCCCGCCCCACAACGGCGCGCGGCCGGTGCCCTTCGAAGGCACCGGCCTCGCCGAGTACGTGAGCCGCCGCGACCGAAAGGTCGAGCGCCAGCTCCGCGGTCAGGTCCACGTTCGCCAGGCCACGGACTCCGTCCGTGCCGAACAAACGCCCCATCAGGTGATCAGCGCTTGCTGTACTGAGGCGCCTTACGGGCCTTCTTGAGACCGGCCTTCTTGCGCTCCTTGATCCGCGCGTCGCGGGTGAGCAGACCGGCCTTCTTCAGGCCCGGGCGGTTGGCCTCGGTGTCCGCCGCGTTCAGGCAGCGGGCCACACCCAGCTGCAGCGCACCGGCCTGGCCGGTGATGCCGCCGCCGTTGATCCGGGCGATCACGTCGTACGAGCCCTCGAGGCCCGCGACGACGAACGGCTCGTTCACGTGCTGCTGGTGCACCTTGTTCGGGAAGTAGACGTCCAGCGGCTTGCCGTTCACGGTCCACTGACCGGTGCCCGGCACCAGGCGGACGCGGGCGACGGCCTCCTTGCGGCGGCCGGTGGCGCCGGCCGGGTTGATCACCGCGACGCGACCCGTCTCGGCGCGCTGCTCCGGAGTCGGGCTCGTCTCGGAGGTGTAGGCGACCGGGCCCTCGCTGTCGATGGGGACCTCGGGGTCGAACTCGTCGGTCTCGGTGGTGATGTCGCTCACGCTGGGATTCCTCGTTTACCTGGCTCGTGGATCGCTTACTGGGCGATCTGGGTGATCTCGAACGGCTTCGGCTGCTGGGCGGTGTGCGGGTGCTCCGGACCGGCGTACACCTTCAGCTTGGTGAGCAGCTTCCGGCTCAGGCGGTTCTTCGGCAGCATGCCCCAGACAGCCTTCTCGACGGCCTTGCGAGGGTCCTTCTCGAGGATCTCGCCGATCGGCGTGGCCGTCAGACCACCCGGGTGACCCGAGTGGCGGTACGCCAGCTTGTCCGTCCGCTTGGTGCCGGACAGGGCGACCTTGGAGGCGTTGATGACGACGACGAAGTCGCCGCCGTCCACGTGCGGCGCGAACGTCGGCTTGTGCTTGCCGCGCAGCAGGGTGGCGATCTGGACGGCGAGCCGACCGAGCGTGACGTCGGTGGCGTCGATCACGTGCCACTCGCGGGTGACGTCAGCAGGCTTCGGGCTGTACGTGCGCACGGTCGTTGACCTTCGTTTCTCAGAGGTTGACAAAACTGGTACGTCGGCGAGCGGTCCGCCGACACGGCAAGGACCTGGAACGCACAACAGCAGCCCAGAATACCGGCGCGGTCCACTCGCGGTCAAAGCGAGCGAATCGCGACTCGCGACCCCGGCTTGGATGCGGCCTCCGACAGCACTAGTTTAGCGGTGAAGATTGCAGTCCGACCCGCGTCCCGCCGGCTGACGTAACCCTCACTCATCAGGCGATGGCGCCAGCTTCCGAAGAGGGCATTGTGACCGAACAGTCGCTCACCGTCCGGGACAACCGGACCGGCAAGGACTTCGACCTTGCCATCACCGATGGCACCATCCGTGCCGCCGATCTCAAGAAGATCAGCGCCGCCGACGGCGACGGTGGCCTGGCCACCTACGACCCCGGCTTCGTCAACACCGCCTCCTGCCGCTCCTCCGTCACCTTCATCGACGGCGACAAGGGCATCCTGGAGTACCGCGGTTACCCGATCGAACAGCTCGCCGAGCAGTCGAACTACCTCGAGGTGGCTTACCTGCTGGTGAACGGCAAGCTGCCGAACAAGGCGGAGTACGAGGCCTGGGCGCACGACGTGACTATTCACACGTTCGTGCACGAGAACCTGAAGACGTTCATGCAGGGCTTCCGGTACGACGCGCACCCGATGGGCATGCTGCTCGCGTCGGTCGGGGCACTGTCCACCTTCTACCCCGAGTCGCGCAACATCTTCGACGAGGAGTCCCGGGCGCTGCAGATCCGGCGGCTGATCGCGAAGATGCCGACGCTGGGCGCGTTCGCCTTCCGGCACGCCCAGGGCAAGCCGTACGTCTACCCGGACAACGAGCTGAGCTACACGGCCAACTTCTTGTCCATGCTGTTCAAGATGAGCGAGCCGAAGTACGCCGCCGACGACCGGCTGGTGCGGGCGCTGGAGATCCTGTTCATCCTGCACGCCGACCACGAGCAGAACGCCTCCACCACCGCGGTCCGGGCGATCGGCTCCACCCAGGTCGACCCGTACACCGCAGTGGCCGGCGGCATCGGCGCCCTCTACGGCCCGCTGCACGGCGGCGCCAACGAGGCGGTGCTGAAGATGCTGCGCCGGGTCGGGTCGGTGGAGAACATCCCGTCGTTCATCGAGGGCGTCAAGGGCGGTGAGGAGCGCCTGATGGGCTTCGGCCACCGGGTCTACAAGAACTACGACCCGCGGGCCAAGATCATCAAGCAGGCCGCCGACGACGTCTTCGAGGTGACCGGCATCAACCCGTTGCTGAAGATCGCCGTCGAACTGGAGAAGATCGCGCTGGAGGACGAGTACTTCGTCTCCCGCAAGCTCTACCCGAACGTCGACTTCTACTCCGGCCTGATCTACGAGGCCCTGCAGTTCCCGCCGGAGATGTTCACCGTGCTGTTCGCCATCCCGCGCACCTCGGGCTGGCTGGCGCAGTGGCTGGAGATGCTGGGCGACGGCGACCAGAAGATCGCCCGTCCCAAGCAGGTCTACACCGGCGAGCGCGGCGTCCAGTACGTCCCGATGGGCGACCGCTGATCGTTGAGCTTCACCGAACGGCCCCTCACCCGAGGGGCCGTTCGTCGTTTCAGGCTTTGACGGGTTCCTTCAGTACGGCGATGAGGTCGTCGACCTGCCCACGGGCGCGGATCATCGCCAGGTGGTCGATGTAGTCGCGGGACTCGACGATGAGGCCGTCGCGGACGCGCAGGACGAAGATTGCCGGGGCGGTGAACAGCTCGCCGGTCGCGATGACGGTTCCGGCGTACTCGAACTCGGCGACGATCACCTCAGGGTCGGCGGTCTGGTGGACCCGGATGTTGGCCGGCTGGAACCGGACCGCTCCGACGACCCGCGGCGCGTTGACGCCGAAGTGCTCGCGCAGCGCGTCCCGGGTGAGCAGCGGTTTGTCGCCGTACGGGTTCATCGGATGGCGTACGTCGGTCTGCTCGGCGTACAGCGCGGGAAGCGCCTCGAAGTCGCGGTCGGCGACGCCGTGGACGAGCTTGCGGAAGACCTCTTCGGGAGTCATCCGGGTACCTTTCTGGAGTAAACGGAGTAGCGACTCCGAATATACGAAGTGGCGACTTCGATTACAACCCCTCTCCGCGAGGAGGCGTCTCCTAGGCTGAGAGGTGACGGAGGGAGCAGGGTGCGAGCAGACGCGCGGGACAATCGGGCCCGGATCATGACCGCGGCGGACGAGGTGTTCGGGCGCTCGCCGAGTGCCTCCACGGACGACGTCGCGAAGCTGGCGGGCGTCGGCATCGCGACCGTGTTCCGGCACTTCCCGACCAAGACCGAACTGCTCGAGGCCGTGCTGACCCTGCGGCTTGAGCGGCTGCGCGACCGGGCGATCGAGCTTGCCGACAGCAACGATCCGGGCGAGGCGTTCTTCGGGTTCTTCACTCAGGTGGTGTCGGAGTCCGCGTCGAAGCTCGCGATCGCCGAGGCCCTGGTCGCGGCCGGATCAGTCGCCGGCGCCGACGCGAAGAACGCGGGCAGCGGATTGCGGGAGGCCTTCGACGCACTACTCACCCGGGCCCAGGACAGTGGCGCCGTACGAGCTGATGCGGGGCTGCCTGAGGTCTATGCACTGCTGATCGGGGCTTCTCGCGGCGCGACCGCTGTCGGACTCGTTCCAGAGGTCCGCGATCGGATGCTGCGCCTGATCTACGACGGCCTCCGGCCTTGAGGCGACGACGGCTGGTGCGGGGCTACCTAGCGCGTTCGACGCGGCCTTCGTCCCAGACTGGTTCGTCGGCCTCGTAGACCGAGCCGTCGGCGCCGAACACGAGGTAGCGGTCGAAGCCGCGGGCGAACCAGCGGTCGTGGGTGACAGCGAGGACCGTGCCGTCGAAGGAGTCGAGGCCTTCCTCGAGAGCCTCGGCCGACTCGACGTCGAGGTTGTCGGTGGGCTCGTCGAGCAGGAGCAGGGTCGCACCGGACAGCTCGAGCAGGAGGATCTGGAAGCGGGCCTGCTGACCTCCGGACAGGCTGTCGAAGGTCTGCTCGGCCGCGTGCGCCAGCTCGTACCGGTCCAGCTTGCGCGACGCCAGCTCGCGGCCCATGCCTTCCCGGTGCTCGTCACCCCGGTGCAGGATCTCCAGCAGCGTGCGGCCGACCAGCTCCGGGTGCTCGTGCGTCTGCGCGAACCACCCAGGCCGAACCCGTGCACCCAGCTTGGCCTTACCGGTGTGCGCTACCGGCGCGATCTGTACGTCGTCAACCGGCTGGTGCTCGACGTCGGGGTCGGAGCCACCGATAGCGAGCAGCCGCAGGAAGTGCGACTTGCCGGAGCCGTTGGAGCCCAGTACGGCGACCCGTTCGCCGTACCAGACCTCGAGGTCGAAGGGCTTCATGAGGCCGGACAGCTCCAGCCCGGTGCACACCACGGCGCGCTTGCCGGTGCGGCCGCCGGTGAGGCGCATGCTGACCTTCTGCTCGCGTGGGAGGGCCTGCGGCGGCCCGGCCTCCTCGAACTTGCGCAGCCGGGTCTGCGCGGCCTTGTAGCGCGACGCCATGTCGGAGTTGTACGCCGCCTTCTGCTTGTACATCAGCATCTGCGCACGGAGCTTGGCGTGCTCCTCGTCCCAGCGCTTGCGCAGCTCCTCGAAGCGCTCGAAGCGGTGCCGCCGGGCCTCGTGGTACGTGCGGAAGCCGCCGCCGTGTGTCCACGCGGTGTTGCCTGCGGCACCTAGTTCCACGGTGACGATGCGGGTGGCGGTGTTGGCGAGCAGTTGACGGTCGTGGCTGATGTACAGCACGGTCTTGTCCGTTGTGCGGAGCTGCTCTTCGAGCCATCGCTTGCCTGGTACGTCGAGATAGTTGTCCGGCTCGTCCAGCATCAGTACTTCGTCAGGACCGCGTAGCAGGGCCTCCAGGACGAGGCGCTTCTGCTCACCGCCCGACAGGGTCTTCACCTCGCGCCAGCGACAGCGGTCGAACGGCACACCGAGTGCGGCCATCGTGCAGACGTCCCAGAGGACCTCTGCGTCGTACCCGCCGACCTCGCCCCAGTCCGCCACGGCCTGGGCGTACTTGAGCTGGGTCTTCTCGTCGTCGGCCTCCATCATCGCCAGTTCGGCCTTGTCCAGCTTGGCCGCGGCCGTCTGGATCGCGTCCGGCGCGACGCTGAGCAGCAGGTCGCGAACGGTCGAGGAGTCCCGCACCGAGCCGACGAACTGGCGCATCACTCCCAGCCCGCCGGACCGCGAGATGCTGCCGCTGTGCGGCTTCAGGTCGCCCGCGATGATCCTGGTCAGCGTCGTCTTGCCTGACCCGTTCGCCCCGACCAGCGCGACCTTGGCCCCGTCCCCGACCCGGAAGGTGATGTCGTCCAGCAACACCCGCCCGTCCGGCAACTCGTACCCCACCCCGGCAACATCCACATGGCCCATCCCCCCAGTCTGACCGCCGTACCGCGCCCAGGCGACCGGATATCGTTTGGGCGAACCAGCGAGGAGCCCGATGAACGACCAGCCGGTCGACTACGAGACAGTCGAAGCCGAACTGCAACGCCTGCTCGATGACCTGCACGGCGCGACGCCGGTGGCAGTACAGGCCGAGACCGACCGATTGCGCGCGCTGGCGGAACAGATCCAGGACGAGCGCGGCCGCGAGCGCGCACTGTTCCGGGCAAGCCAATTGCCGCGTCTCCTGGCCGGCCCGGCCACGCCGACCGGCGAGCAGTTCAGGCAGGCGCAGGAGCTGTTCGCCCAGGCCGTCGACGACGACAGACCTGCAGACGTCCGGATTCCGCAGATCGAGCGCATCATCGAGCAGATCGGCGTACTGGCCGGCGAAGCACCGGTCCGGGAAGCCGGTGCGATCCGCCGACTCACGAGCCCCCTGCTCCGGCTGCTCGACCACCTCCGGACCGCGAGTTCATGAGTGGTGTCGGCCGCCCGATCCCGCGCAACAGCAACGAGTACCTCTGGGTCGCCAGTGTCATCCGGTCGGTGGAGAAGCTGTCCGGTACGCCGTCACGCTGGAACGGCGAGTTGCATGAGGAGCTCCGGGCAAACGCGGTAGGAAGTGCCCTGGACGGCGGCGGCATGACCGTCAGCGTCGACAATGTCCTGAAGCCGGTCGCGCAGGCCTACACCGCCGGCCGTCCACTCACCGAGACCGAACTGCTGGAACTACGTGACGCCGTGCTGACCGTGGTGCACGAGGCCTACCACCTCACCCACGAGTTCGGCGACGAGAACACCCCTGGTGGTGCCCCGGCATACTCGCCCGACGCACTGGTGCTCGAGGAGGGGCTGACCGAGACCTGGGCCCACCGGAACGTCGACGCCGTGATCCAAGACATCGGCCTGGCCCAGGTGCAGCCAGAGCTGACCGGAGTCGTGAGTTTCGACAGCTACCCGGCGTACACCGCTGCAACGGACGAGGTGGTTCGCGGTGCGGCGGAGATCAGCGGCCTGTCGCCCAGCCAGGTTCGTACCGCGCTCGAACGGCAGCAGGCCGTCCAGCGGGCACAGCAGCAACAGCCGACGGCGGCCACCGGACCAGGGCAGCAGCGCGAGGACGTGGACCATCTGCGGAAGTTCCTCGGTGACCAATCACTGAGGCCGGTCCGGAGCGAGCAGTCCGCTGATGGTTCGCGGCCACCGGACAACCTGCGACAGCTGCGCCCCAGTCGGACCCACGGTCAGTCGATGGAGTGAGTTACCAGCCCTGCAGTGCGTCGAGGTAGGTGCCTCCGGTGGGGCGGACCGTGCCCGTCATGAAGAACTTGAGGGGTGCGGCGTACAGCCCGTAGGTGTGGGTGCCGGTGAAGAAGCCGGCCGAGTCGCAGCCGTCGTACTCGACCCAGATTTCTCGTACGCCGGCAGCCGTGTCGAACCGCAGCACGATCGCTTCGGACGGCTGGGCGGTCTTGGGTGTGCACCTGAACACCGGCAGGTCCGGGTTCCGCTCCGGCAGCACCTTGATCGCGTCGACGACCTGCTGCGCGACGTCGGCGCTCAACCGCTCCTGCCCGAGCAGCATCGTGGCCCCCGGCGTGAGCCTGTATCGGCACGCCCGCAGCCCTGACACCGGCGTCTGCAGGTCAAGTCCGGTCCCAGCCGGTACGGCGACGTGCCCGCCGGCCTTGAGGATCGGGTGATCGGCAGGGCAAGCCCCTTCCGCGGTGGTGGGCTCTTCTGCCTTGAACCCACCAGACCCAGCACCGCTCGCCTCCTTGCTGTCGCCGGAGCTCGAAGCGACCTGCGACGGCTCCCCCACCGCATTCCACACTCCACCAATGGCCACAGCCACCACAGCTGCTGCCGCGGCGATGGTCAGCGCCTGCCGCCGCTTGCGGACCCGCCGGCGCGCCTCTGCCGCCATACCCCGCGCCTGCAGGCCAGTGGCCGTGTCAGCGTGGTGCTGGAAGGCGTCGGCGATCTTGGGGCCGAGCTCCTGCTCAGGCTCGTGCTCAGGCATCCTCGGCTCCTTCCTTGCTCAGCGTGGTCTTCAGTGCCGCCAGTGCCCGGTGCACATGCGACCGGGCGGTCGCCTCAGCGCAGTGCAGCAGCGCGCCGATCTCCGCGTACGAGAGCTCCTCGTAGAAGCGCAGTACGACGGCTGCCCGCTGCTTGTCGGGCAGCGTCGCGCAGAGCGCCCAGACGGCGTCGGACTCGGCTCGGGCCGCCGTACCGTCCGGAGCGGGTGGAGCGGTCCTGACCGGGTCGGCGGCTGGTGCCTCGCGGCGGCGGAAGCGGCGCCACCAGGAGATGTGTGCGTTCACTACCATCCGCTTCACGTAGGCCTCGGGGTCGTCGGCGCTGCTCACTCGGCTCCAGCGGGCACAGGCGGTCGTCAGCGCGTCCTGGACCGCGTCCTCGGCCAGGGCGCTGTCCCCGGTCAGGACGTAGGCGAAGCGCAGTAGTGCGTCCGCCTTCTCGGTGACCCAGAGCTCGAAGTCGATCGGGCCCGTCCGTGCCTCTGCTGCCGCCAAGGCTGCCTCCATACACTCAGGACGGCGTTGGACCCGCGTTCGTTGCACGCAGGACCCGGAACCCCTTCGCACTGCCGGTCCGCTGGCAGGGGTAGCCCTGCTCGGTCAGCCAGCGCTGCAACGAGTCGCCGCCGAGGTTCTTGCCGACGACGAACCATGCCACGCCGCCGGGGGCAAGCCGGGCCAGCCAGTGCAGCAGCATCTTGTGCAGCTCGGCCTTGCCGATGTGGATCGCCGGGTTGGACCAGATCTCGTCGAACCGCACGTCCGCCGGTACGTCGTCCGGCAGCGCCGGGTGCACGCGGTCCGCCACCCCTGCTGCCTTGGCGTTCTCCGCTGTCAGCTCCAGCGCCCGCGTGTTCACATCGACGGCCCACACCTCCGCCTCGGCGGCCTCCACCGCCAGAGCGCAGGCGATCGGTCCGTAGCCGGTGCCCAGGTCGAGGAACGTGCCCCCACCGGTCGGCGGCTTCACCTCGCGCAGCAGAACCGCCGTACCGATGTCCAGCCGGTCCCTCGAGAACACCCCGGTCGCGGTGGTGAACGTGTACTCGCGTCCCCAGATCCGAGCATCGACAGTACGGCGTACATCCGCCGACCCCGGCTCCGCCGAGAAGTAGTGGTCAGCCACGCTGGTGTACCTCTCCCCTGACCTGCCGTGCCTGTAGAGCTCTGGCGGCCAGCTCGTTGTCGGCTGGGTAGCGCACTTCTTCCAGTGTGAGGCCGTGAGCGGGTAGCACTGACACAGCCGAGTGCCGGACCTTCCCAGCCAGTACGGCGGCCGGCCAGTCGACGTCACGGCGTCCGTCGCCCACGGGGATCATTGAACCCACCAGCGCCCGGACCATCGAGTGACAGAAGGCATCGGCGACCACTGTGCCCTCCAGGAGCCCAGGAGCCGTACGGCGCCAGGAGAACTCCAGCAACGCCCGCACCGTGCTCGCGCCCTCCCGCCTCTTGCAGAAGGCCGCGAAGTCGTGCTCGCCGAGCAGGCCGACAGCGGCGGCGTTCATCCGGTCCACGTCCAGCGGGCGGCCTACTCGCAGTACGTGACCCCGCTGCAGCGGATCCCAGCCGGCGGGGTCGTCACACAGCCGGTACACGTAGCGGCGCGCTAGAGCGGAGAACCGGGCGTCAAAGCCCTCTGGGGCCTCTCTGACGGCCGTGACAGCTACGTCCTCGGACAGGACGCCGTTCAGGCTCCTCAAGAGCCTCAGCGGGTCCACAGCGCCTTCGATGTCCAGATGGGCCACCTGTCCACGGGCATGCACACCGGTGTCGGTTCTGCCAGCGCAGGTGACTACCGGAGGCTCCGGCAAGCGCAGTACGACGCGTAGCGTCTCCTCCAGCAGGCCTTGCACGGTCCGGAGACCTTCCTGACGGGCCCAGCCGTGGAAGGCCGTTCCGTCGTACCTGAGGTCTATCCGCCAACGCACACGGCAATCTAACGCAACAGCGCCCCCGCACCTGCGAACAGGTGAGGGGGCGCTGCCGACTACAGGTGTTACTTGTCCTCGGTCTTGGCGTCCTCGGTCACGTCCTGGACGTCCTCGGTCGTCACGTCCTCGACCTTGGCCTCGTCCTGCACGTCCTCGACCTCGACGTCCTCGTCCTTGGGCTCTTCGGCCTTCGGCTCCGCCGCCTTCTTGGCCGGGGCGGCGGCTGTCTTCTTTTTTGCCTTCGGCGAGTCGGCCAGCGCCTCGACCAGCTCGATCTTCACCATCGGCGCGTTGTCACCCTTGCGCGGGCCGAGCTTGGTGATCCGGGTGTAACCGCCCGGACGGTCGGCGTACCGCTCGCCGATCTCGGTGAAGAGCACGTGCACGACGCTCTTGTCCTTGATCCGCTTCATCACCTGGCGGCGTGAGGTCAGGTCACCACGCTTCGCCTTGGTGATCATCGACTCCGCCAGCGGCTGCAGGCGCTTGGCCTTGGCCGCGGTGGTGGTGATGGCGCCGTGCTCGAACAGCGACGTCGCGAGGTTGCTGAGGATCAGCTTCTCGTGCGCCGGGCTGCCGCCCAGCCGGGCACCCTTGGTGGGGGTTGGCATCTCTTGACTCCAGGAATCTCAGGCCGCTCGGACCCGGGGGTGGTTGACTCAGTACTGCTCGGTCTCGGCGAAGCTCTCGTCGTCGTCCTCGGACTCCGTGCCGTAGGCCTCGGCGGCCGCGCGCAGGTCGAAGCCAGGAGGCGAGTCCTTCAGCGACAGGCCCATCTCGGCCAGCTTCAGCTTGACCTCGTCGATCGACTTGGAGCCGAAGTTGCGGATGTCCAGCAAGTCCTGCTCGCTGCGCGAGATCAGCTCACCCACGGTGTGGATGCCCTCGCGCTTGAGGCAGTTGTACGACCGGACGGTCAGCTGCAGGTCCTCGACCGGCAGGGCCAGGTCGGCGGCCATCTGCTCGTCCACCGGCGACGGGCCGATGTCGATGCCCTCGGCCTCGACGTTCAGCTCGCGGGCCAGGCCGAACAGCTCGACCAGGGTCTTACCGGCCGACGCCACCGCGTCGCGGGGCAGCATCGACGGCTTGGTCTCGACGTCGACCACGAGGCGGTCGAAGTCGGTGCGCTGCTCGACACGGGTCGCCTCGACCTTGTAGGTGACCTTGAGCACCGGCGAGTAGATCGAGTCGACCGGCATCCGGCCGATCTCGGCGTCGGCGGACTTGTTCTGGATCGCGGAGACGTAGCCCCGGCCCCGCTCGACGACCAGCTCCATCTCGAGCCGGCCCTTCTCGTTCAGGGTGGCGATCTTCAGCTCCGGGTTGTGCACCTCGACACCGGCCGGCGGCGCGATGTCTGCGGCGGTGACGTCGCCGGGGCCCTGCTTGCGCAGGTACATGGTGACCGGCTCGTCGTGCTCGGAGGAGACGACCAGGTCCTTCAGGTTCAGGATCAGCTGGGTGGCGTCTTCCTTGACCCCGGCAACCGTCGAGAACTCGTGCAGCACGCCGTCGACCTTGATGCTGGTCACGGCGGCGCCCGGGATGGACGACAGCAGGGTACGGCGGATGGAGTTGCCGAGGGTGTAGCCGAAGCCCGGCTCGAGCGGCTCGATCACGAACCGCGAGCGGTGCTCGCCGACGACCTCTTCGGTCAGGGTGGGGCGCTGTGCGATAAGCATTTTCTGTGTCCTTTTTCCGCGACGACCACTATTTGAGGCCGCGAAGGGTGAAGAACAGACCGTTTCCGGCCGGCGGCGCGAAGGCCACCGGCCGGAGCAGGATCAGTTCTTCGAGTAGAGCTCGACGATCAGGTGCTCGGCGACCTGGGTGTCGATCTGCTGCCGGGTCGGCAGCTGGTGGACGAGGATGCGCAGCCGCTCGGGCAGCACCTCGAGCCAGGCCGGGACGACGCGCTCGGAGTGCGTCTCCCGGGCGATGATGAACGGGGTCGTCTCGGCCGACCTCTGCTTGACATCGATGATGTCGTGCGCGGCCACCCGGTACGACGGGATGTTCACCTTGACGCCGTTCACGGTGAAGTGACCGTGGACGACGAGCTGACGGGCCTGCCGCCGGGTCCGGGCCAGGCCGGCGCGGTACACGACGTTGTCCAGGCGGCACTCGAGGATCTGCAGCAGGTTGTCACCGGTCTTGCCGGAGCGCCGCGAGGCCTCCTCGTAGTACCGGCGGAACTGCTTCTCCAGTACGCCGTACGAGAAGCGGGCCTTCTGCTTCTCACGCAACTGGAGCAGGTACTCGCTCTCCTTCGGGCGGCCGCGGCCGTGCATACCCGGCGGGTACGGACGGCGCTCGAACGCCTTGTCGCCGCCGACGAGGTCGACCCCGAGACGGCGCGACTTCTTGGTCATAGGTCCGGTGTAACGGGCCATGGTTGTTCTCGCTCCTCTCGAAAGGTCAGACCCGGCGCCGCTTGGGCGGGCGGCAGCCGTTGTGGGCGGTCGGGGTGACGTCCTGGATGGTGCCGACCTCGAGGCCGACCGCACCCAGCGAACGGATCGCGGTCTCACGGCCGGAGCCGGGACCCTTCACGAACACGTCGATCTTGCGCATGCCGTGCTCCATCGCCCGGCGCCCGGCGGCCTCGGCGGCCATCTGCGCGGCGAACGGGGTGGACTTGCGCGAACCCTTGAAGCCGACGGTGCCCGCGGACGCCCACGAGATGACCGCGCCGGTCGGGTCGGTGATCGTCACGATCGTGTTGTTGAACGTGCTCTTGATGTGCGCGTGGCCGGCGGCCACGTTCTTCTTCTCCTTGCGGCGCACCTTCTTCGCGCCGGCCGCGGTGCGGCTCTTGGGAGGCATAGGTCAGTTGCTCCTGGGGTGGTCGAAAGTCATCCGGGTCATCACTTCTTCTTCTTGCCGGCGATCGCCTTACGACGACCCTTACGGCTGCGGGCGTTGGTCCGCGTGCGATGACCACGCACC
>WNGE01014668.1_pt1 | contig 12712 bp, 14 predicted proteins | sample 5400651 | NCBI WGS metagenome assembly WNGE01 (sample SAMN13153370, study PRJNA577476) | soil metagenome | isolation source: 60 cm soil or saprolite under grassland replicate 2 | place: USA:California | collected 2016-06-15 | reverse complement strand
CGGAAAAACCGCCACCGGTGCAGTTTAATTTTGGCACGCCAGCTCCTGCGGCACCTGCTGCGACGGCCTCGCCGTAAGGCGAACGCGCATGGGCGCGAACATTTCGGGGAGCGCACGCCTCTGGCGTGCTGGTTTCGGCGTTCCGCCGAGACGATCTTCCATTGGGCGGGAATGTTCGATGGATAGATGCAGCAGAAAAAAGTTCGCGATTGCGGAACGCAATCGCCAGCACGCTACAAGCGTGCGCTCCCCGATCCATCTGGCTGCCGCGCTGCTGTTAATCTTATCGCCATTAACCGCAGCGGAAGTGATTCCGCCGAAGCCGGATCGTTACTTCAACGATTATGCTGGTGTCGTTCCAAAGGCGGCCGCCGATCGCTTTAATGAGCAGCTAGCGCAATTCGAGCGGGAAACGTCCGATCAAGTGGTGGTCGCGGTTTTTCCGAAAATGCAGAGTGATTCGGATATCGCTGATTACACTCAGCGCGTCGCACAGGCGTGGGGCGTTGGGCAAAAGGCGCGCCGGAATGGCGTGGTGCTCTTTGTGTTCACGCAGGATCGCAAGATGTTTATCCAGGTTGGCTATGGGCTGGAAGGCGCGCTGCCCGACGCTACGGCGTTCGACATAACGGAGCGTCACATCGAGCCACTGTTCCGAGCGGGCAATTATGAGGAGGGCCTCGAAACAGGGGTCGATCTGATCTTCAAGGCGATCCGTGGCGAGTACAAGGGATCGGCAAAGACTGTTGCGGAGCAACAACGCGGCGGTGGCGCTTTCAAGCTTTTACCCTTCCTGATCTTCATCATCGTGCTGATTATCATTTCCCGAGTAACCCGAAGACTTGGCGGTTATAGCTATTCATCGCGCGGAGGCGGCCCCGTCTTTATCCCGACTGGCGGCGGCTGGTCATCTGGTGGCGGCGGTGGCGGTGGGTTCAGCGGGTTCAGCGGTGGTGGCGGCAGTTTCGGCGGAGGCGGCGCAGGCTCCAGCTGGTGACACATGCGAACGCGAGAATTCCTAACCAAACTCGAGCATGATCGGATCGTTGAGGCGATCCGCGAGGCCGAAATGAAAACGTCCGGTGAGATTCGCGTCTTGATCCAGCGTGGGAAATTGAAAAGTGATCCTCTCGTTGCGGCACGGAGGAAGTTTCATCGACTCGATATGCACAAAACGCGCGAGCGTAATGCGGTGCTGATTTTCGTGGCGCCGCGCGCGCACAAGTTCGCCGTTATTGGCGACAAAGCAATCCACGAGAAATGCGGCGACGTGTTCTGGCAGCGAATCACGGAAAACATGCGGACGCATTTTCAAAATGAGAAGTTCAGTCACGCGCTGGTCGAGGCGATCAAGGAAATCGGTAAAGTGCTGGCCGCGCATTTTCCGAGAACACGGGCAAACGCAAATGAACTACCGGATGAGGTCATTGAAGGGTAGGGTCGGCGCGCTGCGCCGACCGGACGCTGCAGCGCGGCGTCCCTACCAAACAGCTGCTTGCAAAGTCGCCGGGATCGTCTTTATTCCTAGCTCCGCAGCGAGTTTTTGAAATTACGCCGTTGGTCCCTGGGTCTCCGTCGCTGGATGCGAGGCCGCACTCGCCAGGGGGAGCCCGGCGACAGGAATACCGGAAAGTAGATACCGGAAACCGGAAAGAAAAACCCATCCGCAATCCGCTGTCCGAAATCCGCAATTAAGTTATGCCAATCCGTTACGGTCGTTTTGAAATGCCGAAGACCCTCGTCAAAGACGAGAGCACGGCCACAGATACCTATGCCAAATTTACCGCCGAGCCGTTTGAAGCCGGTTACGGTCACACCGTTGGGAATTCGCTTCGGCGGGTTCTGCTTTCCTCTCTGGAAGGCGCGGCCATTACGGCAGTAAACATTACAGGCGCGCAACATGAGTTTGCGACGCTGCCGAGCGTCGTCGAAGACGTGACCGACATCGTACTTAACCTCAAGAAAGTAAGGTTCAAAGCGGACGGTCAGGATCACGAGCCGAAGAAACTGTCCCTTGTTACAAACAAGGAAGGCGAAGTGACGGCCGGCGACATCCAGACCATTCAGGGTTTTGAAGTGCTGAATCCGAAGCAAGTGATCTGCACACTGGATCGAAAACACAAATTTGATGCTGAGCTTGACGTGCGCGTCGGCCGCGGCTTTGCCACTGCCGAGGAAAACAAGCGCGCCGATCAGTCCATCGGTTTGATCCCCATCGATTCTATCTTTTCACCGGTCACACGTGTCAAGTACGCCATTGAAAACACGCGTGTCGGTCAGCGCACAGATTATGATAAGCTCGTTCTGGAAATCTGGACCGACGGCCGTTTGACGCCGGATGATGCATTGCTCCAGGCCTCCGCCATTTTGCGGCACCATCTCGACATCTTTGTCCACTATAACGAGGAAGTTCTCGAATTCGATCAGACGCCGGCTGGAGTGAGCGAAGAAAATCTCAAGCTAAAGAAGCTGCTCAATATGAGTGTGAATGAGATCGAACTGAGTGTGCGCGCTGCCAATTGCCTTAATAACGCAAATATCACCACCGTTGGTCAACTTGCGCAAAAAACCGAGGCCGAAATGTTGAAGTATCGCAATTTCGGCAAGAAATCATTAAACGAAATCAAGGATAAGCTACAACATCTTGGGTTGAGTCTCGGTATGAAATTTGATCCTGGTTTGATTGATATGCCAGTGAGCGGCGATGGCGCCGCACCAAGCGCACCGGCTGCGGCAGAATAACGTTTGGTTGAGAATTGTTCGCTGCGATGAGGCATCAAAAAAAGACAATCAAGCTTGGGCGCACGGCTGAGCACCGCAAAGCGCTGTTGGCGAATCAGGTTTGCTCGTTGATTGAACATCAACGTATCAAAACCACGCTGGCCAAAGCCAAGGCTGTTCGACCCCTTGCCGAGCGAATGGTTACGCTCGGGAAAAATGGATCGATTCACGCACGTCGCACCGCTCTTGCTACGCTACGGCAAAAGAATGCGGTAAGGAAATTATTCGACGATATCGCGCCAAGGTCAGCGGAACGCAATGGCGGTTACACGCGCATTGTAAAGCTTGGCTATCGCAAGAGCGACTCTGCCCGCATAGCTTTCATCGAGTGGGTTGATATGGCAGAGGCAGTCGAGGAAAAGGCGACAGAGGAAAAGAAGCGGAAAAAGAAACCAGCTGAACCAAAGGCAGAGCAAATCGAACCGGAGCGGGTAGAGGCAAAAGAAGAAGAACCGGCTGAAAAAGAAGAAAAACCAGCCGGGGAACCCGCACCGCCGGAGGAGGCCAAGCCAAAAAAGCGGCGGTGGTTTGGTAGGAAATCGAGCGAGTAGGCAGGTACAGAGTGGCTATCTGTTAGCGTTGCATCGACGAAGGCCACAACGATGCATTAAGATTTAGTCTTCGAGAATGACGCCGAATCCGTATTTGTTTATCGTTGTTTTCGTTAGTGTAGCACTGGCCTTTCCATTGATCCCGCTCGCTTTGGCATGGGTGTGGCGGCGATTCTTTCAACCGCCAAAACCAGGCGTGGAAAAAAACGCGATATATGAATGCGGCGTCGAGTCTGTTGGTGAAGCACACATTCAGTTCCGCTCGCAGTACTATCTTTACGCCATCATTTTTTTGATCTTCGACGTGGAGGCCGTTTTTCTCGTGCCGTTTGCGGTCGCCTTTACCGGATTGCCCTTCGGCGCGTTCATTGCCATTTTAATTTTCTTATTCCTGCTGATCGAGGGCTTGGTTTGGGCGTGGGGTAAGGGCTGTTTGCAATGGGAGCGCTAGCGCGCTGGTTAAAACAGTTAAAAAGATTAAATTGTTAAAAGGGAAAGCGGCTGCGACGCAACGAATCCGATTTAACCTTCTAAGTTTTTAACATTTCACTCGGCCATGAGCCAAATCGACGAAGCATTACGCACTGAACTGCAACGGCAGGGAGTTTGGGTCACGTCGATGCAGGAGCTGTACAACTGGGGCCGCAAGAACTCGATCTGGCCGCTGCAATTCGGGCTGGCCTGCTGCGCCATCGAAATGATCGCGACGGCGGCATCACGCTACGACATTGCCCGATTTGGCGGCGAAGTTTTCCGGCCGTCTCCCCGCCAGGCTGATCTGATGATCGTCGCCGGGACAGTGACAAAGAAAATGGCGCCGCAGATTGTGCGCCTTTACAATCAGATGGCTGACCCGAAATATGTCATCTCGATGGGTGCGTGCGCAATCTCAGGAGGACCATTTAAACAAGGCTACAACGTCCTCAAAGGAATCGACCGCTACATTCCGGTCGATGTTTACATACCGGGCTGCCCGCCGCGACCGGAAGCGCTGCTGCATGCGTTCATGGAACTGCAGCGCAAAATCGACGAACAAAAATTGACCGGCACAGACAAGGCCGCGCATCTTGATCCGAAACAGCCGAGCGAATTTCCAGTGCCGGCGTTCGGCAAACACGATCTCGAGCCGCCAGCCAATCCTGACGTTTTTCAGCCGCCAGAACTCGAGAGAACATGAGCCATCGGAACATAGACTTGCAGTCTGTGCGCCCAGCGGGTTTGCAACCCGCTGAATCCGGCGCGGTGCGCCTGAATGGTTTCAAGCAGAGCCGAGTCCAACTCGGTTCGGCGCACAGGCCACAGGCCTATGTTCCGTGATGGAGTCGCTCGAGCAAATTAAGGGCCGCGCCGAGGCGGCGATTCCGGGAGCGAAGATTGACATTGTCCCAAATCCCGGTCCGGCAAATCAGCCGTCATTATTGATCGACAATGAACACGTCGTTGCTGTCGCACGATTTCTCCGCACTGATCCAGCACTATTCCTGGATTTCTGTTCAAATGTTACGGGTGTCGATTGGCTCGATCGGGTCGTGAAGAAAACGATAAAAGTAAAAAAAGTCGTCGAGGGCGTGGAGAAAGAAGTTGATCAGACGACCGAGGAGAAAATTCCGGGCTATCTCGAGGCGGTTTATCACCTTTATTCGATAACCCACAAACACGGACCGGTGATCATTCGAATGCGCACCGCGGATCGAACTGAGGGCGCGCGGTTGCCGGCGCTCACGCCGGTCTGGCGCAGCGCGGAATTTCAGGAGCGCGAAATTTTTGATCTTTATGGCATTCACTTCGATGGCCATCCCGATTTGCGACGGATTTTGATGTGGGACGAGTTCGAAGATCATCCGATGCGCAAAGATTATGTGCAGCCGGACGATTTTGAATGGGAACCGACGCCGCACGATGATGTGCTGGCGAGAGTGAAGCAGCATTACCCGCCGAGACCGCAGATGGATGGAGCGGAGAAAATTACAGCCACAGATTCACACGGATGAAACACAGATGAAAAGGGGTTCAGATTTCAGGGATTCAGAAATCCAAATCTGTATCGATCTGTGTGCATCTGTGGCTCTTCTCAATTGGTAAAGTGGAAATGACCGCGAGCGTTCAAACAATCGAAGCAATGGAGCGGCCGCCCGTAACGATGGCCTCGCGGCTCGAAGGCGAACTGCTTGAAGTCTCGATGGGGCCGCAGCACCCATCGACACATGGCGTCTTTCGCATGAATGTCGCGCTAGAGGGTGAGATCGTGCGAAAACTCAAACCGGTGTTTGGTTATTTGCACCGCAACCACGAGCAAATCGGTGAGCACACAAGTTATCTCGGCTCGATGCCGTACACTGATCGGCTCGACTATTTTTGTTCGATGAGCAACAACTGGGCCTACGCGCTCAGCGTCGAGAAACTCGCCGGCATCGAAGTTCCTGAGCGCGCCGAATATTTGCGCGTCATTCTCGCCGAGCTCACGCGGCTCCAAAATCACGCGTCGCTTCTCGGGTTTTTGTTGAGCGACATGGGCGCGTGGGGCACGCCACTCATGTACGCGTTCCGCGAGCGCGAGAAAATTCTCGATCTTTTCGAGTCCTTAGCCGGTTCACGGATGATGTGCGACTACATGCGTTTCGGCGGCTGCCGCTTGGACGCCAGCGACGAGTGGCTCGCCCGGGCGAAACAGATTGTCGATCGCTTCCCGGAATTTCTCGACGAGTTCGAGGAACTGATTCTCGGCAATGAGATCGTCATCGGGCGCACACAAAATGTTGGCAAACTCTCCGCCGAGTTGGCGATCAGCGCCGGAATCACGGGCCCCATGTTGCGCGCTTCGGGCGTGAATTACGACGTTCGCAAGGTCGATGGCTACGGATTTTATCCGCGCTTTAAATTTCGAATTCCGTTAGGCAATCATGGTGACACTTATGATCGCTTGATGATGCGCGCGCTCGAGATGCGTGAGAGCGTTGGGATTCTCAAGCAAGCATTCGCACAAATTCAGCCGGGGCCGATCGTGAATCCAAAAGTGAAGGTTCGCGCATTTCGTCCGCCCGCAGGCGAAGCGTACGGCCGCATTGAAGCGCCCAAAGGCGAGCTGGGATTTTATCTCATCAGTGACGGCGGGCCGAATCCATATCGCTACCGCGTCCGTCCGCCGAGCTTCATTAATCTGACCGTGCTCGAAGACCTTTGCCTCGGCCATACCGTTGCCGACGTGATGGTAATTCTGGGGAGCGTCGATATTGTGATGGGAGAAGTAGATCGATGATCGGCACGGGCATACTCAAGGGAATGGCGGTGACCGCGCGGAACTTCGTCGGAAGTTATTTCGACAAGGAGCGGCTGATCACGATTCAGTATCCGGAAGAACGGAATCCGTTGCCGGAGAACTATCGTAATTTTCCATTTCTCATTTACGACGGCGACGATCCGCACGCGGGCTTGCGCTGCGTAGCGTGCAAGATTTGCGAGAAAGAATGCCCGCCGCAGTGCATCTACATCGTCAAGAGCGATGACAAGAAGCCCGATTACATGGGCAAACCGCAGTTTTATCCAAAGGTGTTCGATATCGACATCTCGGTCTGCATGAGCTGTCAGATTTGCGTGGAAGTTTGTCCATTCGAGGCAATCAAGATGGACAAGGAATTCGAGCTGAGTAAGCGCGAACGGTTCGATGCACTGTTATCACGGAAAGAAGAACTTTCGAAATCGAACGATTACTATCACAAGATTCATCCACTCGAGGCGGCAGCGGTTGATAAAAATCTCGCGGACGCAGCAGCAGTTGCTGAAGCGAAGAAGAAAGCTGCCGCCGAAGCAGGAGCAAAAGCTGCGGCCGCGAAAGCAGCGGCTGCAAAGCCACCTCCTGTAGGGGACGCTGCAAGCGTCCCGGGGAAGCCAACACCTTCTTCACAGCAATAAAGGATACGGCATCCCCAACATCGCCTGCTGCGACGGGCCCGTTTTCAATCTTGGATCGTCCGCTGGGAGAACTAGCGACGCGCTTCTGGCGAGTGCACTGTTGACTCAATCAGCTCAACGATTCGCTCCTGCCGGGAACATCACCCTATCGGGAGCGCTGTTAAGTGCAGCGAGAAGTTTTTTGATCAGCCGCGTTTTAACGCGACCAGCTTCACGGGGTTGAACAAGGTAACGGACAATCGCTTCGAGCCAGGTATTCTCACTGACTCGAAAGATCACGCGAGGTCGCTCGTGAACTTCCAGTTCATCGACGGGCGTTCGAGCGAGCAAATCCCGAAATGTTTGAACGCGCGCTATCATTTCCTTGCCTAGCTCTTCCTCAGTTATCTTCTGCATCGTGCTGGCGATGAACTCGAGGTCGGCGTTGTAGGCAACCTGGAACTTAATCTCGTTCCAAATGTAGGGAAAAAGCGGCCATGAATAGTTATAATTGATCAACCGACCGCTCGGATGATCGCCCGAAATGTATTTGCCGCCGAATTCCCATAGAGTGGTGTCGAGGTACCCAACGTCGATTACGTCGCCCGTAGCGTCACCGATCTGTATGCGATCACCTACTCTGAACGGTTGGCGAACGAGGATGTAAATCCAGGCGATGAAGCTTTTCATCGGCGTTTGCAGCGCGAGGCCGATGATGATTGAGCCAATACCCAGTGCGGCAAGCGCCCCATACCAATTGACGAAAATAATTGATATGGCGATGACTGCGATAGCAAGCGCGACGACCAGATGCATCACGCGCTGAAGTGTGAAACGAGTGGAAGAGTCCTCAATCCGGGCCAGTGCATAGACTGAAATAGCCCGTGCGATGGCGAGGACGATTACGATCAGTGCTGTGCCCCGTAGCAGTCGCTCCGCGATGTTCATACCTGCCTGCGGAAGCGCGATTAGCTTCACGCTGAGGAGCCAGTAGACCACAGCGCAACCAGCAAGAATTAGCGCGTGTGCAACGAACCAAAATTTATCTCTGCCGCGCGCCTTTATCTTTTCGGGACGCTTCTCGCCCGTCGCCCGCTGCAGCTCCTTGCGAATTTCAGGCTTCCGTGAAATTTCCTCCGCCGTCTCAGCCATCATTATTAAAATCGCATTCGACGAGGAAATGGGTGCAACCAGACAGCGATGTCTCGCGCCGGTTGCCGGGAAAGCCGCTGAAATGCCAATTGGGATCGATTCTCAAATGTGCTCTCGAATACTCAGGTCGCGGAGCTGCTTGCCCTGCAGGCGGAATGCGAAAGTGGCTTTCTCTCAAGGGCGTTTCGGCGAGCTGCGCGCAGCGCTTTTTTATGGCCCGTAGAGGCGGCCGAGCTTGTCGCGCAGAACCGATCCTTGACCGAGCTACGCGCAATTGGTCCGTTTATCGAAAAACAAATTAGGCGCTGGCTTGATAAGCCTCCTCGCTCGTCCGGAAGGCCTCCCGCAATCCGCCGCGACTTCATTTCGCTCGCAGAAGCGAGACAGCTACTGGCGATGAAACCGGAATGGGCAAAAAACCTGCGCGGCGATTTGCAAATGCATACTCGCTGGAGTGATGGATCGGGCACGGTTGCCGAAATGGCCGACGCAGCAATCGAGAGATCATATGAATACATTGCGATCACTGATCACTCGAAAGGTTTAAAAATTGCCGGCGGCATCGACGAACGCGCGCTGAAAAAACAGGGAGCGGAAATAGCGAAGCTAAACACGGCACTTCGAGAATCCCGCGGAATCCTGGTCGTTCTTCACTCCATCGAGATGAACCTTAACAGGTGCGGCGAGGGAGATATGTCTCCTGAGTCCTTATCAGCTCTGGACATCGTTCTAGCCTCGTTCCATTCCTCTTTGCGGATAGTTGAAGACCAAACGGACCGTTATCTTGCAGCACTGCGCAACCAACACATTCAAATCCTGGGTCATCCGCGCGGTCGCATTTACAATTTTCGAATTGGCTTGCGCGCAGACTGGCCGCGAGTGTTTGCAGAAGCTACCCAGCTCGACAAAGCATTGGAAGTTGACTGCTATCCCGATCGACAGGACTTGAACCTTGCACTGCTCAAGATTGCGCGAAAGCACGGAACCCGAATCTCACTCGGCACCGATGCTCATCATCCGTGGCAGCTGGAATTTATTGAGCTTGGTTTAGCCGCTATTCTCCGGGCAAAATTTCCTGCCGAACGAATCGTCAATTTCATGCCGATCGAGGAATTGAAAAGCTGGATTCAGACAGTGCGAACCCGCAGTGTCGCGCGAAAATAACGCGTAAGACCGATCCTTGTTTCATTAGCGATGAATCTATGGTGCGCCTTCCGAATGATAGTCCAGATGGAACCAGATTCACTCGCCCTCGAATAACGCGTGCTCTAGCTGTTCGGATTTTACTTTGGGCATCGTTGGCATTGCCCATTCTGGCTCTGATTTTTTTATTGCGCGCCTGCACATGACGGCGGACTCGCGTCCATGAGGCACTGAAGAAACGCATGTTTGCACGGCGCGGGCTGCGCACGTGGAACGCGCGTAAGGCTCTGCTTCAGATTACAGGACTCTTCTTCCTGCTGATATCGCCAGGATGAAAAAGATCAGGCAAAGCAGCAAGAAAAGGCCGAACAGAAACTTCGCAATCGCGGCAGCGCCCGCAGCAATACCGGTAAATCCAAAAAGCGCCGCGACGATCGCGATTATCAAAAAAATAACGGCCCAACGTAACATCGGTTCACCTCCTTGCGATTGAATCGCGCGAGCCCGTGGCTATACGTGCGTCGTTTTTGCCACGAACGCCTGGCGTGCGCAGCTCGGAAATCTTCGCTAAAGCGCGCGCTTGCGCTGCGAGCATTGATTCGTCATCGGGCGCGGTTGTGCTGCGGCGGAACGAATCCATTGCTGCCATTCGGGAAGCTTGTTGAGGTCACCAACTCGGCGGTTTGTCCAACTTCCGGAATCGATTTGATTAAATTGCTCCGCGATTTGGAGTTTAAGCTCCACTTTCGCTGCAAGTCCCTGACGGTCCGGCACCTCTCCCATGGTTGTAATCGGAGAGCAGACGATCCTCACGCCGACGTTTTGGTTCCCAGGACAACACGCACTTCATGACCCAAGCCGTCGTCGCGCAACGTCACGATTTTGTCGGGCACGGCAATCCCATCTACCTCGACGAGGACAACTCCGTGGGAACAATGGTCGGGATTCTCCACCGCGATGCGATAAGTTGTGTTCTGGAAACGGTATCGCAGTTGGAAGCCGGCCCAATCCGTCGGTATCACCGGATTGATCCTGAGCTTATCGCCGCGGCGTTGGAATCCCAGAATTTCTTCGAGCCAGACGCGATACGTCCAAGCCGCCGCGCCGGTGTACCATGTCCAGCCACCCCGGCCGACGTGGCCGGCTAAAGAGTAAACGTCGCCCGGCATGACGTACGGCTCGACTTTGTAGCGTTCGCAATCCTTCTCGTCGCGGGCATGCTCAACCGGATTCAGCATCCGCAAGAGTCGTACGGCTCTATCGCCATCGCCTTGGCGGGCAAAAGCCATGGCCACCCACGTGGCGGCATGCGTGTATTGGCCGCCATTTTCCCGCACGCCGGGCGGGTAGCCCTTGATGTAGCCAACATCGGCGGTGGTTTTGTCGAACGGCGGAGTGAAGAGCAAAATCAAATCGTCGGCTTCACGCACAAGATTTTCCTCAACCGATCGCAGCGCGACGTGTACGCGTTCCAAGTCGCCTGCACCGGAAATGGCAGCCCAGGTTTGAGGCAGTGAATCGATGCGGGCTTCAGTATTTTCGCTGGATCCCAACGGCGTGCCATCGTCAAAGTAGCCCCGGCGATACCATGCTCCATCCCAAGCTTTGGCGTCGATGGTTTGTGCGAGTTGGATGGCGCGGGTGCGGCAGCGTTGCGCTTCCTCATTAAGTTCGCGCAGGGCGAGCAATTCTGCGAAGTCTCTAAGAACACAAATTTCAAACCAGGCGAGCCAGACACTTTCGCCTTTGCCGCCCAGTCCAACGCGGTTGAGGCCGTCGTTCCAATCGCCTCCTCCGATCAGCGGGAGTCCATGCGGACCAGAAGTGGCGGAGCGCGCGATGGCGCGGCGGCAATGTTCGAGCAGAGAACCTTCCGTGGCGGAAGCAACCGGAATAGAAAGGCTCTCCGTCTGTTGTTCCTCTAACGGTTTGCCTTCCAGGAACGGAATCATCTGATCGAGGATCGCTAGGTCGCCGGTCGTGCGGACGTAATGCGCGGTGACGAAAGGAAGCCAGAGAAGATCGTCACTGATTCGGGTGCGGACGCCGGCGCCAGACTCTGGATGCCACCAGTGCTGGACATCGCCTTCTACGAATTGCCGTGCGGCCGCACGGAGAATGTGGTCGCGAGCCAGGTGTGGCGCGGCGTGCACCAGGGCCATCACATCCTGCAACTGATCACGGAACCCGTAAGCGCCACTCGATTGATAAAGGGCCGAACGGCCCCAGACTCGGCAGCTGAGCGTCTGATAAAGCAGCCACCGGTTGAGCAAGAAATTCGTGGAAAGCTCGGGTGTTTCCACTTCGATCGTGCTTAGGAACCGATCCCACCAATGGCGGGTTTCTTGGAATGCGGCTTCGACGTTGGCGGGATCGCGAAAGCGAGTAACCAGTCCACGCGCTTTTTCTTCGTCGTCCGCCTGCCCCAGAAGAAAAGTCACTTCAGCAGTTTCCCCCGGTTCCATCTCGACCACGACCTGCACGGCCGCGCAAGGATCAAGGCCGGCGCCGACGTCGCAGGTCAATCGTTCGTGCTCCATCGCGGCCGGATCGTGCAGCGAGCGGTTACGCCCGATGAATCCGGCGCGATCAGCGGTGAACGAAGCAGGAGTTGGAGCCGAAGTGGCAAAAGTAATGCAGTTGCAAAATTCGGGGTTGTAGGAATTGCGGGCAAACAGGCTCTGGCTCTGCAAATCCCATTTCGTAACGAGATGCATACCGGTTTCCTCTGGATCCGAGCCGAGAACCAGAGTGGCATAGGCGGTGACAGTCAGCTTTCGTCGGCGCGACGAATTGTTTCGCAACCGTAGTCGCTGCAGGCGCACCGGCTGTCCCCCGGCGTCATCAATTGGCACGAAAGTGAGCAGCCATTGTTCGATCGCGTGGCTGTTATGTTCAAACGTTGTGTAACCCTGACCATGCCGCGCGCGATAGGCGTCCTTCTCCCGAATCGGTTGGGGTGTGGGCGACCACACGACGCCGATCTCATCGTCGCGGATGTAGATTGCGGTTCCGGGCGGATCGCAGATCGGATCGTTGAACCACGGCGTGAGACGATCATTCTGGCTATTGCGGCCCCAGACAAATTCGGCGCCGGACTCGGAAATCAATGCGCCGAACTTCGGGTTCGCCATGATATTGATCCAGGGAAGTGGCGTGTGTGTGCTTGGACCCAGATAAATGACGAATTCCTTAGC
>WNGE01008232.1_pt1 | contig 12712 bp, 17 predicted proteins | sample 5400651 | NCBI WGS metagenome assembly WNGE01 (sample SAMN13153370, study PRJNA577476) | soil metagenome | isolation source: 60 cm soil or saprolite under grassland replicate 2 | place: USA:California | collected 2016-06-15 | reverse complement strand
CTCCTTCGAGAGAGGTAGCAATGCTACTCAATGATGAGACGTATCACTTAGACTTGCTCATCTAAGTAATACTCGGATCTCCAATGATTGTCAAGAACGTTTGGCCTCTGATCTTCAAAGGGAACGTTCAGCGGTTTCCTCGTCGAGAGGCGCAAGAGCCAGTGCGGCTGCTATGCTCTTCCCAGTGACATCGCCAATGGCGATACCCAGCCAACCGTCTTCAAGCAAGAAGAAATCGTAGAAGTCGCCGCCGACCTCGCGCAGGCTGGTAGTATGGCACGAGTTGCCATCCTGAGACCAGAGGTACGTTTTTGGGCAAAAAGGCGTGCTGCCACCAACTTATCATATGCAATGCGCTCATGAGAGGTGTGTCGCGATTTCATAGCTGTGGTTGCAAAATCCGTGATGATGTAGTAGTGTGCTCTCTGCTTCGATGTCTCAAAACTAGAGGAGCTACCAGCGGTGTCAAGGATTTCGCGACCGTAAGGAGAAAGCAATGAAACGACCAGTAACCCTTTTTACCGGACAATGGACCGATTTGCCACTGGAGACGCTAGCTCAAAAAGCTAGCCAGTGGGGCTTTAATGGACTTGAATTAGCATGCTCGGGTGACCACTTTGAAGTGCAGCGTGCCATTACAGAGCCACAATATGTCCAATCCCGCCGGGATATTCTCAATAAGTATAATCTGAAATGTTACGCCATCAGTAATCACCTCGTCGGCCAGGCCGTATGCGACCTAATAGACTCGCGCCATAAGAACATTCTCCCTGCTTATGTTTGGGGTGATGGTAAGCCAGAGGGTGTACGCGAACGTGCCGCGAAAGAGATGATGGATACTGCCAGGGCAGCCGCAGCGTTTGGCGTTACCAGGGTGACTGGATTCACTGGATCGCCCATCTGGCACTTGCTCTATTCCTTCCCACCGAACGACTTTGCCGAAATCGAGAAAGGGTACGAGTATTTTGCACAACGCTGGAATCCAATTATAGACGTATTTGAACGGGAAGGCGTGAAGTTTGCCCTGGAAGTACATCCCACCGAAATCGCCTACGATTTTGTGACGACACACAAAACGCTCGATGCAATTAACAACCGCCCTGGATTTGGGATTAACTTTGATCCAAGCCATCTTATCCCTCAATTTCTCGATCCTGCCGCCTTTATCGAGGAGTTTGCTGACCGCATCTACCACGTCCACGTCAAAGATTCCAAGAGGTACCTGAATGGACGCAAAAGTATCCTGGGATCCCATCTGAAGTTTGGAGAGGCTATGCGTGGTTGGGAGTTCGTTTCCCCTGGACATGGTGACGCCGATTTTGATTCAATCTTCCGTGCGCTCAATAGGATTGGCTATACGGGACCGCTCTCGATTGAATGGGAGGATTCGGGCATGGACCGCGAATGGGGCGCTCAAGACGCCCTGGCCTTTGTAAGGAGCAGAGATTTCACCCCATCGACTGTAGCTTTTGATGCAGCATTTAGCAGCGATAAGAAGACCAGCCCGGCAGCAAGCTAATACGGGGCGGGCCATTGTGTGAAACTACAATCAAAGGAGCATGAGATATGGCTGACGAAGTTGGATTTGTTACGATGGCTGGCGCGAGGGCGACAACCACTGCCCCTGAGGTTGGTATCGGCATGCTGGGGTATGCCTTTATGGGAAAGGCGCACACCAATGCCTATAAAAAGATACCGTATATGATGTATCCACCACCAGCAGTGCCGAAACTGGTAGCGATAGCAGGCCGGGACGAAGCCGCAGTGAAAGAAGCAGCCCTGCGCTACGGCTATGAAGGATACTACACTGATTGGCGGAAAATGCTCGCCGACCCACGGGTACAGCTTTTCGATAACGCTGGCCCCAACAATCTGCATGCCGAGCCATGCATCGATGCTGCGGAAGCAGGTAAGCATATCCTATGCGAAAAGCCCATGGCTCGCTCCCGCGAGGAGGCCCAGGCGATGCTGAACGCCGTGAAGAAAACCGGCGTGAAACACATGGTTTCATTCAATTACCGCTTCGTGCCAGCAATCCGCCAGGCTTATGAATTAATCAAGAGTGGCGATCTCGGTGAGATTTACCATTTCCGCGCAGTCTATTTACAGGAATGGATTGCCGACCCGAACTTCCCGCTGGTCTGGCGCCTGGATAAGAAAACAGCTGGCAGCGGAGCGCTTGGCGACCTCGGAGCCCACATCATCGACCTTGGGCGTTTCCTCGCCGGCGAACCCGCATCGGTAGTGGCACTGACAAAAACATTTATCAAAGAACGGCCACTACCTGGCGGTACGGGAAGTGGCAAAGTCGAGGTAGACGACGCTTTTGAAGCCATTATAGAGTTTGAGAATGGGGCCATTGGTACTCTCGAAGCCTCCCGCTTCTGTCCAGGGCGCAAAAATTACGAGATGTTCGAGATCAACGGCTCGAAAGGATCGATCCGCTTTAACCTGGAGCGCCTCAACGAACTAGAGGTGTTCTGGAAAGATGCTCCAGTAAAAGAAACGCAGGGCTTCACCGATGTCCTGGTGACCGAAGCATATCACCCGTTCTGGTCGAACTGGTGGCCGCACGGCCACATCATTGGCTGGGAGCACACCTTTGTCCACGAGATCGCCCATCTCCTCGATGCGATCGTTAACAACAAGGAGGTGGCGCCGTATGGTGCAACCTTCGAAGATGGCTATCGCAATGCAGTGATTTGTGATGCAATTGTGCAGTCGTCGCTCGAGCGGCGGCGTATAGCTATTGAGTATTAAAGCATAGTTGCCTGTTATCGGCACACAAAATACGACAGCTTCAACGGTGTGCCGTATGTAACTGGTTGGCCGAGGAAATGCTTTCAGGTGTTGAAAAAAGCAGCACGCACATCGCGATTAGTGAACAGGTAGATCAAACCGCCGATGGAAAGAAGCAGGCTTTGGTGAAGAGAAAACAAATTGGTGGAACTCTAGTGATGCCGGGTGGGCTGGTAGGTGCCCGGTTCGGTGCGGAAGCTGATGGCCAGGCGGTTCCAGCCATTGATCGCGACAAGGGCAAAGGTCAGGTTCACTAGTTCCGTCTCGGTAAAAGACTGGCGTACCTCCTCGTACAGCTCATCCGGCACGTGGTTCTCGGCAATGAGAGTGACCGCCTCCGTCCAGGCCAGGGCTGCACACTCCCGTTTGGTGTAATAGGGGGCTTCGCGCCAGGCCATCAGCCCATAGAGTCGCTGCTCGCTTTCTCCCCTCGCACGGGCATCTTTCCAGTGCATGTCGATACAGTAGGCACAGCCATTGATCTGCGAGGCGCGCAGCTTGACCAGTTCAAGCAGGGAGGGCTCGAGCCCGCTCCCGCGGACATAGCGTTCCAGTCCGGACATGGCACGGTACCCTTCGGGGGTTATCTTAGTGTAGTCAATACGTTCTGACATCGATTTCGTTCTCCTTTATATGAGCTATCAATCAATTGAGGCTGCAGGACGACCGCAAGGGATCGTCCCTACTATACACGGCTTCGCTTCCCCGACATTTTCGTGCATATGATCATTCCGACCTTCCGAATGGTGGTGGAACCTGTCAGCCGAGTTTGTAGGTCACGAGGCCTCTGGCGATGTTGTTGCCTGAGGCGCTCTGCACTTCGACATCGAGGTAGACCAGGCTATGCCCCCGCCGGAGCACACGGGCCGTGGCCTGGATATCCTCATGCTCCGCCGGCGCGAGATAGGTGACGGTCAAACTCACGGTGGTGCCGCGCAGGTTCTCGGGCACTGAGGCATCCGACCAGGCTGCAACCATGGCTGCAGTGTCGATCAGCGAAGCGATGGCCCCTCCATGAATGGTGGTCCCAATCGTAATGAGCGAATCGGTGAAGGGGAGCGTGAGCGTTGCCAGGTCCGGCTGCATGCCGGTCAACTGGATACCGAGGTGGCCGACATAGGGCGATGTAGGTAGAAACTGGCGGATGATTTCCGCACGGGTCTGTGACATGTTGCCAGGTTTGCTCATCAAAGCCTCCCTCTTGCTCTTGAACCGGCATCTCTGTTTAATAAGATGCCAGGATACGGTCTGACAGCAGACCCAGACAACTGAGGTTGGGGAAACCAGGTCCCTGGGCCAGACCTGCGAGCATGGGCAGATGTAATTTAGGCGAGAAACCTTCAAGGGAAAGGTCTACAGCAATAGCGTGCTCGATGGTTCTCGCATCAAAAGATTGCGTGACCGCAGCCATGCGCGTGTGTGTATCCTCGTCGAGCAGATTTCTAAACCAAAGGGAGTCGAAGCCACGCGCTACCACGATGTAATCGTACTCATCGTGTTTCATCTTGCCATCATATTCGCTTTCGACGCGCACTGTCGTATCGTTCGCGAGAATTCGTCGCACGGCGCCGAGGACAGAGCGCACATTCTCAGCATTGTTGATCTCTTTCATCGCATTAGGGGAGAAGACACCTCTATCTGTACGTCTCAAAAATTCGCGCCGGTCGCGCTCGCTTAGCTGCAGCCAATTCGCCGCGTGCTGGTGAGCGCCGTACAAACTGGCGAGCCTGCCATCGGGGTCGGAGAACAGCCTGTTCTCCTCGAAACCCTCATCGCGTGAATAGATCACCCCGTATGGACTGATGACTTCAATGAATGCCGAACTTCTCAGGGCGTCCACCAGGGCCACGACGATAGCAGCGGCAGTTTCACCTGCGCCGATTACACCAATATTCAGTGGCTTTTTGACTTGCAAGCGGAGTTGCACGAACTCCTTAATACGCAGCCAGAATGATGCACCATCCATGATACGCGGATGCTCCTCTGGCTGACCTGGGATGGTGATCGGCGTCCCAGGGCCGGTCATCACCAGGCCATCGCCCGTCAGGGTAAACGATGTGCCACCTGCTGAAGGCTGGCATGTCAACTGCCAGTTTTTCTGATCAGCGGTTGTGCCGATTTGCATCACCTCGGCTACGCACAGGTCAAGCCCCACTTTTCCGGCAACCCATTGAATATACTTTGACCACTCGCTATGTGTCGGGCGCGTGCGCCCGCGATCAATCCAATCGGCATAACGCAACTGGTCGATGAGATAACTTTGCCAGGAGAGGTGCAACATCTCCTTCGCCACTGCTCTGCTGAGCGCCTTGTCGCCCCAACAGGCGGAGAGATAGGGAAAGCCAATGTCCTTCTCCGGGCGTGTCCCCAGGAGTTGATTGCCATCGGTGAATCCTCCCTGGCCAGACCAATGGGAGGCGATACCTTGCCGATCAATAATATGCAAGCGCGGCACGGGATAGCCAAGTTTCGCCAGCATGTGTCTTTTCGCCGCGATGGAGACTGCCTTTGGGCCAGCTCCTAACACCAACAATGTAGATGTAGACTCAGCAGCAGGCTTCATCGATGGGGCAGCTGCGCTAGATTGATCCATATTCGCTTCCTGGGTCACAAAACCCCTCTCTTCTGAAATAGTGATTAGATGGCTAAAGACACCCCTCAAAGTCCTCGTTGAGCAAGCGTTGCTGCTTCTTTGCTGGATGCAAATTATACTCAAACATTTTAAACATGGAAGCATTATTGCTTAAGCAATACCACATGTCAAGGGAGACGTAGGATGTCGTTATACCTTCAACCGAGGTCATTTTCTGTCTGAGCTGACCCATGAGAAAGCCTCTGCTCAGCTAATGATGGAGTTCTTCTACCTACCTAATGAACGTTGCGAGGTGAGCAATTTTGTGAGCATCTTTTCTGACGCATGGTGGGGTTACCGACGTTCATGCAGCGCTACGTGGTCATTCCTCCTAAACCGCAATTGCTTTTTAGTTCTCAGCCGCCATGCGTTCAAAGAGCACGATTTTCCCTTCGTCACCAGGTTTCATCGAGATGTGATGCATAGTACAAAAGAGGCCGTTTGAAGTACTGAAGTTTTTCGTCAGAGGTGGTCTCCAGCAGATTGGTCAAAACGAGTTCCATCGCCTCCTTGTACTGCTGCGTATTGTACAGGGCCATCGCAAGAAAGGTCTGGAGGGCCCGGTTGTGAGGAAACTCTCTCACACCTCGACGTAATGTTTCCTCCGCTTTCTGATACTCCCTCAGTCCACGGTACGTGCTTCCCAGGCCAAGTAAGGCTCTTTCAAGATCTGGTCCGGAGAGCCCTTGTTCGAGGGCTCGTACGTAGAAGGGAATAGACTCTCGTTCAAGTCCCAAATTGTCATGAACCACTGCGGTCTGAAAGCTGATTTCGGCATCATCTGGGTAGGCAGCAGCCAGATCTAAAAGGAGTGTTCGTGCTTCCTCCAGAAGGGCTTGATCTTGCCTGGCCCGTCCCGTTTCACGCAGGTGAATCGCTTCTGCTAAACGATCTCGCATCAGTGTTTCCTCTTCCATTCCTTTCTTGATGTGCTCATTCCTCTTATTCTATCATGTATTTAGTTCTCCCTCCATGTGCTAGACTTATTCAGTAGAGTCTAGAAAGGGCACGAAGAGAGATTGATGAGGGAGGGTTATAAAACACCCATGTAGTCGTATCCCTCCTATGCGGATCCACTGGCCAGTTCCCGCATGAATTTGATCATGATGGAAAAATCCTCATCCATCCCCTTTGCCAGGGCGGCGGTATACATCTGTTCGGCTGCCGCCGTGGCTGGCATGGACACCAAGATCTCAGCGGCTTCGCTCAGGATCAGGCGAAAATCCTTGTGCTGGAGCGAGAGAGCAAACTGCGTGGGATACTGATCGCGCTTTACATTGGCCAGCTTGAACTTCTGACCGGCGGTGAGCACGGCCGTCTGTCCCAGCACGTCGAGAAGCAAGCCTTGCTCTATGCCTGCCTTTTCACCGAGTGCGATCGCTTCGGCCAGGGCCTGCATTCCCAGGCCGAGCAGGGTGTTGACCACCAGCTTCATGGTAGTCCCCATGCCACTTGGGCCCATATAGAAGCTGTTTTGTCCCAGGATCTCCAGGATAGGTTTGCACCACTGATAGGTCTCTTGCTCACCGCCGACGAAGATCACCAGACTGCCCTGTTCCACCTGGGGCACGCTTCCCGAAACGGCAGCGTCGATCATCACCACCGCTTTCTCTTGCGCCGCTTTGTAGAGACGGCGTGAGGCGCTGGGAGAAACGGTACTCATGTCAATGATGACTGAGCCGGCGTGCGTCCCGGCAAGTACGCCGTTCGGGCCAAACATGATCTCTTCCTGAGCGGCGTCATCGGTCACGATGGAAATGACCACATCGCTGTGAGCGGCTGCTTCTTTGGGAGTCCCGGCAACGGTAGCGCCCTGGATGGCTTGCACTTTCTCCCTGGTGCGATCATAGATGGTAAGTTGATAGCCGGCAGCGAGCAGTCGTGGGACCATGTGACTGCCCATATGTCCCATGCCGATGAAGCCAATGGTTGGTTTGGAATGTTCATTTGTCGTCATAGCAATCCTTCTTTTAGGTCTGTTTCCTGCATTTTTCCCACGGCTGATGCTTTTTTGTCTTCTGCGTTGTATTGTATCATCTCTGTGAAATGTGCTGTGATCCACTCATAAATCAGGGGAACCCTGTCTGGGGGACAGGTATCAGGGGACGGAGTCCCTTGCCGGAGCGCGAGGAACCCTGTCTGGGAGACAGGTAATCCTCGCATCCTCCTTCTTTCTCAAAGCGGGCCTGCGGCCCGCCAGAAGAATTATGAGTGGATGTCAGAATTTTCGTAAATCAATTCCTGAGTGGGAAAACTGTCCTGTGAGGTGTGTTATGACAGCCCATTTATGATGTGTCACACATGGTAGTCCCGTCAAGACAGCTTCTTTGCTACAATGAGCATGACTTGACACGAAGGGAATGGTATGGCAGTACGGTTAAAAGTACGGGAGATCGCAGAGCAAAAAGGATATAATATCTCCACGCTCTCTCGTAAATCAGATGTAGGGCTGAGCACAGTACGGCGGCTGTGGCATGACCCGTACAGGCATGTGGATTTTTATGTATTGGAACGGATAGCAAAAGCTCTTGAGGTTCCGGTTACTGCGTTGATTGAAGATGTTCTAGATGCAGAAGGGAGACAACTTCAAGGGGAGGAATAACCATGAAGCTCCGACTCCAAACTTGGACTATTGCGCGTAGACCAGCCACACAGAGCCAACCGGCCTTCGCTTTTGTGGTATTGCATGGAGTGCAGAGGGGTTTAGTCAGAAGAACCCTCAAAAGCGAAACCTATCAGGTTCCATTCGACCCCGACCCCTTCAAGAACGATAACGAGTCCTTCGTCAAACGAGCAATTGCCATGAGCCAAAATTCGTGGTCTATCCCCCGGGACATGAACTTCAATTGACATCTCCCCATGGCTAAAGCCAGGGGATTACCTGCCCCCCAGGCAGGGTTCCCACTCTCACGAGTGAGCTTTACTACTTCACTGGATGGTAGTTTCACGTGTGCCATTGCAGCCACAAGCCAGAGCTTCCTTCCTCCATAGTCCTAACATTCCGCAAGCCCTGCGGTAGTTCTCAGTCTGATTGTTCATCGTTGACATGGTTATCGTCAACGGCAAATAGAAAGAGAGATGTACATTGGTCAACCACGCTAGTGCTTTTACCCAGGCGAGCGATTTAGCCTGGAACCCGCAAACACTCTTCTGTTGTCAATGTGCTATTGATATGATAGCATATACAGATGAAAACGTCAAGAACGACACTACCTCTTTACGAAAAAGATCGGGAGGCCATCAAAACCATTCGTGAGTACTATGGGGTAAAGACTGATGCAGATGCTATCAGAATAGCGTTGCATGAACTTGAGCGGGTGATTAAAGGAGCATCCCCTCCCAATGCCCCAAACAAGGACTTGCTTTTATCCTCTTAGCTGAAGCTAGGGATCTTACGCTCGAAGTGATAAACCACAGGAGCAGCAGAGCGATGAAATGTGCTCTTGTTTTTTGGTTAGCAATATGCTATAATAGATATAGCAAATAGCTATAACCATTGTCTTACACTTCTCAGACTCGAGTTGTTGAGAGAAGAACTTCTGTAGATAGCCTTCTCTGTGCAGCTTTCGTCACTCGTCAAGAAGTTCCTAAAAAAGAGGGAAAGAAAGGATCAAAGGAGGGCATATCATGGCACTTCTCATCTTATTACTCACAATCATTGTCCTGGATCTGGCAGCCCAACGCTGGGGCGTAGACAGCACTGACGGCATTCACAGCCTTGAATGGATGCGCAGACAACTGTGGTATGGTTTTCACTAGCGGAAATGAACTCTCATCAACCGTAGTAAGGAGGGAGCGGGACATTCCCGCATCCCTCCTTACTACGATTTGAATGTTTTCTCCTCTATTGGTTCACCAAAGTGTCTGATCCCAGGCGATGGCTTGAAAGGACGCAGATAGGGCTTGCTCACTCTGCGTCCTTTCAAGCCATCGCGATGTGTCCTACCACTCAACCCATTCGCCAGCCGGGTGCTTCAACAACAAGGTAGCAGGTTCTGCAGTGAAGAGGCCTCCCAGGGCATGGCCGAAATCCGGATCGTCGTAGTACCGATTCATGCCCTCAAGATCGCTCCATCCATCGATTGCGAAGAGTTCGAGGGACTCGGGCATTCCTGGTTGAGCGAGTCGGAAGTACACGTAATGGGACAAATGACCGGCTGCCCTGGCTTTGTGGATCCCTTGACTCGTCACCTGATTCATTATGGTGCGGGCCTGCTCACGAGAAGCAACGGGCCCACGAATCAGTCCGAAGAAACGGTCGTTGTGTCCTGTGGGTGCTGGGAGATGGTAGGTGAAGAACCCCTCCGCAGGCTCCCATACCACCGGGTCCCGTTGGGTGAAGATCATTGCGGCTCCCTGCTGCACCTGTGGATCGGAGAAGAACTGGTTGAGCCCGCTCGGGCTTGTCCACAGGTCCATAATAAAGAGTTCTGCCAACTCCTTATTCACTGGAACATAGACCATATGACTCAAATCACCAAGCGACTTGGCCGCAGCGACACCATCTGGGGCTCCAGCGGTCTGATTATGCACTTGCCGCGCTGCCTCCAGCGAGGGAGGTGCAAGGGTGCCGCGAATCGTGAGAAGATAGATCTGTTCATGCGAGTGACTCATGGGTGTTACCTCCTGTTGAAGAGACAATTCATTGCTCTTGTCTTTCAGTTCCAAATGGAATGAAGTAGGGATGAACTCCAATACATAGTGCTGTTCGAATACAGACGTATTAGTGCCGTTGCGCCCGGGGATCAGCGGCAGTGTCGCCGCCTCCTGCGGCGAGGGCCAGACGTGGCAGATAGTAGTCCCATCCCTCCTCGTGTGCAGATCGCGCCTGTGTTGGCAAACCCCGGTGACACAAGCGGAGGAACGTCCCATTGGCATCTGGCACAAGGTCGATCTCTACGGTACTCGACCCAGGCGGCACCAGGCTATCAGGGGCATCCCAGCCCCAGGTAAAGACAATCCGTCGATAGGGAACCACCTCCACATACTCCCCCCGAATGGTGTCCTGTTCGTTGAGCGCGACCTGAAACTGCCCCTCTGGATGAGGATCAAGGGTAGCGTTGATGCCTTTCCATTGTCGCATTTTCAGTGGATCGATGAAGAATGCAAAGACCGTTTCAGGTCTTGCCGCAATATGAATCGTGCGCGTCACGACCGTACTGTCATCAGCTTGGTGAAGGACCAAGATGGTCAGTCCTCCCTTCTTCAGTTTCAGCTGCGTGTTTCAAGGTGCGAAGCTGCTCATCCCAGAAACTTTCAAGAAAGCGGCGCAAGTCTTCAAGTCCTTCTGGACGGGTCCGATAGAGACGTTTTGTCCCCTGGCGGCGCATGGTGACAAGGCCAACCTGAGCGAGCAGCATCAGATGCTGTGAGATTGCGGGACGAGTCACATCGGTGAAATGTGCAGCAATCTCGCTCGCCGCGGTTCTGATCCTGGACGAGCCAAGCGCCGGTCTGTCGCCCCGGTAGGGCTGATCTGGGAGCGGATCGAGCAGATCCGGTCGACCAACGTCGCAGTTGTCATCGTCGAGCAGAACACACGCCAGACCCTTCGCCATGCCCAATGGGCCTATGTCCTGGTCCTGGGTCAGAACCGGCTGGAAGGAACGGGACGCGAGCTACTGGAGAATGAGGAGGTCGTAGACCTCTACGTCGGACGCCTTTCCTGAGACCGTATGATTGGCACCGAGGATCATGGGGTCGCTGTCTCCAAACAAACACGACGGGATCGTCGCCTTCCCAGGATCACGCGATGCCTACCTGCCGCAGATCTGGGTTCAAGCTGTACTAGTGCCATCGTCGCCGCACTGACACAACCGGTTCCCTCCGGCATTTACGATATTGTCGATGACGAACCACTGAGACGCGGTGATATGTTCGACTCGGTAGCCCGTGTAGTCCGGCGCAAGCACCTGAGGCCTCTGCCAGATCTGCTGATGCGGATGCTGCTAGGCACGAAGTATGACGATATTCATCGCAGCTTGCGCATCTCGAATTGCCGTTTTAAAGCGGTGAGCAACTGGCAGCCAATGGTAGCCGACGCACGCGTTGGCTGGGCACGTATCGTGGAGGAAAGCAGGGTAGCCGAGCCTGTCTAGAAATGAAAGCAGGTACCAGTTATCTGCTCCTCATACTCGAAGCAGCAGGCAGCGTTGCAGGGGCATGGGATTGGTTTGTGAGGGAGGGTTATAAAATACACATGAAACCTCGCCAAGCCCTGCTGCTTCACATATACCTTTCCTATCCATTGGACTAAAAACGCCCCAAACCTTGTCAGGACAACCGAAACCGGGTAAGATGCTCATAAGGGAAGACTTATGCTCTGATAGAAAGAAGAGTACGCTCCTCCAAGCTTCGCCACAGAGAGTGGCTCATCCGTAGGTTTGCTGATTGAGGTAAAATAGAGACGTATGCAAAGCGCAGAAAGGACAGGTATGAAAAAGACCTTCGCGATCTTTTTTTCACCCGGCCCTGCCTGGAGAGCAGGAAAAACCAGCCGCGAACAGCCCTACTGGGCTGAGCATGCTGCATTTATGGATAAGCTCTTTGAGGACGGAACGGTCATACTAGGGGGGCCCTATGCAGACTATACTGGCCTGCTCGTCATCATTGAAGCTCTCCATGAGGAAGAAGTGCATGAACTCTTTGGGCAGGATCCATTTGTGCTCCATGAGATTATCTGCATGAGTGGTGTTCACGAATGGCTCCTTTTCCTTGATGTCCGGCACAAGCAGTAACTCGTCAGGAAGTTGTCGTTGAACCATAATGAGAAAATGGGAACAGCTCTCATTCCCACGCTCCTTCCCCTCGACTCCACAGAATACTCATGGCTGGTTTGACCACCGTAGCTCTCGGCCTGTTCCCGGAGAGCTGTGAAGAGCAAGATCGGAGAAGTTTTTTTCCTTTCCGCATGCTATGATAAGGCAGTAGACGAGGAGGTGACACTCTCATGCAGGCTTCTGGCGCAGCGAGAGGAAGGCAACCATACATCCGCTGTGGCACATGCACAGATGTGCTTTGTCGAAGAATGATGGCTTTGCCACTGCTTTTCAGTACAAAGTGAAGTCTGCTCCTGCATGTCTACATTCGTGAGAACAGTGTACGAGAGGAGTAATGATGAGCATTTCGTTTCCAGGAGAGTCCCCTGAGTACCGAGCGGCGCGCGACCGACTACTCGAGCAGGAGGTTGAGTTACGCCGCGCAACCGAGGCGGTGGCCGCCGCTAGACGCGCGCTCCCGCCCGGCGGGGTCGTCCCGAAGGACTACGTTTGCCAGCAGGCA
>WNGE01006735.1_pt1 | contig 12712 bp, 9 predicted proteins | sample 5400651 | NCBI WGS metagenome assembly WNGE01 (sample SAMN13153370, study PRJNA577476) | soil metagenome | isolation source: 60 cm soil or saprolite under grassland replicate 2 | place: USA:California | collected 2016-06-15 | reverse complement strand
ACGGGCCCTCCCCACGAGCTAGCCCTCGAAGCACACGCTCGCGCAAATCCTGCGAATACGATTGCACCCAGGACCTCCCTTCAACGAACAGGAGGATTATCGCATGAAATGTATATACTTAAATTAGAAATGCTCTAGCACTTTCGTGGGACCGACTTGGCACGCGCGTGCCATTTTTCAGATCGAGGTCATCATCTTACATTCGCTTTGAGCAGTTCTGGGGGAGGGCTGCCCGGGCGTTCAGGGTTCGAGAGAATCCCGGACGCCCGTTTAATTTCCGCGTGGGATTTACCGCTGGTAGCGCCCCATCCACTCGGTTTGCGCCAGAACGGCCGGTTCCATCGCCCGCTCCAGATCGTCCTTTTTGGCGCCCGGCGCCAGCATCAGTTCGGTGCTCAAGGCATACAGTTTGAAAAAGTAGCGGTGCGCTTTGCCCGGAGGCGGGCAGGGACCGTTGTAGCCGATTTTTCGGAAATCGTTTCGGCCCTGGCGCGACTCATCCGCGAGCTGCTCTTTCTTTTCCATGCCGCCCGCCAGCGCGCGCGCTGTGCCCGGGATGTTGTAGATCACCCAGTGTACCCAGGTGCCAGCCGGTGCGTCTGGATCATCCGCAATCAGCGCAAAAGTCTTCGTGGCGGCGGGCGCGTCGCTCCATTCGAGCGCCGGAGAACGGTCTTCCCCGTCGCAGGTGAAGGATCGAGGGATGTTGGCGCCGTTGGCGAAATCCGGACTGTGCAGTGCGAAGGTCATGGCGGGCGCTCCTTTCGAACGATCCTGAGGCGGGGGCGCCGATCGGACCGGCAGCCCGCCTAGCCCCATCAGCAACAGACTGGCGGCACCCAGAAGGTGGCGCGCCGAAAGGCGATCGGGCGATGAGGGAAGCATAGGCCTGCTTCAGTTGGTGGAGATGGTGAAATTCACAGTGATCCGGGCCTGGGTTTCGACCGGCTGCCCGTTCTGCAGATAGGGCTTGAAGCGCCATTGCCTCACCGCCTCGCGGGCGGCAGCCGCCAAGATGCTGGGACCGCTCAGAATCTGCAATTCCTGAATCGTTCCCTCGCGTGAAATGAGCGCCTGCAGGTTGACCGCGCCCTGGACCTTCATCTGGCGCGCCAGCAGAGGATAATCCGGGGGGACCGATACGCGCACACTCTGCGCCGTCTGCGGCGACAGTTGCACCCGATCCGCGGCACTGACCACGCCGCTAGCTCCCGCCTTGGCGCCGGACGACGAAGCCTCCGCGCCCAGGTCCAGATGGATGGCATTGCTTCTTGCGGGCACGCTGGTGTGGCGGTTTCCGGCAACGACCTCCACCTGAAGCGGAGGCAGGGCGGTGCGCTGGGTGGTGGCCGTCAAGGGAGCTTCGGCGGCTTTTTCCGGTGTCTTGACGGGCTTGTGGTCGTGCGCGGCAGCGGCTGGAGCGCTTGCCACGGCGCCGGCAGTGCCCGATTTCCTGCTGTGAGCGGCCGCATCCTGCACTTCGGCACTGGATGGAAACCAGAAGTCCCAGTCTCTCAGAACCACCGCCATCAGGGCCGCCAGCAAGACACTGAGCGCGATCAGCATCCGCTTCCGTTGCCCTTGGACTGCGGAAGGCGGAGGCAGCACGGCAGGCTCAATCAGCCGTTCCAAGTGACTCTGGGACTGGGTCTCGTCTTGCAGCATGGGTTACGGAAGCCTTGCGGAGCCGTGGGAACTCAAAGCCAGTATGCGCTCAAACGCGCGCCAAATCCAGACGAATCGTGCCGGCAGACGCTGTTCCGGCCAGCGAAGAACCAATGTTTGTGACGTTTGTCACATCCAGCTGTGGCACCTGTCACCGCCGTAAGTTAGGGCCGGACGCACACTGAGTACGTGATCTTCGTCACAGGGCGCTAGTGCCGGCAACCATAGGGCTGGGCTGTGTCCCGGGCGGTTCACCGAGGGGTGCATCGTGCTCTCACCATACGGACTGGACATCATTGAAAGCTGCCTGACCTGCAAGATGCGGGCGGACCGGATCTTCTGCGATCTGCCGACGTCGGCCCTGCAAGCCTTTGAGAGCATCAAGTACGCAACCGCTTATCCGAAAGGCGCCGTTCTGTTTGTCGAAGGGCAGACTCCGCGCGGCATTTTTGTCCTCTGCAAGGGACGGGTCAAGCTCTCCATTTGCGCCAGCGATGGCAAAACCCTCATCCTGAAAATCGCCGAAGGGGGCGAAGTGCTCGGTCTGAGCGCCACCGTTTCCGGCAAAGCCTACGAACTGACCGCGGAAACCATCGATCCCTGCCAGGTGAATTTCGTCAAGCGCGACGATTTTCTGCGTCTTCTGAAAGAGTACAGCGAGGCCTGCTTCAAGGTGGCCGAACAGTTGAGCGAGAAGTACAACGTGGCCTGCCACGAAGTGCGTTCCCTCGGGCTTTCCCATTCCGCCGGCGAGAAACTGGCCAAATTGCTGCTGGAATGGAGTTCCAAGAATGGCGAGTCCCAGAAGCAGGAGCCGCGCCTGAAACTCGCCCTGACCCACGAGGAGATTGCGCAGATGATCGGGACCTCGCGCGAGACCGTGACCCGGCTGTTTGCCGATCTGAAGAAGCGCCAGATCCTGCAGACTAAGGGTTCCACGCTGGTTATCCGCAACAAGGCGGCGCTGCGCTCCCTGGCGACCACCGGCTGAGGCGGCCGGGGAAGCACACCCTCACTGTGCTCAGGATCACGAATTCGGGTGATTGCAGTCACTGTTTCCTCCTCTCCATTCAGTTATCAACTGTTAGGGAGAGACTTCCATGTCTCATAGCTGTCTCGATTGCGTACCGCGCTCGGATGGGGTTTTCTGCGACCTGGAATCCGATGCTCTGGCGGCCTTCGACGGGATCAAATCAGCCCGGACCTGTCCGAAAGGGGCCGTGCTGTTTCGCGAAGGACAAACCGCTCGCAGCGTTTTCCTGCTGTGCACAGGCCGTGTCCGGCTCTCGCTGTGCTCCGAGAGTGGCCGCCGCATGACGGTCCGTGTGGCTGGCCCCGGTGAGGCGCTGGGGCTCAGCGCTGCCGTCTCCGGTGGCCGTTACGAGGTGACGGCGGAAGCTTTGGAAGGCCTGCAGGTGGCCGCCGTCCGCCGCAAAGACCTGCTCCGCTTCCTGCATGAGCACTGCGACGTGTGCCTGCAGGTGGTCAACCTGCTCAGTGAAGACTTACATGTGGCCTACAACCGTGTCCGTGCGGTCGGACTGGGGCGCACCCGTCGCGCTCGCGCCACGCGCGTGCACTGACGTTCTCGACCGTTCGCTTCAGTTTCTTGATTCCTTTCAACCCCGCCTGGGCTGAACGCTTGGCTGCGTCCATTCGCCTACTTGTGCGACACCCCCTGCTGATCTCAGAGTAGCTCCAGTCAGTCGCATTTTTGCTTGCGGAGCTTGGGCTGCGTGCGCGGTGCTTCGATTTCGTTTTCGTGCCGCCATGCCGCTTATTCCCGTAGTTCGCCGCCAGCAGGCAAACTGACCCGCCGTGCACCCGGGTTCCGGGGCACGAAAACAGGAGTGGAACCGATGAAGAAACGATTTGGGATGGGACTCTTGCTTATCGTCCCGGCGCTGTTGCTACCTGCACTGGCAGCGAACACGAGTCAGCCGCCAAACCCGCCGATGGCGACGGTCGCGCAGTATGCGGGTTCCGACGCCTGCATGACCTGTCATGAGGACGTGTACAAGAAGCAGTTCGAGGGCACACCGCATTTTCAGACCATGAAAAAGAATGGTCACGGCTGCGAATCCTGTCACGGACCGGGAGCCGAGCACGTGGCCGGCGGCGGCGATAAGACGAAAATCGTCCGCTTCACCGAGTTGTCGCGCCAAGAGGCGAGCCAGCGTTGTCTGGTGTGTCACGGCGAGGACGTCGCCCAGCGCCACTCCGGCTCCTCCGCGCACCTGAGCAACGACGTCGGCTGCATCGATTGTCATTCCCCGCACCATGCGAAGGAAGCGCAGCACCTGCTCGCCAAGAAACAACCCGAGCTCTGTTATGGCTGCCACGCTTCGGCCCGCGCCGAGTTTGCCCGGCCCTACCGGCATCGAGTGAATGAAGGTCTGGTCCAGTGCAGCGATTGTCACGACCTGCATGGGGCCAGCACGCTCCGGCAGGTAAAGAGCGTGCCCAGCGGCGATGCCGCCTGCTTCAAATGCCATGCCGACAAACAGGGGCCATTTGTGTACGAGCATATGCCCGTGAAAACGGAAGGCTGTAGCAGTTGCCACACGCCCCACGGCTCGACCAATGCGCGTTTGCTCAGGGTCAGCCAGGTAAACCTGACCTGCCTGCAATGCCATTCCTTCCCCGGGGCTGGCCCGATTGGACCGGCGCATAACCAGTCGCAGAAGTATCAGGCTTGCACCATGTGCCATCCGATGATCCATGGCTCGAATACCAACGTGGCATTCATGCAATGAGGGGGAGCCAATGACGATGCCTTGCGATTTTGAAACTTATGAACCAGCTGGTTCTTTTCGACTTTTTCTTGTGCCGCGGAGGCGAATTGTGAAACCGAAATCATGGCTGTGCCTTTTCCTGCTGACCGTGCTGTGGCCGTTCGCGGCCTGGGCGCAGTCGCCCAACCCACCGGCCGCGGGTTCGACGCCGCCGGAGGTTACCTACGGGGGATATCTCGTCCACCAGTCCGTCGAGGCGGGGTACCGCTTCAGCGATCTGACCGGCAGCGAAGCCATGTTCAACACCATGGTCAACCTGCACGAAGGGCCGCGCATTCTGGAGCAGTCTCTTTCCATGCGGTCGGAAAATCATCGGGGCATGCTGTTCGACGATCTGTTCGTCAATAGCGCCGGATGGGGAGGCGAGCCTAACAACTACCTGCGCATGCGAGTGGGCAAGAATCAGTGGTACGATTTCCGCGCCAGCTTCCGTCGCGACCAGGACTTTTTCGACTTCAACCTGCTCGCCAATCCGCTGAACCCCACCACGTCGGTCCCGAATGTTCCGCTCGGCCGCTCCGCCCACGGCTTCCAGACGCGCCGACGCATGAGCGATTTCGATCTCACGCTGCTGCCGCGGCAGAAGGTCAGCTTCCGGCTCGGCTTCTCGCACAACAACATGACCGGACCGTCCTGGACCACGGTCCACGAAGGGACCGACGCACTGCTCTTGCAGCCCTGGAACACCACGCTGAACGCTTATCGTATGGGCGTGGATTTCAAGGTACTGCCGCGCACCGTTCTCAGCTATGACCAGTTCCTGAACTACTACAAGGGAGACACGTCGGCGCAGTTGAACAGCACGCCCTACGCCCTGGCCAACGGAAGCGCGGTGGACTTGGGCTTGCCCTTCAACACGGTTGCGAGCGCGCCGTGCGCGACTCCGGTGTTGAGCACGGGTTTCGTGAACCCGGCCTGCAACGGATACTCTTCCTACAGCCGCCTTCAAGCCTCGCGCAATTCGTTTCCGACCGAACAGCTCAGTTTCCGCAGCGACTATTTCCGCCGGCTCGATTTGACGGGCAGCTTTAACTACACCGGTGGCCGGATGAATCTGCCGGGATATTCCGAGCTTTATGACGGTCTGAGTACTCGCACTCGCATGCGACATTCATCGGACACAGGGGCGGCCCAGGTTAACCGCGTCACCGACTCTGCGGATGCGGGCGCGGTCCTGCACGTGACCGATCGCGTCCGCGTCGTCGATAAGTTCCGCTTTCTGAACTTCCGCCTGCCCGGCGCGTGGAACTACACCATCGATACCATGTTTGGTGCGACCCTGCTGTCGACGCCCCACCCGTTCGATCTCGCCACCTGCCCGCCGCCGTTCACAGCCGCAACCTGCCCGCAGCACAATTCCAGTTCGGGAGCGGACGTTACGGTTGGGCAGCGGCTGAACTTCCTGAAACAAGATCTGAAATCGAACACCTTCGAACTGCAATACGACCTGTCGCGGAAAGTTTCCGGACGTCTCGGCTACCGCTACGAGCGGCGCACGATTTTCAATTCGTTTACCGATCAGCAGACTTTGACGTTCTATCCTTCACTTCCCAATCGCGGCTCGTGTGCGGGCTTACCGGTGGTCAGCGGCGTGTGCACGACCACGTCCAGTTCGGACGGAGGGGACTCAATCGAAATTCAAGGACACTCGGTGCTGGCGGGGGCTTCGCTGCGGCCGTCCCGCGAATTGCGGGTCAATTTCGACGCCGAGCAGTTCTTCGCCGACCGCTCGTTCACACGGATCAGTCCGCGCAAGCAGTCGCGCTACCGTGCCACGGGCAGCTACATGCCCCGCCCGTGGGCGGTGTTGGGAGCGTCCATCAACCTGCTTTCCAACTCCAACGATGACGCACTCACCAACTATCAAGGCCATTCCCGCAACTACAGCTTCAATGCGTCGGTCAATCCGCGCGAACGTTTTGGCATGGACATGGCTTACCACTACAGCGACTTCCAGCAGAACGCGCTCATTTGCTTCAATGACACACCGCCATCGGGCGTGACTCTGCCCGTGGTCACCGGAGCGGGCGACTGCTCTGCCAACGAACCCGGCAATCCGTTGCTGACCAACGGCTCGTACCAGAACAAAACTCATTTCGGAATGGCAGCGGTGATGTTGAAACCGGTTTCGCGCGTGACCACGCGTTTTGGCTATAGCGTGACCAGTGTTGGCGGCCAGATCCCGCAGTTCAACGTCCTGCAGCCGCTCGGGTCGCTCGCCTACAACTACCATCAGCCCCTGGTCGATCTTGAGGTAGAAGTGGCGCGCCATCTGACCTGGCATGCGGGCTGGAACTATTACCAGTACGGCGAGAAGGATTTCGTGGGGCCCACTTCTTCCCGCTACTTCCACGATAACGACGCCACCCTTTCTTTGAAATACGCTTTCTGATTGCGAGTACCTCTTACGGGGCGGCTTCGGCCGCCTTTTTTTACCTTGGTTACTTCTTCGCGCTGGCCCAACCCCTGGATTATCAAGGTCATCGGCGAACTTACACCTTGTGACCGGAGTCACGTCCCGAAGTGCGCTGACTCACTGCCCATTGGTGCGCCGCCCGCCAAGATAGTAGTCGTTGATCTCTATGTTTCCGGGGGCACGCTTCATGGCGACGCGGGCAGGTCGCTGGCCCGCAAAGGGGCTGGCTTGGGCGGGACTACTGGCCCTTTTGCTGGGAGCGGCGCCTGCCCCCGCGGCCGATGTTGCCAACGACGACTGCCTCGCCTGCCACAGCGACAAGAGCCTGACCACCAAGCGCGCCGCGCGTACGGTTTCGCTCTTTGTGAATGGCAAGAAGTTCTCCACCTCGGTCCACAACGCTCTCTCTTGTACCTCGTGCCACGCTGACCTCGTGGGCAAAGACCTGCCCCATTCAACCCCGTTAGCGCGCGTGGAGTGCGGTACGTGCCACAGCGATGAACAGAAACAACATTCCCACTCGCTGCATGGGAGAGCCATTGCCCGGGGCGACGCGCTGGCGCCGCACTGTGTCGATTGCCACGGCAATCATGACATCGTTCCGGTCAAGGACAAAAATTCCGCCGTTGCCCCCTTGAAAGTGCCGTTCCTCTGCGGACGGTGCCACCGCGAGGGCACTCCGGTGCAGACCAACCGGCAGATCGACCAACACAACATTCTGGAGAACTACTCGGAGAGCATTCACGGCGAGGCCCTGTTCAAGAAGGGGCTGGTGGTGGCTGCGAACTGCGTGTCGTGCCACACGCCGCACAACATCCTGCCGCATACCGATCCGAATTCTTCGATCAACAGACGCAACATTGCGGCAACCTGCACCCAGTGCCATGCGCAAATTGAGCAGGTGCATCGCAAGACGATCCGAGGCGCGCTTTGGGAAAAAGAGGCGCACGTCCTGCCGGCCTGTGTGGACTGTCACCAGCCGCACAAAGTCCGCAACGTGTTCTACACCCAGGGTATGGCGGACGCGGATTGCATGCGCTGCCACAGCGACGAGCATCTCAAGGCCTCCAATGGCCGGAACCTGTTTGTGCGGGTGGCGGAAGTGGCCGGCTCGCGCCATGCCAAGGTGGCCTGCAGCCAGTGTCACTCTGAGGTCAACGCCTCGCGCGTGCGCCCGTGCGAGACCATCACGCATGCGGTGGACTGCGGCCGCTGCCACGAAGAGGTCGCCCAGCAATATCAGCGCAGCAAGCATGGCCAGCTGCTCGCTGCCGGAGACAGCAATGCCCCCACGTGTCGCGAGTGTCACGGCACTCACCACGTTCTCGGCAAACACGATTCGGAGTCGTTTACGTTCTCCACCAAGGTGCCGCAACTCTGTGGCCGCTGCCACCGCGAAGGCCAAAAAGCGGCGGTTCGCTACACCGGCTCGCAGCACGAGATCGTCTCGCATTACAACGAGAGCATTCACGGCAAAGGTTTGTTGAAAAGCGGCCTGACGGTGACGGCGACGTGCACCAACTGCCACACCGCCCACCTGGTTCTGCCGCGCTCGGACCCGCAGTCCACGGTCAACCCCAAGAACCTGCCGACCACTTGTGGCACCTGTCACCACGGAATTCAGGAGCAGTTCGTCGAGAGCGTGCACTCGGCGACGGTCACGAAAACGGGCAAGCAGCTTCCGGTTTGCAGCGATTGTCACAGCGCGCACTCCATTCGCCGCACCGATGAGTCCGGGTTCATGCTCGAGATCATGGACAAGTGCGGCCGCTGCCACGAGGAGATTGCCAAGACCTACTTCGACACCTATCACGGCAAAGTTTCGCGCCTGGGTTACACCAAGACCGCCAAGTGTTATGACTGTCACGGCGCGCACGACATCCAGCGGTTGACCGATCCGCGTTCTCATCTGAGCCGGGCGAACGTGGTCGCGACTTGCCAGAAGTGCCACGCCAACGCGACCCGCCGCTTTGCGGGCTATCTCACGCACGCCACGCATCACGACCCGAAGAAGTATCCATTCCTCTTCTGGACCTTCTGGGGCATGACCACGCTTTTGCTGAGCACGTTTGTTCTGGGCGGGTTGCACACGCTGTTGTGGCTGCCGAAGGCGCTGGAGATGCGGCGCGAGCTCCGCGCGGAGGAAGCCAGGGAAAAAGCGGAAGCAGCGGGTTCGGCGCATCGGCAACGTAATTCCGCGGGCCAGGATGGAAATCATGCCGACTGATCTCGAACTCCGCATTGCGGATGAGGAACCTCTCCAGCCTGTTTTGGAGCGCCTGGAGGTCCAACGTCCGGAGCGCGAGTTCGTCCGCTTCACGCGCTTGCAGCGCGCTCTTCACGCCTGCATGATCGTGAGTTTTATTACCCTGGCTACGACCGGCCTGACGCTGAAGTTCTCCTACACCGGATGGGCTGTCATGCTGTCGCGCCTGCTGGGCGGCTTCCAGACAGCCGGCTACATCCATCGCACCGCGGCGGTGCTGATGTTCGGAGTCTTCAGCACGCATCTCTACGACCTCTACCGCCTGAAGAAGACTGAGTACCAATCGTGGTGGGTGCTGCTGTTCGGCCCGAATTCCATGCTTTTCAATCGCCAGGATCTCAAGCAGTTCCTCGCCACCATGAAGTGGTTCTTCGGCAGAGGTCCGCGCCCACAGTACGGCCGCTGGACGTACTGGGAAAAATTCGATTATTTCGCGGTGTTCTGGGGGATCGCGGTGATCGGCTCCACCGGCTTGACCCTGTGGTTCCCGGTTTTCTTCACGCGCTTCATGCCCGGATCGTTTCTGAATGTGGCCACCATCATCCACAGCGACGAGGCGCTGCTCGCGACCGGATTCATTTTCACCGTCCACTTCTTCAACACGCACCTGCGGCCGGAAAAGTTTCCCATGGATACGACCGTCTTCACCGGCCACATGCCGCTCGCCGAACTGAAGCGCGACAAGCCGCTCGAATACGAAGCGTTGGTGGCCAGCGGGAAACTCGAAGCGAGTCTCGAAGAGCCGCAGCCTGAAATTGTGGTGCGCACGATCCGGGCCTTTGCGTGGATGGCATTGAGCATCGGCTTCAGCATCGTCGTCTGGATCATCTACGCCATGCTGTTTGCGTACCGGTAGGAGGAAATTGCGTTAGGAGAAATCGCGATGACGGCAACGAAACAATCCAGGATGCTCCTCCGCCTCAGCCTTGCGCTCGCGTTGCTCTGGGCGCTGCCGGCCTTGGCCTCGGATGAGGAGTGCCTGGCTTGCCATGGCGATCCCGGCATGAAGTCGGCATCCGGTAAGAGCCTGCACGTCGATGCCGCTAACCATAAGACCAGCGTGCATGGCGATCTGGGCTGCTCCACCTGCCATGCGGGTGTGAAGGAGTATCCGCACCCGAAGCCGATGCGCAAACCGGCGTGCGGCACTTGCCACGAGCAGGAGGTCGCGCAGGTTCCCCAAAGCGTGCACTCGATCCTGGGCGCTGAAGCCTGCGCAAGTTGTCACGGCCAGGCACACGAGGTGCAGCGCGCGGAAAAAGTTGTGCCTCAGCAGTGTGCCACTTGCCACGAAGATGCGGTGCACGGCTATCAGATGGGAGTTCATGCCGTCGCCCGCAAGACCGGAGACTTACAGGCGCCAACCTGCCTTGCTTGCCACGGCAGCCCCCACAAGATCCTGGCCGCTGACGACCCCAAGTCGCCCGTTCATCATGCCAACATTCCGGGCACCTGCGCCACTTGCCACGCACAGAAGTTCGTGATGGAGCGCACCGGCCAGAGCACGCAGGAGGTCTATTCGTATCGGGAGAGTGTGCACGGCCGTGCAGTGGCTATAGGATCGACCAAGGCCGCTGTCTGCACCGATTGCCACGGCGTCCACGAAATTCGCCGCGCCAGCGACGAGAAATCGTCCATCTTCAAGTTCAATGTCCCGTTCACCTGTGGCAAATGTCATGAGCCGGTGGAAACTGTATTCATGCAGAGCACCCACGGACAGGCCATCACCCGCGGCAACTCGCAGGCTCCGGTCTGCACCGATTGCCATGGCATTCACTCCATCAAATCGCACCTCGATCCCAACTCCTCGGTGGCGGCCAAGAATCTGGCGCGCACCACTTGCGCGCGCTGCCACGAGGGCGTTCGACTCTCGCAGGAGTTCGGGGTGGAAGGTGGCCGGACCAGCACTTACCTCGCGAGCTACCATGGGCTGGCTTCGGAGTTAGGCTCGAAAGTGGTGGCCAACTGCGCCAGTTGCCACGGAGTGCACAACATTCTTCCCTCGGAAGATCCGCGTTCCACTATCAACCGGGCGAACCTGGTTCGCACCTGCGGCCAGTGCCATCCGGGCGTGACGGAAAAATTCGCGCTCGGCAGGGTGCACATCGATGCGCCGCTCTCGGCCGATATTGGCAGCGTTGCCGTACGCTGGATTCGCCGCTTCTACCTCAGCATGATCTTCGGCGTGATCGGCGGCATGGTGCTGCACAATCTCATCATCTGGCGGCGCAAGGCCATTCTGCGCCGCGACTCGTACCCGCGCGTGGTGACCCGCATGACCGCGAACCAGCGCTGGCAGCACCTCGCGCTGCTTGCTTCTTTCATCACGCTGGTCATCACTGGTTTTGCCCTGAAGTATCCCGATTCCTGGCTCTCGCTGCTGCCCGGCATGGGCGAAAGAGTCCGCGGCATTGTGCACCGCATTGCAGCAGTGGTGATGATCGGGGCGAGCGTGTATCACCTTCTCTACGCCGTGCTGACGCGCGACGGCCGTAAGTTGCTTCTCGATCTGCTTCCCGAACCCAAGGATGCGACTGACGTGGTTGAAACGCTTCGTCACTACCTGGTCGGCGGGAACAAGCCCGAGTTCAAGCGTTTCACCTACGCTGAGAAAGCCGAGTACTGGGCCCTGGTCTGGGGCATCATCGTGATGGCCACGACCGGCCTCGCCCTCTGGGCGAAAATGACGGTGGGACACTTGTTGCCGCGCTGGTGGCTGGACGTCGCCACCGCCATCCACTTCTATGAAGCCGTGCTGGCCTCGCTCGCCATCGTCGTATGGCACTTCTATCAGGTGTTCCTTGACCCGGACATTTATCCCATGAACTGGGCCTGGTGGGATGGCAAGATGTCTGAGCATCACTATCGTGACGAGCACGGCCTCGATAGCGAGACACTGCTGGCCGCCGCTCGCGCCGGGTCGAACTCAACCGGGTCCGCTCCGGAAGACAATGGCAACGGCACTGGACACGCCTCACGAATCGCCGCGCAAGAGGAGGTCGGAGCGAAGCACGACGCTTGATCGTGTGGCGCGGACACTCTTGTCCGCGTCCTTGACTTAGACGCAACCCGCCGCATCTGACCGCGCAGCTTTTTCGTAAGGGACGCGGACAGGAGTGTCCGCGCCACACAGTAGTGTCTTAACCACACAGGAGTGTCTTCACCACACACGATTCTGATATAAGCAATCTTTCATTCGAATTGAAAGCCGGAGGTCTGTGCTCATCATGAACGATGCCCATCCGAGCGCTTCTCCCCGCCTGACAGGACTGGCCCGCATCCGCGAGTTGCTGCGGAATCCCATTTCCGTCGTCGGTCTCGCGCTCGCCATCGTCGCGCTCGGTAACATCCTGTTTCTGTTCTTCATCGACATGACGAGGACTCGTCCGAGTCCCTACATCGGCATCCTTGCCTACATGGTCGCGCCCGGCTTTCTGGCGCTCGGCTTGGCACTGATCATAGTCGGAGCGATCTACTACCGCCGTCGCCGTCGGGAAGCCGCGGGCCTGAAGTCGCACTACATGCGATTCGATTTCGCCGATCCCGCGCAGCGCGGCGCTATCTCGTTTT
>WNGE01015049.1_pt1 | contig 12714 bp, 12 predicted proteins | sample 5400651 | NCBI WGS metagenome assembly WNGE01 (sample SAMN13153370, study PRJNA577476) | soil metagenome | isolation source: 60 cm soil or saprolite under grassland replicate 2 | place: USA:California | collected 2016-06-15 | reverse complement strand
ATAAAGTGGATGAATTAAATGAATATGATGGCAGCGTTATAGTAAGAAGAACAGATGGAGAATTAGCCGCAAAGTGTGATAAAGAAGGAGCTAACTTTCTTGCAATAAATCTTGCCAACGATGTGATTACTGGCAAAAAAAACGTGAAGGAGGCAAGAGACTTTTATGCTAATGCAATTAAAGAGTTTGCTCTTCAAAACAAGATGTCACCATACATGCAATCTTTTCAATTTACAGTGAGCAAAAGTGGTACAGGCGATCCTGACAAACATGGAGTAAGCGAAGACGACAATAAAAAAATTGTAGATGCAATGATGAAAATGCAACATTAAATTGCGTGCATTTCGATGTAATGTTAGTTCTCCCTCAAGACCTGTCTGCTTGCTAAAGTGTTGAAACGCGTTTCAAAGAGGGAAGTTTTTCAAATACTCGATAAAGACGATCCCTATATAGCATGGGCGAAAGCATTGTGTTACGAGGCGGCAAACGTTGCAGAGAATTAGGGAATGCTTGCTTATGGTGCGATGAGTTTTTTACAAAACATTTTGACATAAAGACTTTGCAGCCTATAGAAAAAATAAATAAAAATTCAGAACATTGTAAGGCTAAAGCACATTTTAACGACAAGCAGATAATGTAAAGGCAATTATGGAATGGCTGCTTTCTTTAAAAGAGTGGTTTATGGGTTTGGGTGAAAAGTATCATGTAAATCCAATCATATTTGGCTCTATTTATGTTGGTGCAATTCCCTTTTTCGTTGCGTCGCTTGCATGGCTGATAAAAAATATAAAACAAAAGAAGCCGGTTGTATTGCCTGTAATGTTAACAGGATTCTTTTTTATCTCTGCATATCTCTATCTCATAATTGTTGGAAGAAATATTCCGGAGTGGGTCTATTTTTTTATTGCGTTAATGATTGGCTATGGAATTTATTCAACTTATAAAACATTAAGAAAAAAAATTCAGGGAACAATAGAGTAATTTATAAATAGCACTTTCATTAGTGTTAACAACCCTGAAAAAAATTTTTATAACCATCTGCCTATCCATGTTTACTTTTTTCTAAAAAGATAATTTCAAACTGTCAGGTTATCAAGTTTACTCCGACTATAAAAACGCAACAATTAACTTGATGAACAAATGGAAAACAATATAATTATCGGATTAAAAAGAGAAACCAATAAAACTTTCGAAGAATTATACAAAAACTATTTCGGACTGGTAAACCGTTTTGTAAATAACAACAACGGCACAACATCTGATGCAGAAGATATTTTTCAGGACACAATGCTTGTTTTGGTGAACAAACTTAGACAGGATGATTTTCAATTAACTGCTTCCATTAAAACTTATTTAATGGCTATAGCCAAACATCTTTGGCTTAAGAAAATCCGCACTGCTAAAAGAGAAATAGAATTTACTGATTTATATGATAATGCTTTTCATGAAGAAATAGACCTCTCAATTGAAAGAGAGAAAACATATAAAGACAAACTGCAAAGCTATCTTCATAAAATAACTGAGCATTGCAAAGGCTTAATTCATGATATGTTTTTTAAAGGTAAATCTATTAAACAGATACACCTTGAATACGGTTATTCTACAAAACACAACGCTATAAACCAAAAACACAAATGCGTTGAACAAATCAGAAGAGTAAAACAAAGCGAGGAAAAAAGATTTTAAATTTTTTTCTTGAATCGGGTGATTTTTTGAAACTGCTGGCATTAAGGTATATTATCTAACAATTTAAAATCTTACAAAATGTTATCAGTATTCAAAAAAATCGGATTAGGAGTTTTATTAACTGCTATTACAATCGTTACTGCACAAGCACAGCAAGCCCAGCTAACAACAGTGAAATCAAGTAAAGGCTTTGATGCTACTGTTGACGGAATAAAAAAGGGGGTTTCAGATGCAGGCATGATGGTTCTTTCAGAAATTAATCACGGCAAAATTTTATCCATGACAGGATTATCCATTAATGCGGAATCAATTTTCATTGGAAATCCAGCCGTTGGAAAGGATGCCTTCAAAGATAATTCTGCTGTGGGTTTAGCTATACCCCTAAGATTAAATGTTTATGAAGAAGGCGGAGCTACTTATATAAATTACTTCACTCCATCAAGTGAACTGGGGTATTTCAAAGGTGATAAAGTTAAAATGATCGGACAGGAATTGGATAAAAAAATAGCAATGTTGACAGGCATGTTTTCAAAGTAAACCTAATATATGAAAGGGTGTGGACTTTATTTCAGTCCATCCTTTTCATTTAAAAAAATCATCATGAATAATAAGAAGAGTAAAATACTGATCATTCTTACCCTATTGATCTTATCAGCAATCTCTCCCAATTTATTTGTTGTTGCTCAAGCTGGAATCGCGTCATTTTCATCCTTAACAATTAAATTTCTCATTCCATCTGTTGCTTTGATTTTTGTTGTGATTATCATTTCAAAAATTCTCCGGCATAAAGAAATTGTTCGCCTTACGCTTAATGGAATGGTTGCCGGAACAATTGCAACGGTGGCTCTCGAAATTTTCAGAGGGTCAGGATTCAGGTTGGGAATGATGCCAGGTGAATTGCCTCGCTTAATGGGCGTTTTAATGCTAAATCAATTTGCAGCGGGACCCGATATTTGGTCTGATTTAGCAGGTTGGTCGTATCATTTCTGGAACGGAGCCTCATTCGGTATCATTTTTAGTTTGTTGATGGGACAAAGCAAAGCATGGCAAGGAATAGTTTACGGATTACTTATCGGTGTTGGGTTTATGATAAGTCCTGTGGTAAAATCTTTGGGTATAGGATTATTTGGATTTGAATTTAAAAATGGATTTGAATTTGGAACAACAGTTACCATTGCGCACATTGCTTATGGATTTACTTTATCATTTATTTTGATGAGATTGAATAAAGGAATACCAAATATCTGGCGAAGATTAAAGCCTTCACAAAAAAAGCGGTTTGAACTTGCTTATTTAAACTTGCATGATTTAATGAAGAATATTTTTCTTGTTATGAAAAGCATTTTGCTCATTGTCTGTATATGCACAAGATAGTATCTCAGAACAGGTTCCGGTTCGGTTAAAATCTCTTCAAGTTTCTACCTCGGGACAATCAAATAAATTGATGTGGACAGTAGCTTGTTTTCTTCAGTATGCAAAATTTGATATCCAACGCTCATATGATGCAGTCAATTATTCCACCATTAATTCTTTTGAAGCTAACAGATTGCGTTGTCTTCAACCGTTTGAATATGAAGATAAAAATTCAAGCGGAAAAGTTTATTACAGGGTAAACGTTGGTGATCTTGATGGAAAAATATATACATCTAAAACTGTTACAGCCTATCGAAATGTAAGTGGTTTTGATATTAATAGTCTTACTCCAACAATTGTTACCGCTAATGCTGTTATAAGCATTTCATCTGCTTTCAACGGGAATGCTGAATTATCTGTGATAGATATTCAGGGGAAACAGGTATTTCATAAATCAATTACTCTCCTCAAAGGAAATAATGAAGTAACATTAAATATGAGTAACCTTGTAAATGCCCATTATTTTTTGATTTTAAAAAATGGCGAAGGAACAATAAGAACTGTGCGGTTTATAAAACAATAAATAATTTAATTGAGATCAAATATAATTTCATCTCGTTACTTCAAAATTTGCTGCACTGCTTTACTAACTTCTGTAACCGGAAGCTTGCATACTTTGTTACGGCATACATAAATAATAGTTTGATTTTCCACAAATTTATTTTCTAAAAGTTCTAAGCTTGCATTTTCCTTACCTCCTGATAAAATAATATTGGGCAAATAGTATTGATCCATTTCCCGGCGTTTGCTTTCATCGTTCTTGCCTGCGATAGCCACTTCGTAAATACCGTTTACAAAATCTGCTTCCAGCATACCCCAATTGGCATAAAACAAAATGTTTTGCTGCACGTTATTTTGAACATTTACCAGCATTTGCTGTGCTGTTTTTATATAATCATCTTTGCTAAAAAAATTTCCCAGATAAAACAGGTTCTTTGCCATTTCAGAATTGGAAGATGGAATTACATTATCAGCCACTTCCATTTTTCGTGCTATTAAATCTGAATGTTCATTATGCGTATAATAAAACATTCCTGATGTGCTGTCAAAGAAGTGTGTTAGAGTGTATTCAGTGATATCCTTAGCCTTGTACAGCCATTGCTCATCAAATGTTGCCTGGTATAATTCAATGAAAGCAGAAATTGTAAAAGCATAATCATCAAGAAAGCCTTCAACAGAAGATTTGCCGTTCTTATAATTGCGGGTGATTTCATTGTTACTGCCAATAGCATGCTGTATTAAAAAATCCGCATTCTTTAAAGCTGCGTGCAAAAATTTTTCTTCGTCAAAAACACGATATGCCTGCACATAAGCTTTTAGCATAAGTGCATTCCATGCAGTGAGCATCTTGTCATCCGTGTTTGGATGTACCCGTTTCAAAAGCCCCTGCAGCAGCTTGATTTTATCCGCTTCGATTTTTGAATTCAGTTCACTTAAGCTAATATGATATTTTGATGCAATCGCTTCATTCGTTTCTTTTTTATACAAAATATTTTTATCTGGTTGCCAGTTGCCTGTTTTTGTTATGTTGAAATAATCTGAAAATAAAGCATCATCATCTTTTAATATTTTTTCAATTTCATCTTTTGACCAAACATAAAATTTTCCTTCTTCACCTTGGCTGTCTGCATCAAGCGATGAATAAAAACCTCCTTCCGGCGATGTCATTTCCCTTTGAATAAAACCAAGCGTTTCATACACAACATTTTTATACAAAGGATCTTTTGTAACCCTCCATGCATCTGCATACAAGCTCACTAATTGGGCATTATCATAAAGCATTTTTTCAAAATGAGGAACATGCCAGTCAGCATCAGTAGAATATCTTGCAAAACCGCCGCCCACATGATCGTATATGCCTCCGTTTGCCATATTATTCAAAGTAATTTTTACTGCATTTAATGCATCGGAATTATTACTGAGATAATGATAATAAAGAAGGTATTCCCACATAGCAGGCATGGGAAACTTCGGCGCTCTTTTTTCGCCACCTTTTTTGAAATCAATATCCGGTTTTACATTATTAAAAATACTGTTCAGATCATTCATTGTAAAAGATGCTGCTGCTTTTTTAAAAGGAATATTTTCAATGGCGCTTATACCCTGTGTAACTTTTGCAGCCTGTTCTTTAAGCGTAGTAGGGTTTTTCTTATGCAGGTCAATAAAATAATTCAGCATTTGTATCCAATCATTTCTGGGGAAATAAGTGCCTGCATAAAATGGTTTTCCATCAGGCATGGCAAGCACATTTAAGGGCCATCCTCCGCTTCCTGTAATTAATTCTGAGGCGTTCATATATATCTGGTCTATATCTGGGCGCTCTTCACGGTCAACTTTTATACTCACAAAGTTTTCATTCATTATTCTGGCAACGGCAGTGTCTTCATAGCTTTCTTTTTCCATTACATGACACCAGTGGCAGGCAGCATAACCAATACTGATAACGATCATTTTGTTTTCATCCTTTGCTTTTTTAAGCGCTTTTTCTCCCCATGGATACCAGTCAACCGGGTTGTGTGCATGCATTAATAAATACGGGCTGCTTTCCTGAATAAGGTGATTGGTATATTTATATTCCTGTTTTTGTTTATTATCTGTAGTATTCGTTTCTCCTGTCTTTTTCTGGTTCTGCCCACAGGAAACATTTAAAGTAAGAAGTGAGACAAGCGTTATGCTTACTGAGATTTTCTTCATGATTATCTTTTTTGTAATTCATTACTTAATTTTTATTTCTGTTTTCATAAATTATTACCCACTGCAACATAGAGCGCATATTGGACTTTATTATATGCTACAACGGCATCTATATAATCCAGTTGTGCCTGTAGATAAAACTGTTGTGCCTGAAAAACTTCAAATGCTTTTGCTGTACCTAATTTTTGCCGTTCTATGCTTTGGTTCAAAGCTTCAGCCACAGATTGTAACGCTTCTTTTGCAATGCTCACCTGTTCTTTAGCTGTTTGTATTTGTGCTGTTGCTGTTTCAATTTCCTCATGATATTTATTTTTGAATTGCTCTAATTTGTTTTGCTGCAATTGTATTTTACTATCCCATTGCTTTAAATCTCCTTTGTAAGTAAGTCTTCCCAGTGGTAAATTCCAAAGTAAGGCTACATTCAACTGGTAAGTATTTTGTACAGGTCCTGAGTATGCTCCAAATGCGCCATTATCCGTGCCAACGCGAAGCTTAGGCAATAATAAACCTTCGTTGGCTGTTTTACGAAGTGTTTGAAAAGATTGCATTTCTAAATTCAGTTGTGAAAACTCTGGTCGTTTTGTAAAATCATTTTTATACGTTGTATCGTTTGGTTGTTTCGTTAATTCTATTTGTATTAAAGAAGTATCGCTGCTGAGCAAAACAATATTTTCAAGATTAAGCAAGCTTGCAAGCGAAGCTGATTTTTGCTGCCAATCATTTCTTGCCTGCAACATTGAAATTTTTAGATGATTGTAATTGCTTTGTGCCATTAAGTAATCGGATTGATATATCAACCCTGCATCCATCTTAATTTTTATTTGTTGTGAAATGGTATCAGATTGATTAACCAGTTGTTTCAGGAAAAAATATTTTAACTGCTCTGCCTGTAAATCAAAATATGTTTGCACTGCTTCTAAAATCGCTTTATTTTTTTCTGCGGTACTTTGATAATTCACTGCTTCCGCTTTTTGTTTTGTAGCAAGCAATGCATACTTTCCTTTATTGAAATCAATTTCAGCGCCTACTCCCAATCCGCCCCAAAAATTATTGCGATCAACATTTGTAAATATTTTTCCATCAGTATTCATTGCAGCACCGTTGAGATAATGTGTTGTATATCCTGCATACAGATTGGGCAACCACCATTCTTTCGCTTTGCTTTCATCTGCCAATGCTTGCTGATACTTTAACTGGTATTCCTGAATAGTTAAGTTGTTAGCGCCTGCAAGTTTTAGAACTGTTTCAAGATTTATTGGGTAAGATCGTTGTGCATATAATGTAATTGCAACTACCGGCAAAGTCATTGAAGTTGCAATTATTTTGAAATACCTTTTCATGATTGGATTCTCCTCTCTATTGATTATTCACAAATTTTGTTTGAACTGTTGCACCATCACTAATCAAATCTTTTCCCTGTACAACTATGCTATCTGCTTCTTTAATCGGAGCATTTAATAACTCGGTAAATTTTTCATCACGGATACCTGTTTCCACATTTACTTTTTTTACTGTTTTGTTCTCAACAACATATACAAACGATTGCCCCTTTATATTGCCAATCGCTTCATTGGGAACAGAACGCACATCTTTATGTCCGCTCATTTTTATTTGTAATGTGGCATACATGCCGGGTCGTATTTTTAAATCTTTGTTGGGTAAATCAATTTGAATTTTCATTGTTTTTGTTTCCTCATTCAAACCATACGCTACTCTTGAAACACTTGCTGTATATTTTGTATTTGGCAACTCAGGAAATGTGATGTCCGCTTTTGTATTTTTATCAATCAATTCTGCATCGGTTTCAGGAATATCAACCTCCAAACGTATCGGCTGCAAATCCTGGATTTCAAACAGAGCAGCAGCGTTGGAATTGCTCAGCCCGCTTTGTATCACCGCGCCTTTATCAACATAACGATTGGTAATCACACCACTGAACGGAGCTTTCACATTCAAATAACCAATTTGCAAAAGCAAACCATTTAATTGCGCATTCGTTGTTTGATATCCCGCTTCTGCTTTTTCTACTTCAGCAATAGTAGTGAGTTGCGGTGTTTTATCATAAATACTTTTTAGTCTTTCATAAATAGATTTCTTTGCTTTAAGATCGGCTTCTATTTTTTCTTTATCACGAAACAATTCAGGATTATCAAGCACGGCAAGCGTTTGCCCATCTTTTACAAAATCACCAATATCTGCTTTTAATTGCTGCAGAAATCCACTTGTCATGGCATATAATTTTACCGATTGATTTGGTTTTGCTATTCCGGTTATTTGTACAGAAGTATTAAATTGATGTTGTTGTGATAATGCCACCAATACAGTTGGAATATTTCGCGCTTCTATTTTTGTTTGCTCTTTTCTATCTTCTCCTCCGCATCCTTTCAGATAAACAATTACTGCAATAATTAGTATGATAATAAGCAATGCAAGAGACAGTTTATGTTTACGTTTCATTTTATCTTGAATTTTTTTTATTGAATAAAAAGAATAGAGTGGGTACTACAAATAAAGAAAGTAACGTTGCTGCCAGTACACCTCCTATGATTGCTCTTGCAAGGGGCACATTTGCTTCACCACCTGTTTCATAACCCAATGCCATAGGGAACAATGCGAGTACAGCTACTGTTGCAGTCATGATGATTGGTCTGAAACGATTGGCTACACCTTCTTTAATAGCGTCTTGCAACGACCTGCCTTCTTTTAAAAGATTATTTATTTTATCTACTAACAAATTGCTGTAAGCTACAGTGATACCCACCATCATAATGATGCCCATAATGGATTGAATATTGAGATAAGTATTGGTAAGAAGCAGCATTGCTATGACGCCAATCATACCGAGTGGGATTACTGTGATAATGATTAATGGTAATTTGAACGAGCGCAGTAAAGGAACAATCACGAGATATACCAAAAGAATAGCAAGCACAAGACCCAAACCAAGATTGGTGAAACTGTCTTTCATACTTTGCACTTCGCCGCGAATAGTAATACTATATCCTTCCTGCAAATTTTTCTTCAGCTCATTCAGTTTATTTTCAATTTCACTTGCAACCGAACCAATATCTCTTCCCTCAACATTGGCATATACGTCTGTTGCGCGTTGTATGTTGAGGTGATTGATTTCAACAGGTGCAGATGTAAGTGTAGTTGTGGCAATATTTTTCAGCAATGTTGCCTGATGACCATTGGTTCCTGTAATAGAAATATTTTCTACCGATTGAGGATTATCAAGTTCTGCTTCAGGATAAGTAACGCCAACAAAATAGTGGTTACCATTTTTTTCATCAATCCAAAAAGAAGGTTTGAAATTGACAGATGAATTCAATGCAGAAACTGTATTCTTTACAACATCATCCGCATCAATTCCCAATTGAGCAGCTTTGGTGCGATCAATATCCACGCTTATTTCAGGATGATCATATCGCTGATCAATGCGCACATCTTCAGTGCCTTGAATATGCTGCACCATATCACGAACTTTCACAGCAATGTCGTGTGACTTTTGAAGATCATTGCCTGTCACCTGTATATCAATCGGTGAAGGCAGACCAAAATTCAATGCTGCTGTAACTATTCCACCTGTGTTGAAAATAAATTGCACGCCAGGAAATTGCTCTTTCAATTTCGTGCGCAATTGTTTTACATATTCTCCAGTAGTGGTTGCATGTCCTTCTTTCAATTGCACTGCAATTGTTGCATCCTGCGTTCCTGAATTGGGTGTATAAGCAGCGGGCCAATCATTCAGCACTCCTATGTTTGAAATGATAATATTTACATCATTATTCAATTGTTGCCGGATAAATTTTTCAATAGCTGTAATCGTTTGTTCTGTTTTTTCAATTCTCGTTCCGCTTTCCATTCTTACATCAATAGTAAACTGACCAACATCCATTTTTGGAAATAATTCAGTGCCGATTTTATTAAAACTAAAAACTGAAACGGCAAATAAAATAGCTGCTGCGCCAATAATCCACCAACGATAGTTGATTACTTTATCCATCATGTTTGCATATCGTTTTGTCAACTTGTTTATGCCCCGTTCAAAAAAGTCGAAGAAATTTTTTGATGAATGTTCTTCATTTTGCTTTTTAAATAATGCAGCAGCCATTATTGGCACCAATGTCATTGAAATCAAACGTGAACCAATCATGGCAAATGAAACTACTGTTGCCAATGGTGTAAAAAGATATTTTGCAATCCCTGTGAGAAACACAACAGGGAAGAATACAATGATGATGGTAAGTGTAGTAACCAGCACCGGCATGGCTACTTCTTTAGTGGCATCAAATGCCGCCGCAGCGGGCGTTTTACCAAGATTAAGATGCTTATCAATATTTTCAATCACCACAATACTATCATCCACCAGCAAACCAATTGCTAATGCAATGCCGCCAAGTGTCATACTATTAATCGTATCGCCGGTAAAGTATAAGCCAATAAATGCAAACATCACAGATAATGGTATGCTGAGCGCTGTAATAAACATTGCGCGAAAATTTCCGAGAAACAGCAACAATGCCAATGATACCAGCACTAAACCAAGCACGCCTTCTTTTGTCAATCCATTAATCGAATTACGCACATAAGTGGACTGGTCGAGTACCACATTAAGATTCACAGATTTTGGCAACCTGCTTCCCAGTTCTTTCAATTTTGATTTAATGCCTTCTACTGCCGCAATAGTGTTTGCACCGGTTCTTTTGTAAATCGGAATATATACTTGTCGCTTACCATTGATGTGCACCACATTTGTTTGAATAGCGCTTGCATCTTTTGCATAACCAATGTCTTTAAAAGCCCGTTTGCATTCACACTGTAATTGATGTTGCCAATGTTTACATCACCAGTAGGTATCATCACATTGCTTTTTTGCACCGCATCCATCACATCAGTTTGTGAAAGATTGTATGCCTGCAATTTGTCTGGATATACGTACATGTAAATTCTTCGCAGCTTGCCACCAAACACTGCAGGCGCAATAACTCCGGGCACAGAACCCAACAGGTTGCGCAACTGGAAATATGCTATGTCGTATAATTCTTTTTCCGATAAACTATCGCTGCTTACCGCAAGTAATGTAAGCGGAATAGAAGCAGTGGGATCAAAAGGCATGACCATCGGCGGAATAGTTCCGGGAGGCAGGTAATATAAATCAGACATGGCAAGCGATGTTACCTGCGATAACGCGGTGTTGGGATCAATGTCTTCATTGAAAAAATCTTTCACTACACTCACGCCGATGATGCTTTTGCTTTCCTGCCTTGCTATTCCATTCGATTGTCCTGTCCATCTTTCAATGCGGCTCGTTATATCTTTTTCCATTACTTCAGCAGGCATGCCCGGATAAAGTGTAAGTACTTGCACCGCCGAAGATTTATAGTTCGGTAAAATATCTACCGGAAGTTTTTGTATTGCCACAATGCTTATAACTGCCACAAGCAATGCAATAACTATTATTAAATATTTATTCCTGAATGCTAATTGTAACATGATATAGATTTGAAATCAGCAAGACTTTTATTATGAACCCAGCTTTTGCATTTCTCATCATCACCTGTTGCGTCGATTTCTTCAACAACAGCAATTCTATTCTGCATGCTGACATTTCCGAGCTCATTTTCAAAACAAATCACTCAAATCCTTAATCCAGCATAAAGTGCATCAGCTTAGTGTTATCAGGTGAGTCACAATAAAAGCTTTTGATAAAAATTAAAATATGATAACAGTCTGTTGAACCTGCAATTGAAGTAATGGATCTAAAAGATGAATTAATAAAAGAAATTCATCGTGCAGGCTTTTTTGATGAAGAGAATTAAGCTAAAGGAGGACCACGAAGTTTTTCTGTAAATAAAGGAGGACCACCGCGGCATGAAAAAATTGGAATGGGTTGTCCGTCGTTAAGAAATACGTTTATAAAAATTTCCTGGGGCGCAGGAACTATAAAAAAATGATCATGGAAATTTTTAAATGAATAATTCTGTTGCTGATATTGTTTATCTAGTTGAATATTATGGCAAACATATTTCTGCTCGTGCAATAATGTTTGTGTATGTCCTGCCTGCTTTTCAGCGGCTCTTATATCCGCTTCGCAATCACCGTGAAAACGTTTGCCATTGTTATAATAGCAATAATGTGTTTTGAACGTGAAGGAAGAAATAGAGAAAACAAAAAGAAATAATATGGTCACAATTTTTTTTGCCATAATCCAATATAAAGATACTTGCAATTTGCTTATTAGCGAATATGCTATTAGTGTACCTTTTTTGTTGGTATGCGTCGCAACATTTATATCTGTCAATTAAGTGATGCGAAGGTCAGTTCAACAATCTACTAACGATTACGATCTCCATTGTAACCACCTTTCTTGTAACTTCCTTTTTGATCTCTCGAACGGTACCCACCCTTATCTCCACGCTCGGAACTCTTTTTCCTTTCTTCCGCTACTTTTACCGTAAGACGTCTTCCACCAAGTTCAGAATTACTTAACTCCTTCATTGCCTTTTCCGCCGCTGTATTATCAGGCATTTCAACAAAACCAAATCCTCTGCTTTTATGGGTTTCTCTATCCAGAATAACTTTTGCATCTGCTACAACCATTCCTGTACGTATTCCTTTTGCTGTTGCAACTGCACTTACCTCTGTTATTCTCATGCGTCCATGATCCAGAAAAGCTAAAACAAAAGGAACATCTTTCAACTCTGGTTGACGACGAATCATCCAATCCGTTTTTAAATGACGAAACCATATCGCTACAAATCGTTTACACATTTCTTATCCTGTTTTTCGTCTTTCTTCCTCCGGAAGCGAAAAAATGTTTTGTTTGATTTGTTGAAAGCCGTTTGATGACCACTCAAGTTTCCAACTGCCGGGTTTACCGTTACGAACTTTTAGAAGTTCAACGTACCATCTTGAAAA
>WNGE01006733.1_pt1 | contig 12714 bp, 15 predicted proteins | sample 5400651 | NCBI WGS metagenome assembly WNGE01 (sample SAMN13153370, study PRJNA577476) | soil metagenome | isolation source: 60 cm soil or saprolite under grassland replicate 2 | place: USA:California | collected 2016-06-15 | reverse complement strand
TATCGAGCAGCGCGCGAAGGCCCCGCTCGTCCGGCTCTCGATCTTCCGCGTCCGGTCGCTGGCGACGGCGAACCTCGTCATGTTCCTCGTTGCGTCGGGCCTCTTCGCGATGTTCTTCTTCAACTCGCTGTACATCCAGCGCGTCCTCGGCTATGGGCCGCTGAAGGCGGGACTGGCATTCCTGCCCTTCACCGCAGGGATCATGCTGTCGGCCGGGCTCGCCTCGCAGTTCGCGCCGCGCCTCGGCGTTCGGGTCGTGGCTGTGGCGGGGATGATCCTGACGGCAGGGGGACTGCTCCTCCTGACGCAGATCCCGGTCGACGGCTCGTACGTGGCGAACGTGCTCCCCGCCCTCCTGGTGTCGTCGCTCGGGCTGGGCGGGGTCTTCGTGCCTCTGACCCTCGTCGCGACCACGGGTCTCGAGAACGAGGACCAGGGCCTCGCCTCCGGGCTCTTCAACACGTCGCAGCAGGTGGGCGGCGCGCTGGGTCTGGCCATCCTCTCCACCGTCGCGGCCAGCCGGACGCACGGCGGCGGCTCGGCCGAGCTCGTTCGCGGCTTCCACGGAGCGTTCGCCGGCAGCGCGCTCTTCGTTCTCGGCGGCCTCGTCACGCTGGTGGTGCTGCTCCGGCGCCGGCACGTGGAGAGGATCGAGCGCGAGGCGGCGGCAGCGCCGGCATGACACTTCGCGCAGACGCTCAGCGGAACCTCGACCGGGTGCTGTTGGCGGCAGCCGAGTGCTTTGCGGAGCGCGGCGTCGACGCGAGCGCCGACGAGATCGCGCGACGTGCGGGGGTCGGCCACGGCACGGTCTACCGCCGCTTCCCGACGAAGGATGCGCTGCTCGCCGCCGTCCTCGGCGTGCACCTCCGCGAGCTCGCCGCGACCGCCGACGCGGCGCTCGCGGAGCCCGAGCCAGGCGAGGCCTTCGCGCGTTTCCTACGCGATGCGGCCGACGCCTATGCGCGTAACCGGTCGCTGATCGAGGCGATCGACCGCTGCCAGCAGACTCCGGAGGCCGGAGAGCTCGTGCAGGCGGTGCGGCGGCTGCTACGTCGCGCGCAGCAGGCGGGCGCCGTACGCGGCGACGTCACCGCGGACGATGTGCTGTCACTCGTGCCTACAGCGAGCCGCTTCCCGGAAGTCATCCTCGATGGGCTGAGGCCGCCGACACGCCGATAGGCGGTTCGCTTACCGCAAAGCGAGTGCGGCGTGCACCGGCTGCGACCAGAGGCCGGCGCCGTCCTCGGCCGGCAGCTCCTCGAGCTCGAGCTCGAAGACCTCGGCGAACGCGGCCGCGGCGTGCGGTCGCACGTCGTCCACCGTCACCGGCCTCCCCGCCTCCCGGGCGATCGTCGTGAACGCGGCGTCATCGAGGCCGCACGCGGTGATCCAGTCCGTGAACGGCGCGGGATCGAGATCGACGTTCAGGGCGTAGCCGTGGGTCGTGACCCAGCGCGCGACGTGGACGCCGATCGAGGCGATCTTGCGCGGCGGGCTCTCGAGCCAGACGCCGGTCAGACCCTCGATCCTGGCGCCCTCGAGGCCGAACGAGCCGAGCGTGACGATGAGCGCCTCCTCGAGGTTCCGGACGTAGCGCTTGACGTCCCGCCCGTGCCGCCTCAGGTCCAGGATCGGATAGCAGACGAGCTGGCCCGGCCCGTGGAAGGTCGACCTGCCGCCGCGGTCGGTCTCGACCACGTCCACCGGCGCGCCGTCCGGGATGTGGAGCTCGGCGCTCTCGTCCGTGCGACGCCCGAGCGTGACCACGGGCGGGTGCTCGAGGAGCAGCACCGTGTCGGGGATCGCCCCCTGCGAGACGGCGCCTGCGAGCGAGCGCTGGAGGTCCCAGGCCTCGCGGTAGGGGATCGCTCCGAGCTGGAGCAGGTAGGCGCCTCTAGCCGCCGCCGTCTCCCTCCCAGCCCTCGAGCCGCTGCCGCAGGTCGCGGAGGAAGCGGCCCGCGTACGCGCCGTCGACGAGACGGTGGTCGTACGTGAGCGTGACGTTCATGATCGGCCGGATCGCGAGCACGTCGCCGCCCTGCTCGTCCTGGACGACCCACGGGCGCTTCACGAGCGCGTACGTGCCGAGGATCGCGGACTGCGGCTGGCTGATCACGGGGGTGCCGTGGAAGGTGCCGTAGCCGCCGGGGTTCGTGATCGTGAAGGTGCCGCCCTGGACGTCGTCGGGCATCAGCTGCTTGTTCCGTGCCTTCGCGGCCAGGTCGGCGATGCCCTTCGCGATGCCGAGCAGGTTCATCGTCTCGGCGTTCCGGATCACCGGCACGATCAGCCCCTTGCCCTCCGCGAGCTCCACCGCGATGCCGAGGTTGACGAAGTTGCGCGTGACGATCGAGTCGCCGCGCAGCTCGCCGTTGACGTACGGATAGTCGCGGAGCGTCTGCACGGCCGCCTGCGCGACGAACGCGAGATAGGTGGGGTTGACGCCGTAGGCCGCCTGGTACTCCTTCTTCAACCGCTCGCGAGCCGCGACGACCTTCGACATGTCGACCTCGATCGCGCTCGTGACGTGCGCCGACGTGTCGAGCGAGCGCCGCATGTGCTCGGCGATCCCGCGCCGCATCGCCGAGATCGGCTCCAGGCTCTCGCCCGGCAGCGTCTCGGCGGGGGCGACCTGAGGCGCGGCGGCGGCAGGCTTCGGCGCCGGTGCCGCCTGGGGCGGCGCCTCGTCTCTCTTCGGCGCCTCTGGCGCCGTAGGCTGCGGCGCAGCCGCAGCCCCTCCACCGTGCTCGATGAAGCTCAAGATGTCCTTCTTCGTCACGCGTCCGCCGCGACCGGTGCCCTCGACCTGGCCGGGATCGACCCCGTGCTCGGACGCGATCCGCGCGACGACCGGGGAGACGAACTTGCCGTTGCCGGTCGGCTGCTGCACGGTGACGTGTTGGGGGACGCGCTCCTCGGCGGCGGCCGGGGCGGGCGACTCGGAGCGCGTCGGCTGCGGCGTCTCGGCGGGGGAAGGTGCGTCCGCCTCCTGGGCGGCCTCCTGCGTCGCCGCCTCGGGCGCGGGGGTGCCCTCGCCGCCTCCGAGCGAGCCGCCAATTTGGGCCAGCTTCGTGCCGACGTCGACCGTCTCGCCCTCCTGGACAAGGATCTGCGTCAGCGTCCCCGAGGCCGGGCTCGGCACCTCGGTATCGACCTTGTCGGTCGAGATCTCGAGCAGCGCCTCGTCGGACTCGACGTGCTCGCCCTCCTGCTTCAGCCACTTGGTGATCGTCCCCTCGGAGACGGAGACGCCCATCTGCGGCATCACGACATCGACTGCGGTCTCCGTGGCCATCGCTCTCCTTACTAGTACTCCGCGAGCTCGCGGAGTCCCTTGACGACGTCGCCGACCTGCGGGATGAACGCCTTCTCGAGCGGGGGCGAGAACGGCACCGGCGTGTCGGGCGCAGCGATCCGCTTCACCGGTGCGTCGAGGTCCTCGAACGCCTCCTCGGCGATCGTGGCGGCGATCTCGGCGCCGAAGCCTCCCGTGCGCGTGTCCTCGTGCAGGACCAGCACCTTCGACGTCTTGCGCACCGACGCGAGCACGGCGGCCTTGTCCCACGGCATCACGGTGCGCAGGTCGACGATCTCGACCGAGACGCCGTCGCCGTCGAGCTGCTGCGCGGCCTCCTCGGCCGTGTAGACCATCGCGCCCCACGTGATGACGGAGACGTCGTCGCCGTCCCGATGCGTGCGCGCCTTGCCAATGGGCACCGTGAAGCGCTCCTCGCGCACCTCGCCCTTGATCCGCCGGTACAGGTGCTTGTGCTCGAAGTAGAGCACCGGATTCGGATCCTCGATCGCCGAGATCAGCAGCCCCTTCGCGTCCTCCGGCGTCGCGGGGCAGACGCACTTCAGGCCGGGGATGTGGGCGAACGACGACTCCGGGTTCTGCGAGTGGAACGGCCCGCCCGAGAAGCCGCCGCCGGACGGCAGCCGCACGACCATCGGCACGGGCGTGCCGACGCGCCAGCGCTGTTTCGCCGCGACGGTGACGAGCTGGTCCCAGCCGCAGGAGATGAAGTCCGCGAACTGCATCTCAGCGACGGGGCGCATGCCCATGATCGACGCTCCCGTGCAGGCGCCGATGATCGCCGTTTCCGCCAGCGGCGCGTCGATCACGCGCCACGGGCCGAACTCCTCCTGGAAGCCGAGCGAGACCTTGAAGGCGCCGCCGTAGACCCCGACGTCCTCGCCGATCAGGAAGACGCGCTTGTCGTGGCGCATCTCGGAGCGCAGGCCGTCAGAGATCGCCTGGAGGTATGTCAGCTCGGCCATCGAGGCGCCTACTTGTGGTGGGGCGTGTCGAGTTCCTCCGGCGACGCGTACACGCCGTGGGTCAGCTCGGCCGGATCCGGCTGCGGCGACTCCTCGGCGCGCCTCAGCGCCTCGTTGAGCAGCTTCTTGACGCCGTTCGCGATCTCGTCCTCCTCGTCCTCGGTCATGTCCGCGTGCTCGCGCAGCCAGGTGCGGAACCGCTCGACCGGGTCCGATTCGGCCCACTTCTCGAACATCACCTTCGGCACGTAGAAGGCGTCGTCGTGCACCGCGTGACCCTCCATGCGCAGCGTCAGGCACTCGAGCAGCGTCGGGCCGCCGCCGGCGCGCGCCTTCTCGATCGCACGCTTGGCCTCGCGGTAGACCGCGAGCACGTCGGTGCCGTCGACCACGATGCCCTCGAAGCCGTACGCCTCCGCCCGGTCGGCGACGTGCTCGGTCGCGAACTCGAGGTGGGTCGGCGTCGAGTACGCCCACTGGTTGTTGTCGCAGACGAAGACGACCGGGAGCTTGCGCGTGCCGGCGAGCGTCATCGACTCGTGCGTGTCGCCGCGCGCCGACGCGCCCTCGCCGAACCAACCGACCGCGACCCGCCGCTCCTCGCGGATGCGGAACGCGAGCGCACAGCCCGTCGCGACCGGGAGCATCGCCGGCAGGTGGCTGACCATCGCGATCAGCCCGAGCTGCGCATCGGCCATGTGCACGTTGCCGTCGCGACCGTGCGTCGGCCCGTCGGCGCGGCCCATGAACTGGGCGAAGATCCGCCAGGGCTCGACACCGCGTGTGATGTGCACGCCCATGTCGCGGTGGAGCGGCGTGCCGACGTCGTCGGGGCCCATCGCGGTCGCGACGCCGATCGCCGCGGCCTCGTTGCCGCGGCCCGTGTAGAAGGAGCCGGGGATCTTCCCCTGCCGGTAGAGGATGTGCCCGCGCTCCTCGACGCCGCGCGTGACGAGCATGTTCCGGTAGATGCCGAGCAGGTCCTCGCGGTCGAGACCGGCCTCCTTGACCTCGTGCAGCGAGCCGACCGGCTCGGCTTCTCTCGCGACCGCCATCGCGACGGAACACTAGCGCCTGGGGGTGTTCTCCCAGTCGTAGGCCGCGCCGATCTCGCGCAGCCGGGCCCTCGTCGGCTCGTCGCAGAGTGCCCCCGCGACTCCGGCCTCGTAGAAGGAGCGGGGCTCGAGCCCGAACGACGTCGCCGCCTCGTAGTCGCGCGTCAGGTCGGTGTCGAACATCGCCGGATCGTCGGTCGAGATCGAGCACCGGACACCGGCTGCGACGAGCCGCGGAAGCGGGTGCTCGGCCAGTGAGCGCACCGTGCCCGTGCGCAGGTTCGAGAGCGGGCACACGTCGAGCACCGTGCCGCGGCCGGCGAGCTCCCGCACGAGCCCTGCGTCCTCCTCGGCGCGGATCCCGTGGCGCAGCCGGTCGGCGTCGAGCGTCTCGAGCGCGCCGCGAACCGACGCCGCGCCGGCCGCTTCGCCCGCGTGCGGAACCGAGCCGAGCCCCAGCGACTTCGCCAGCCGAAACGCGTCGGCGTAGGGCTCGGGCGGGAACTCCGCCTCGAGCCCGCCCAGCCCGACGCCGACGACGCCGCGCTCGCGGTACCGCGCCGCCCACTCGACCGTCGCGTTCGCCTCGTCCAGCTCGAAGCCGCGCGGGATGTCCGGCGTCAGGCGCACCTCGACCCCGTGCAGCTCGCGCGCCTCCTGTGCGCCGTCGCAGACGCCCTCGAAGATCTCCCGCCACGAGCAGCCGCGGCGAACCCGTTCCGCCGGGCTGAAGATCCCCTCGATGTACACCGCGCCGTGGGCGGCGGCCTCGGCGGCGTAGTCGACCACGACCTGGCGGAAGTCCGCCTCGGTCCGCAGCGCATTCGTCGTCAGGACCCAGACCTCGATGAAGTGGCGGAAGTCGCGGAAGCGGTAGATCTCCGCGAGCCCCTCGACCGTGTCCGCCGGCAGGGCGTAGTCGTTTCGTCGCGCGATCTCGAGCAGCGTCTCGGGCCGCACCGTCCCCTCGAGGTGGACGTGCAGCTCGATCTTCGGATACGGGGTCGCCGCGGTCACCGCGCCGAGGCTACAGTCGTCTCGTGGGCAAGGCCTCGGACTGGCTCCGCGAGGAACGCCGCAAGGTGCTCGGCGACTGGGTCGCCGTCTGCCTCGGCTGCGGCGCCGCGCGGCGCTGGTTCGAGGAGTTCGAGTCGGACGTCCCCGACCGGTGCCCGCAGTGCGGCGGCGAGCTCCTCCGCCGCTGCAAGGCGTGCGGCGCGGCGTTCTCGTCCATCGCCGCCGTCGATTGCGAGGCGTGTGGAGAGCCCCTGCGCCCCGACGAGCTGTTCGGCTCGGCGATCAGGCGCCGGCGCTAGCCAAACCTAGTACGCGCTCTCGCCGCGAAAGGTCGGGACGACGGGTCCGTTGAGGATCTGCGAGAACCGGATCACGGTCACGACCTCCTCCGGGCGGACCTCGCGGTTGTAGAGCTGGCCGAGAAAGTGGGCCATCTCCTCGGTGTGCCGGATCTCCGGGTTGTCGTGCTCGATCTCGCGCGGCGACAGCTCGGCCAGCGTCTTCACCACGACCTTGTCGATCACGGCCTCGAAGACCCGCTCGCGGGCGCCGTAGCGGACGCCGCACAGCACCTGCACGACCATTCCCTTCTTGTACTTGCCGGACTTGTCGCCCAGCCGGATCGTCGCCGACTTGCGACCGCTTCGAAGCTGGTCGGCGACCATGGGGGAGTAGAAGTTCAGCGCGTACATCGGCTCGGACAGGCACATCGAGACGCCTCTTCAGGCGGGGGAATCATAGGGGACGGTCGGCTCGACGTGGGCACGCGTCACCTGATCCGGCGACGTGCACCCGAGGAGCCCGAGCCCGAGCTCGATCTCCTCTCGGAGCAGGGTGAGGACGTGCCGTACGCCCTCCTCGCCGCCGACCGCGAGCCCGCAGGCGACGGCGCGGCCCGCGAAGGCGGCGTGAGCGCCGAGCGCCAGCGCCTTCAGGACGTCGCCGCCGCGCCTGATGCCCCCGTCGACGTACACCTCGCAGCGTCCCGCGACCGCCTCCGCCACCTCCGGCAGCGCGTCGAGCCCGGCCGCGACGCCGTCGAGCTGCCGCCCACCGTGGTTCGAGACCCAGACGGCGTCGGCGCCGTGCTCGACGGCGAGGAGAGCATCCTCCCGCGTGAGGATCCCCTTGACAACGAGCGGCAGCCCGGTCTCCGCCCGGATCCATTCGAGATCGCGCCACGTGAGCGCGGGCGTCGTTTCGAACAGGCTCGCGTACGGGAGCGCCAGGTCGGACGGCGGGTTCTCGAAGCCGAGCCGCAGGTCGCGCTCGCGCCGGCCGACGTACGGCAGGTCGACGGTGAGCACAACGGCGGCGTAGCCGGCCTCGCGCGCTTCGGCGATGTGCTCGAGCGTCCGCTCCCGGTCGCGCAGGATGTAGAGCTGCAGCCAGCGCGGCCCCTCCGAGGCCTCGCGGATCTCCGCATGCGTGCACGTGGTCAGCGTCGAGACCGTCATCAGGACGTTCGCCGCGGTGGCCGCCCGCGCTGTCGCGCACTCGCCCTCCGGCTGCAGCAGCCGCTGCATGGCGAACGGCGCGATCCCGAGCGGCATCGAGACGGGCGTCCCGAGGACGGTCGTCGCTGTCGAGACCTCGCTCACGTCGACGAGCATCCGGGGCCGGAAGCGCCAGCGGCCGTACGCGGCCGTGTTGGCCCGCAGCGTCACCTCGTCGCCGGCACCGCCCTCGAAGTAGCACCAGGTCTTCGGGTCGACCTTCGCGGCGGCGAGCTCCGCGTACTCGCCCACGTTCACCGGAGCGCTCATGCGGCGAGCCTCTCGCGGGCCACCGCGGCCATCTTGCGCTCGCCGCCGTACGCGAGCAGTCGCGGCGCGTCCTCGAGCGGCAGCCAGCGGGCCTCGGCGACCTCGATCCGCATCCGCTCGTCGATCTCGCCGATCCGGCCCCGGCCGGCCCGCAGCAGATAGAAGCTGACCACTTTGAAGACCCGCTCGTGGTCGCGGCGGGTGTAGACGTACTTCACGTCGCCGAGCTTCTCGACCATCCTGCCGCGGACGCCGGTCTCTTCCCAGACCTCTCGTAGGGCGGTGTCCGCTGGGCTCTCGCCGGCGTCGATGTTGCCCTTCGGAAGCGCCCAGAGCCCCTCGGGCTTGCCCTGCGGCCGGATCGCGGCGACCATCGGCTGCCCGCGGACGACCCGGACGAGCACGCCGCCCGCGGAGAACTCCCTCACCATGCCCTCTTTGTAACAGCTTCCTCCGCGGAGGCGGGTGCGGATTTGCGAAGCGGCGCGGTTGCTCGTACAATGCCGCTGGCACTCTCACTGGGAGAGTGCCAGAGGGTGTCACAAGCCCAGCGAGTCAGGAGGCATGCATGAACCTGAAGCCGCTTGGTGACCGCCTGATCGTCGAGGTCCTCGATGAAGAGGAACAGACCGTCAGCGGCATCGTGCTTCCGGACACGGCGAAGGAGAAGCCGCAACGCGGCCGCGTCCTCGCCGTCGGCCCGGGGAGCCGCGACGACAACGGCCAGTTCGTCGCCATGGACCTGGAGGAGGGCGACGAGATCGTCTTCTCCAAGTACGGCGGCACGGAGATCAAGGTCGGCACGGACGAGTACCTGATCCTGCGCGAGTCGGATGTACTCGCGAAGGTCGTGGGGACTCGCGAGCCGGTCGGAGCAACGTCGTAGCACTGAACTGAGGAGGAAGAAAAGGGAATGGCTCACAAGGAGCTCAAGTTCAACGAGGATGCCCGTCGCGCGCTCGAGCGAGGCGTCAACACCCTCGCCGACGCGGTCAAGGTGACGCTTGGCCCGAAGGGGCGCTACGTCGTGCTCGACAAGAAGTTCGGCGCCCCGACCATCACGAACGACGGCGTCACGATCGCGCGCGAGATCGAGGTCGAGGACGTCTTCGAGAACCAGGGCGCACAGCTCGTGCGCGAGGTCGCGACGTCGACGAACGACGTGGCGGGGGACGGCACGACCACCGCGACCGTGCTGGCCCAGGCGATCGTCCGGGAGGGTCTGAAGAACGTCGCAGCGGGCGCCAACCCGATGAGTCTCAAGCGCGGCATCGAGAAGGCCGTCGACGCGGTCGTCGAGAACCTGAAGTCGCAGTCGAAGTCGGTCTCCGGCAAGGAGGACATCGCCCGCGTGGCGACGGTCTCCTCGCGTGAGCGGGAGATCGGCGACGTGATCGGCGACGCGATCGAGAAGGTCGGCAAGGACGGCGTGGTGAACGTCGAGGAGGGCCAGACGCTCGGCCTCGAGCTCGAGTTCACCGAGGGCATGCAGTTCGACAAGGGCTACCTGTCGCCGTACATGGTCACCGACGCCGAGCGGATGGAGGCGGTGCTCGAGGATCCCTACGTCCTCGTCGCCAACCAGAAGATCGGCGCCGTGAAGGATCTGCTGCCGGTGCTCGAGCAGGTGATCCAGTCGGGTCGTCCGCTGCTGATCGTCGCCGAGGACGTGGAGGGCGAGTCGCTCGCCACGATCGTCGTCAACAAGCTGCGCGGCACCTTCCAGGCCGTCGCCGTGAAGGCGCCGGGCTTCGGTGACCGCCGCAAGCGGATGCTCGAGGACATCGCCATCCTCACGGGCGGCGAGGTCATCACCGAGGAGATGGGCCTCAAGCTCGAGAACACGAAGATCTCGCAGCTCGGCCATGCCCGTCGCGTGGTCATCGACAAGGACACGACGACGATCATCGACGGCGCCGGCGAGGCCGACGCGATCAAGGCTCGGATCAAGCAGCTCAAGTCGGAGATCGAGAACACCGACTCCGACTTCGACCGCGAGAAGCTCCAGGAGCGGCTCGCGAAGCTGTCGGGCGGCGTCGCGGTCATCAAGGTCGGCGCTGCGACCGAGACCGAGATGAAGGAGAAGAAGCATCGCGTCGAGGACGCGCTGCAGGCGGCCCGCGCCGCCCTCGAGGAGGGTCAGGTGCCGGGCGGCGGCGTCGCGCTCATCAACGCGGCGGCAGCCGTCCGCGACGACGTCCTCGGCTCGCTCGAAGGCGACGAGAGGACGGGCGCGCAGATCATCCTGCGCTCGCTCGAGGAGCCGCTTCGCCAGCTCGCGACGAACGCGGGCCTCGAGGGCTCGGTCGTCGTCCAGCAGGTCCGCACGGCCGACAAGGGCTGGGGCCTCAACATCGAGAGCGGCGAGGTCGAGGACCTGCTCAAGTCGGGCATCGGCGACCCGACGATGGTCACGCGCTCGGCGCTCCAGAACGCCGCGTCGATCGCGAAGAACATCCTCACCACCGAGGCGGTCGTCGCCGAGGCGCCGGAGAAGCACCCCGTCGGCGCGGGCGGCGGCATGCCCGACATGGGCGGGATGATGTAAGGAGCCTCCGGGCTCTGCTGGAACACGAAGGGCCGGCTCGCGCCGGCCCTTCGTTTCTCCACTGGACCCCAAAAGTGAAGCGGCGTCCGGGGAGACGCCGCTTCGGGGACTGGTGGGTGGGAGGGTGTGTACTGGCTCTATCGGTACCCACCCGTCAGACCTTTAGCCCCAATTTCGAAATTTCTTTTCCCACTTAGAAGCCGTATCGCTGCTCCTGCCAGTAGTCGGCGTCGTTGTGGTAGCCGTACCGCTCCCAGAAGCCCGGCCGGTCGACGGCGGACAGCTCGAGCGCGCGCAGCCACTTGGCGCTCTTCCAGAAGTACTTCGACGGGACGAAGAGGCGGACGGGCCAGCCGTGCTCCGGCGTCAGCGGCGCCCCGTCGGCCTCGTACACGACGAGGGCGGTCTCGTCCTCGAGGGCCGAGAGGGGCACGTTCGAGGTGAAGCCCTGCTCGGCGTGCGCGATCGCGACGCGGGCACTCGGCTTCGGCCGGCAGAGCGCGGCGAGCTCCCGCCAGTGCACGCCCTTGAAGCGGGCGTCGAACCGGCTCCAGCGCGTGACGCAGTGGATGTCGGTCGTGACCTCGGTTGCCGGCAGCTCCCTCAGCTCGTCGAAGCTCAGCGCCAGCGGCTCCTCGACCTCGCCGCGCACCTCGAGGCGCCAGGCCGCGAGGTCGACGTCGGGGACGTCGCCGGCGTGGAGGACGGGCCATTTCTCGGTGAGGTACTGCCCCGGCGGCAGCCGTGCCGGGTCGTACCCGGCGTCGCGGACCTTCGCCTCTGCCTTCGAACGGAAGAGCGGCACCGGCTCCTACACTAGTCGTCGTGGACATCGCCGCACGTGAGCGAGCCTGCCTGCGCGTTGCGGGGCCCGACGCGTGCGACTACCTGCAGCGCATGGTCTCGAACGACGTCGCCGCGTTACAGGTCGGCGACGCCTGCCCGGCGCTGCTGCTGACGGCGAAGGCGCGCGTGATCGCGCCCCTCGTCGTCTGCCGGCGCGGCGAGGCGGACTTCCTCATCCTGACCGAGCCGGAGCTCGACGGCGCCGTGCGGGGCGTGCTGCTGCGCCTGCGCCTGCGCGCGCGCTGCGAGATCGAGCCGGAGGAGCACTCGTCCGTGCTCGTGCTCGGCGGCCGCGAGGGCTTCGCGACCGACTTCCCCGGCGCCGTCGAGGTGCTCGACTCGGCGCTGGAGCCGACGATCGACGCCGACGAGCTCGAGCTGCGCCGGATCGAGGCGGGCGTGCCCCGCTGGGGGCGCGAGATCGACGACCGGATCCTCCCGGCCGAGGCCGGTCTCGACGTCACGCACGTCAGCTTCTCGAAGGGCTGCTACCCCGGGCAGGAGCCGGTGGCGCGACTCCACTTCCGCGGCCACCCGAACCGCGGCCTGCGCGTGCTCGAGCTCGACGACGTGCCCGAGCCGGGAGCCGAGCTCGTCTACGACGGGAAGCGCGTGGGCCGCGTGACGAGCGCCGCGCAGCGTCCGGACGGCTCGGTCGTCGCGCTGGCCTACGTGCGCACGGAGGTGCCCGAGGACGCTCGCCTCGAGCCCGCGCATGCCACGGCTTGAGCCCGCCCGATGGTGGGCGATCCGTCGCGCGCAGAACCGGAAGCCGGCGACGTACCGCTGCCCGCTCTGCGGCTACCGCCTGCACGCGATGAGCCCCCACGTGCTGCTCGCACCCGAAGGCGACACGAGCCGTCGCCGGCATGCGCACGCGGAGTGCGCCGCGGCGGCGCGGCGCGACGGCCGGCTGCCGAGCCTCGACGAGTGGCGGAAGACGCAGCCGCCCCCGCCGGGCCTGCTCGCGCGCCTGCGTGGGCGGCGGTGACGGCGGCTACACTGTCCGTCCCGACGCGCCCGTAGCTCAGGGGATAGAGCGCTGCCCTGCGGAGGCAGAGGTCGCATGTTCGAATCATGCCGGGCGCATAGGTAAAAGAGCCTGCAAACGGCTCTTTTCTTGGTAACCGTTCAGTTGTCTTGATTTCGGGGAAGGGACCTCGGGCCCGCCGTCGAACTGGGGTGGTGTGGAGCGGGC
>WNGE01017330.1_pt1 | contig 12715 bp, 10 predicted proteins | sample 5400651 | NCBI WGS metagenome assembly WNGE01 (sample SAMN13153370, study PRJNA577476) | soil metagenome | isolation source: 60 cm soil or saprolite under grassland replicate 2 | place: USA:California | collected 2016-06-15 | reverse complement strand
TGCTGTCCTGCACCTCCTCGCCGGCGATCAGGTCGGGCGACCGGAGGCTGGTGACGATCTCGTCCGCGAGCTGGTCGAACTTCGGCTGCCCGTCGCCCGGGTCGAGGTTCTCGAAGTTGAAAGTCGCCACGGCTAGCTGGCCGGGCGTGGCCGGATCGGTCGTCTCGGGCGTCACGCCGTCGTGGGTCGCAGTGACCGAGCCCGTCGCCTCGAGGAAGAAGTTCCCGAAGTTGTAGTCGAGCACGCCCACGATCGGGGCGTCGTAGTGATCGCCAACGTTCATCTGCGGCATCGACACGAGGAGGTTGTCCAGGATCACGCGCTCGGGGTTGCCGTCGTTCGGGCGGAGCAGGATTCCCCCGCGGTACGTGAGCACGGAAGCGTTCGCCCCGTCGTCGCCGATCGCGGGTGTCTCGCCGAAGGCATTGGTCGGCCCCACGGCGACGGCATTGTCGAGCATGCTGCCGCTCGCGTCGTCCTCGATCACCTGGTCGGGCGGCACCCGTCCGCCCGTGCCGACGACGGTCGCCGGCGGCAGCGGGTTCCCCGAGGAGAGGACGGTGATCGACGGCGAGCCGGAGAGCTCGGTCGTCGTCAGGTTCCCCGTCGACGAGCCACCGGGCCGGAACTCCTGGACGCGTCCCCTGATCCTGAGCGCATCGCCGACGCTGACCGTCGGAGTCGACGAGGTGAAGACGAAGGTGCCCTCCGAGGTCGCAGGGTCGGAGTCCGGGCTCGGGTCCTGCATCCAGAAGCCGTTGGTGCTCTTCGCGGTGACCGTCCCGAGGGTGGTAACGGTCTGGCCGTTGAGCGGCGAGATGTGCGATGCGCCCTGGATGTCGTGAATCGGCGTGGGCGCCGCCTCGGTCGCGAAGCTGAAGACGTAGTCGGCCGCCATCGCGTCGGGCGGGTCGTTCACGTCCTGGTCAGTGACGTTCGCGGCGTGGACGGTCACCGTGCACGTCTCGTTCGCCGCGAAGTCGGTCGCGGGATCGAGCGTGAATGTCGTCGGCCCGCCGCTGACGGACGCTGTATGTCCGCCGCTCGTCCCGCACGAGATGTCGTACCAGCCGTCGGTGACGTCGACCGGCTCGCTGAGCGTGATCGAGACGCTGGAGTTGACGGACACCCCGTTCGCGTTGTTCGCCGGCGAGGTCGAGCTGACCGTCGGAGCCTGGTCGGCGCCGCAGACGTTGAGCGGCGACGCGGTGTTGCGCGGGTTCGGCGAGCCGGTGACGAAATCGTTCGCATTGTCGTTCGTGTCGATGCAACCGCCGCTCTTCCGCAGCGCGGCGGTCGTGTTGCTGAGCGTCGCCGTTGCTCCACTGCCCTCGAAGCAGTTGGCCCCGTCGTAGCCGACGAAGTCGAGCCCGGTGGTCGGGCAGGAGCCCGTCAGCGTGGTCGTGTTCGTCACGAGCGCGACCTTCGCGCCGGTTGCAGACATCGCGATCGTGCCGGTGGCGTCAGGAGTGGGGAGGTCGACGGTTCCACCCGCGCCCTGAGCCTCCTGGACGAGGTAGTACTGCCCGGGCTGTAGCACGACGCCGGTGAGGTTCGTCCGCTGCCAGGTAGTCCCCGCGGAAGAGGCGTACTGGACCGACCAACCCGTTAGGTTGATGGCGGTGGCGTCGCGGTTGAAGAGCTCGATGAAGTCGTTCTTGTAGGTCGCGCCGGAGTTGCCGCCCCCGCCGTAGACCTGGCTGATCACGATCTGCAGCGGCGCGGTCACGATGAGCCCGATCGAGGTCGTCGCCGTCCGGCTCTGCGCATCCGAAATCGTCACCGCGAGTGACTTGACGCCGAGGGTCGTCGCCGGACTGACGGTCACGCGGGCGCTGAAGACGTTGTCGCCGGCGATGACGTCGCCGTTCGTGCCGTCGTCGCGGAGCAGGATCGAAGGCGGGCCGCCGATCGAGCTCACGTTGACCGTGACGAGGATGTTCGTGCTCGGCGGGCCGTCCGCCGGAGTCACGTTGACGGTGAGGAGCGTCGAGCCGCCCGCGGAAACCATGTATGGGGAGGCCGCTGCGACACCGCCCAGGTCCGCCGCGTAGCTGGGTGCGGCCGTTGCCAAAAGGACCCCGAACACCAAGCACGCCGCAACGAGCACCTTCAAACCAAGCTGACGCATCCCTGCCTCCCTCGGACCGGTCCGGACTGACGACTCGACAAGGGTGACACGTCCTGCGGAACGTGTCCAGGCGACGGCCGGCGCTACAGTTTCGGCCTTGGGGCGGGCTATCACAGCGAGCAGCGTGGTCGCAATCGTGCTCGTGGTCGGTCTCACGGGGTGTGGCTCGGCGTCGCCGAAGGCGCGATATGTCGCGAAGCTGAACGCGATGTGCGAGGACTTCGCGCGCCGGGAGCAGAAGATCGGGACGCCCGGCAGCCCCAGTGAGCTCAGCTCGCGAGGCGACCGGATCGTCGCCGCCTACGACGAGGCGATTGTGAAGCCCATCCAGAGGCTGAAGGCGCCGCCGGAGATCGCGTCGCAAGCCGCGCAGCTCCGCGAGCTGGCGAGGCGCCAGCGGAACGTCCTCGGCGCGCTGGCCAACGCGGGGAAGGCCGGGGACCTCCAGAAGATCCGGCAGCTCGTCGGGATCAACCAGCAGCTGAACGACCAGGCTGGCCAGGTCGCACGCGGGCTGAAGGCCGACTCCTGCGCGAGTTGAAGCCTGACCCCGGCTAGGCTTTTCGCGTGCGCCGGTACCACGTCACGACGTTCGGCTGCCAGATGAACGCCCACGACTCCGAGCGGATCAAGGGCATGCTCGAGGAGCTCGGCCTGGGAGAGGCACCGGCCCAGGAGGAGGCGGACGTGCTCGTCTTCAACACGTGCACGATCCGCGAGAAGCCCGACCGTCGGTTCGCCGCCCACCTTGCGCAGGCGCGGGCGCTCAAGGAGCGGGAGCCGGACAAGGTGATCGCTGTCGGCGGCTGCTATGCGGAGGCCCAGCGGGAGCGGCTCTTCTCGCTCTATCCGTTCGTCGACGTCGCCTTCGGGCCGGGGTCGATTCCGCACCTCGGCGAATGGCTCGGGTGCAACTCCGTCTGCGCGTACTGCATCGTCCCGGCGGTGCGCGGCCGCGAGGTCTCGCGGCGGCCGAGCGAGATCCTGGCCGAGGTCGAAGGTCTTGCCCGCGAAGGAGTACGGGAGATCACTCTGCTCGGCCAGAACGTGAACTCCTACGGGCGCGACGTAGGCAGCGACTTCGCCGAGCTCCTGCGCGCCTGCGATACCGTCGAGGGCATCGAGCGGATCCGCTTCACGAGCCCGCACCCGAAGGACTTCCGCGCCCCGGTCATCGCGGCAATGGCCGAATGTGGCGCAGTATGCGAGCACGCGCACCTGCCGCTGCAGTCCGGCTCGACGCGGGTCCTGAAGGCGATGCGTCGCACCTACTCGCGCGAGCGTTACCTGCGCCTCGTCGACGAGCTGCGGGCGGCGATCCCGGATCTGGCGCTGTCGACCGACCTGATCGTCGGCTTCCCGGGAGAGACCGATGAGGAGTTCGAGGAGACCGTCAGCGCGGTCGAGCAGGTCGGCTACGACAGCGCGTTCACGTTCGTCTACTCACCGCGACAAGGCACCGAGGCCGCCTCGCTTCCGGACCAGATCCCGGAGGAGCTCAAGCGCGAGCGGATCGAGCGGCTGATCGAGGTCGTGCAGCACGTCGCGGAAGCACGCAACCGCGAGCGCGTCGGCCGTGTCGAGGAAGTGCTCGTCGAGGGCCCGAGCCGCACCGATCCGGCCGTCCTGCGCGGCCGCACGCGCCGCAACACGACGGTCGTCTTCGCCGGCTCGGCGGCACCGGGCGAGTTGGTGCAAGTGCGAATCGAGGACGCCACGTCGACGACCCTCCGAGGCGTCGAGCTCGCAGCAGTTGCAGCGTAGCCGCGACCTCATCTGGGACGGCTGCCTGAACGTCCGCGACCTCGGCGGCCATCCGACGGACGACGGGGCCGAGACGAGATTCGGGTCGGTCGTGCGGGCGGACAGCGTCGGGCAGCTCTCGCCCGCGGGCTGGGAGGCGCTGGTCGCGTACGGAATCCGGACGGTGATCGACCTCCGCGGCGACCACGAACGCGACGAAGACCCGCCCGGCGAGCTCCCGGTCGACGTCCTTCACGTCCCGTTCATGGAAGCGAGCGAGGCCGAATGGGAGGAGATCGCGGAGCAACTCGAGAAGCTCGACGGGCTGCCGGTCGCCGACGCCACGCGCGAGGCTTACGTGATCTTCCTGGAGTGCTTCAAGCCGAACGTGGGAGCCGCGGTGCGGGCCGTCGCCGAGGCCCCGGAAGGTGGTGTCGTCGTCCACTGTGTCGGCGGCAAGGACCGCACCGGACTGCTGACGGCGTTGCTCCTCCAGGTCGCGGGAGTCGCCACGGAGGAGATCGCCGCGGACTACGCGCTCAGCGAGGAGCGCCTGCGTCCACGCCACGACGTCTGGCTGGAGGCCGCCGAGACGGAAGCGGAGCGGCGACGGCTCGAGCGGATCACGGTCATCGCGATCTTCGGGCCGACGGCGTCGGGCAAGAGCGCCGTTGCGGAGGAGATCGCGCGCCGGATTCCCGCCGAGCTCGTTTCCGCCGACTCGATGCAGGCCTATCGCGGCCTGCCGATCCTGACCAATCAGTCGCCGGCGAGGCTCGTCGGGATCTGGGCACTCGAGCACGAGGCATCGCTCGGCGAGTACCAGGAGCTGGCGCACGCGGCGATCGATGGGATCCTGACCGCTGGACGCACGCCGGTCGTCGTCGGCGGGACCGGCCTCTACTTCCGCGCCGCGCTCGCCGAGCTCGAGCTGCCGCCCGCGCCCGAGCCCGGCACGCGCGAGCGACTGGAACGGCTCTACGACCGGGTCGGCGGCGAGCGCGCACACGAGCTGCTCGCTGAGCGAGACCCAGGCGCGGCTGCGGCCGTGCACGCGAACGACCGCCGCCGCGTCGTCCGCGCGCTCGAGCTTGCGGAGGCCGGCGCCTCGCTGCGCCCGTCCGAAGACCGGCTCTGGGCGGGCGAGACTCGACACCCGACGCTGGTCGTGGGACTCGAGCTCCCGCGCGAGGAGCTCCGGCGCCGCATCGCGAAGCGGACCCACGAGATGTTCGAGCGCGGGGTGGAGGAGGAGGTCCGAGTCGCGCTTGCGGGGCCGATCTCACCGACGGCGCGTCACGTCCACGGCCTCAGCGAGATCGCTGAGCTCCCACGCGAGAAGGCGCTGGAGGCCCTGATCGCGCGCACGAGCCGCTACGCGATCTACCAGCTCCGCTGGATGCGCCGCATTCCGGCCGTTGTTAGCCTGGATGCCCTGCGCCCTCCGGGCGAGCTCGCGGATGCGATTCTCGAAATGGCACGGTCTCGGGAACGACTACCTGCTCGTGGAGCGGGCGGAGCTGGACGTTCCGCTGACACCTGAGCGGGTTCGCCGCATCTGCGACTACCACTTCGGCGTGGGCTCGGACGGCATCCTCGAGGTCGTCTCCGCGAACGGGGCCGAGGCCGAGGTCGTGATCTGGAACCCGGACGGCTCGACGGCGGAGCTCTCGGGGAACGGGACGCGGATCGCGGCGCGGTGGCTCGCGAGGCGGAGCGGGCAGGAGGCCGTCCGCGTTCGCGTCGGCCAGCGCGAAGTTGCCGCCCGGTTGCGCGGGCGCGACGTCGAGCTCGACGTCGGCGAGGTCGAGGTCGACGAGCCCGAGACGATCGACGTGGCCGGCGAGGAGGTCGAGCTGACGGGCGGTGATCAGGCGCGAGCCCGACCGCCACGAAGTGCGCCGGTTGGGGCCGCTGGTCGAGAACCACGACCGCTTCCCCAACCGGACGAACGTGCAGCTCGTCCGCGTCGACGGGCCGCACGAGCTGACCGTCGGCGTCTGGGAGCGCGGGGCGGGGGAGACGCTTTCGTCGGGAACGAGCTCCGTAGCTGCGACCGCAGCAGGCGTCGCGCGGGGCTGGTGCGAGAGCCCGGTCACCGTCCACCTCGTCGGCGGCGACCTCCAAGTCGAGCTCGCCGACGGTCGCGCCGTTCTCACAGGGCCCGCCGAAGAGATTTGCCTGATTGAGCTTGCCCCGGAGTTCGAGCTGTGAAGTTCGCGCGGCGGCTCGACCAGGTCCCGCCGTACCTGTTCGCGGAGCTCGAGCGGAAGATCGCCGAGAAGCAACGGGCGGGGATCGACGTGATCAGCCTCGGGATCGGCGATCCCGACGTGCCGACACCCGAGCCCGTTGTCGCCGCGCTCGCCGAGGCGGCAGGCGATCCGGCTACGCACCAGTACCCGAGCAACCAGGGCTCGAAGGAGTTCCGCGAGGCAGCGGCCGGCTTCTACCGGCGCCGGTTCGGCGTCGAGCTCGACCCGGCCACAGAGGTCATCCCGGCACTCGGCGGCAAGGAGGCGGTCGGCCACGTCTGCCTCGCACTGCTCGATCCCGGCGACGTCTGCCTCTCGCCCGATCCCGGCTACCCGCCTTACACGTCCGGACCGCTCTTCGCCGGGGCCGAGATCGAGTACCTGCCGTTGGAGGAAGAGAACGGCTTCCTGCCCAACCTCGATGCGGTCCCGGGCGAGAGAGCGGCCGGGGCGAACGTGCTCTTCCTCAACTACCCAAACAACCCAACCGGCGCGGTCGTGGAGCCCGGGTTCTTCGAGCGAGCCGTCGAATTCGCCCGCGAGCACGACCTGGTGGTCGTCCACGACAACGCGTACTCGGAGATCACCTTCGACGGTTATCGCGCACCGAGCTTCCTCGAGACGCGGGGCGCGAAGGAGGTCGGCATCGAGATCTTCTCCCCGTCGAAGGGCTGGAACATGACCGGCTGGCGCTCCGGCCTCGTCGCGGGCAATGCCGAGGTCGTCGAGCGCTACCGGCAGCTCAAGACGAATCTCGATTCGGGCATGTTCGAGGCGGTTCAGCGGGCGACCGTTGTCGCGTTGACCGAGGCCGAGAGCTTTCCGGGCCAGATGTCCGAGGTCTACCGGCGCCGGCGCGACCTCGTCGCGGAAGCGCTCGCCGCGATCGACCTCGTGGTCGAGCCGCCGAAGGCGACACCGTATTTCTGGGTGCGCGTGCCGGAGGGCTACACCTCCGAGTCGTTCGCCGAGCTCGTGCTGGAGCGGGCGGCGGTCGTCGTCTCGCCTGGGCCGGCCTACGGCCCGAGCGGAGAAGGCTTCTTCCGCATCTCCTTGACGGTTCCTGACGACCGTCTGGAGGAGGCTGTGGGCCGCATCGAATCTTCCTTGCGAGCAGGCATAATCGAGGCGTGACGGCACACCAGCCCGATCCGGCGCCGGGCGCAGAGCCCGAGCGCGGGTTCGTCCTCGCAGTGCTGGCCCAGGGCGTCGTTCCAGAGCAGGAGCTGGCCGAGCTGGAAGAGCTCGCGCGCACCGCGGGCGTCGAGCCCGTCGACGCGCTGACTCAGCACCGGGCGCAGCCCGACCCGCGTAGTTACGTGGGCAAAGGCAAACTCGCGGAGCTGAAGGAGGCCTATCCCGCGTCCAAGGCCGAGGTGCTCCTCGTCGACGGCGAGCTCAGCCCGGTGCAGCAGCGAGCGCTCGAGAACGCCCTCGAGGCAAGGGTCGTCGACCGGACGCAGCTGATCCTCGACATCTTCGCCCAGCATGCCGTGAGCGCCGAGGGCAAGCTTCAGGTCGAGCTCGCGCAGCTCGAGTACAACCTCCCGCGCATGCGCGGCCTGTGGCAGCACCTCGAGCGCCTGGGCGGTGGAGTCGGGACGCGAGGCCCGGGTGAGACGCAGCTCGAGACCGATCGGCGCCTGGCGCGTCGGCGCATCGCGCTGCTGCGGCGACGCCTGCGCGGGCTCGGTCAGCAGCGCGCCGTGCGCAGAAAGTCGCGCCGCCGCTCGGAGACGCCGACCATCGCTCTCGCGGGCTACACGAACGTGGGCAAGTCGACGCTGCTGAACGCGCTCACCGGCGCGGGCGCGTCCGTGAACGATCGCCTCTTCGAGACGCTCGACCCGACCACCCGCGGCTTCGAGGTCGACGGTCGCCGGTATCTCGTGACGGACACGGTCGGCTTCATCCGCCGGTTGCCGCACGAGCTCGTCGAAGGCTTCGCAGCGACGCTGGAGGAGACGCTCGTCGCAGACACGGTTCTCCACGTGGCCGACGCGTCCGTGGCCGAGGCGCGGCTCGACGAGATGCTCGAGGCGGTCGACCGTGTTCTGCGCGAGATCGGCGCCGGCGAGCTGCCCGTCGAGCTCGTCCTGAACAAGATCGATGCCGTGGACGCGCTCGGTCGGCGGCGGCTCGCGAACCGTTTTCCGGACGCGCTGCAGGTTTCGGCGCGGACCGGGGAGGGGCTGGACGAGCTGCGCAGGCGGATTGCGCATCTCTTCGCGGAGCGCTTCGAGCCCGTGCGGCTCCTGATTCCTTACGCCGACGGCTCGCGGCTGGCAGAGCTCTACGCACTCGGCGCACCCGTCGACGAGCGCGCCGATCGCCCGGAGGGCGTCTTCATCCGGGCCCGACTGCCTCGCGGAGAGATCCGGCGGTTCGCGCCGTACCTGATCGCCGAGCCGGGCGAGCTCTCAGCGCGCACGAGCCCATGATCGAGCTGCCCATTCGGCGGCTGCGCGAGGACGCGGTGCTTCCCGAGCGGGCCTACGCGGGGGACGCGGGGCTCGACCTGGCTGCCTGCGAGCGGCACGAGCTCGGGCCGGGGGAGAGGGCGGTTGTGGGCACCGGCCTGGCGGTCGCGATTCCGGAGGGGCATGCCGGGTTCGTTCAGCCGCGCTCCGGGCTCGCCGACCGCCACGGCATCTCGATCGTCAATGCCCCCGGGCTGGTCGACTCCGGCTATCGCGGTGAGCTCAAGGTGATCCTGCTCAATACCGACCGGTCCGAGCGCTTCGTCGTCGAGCCGGGGATGCGCATCGCGCAGCTCGTGGTGCTCGAGGTGCCGGAGCTCGAGCTGGCCGAGACGAACGAGCTGCCCGTGACCGAGCGCGGCGTGCGCGGCCACGGGTCGTCGGGGAGCTGATGGCCGAGCCGCGGATCCGCGTCTCCGCGATCCTGCGCTGGCGCGGGAGCGTCCTCCTCTGCCGGCACGAGAAGGGCGATCGCCACTACTGGCTGCTGCCCGGAGGCGGCGTGAACTCGGGCGAGAGCCTCGTCACTGCGCTGCACCGTGAGCTGGTCGAGGAGCTCGGGATCACTGACGAGCTACCGGTCGAGGGTCCGGTCGCGATCGTCGATTCGATCGCACCCGTGCGCTCGTTCGCGGCCAAGCACGTGGTTCACATCATCTTCGGCGGCGACCTCGGCGGCCGCTCGCTCGAGGCGGTGACCTCCGCCGACGCGGCGGTCCGTGGCCATCGGCTGTTCGCGCCCGACGAGCTGGACGACGTCGTGCTCCACCCGCCGATCCACCGCTTCCTGCAGCGTTGGAGCCCCGGCGATCCGGTGGTCTATCTGGGCGCTCTCTGGGCGCCGTAGACAACGGCACAGAATCGGCACGAAGCCGTCACACTTCTGTGCGCACCGAGCCGGTACCGTCCCTAACCCCCACCCACCCAGGGGCGCGCGCGCGTGAACAGTTAGTAGCGGCCGCCTCGCGTGCGGGCCCGGCGCGCTGAGACCTCGTGCGCTTCGGCTTCGAGGTCGTCCTCGAGCGGCTCGAAGGTCGGAACCTCACCGGTGCGGTGCGCGATCGCCTGGGACAGCAGCCAGTCGGCGAGCCACGCATTTCGGGGAAGAAGGGGCCCGTGGAGGTAGGTGCCGACGGCGCGGCCGACCCGGCAGCCCTCGTAGCCGCTCTCGCCGTCGTTGCCGAAGCCGGCCACAACTCTGCCGAGGGGCTCGGCGCCCCCGTCGAGGTACGTGCGGCCCGCGTGGTTCTCGAAGCCCGCCAGGGTGCGGCGATCGCCGGGCTCCAGCTCGCACTCGAGGAGGACGTCGCCGATCATGCGCCGCTCACCGGCCACGGTGTGGAGCGGAAACAGTCCGACGCCGGGCAGCTCGTCGCCGCTCTGGTCGCGGTAGAAGCGCCCGAGAAGCTGATAGCCGCCGCAGACGGCGAGCAGCCCGGCGCCGCCGTCGACCGCAGCATGTATCCCCTCACCGTGCGACGCGAGGGCAGGCGCGACCAGCTCCTGCTCGCGGTCCTGCCCGCCGCCGATGTAGTAGAGGTCGTGCTCGCCGGGCCGCACGGCGTCGTCCGCACCGAGCCCTCGCACCTCGACCTCGTGCCCGCGCCAGGCCGCACGGCGCGCCAGCACAGCCATGTTGCCGCGGTCGGCGTAAATGTTGAGGTAGTCCGGGAAGAGGTGGCCGACGACGATCTTCATGCGGCCGCCTCCCAGTAGGGCCTGACAAAGCCGCGCCGCGCCACCAGGTCCCGCAGGGAGAGCATCGCCGTGTAGGTCGGCAGCGCCACGAGCTCAGCCCCCGCAGCGGTCAGCTCCAGTCCCCGGTCGAGAGCGTCCTCGAGCGACGGAATCACGTCGATCGCCGAGACCGGCAGCCCGGCGTACTTGAACCGCAGAGCGAGCTCCGCAGCGCGCTCGCCGGTCGCGACCAACCGCTCCAGGCCGCCGAGCAGCGGCTCGAAGTCGACGTCCCAGATCCAGGAGACGTCCCGGCCGTCCGCGATCTCGTCGTTGAGCGCCACGAGCAGCAGCCGCGGCGAGCCTCCCGCGACCAGCGTGCGGACGACTTCATTGGCCCCGGCCGGATTCTTGATCAGGAGGACGAGTAGCGTCCGGTCGCCAAGCACGATCCGTTCGAACCGGCCGAACGCGGCAGAAAAACCCTGTAAACCCGCAACAACCGCATCCAGCCCGCTTCCGAGTGCGCGGGTCAGTCCCGCTGCCGCCAGGGCGTTGTACACGTTGTAGAGCCCCGGGACGGCGAGCTCGACCCGACGAGCGCCCTCGGGCGTGACGAGCTCGAACGAGACGCTCTCGAGCCCGTTCAGCTCGATCGCGCGAGCAGCGATGTCCAGAGCAGGCCGCGCGTGCCCGCAACTCGGGCAGCGGTAGTCGCCGAGGTGCCCGATGTAGGCCGCCGCGTAGGCGTAGGGCGTCCCGCAGCGGATGCACCACTTCGAGTCCGCCGCGTGCTGGAGCTCCGGCGAGGCGTGCCGCGGGTCGTCGAGCCCGAAGACAACCGCCCCCCGGCGGCCGGAGGCGAGGTCGCCGACCTGCGGGTCGTCGCCGTTGACGACGAGCGTCGCGGCCTCCGGAAGCGACGAGACCGCCGCCCGCCACCGCTGGGCGAGCAGCTCGAGCTCGCCGTAACGGTCGAGCTGGTCGCGGAACAGGTTTCCGAGGCAAACAGCACGCGGCCGCAGCCGCCGCGCGACCTCGGGCAGAGCCCCCTCGTCCACCTCGAACAGGCCGAGCTCCGCGTCCCGGGCAGCCAGGAGAGCGGAGGCGACCCCCGAGACGAGGTTCGCGCCCGAACGGTTGTGCGCCAGCCGGAACGACGGCCCCAGGATCCGCGCGGCCATCGCCGAGGTCGTCGTCTTTCCGTTCGTGGCGGAGACCAAAGCTCGGCCCTTCGGCAAGCGGTCCGCAAGCCGGTCGACGGCACCCGGATCGAGCTTCCAGAGGAGCTTGCCGGGCAGGGTCGTCCCACCGCCGGTTCCGGCCAGCCGGGAGAGGCGGGCAGCCGCCCGCGCCAACGCGATCTCTGCGGGCAAAGGCACGCGAAGAGCCATCACCCGCGGAAGCTACCGCCTGCGCGGAGTGCTGATCCCTCGACTGAGGGAACTTTGGGTCGGTCTCCCCCAGCAGGGGGATGTAGGCGTACCCCGTCCCCTCATACCGTCCGCCTGGTTTTGCAGCGCCGGCAGAGCACTCAGGCGCTGCGAATGACAAGTCATTGCGGCCCGCGCGAAGGCGCGGAAGGGAGAACTGAAGGTGCGGATGGACAGCGGCAAGCGAAACGAAGAGCGGTCGAGTGCGCTGTGGGGTACCGGTGGTAACCGCGGCGGCGAGACTCGCTCCAACGCGCTCTGGGGCAAGGGAGGCCGTGGCTTCGTTACCGCTCTTGTAGCGGCGCTGGCCGTGTGCGTTCCCCTCGCCTCGAGCTCGAGCAGCCAGAAGCCGGGCGCCAAGGCGCACCGGTCCGGTGTGTTCCTCGTCAAGCGGACGTACATCGCCCCCGCGCTCGAGAAGCGTGCGGGCAAGCGCCCGAACTCGACGATGTCGGTCATCGTCCAGTCCAACTCGCGGTTCGTCCTGAACCATCAGGTTCGGACGGTCCTCGAGCGCTCGGGCATCAAGAAGCTCAAGAAGCTGCGCCTGATCGACGGCGTGGCGGCGACGATTCCGGCCAGGCACCTCGCGGATCTCGCCGGCATCAAGGGCCTGACAGTGACACCGGATGCGCCGGTACACGTCAGCGGCTACAACTCGACGCAGCTCTGGCCGTACGCAGCGGGCGTTGCGTCCGACTGGAACGGGGCGAACGCTCCGCCCACCGGCGCAAATGCTCCGACGATCGCGGTCGTCGACTCCGGCATCCAGGCCGACCGGCCTGACTTCGCCGGCAGGGTGCTCGCGAACGTCAACCTGTCGACGTTGACGAGCGCACCGGGCGACGAGCGCGGCCACGGCACCTTCGTGGCGGGCGTCGCGGCCGGGGCGGCCAAGGGCTATGCCGGCGCGGTGCCTCAGGCGAACCTCGTGGCGATCAAGGTCATGAACGCCGACGGCATGGCGAAGACGAGCGACGTGATCACCGCCTGCCA
>WNGE01009094.1_pt1 | contig 12715 bp, 5 predicted proteins | sample 5400651 | NCBI WGS metagenome assembly WNGE01 (sample SAMN13153370, study PRJNA577476) | soil metagenome | isolation source: 60 cm soil or saprolite under grassland replicate 2 | place: USA:California | collected 2016-06-15 | reverse complement strand
ATCATCCAATATCTCAACTGGCTGTCGAACCTGCTTCAGGGAGACCTGGGCACCTCGATTACCCACCGGACGTCGGTGTTGGAAGTAATTCTTCTGCGCCTGGTCCCCACCATGTACCTGATGGTTGGGGGCCTGATAGTGGCAGTCATCATCGCCGTGCCCGCGGGCGTGCTGGCAGCGATTCACAACAACACCAAATGGGACCACCTGGCCACTGCTTTTGTCGTCGCCGGCATCTCGGTGCCGACCTTTTGGTTGGCTCTGGTAGTCATTTTGATTTTCGCGGTGTACCTGGGCTGGCTCCCATCGATTGGCTATACGCGCCCGCAAGAAGACTTCGTAGATTTCTTGAAACATATCGCCTTACCGATGAGCGTGGTGGCCTTGAACATTGCCGCCACGGTCCTACGATTCCAGCGGCAAGACTTCCTTGAACAAATGCAGCAGGATTACGTTCGGACCGCCAGGGCGAAAGGCCTGAGCGAGAGGTTGGTCCTGTGGAAGCATGTGCTGCGCAACTCGTTAATGACGACGTTCACAGTGGTGGGTTTGCAGATGGCATATCTCAGTGGACTGATCACCATCGTTGAGTCCGTTTTCAACTATCCCGGCATAGGCTATCTGCTGTTGAATTCGATACGCACCCGGGACTTCGTTGTCGTCCAAGGTGTGGTCTTGTTCATGGTCTTTCTCGTGATCGTAGTCAACCTGATGGTCGATATGCTTTACACGGTGCTGGACCCGCGAATCCGGTATCGTTAATGGAGGACGGATCGCAATGGAAGCTCGAGCCACCGATGACTCCTCAATCTTCGAACGTCCAGCTTCGCAGGCATCAAGCGTCACGCGCAGCATCATCGCGTTCGCTGGCAGCGACCGGCGTGGCATGGTGGGCGGCATTCTACTCGTTCTCTACATTCTCGTTGCCCTGGTGGGGCCAGCCATCTCTCTTTACGATTTGAACGCGCCCGACCTTGGCGTGCGGATGCAAGCCCCGAGCTGGGCGCACTGGTTGGGAACGGACCGCATCGGCAGAGACGTCCTGACCCGTATCATCGCCGGGTCTCAGGTTAGTCTTCAGGTAGCGGTGGGGGCAGTCGTGATGGCGTTGATCCTGGGCGCGCCGCTGGGAGCCTTGGGCAGCTACGTGGGCGGAGCCATTGATGCTCTGGTGCAGCGTGTGATGGAAGGGATCATGGCCTTCCCGTCTCTGGTACTTGCGCTGGCGCTAGTGGCTCTGGCCGGACCCAGTGTCACCATGCTTTGGTTCGCCATTGCCTTCAGCTCCATTCCCCGCTACGCGCGCTTGGTCAGAAGCGGGGTGCTGACGCAGAAAGAACGGGAGTATGTGGATGCGGCGCGGGCCATGGGACAAAGCCCGATGCGCATCTTGCTAAAGCAGATTCTACCGAACATCATGGCACCCATCGCGGTACAATTGACGCTCGACTTTGCTCGGGCCATCAGCGTGGAAGCGTCCCTCAGCTACCTCGGACTCGGATTGTCGATGCCCTACATTAGTTGGGGCACGATGATCAGGGACGCCCAAGACTTTCTAGAGGTGGCACCTTGGTTGGCGATTTTCCCTGGACTGGCCTTGGCAGGGGTCATCTTGGCCTTTACCTTGGTGGGTGACGCCCTGCGCGACCGGATGGACCCGCGCATGCGCAGGAGCTTGAGTAGACGACTGGCGTAGGCATCGACATGGTCATGCGGGTCGCCCCTTGGCATTTGGCGACTGAGCGGAGGTTTTTACGTTGAAATTCCATTTAGCTGTCCCTAGTGTCAGTGAGGCCTAGGAAAACGAGCAGATTCCCAAGCATACGTCACAGCTCTAGGTGTACTTCCATTACCGTGAACATTTAGCATCGACGCTCCAATAATTTTCGACGAGGAGGGACCATGGGCATTGACGCAATTGATCACTGGGTTCTTGTGGTCACGGACTTAGAAGAGACCTTCGCTTTCTACCGAAAGCTCGGTCTTCAAGCGGGTTGGCAAGAGCGTCCGGGTGGACGGGGGACCCGTCCGATCATCCGCATCAGTGAGACGCAGAAGCTGAACCTCTACGTGGTTGATCGATATGAGATCGAGAGTCCCACTTTCGCACCTCGCTACGCAACGGGGTCGGCGGACTTCTGCCTGCGGTGGGAAGGAACTGTGCAGGAGGCGCAGGACTTCCTCAAGCAGGCCGGAGTTCCGGTGCTCCAAGAGGTCTTGCAAACTGTGCGCGTGCCGCGGGGCCCGACATCGAACGTTTGACGTAGTCGACAATATGGCGCGCACACCCAAGAATTCCGTTCACCCGAAGTCAAGAGCAGCTTGGCGGGCCGGGAATTGCACTACCGCTAATCCAGATAATCCAGAAATCTCAGTATCGATCATCCCTTCCCTGTAGCTCGTTTAGTTACCCCTCCAGGGCATCGAGCATCGAGCACCGCCTCGGACAGCTCATTTCTGATCTCCGCCCGGATTTTTGAAATTGAATCCTCACCGGCACGCATTGAACCGGAAAAAGCCGGGCGTAATGGATGCCTGCAAAGTCGCTGGGGAGACTAGCCTCCGAAACGGTACACAGGATGAAACTTAGAATGCTATCGGCGGTTACGTGTCCGTGAAAATAACTTTGCTTGTTCTATTCTTGAAACTGCGCCACCAGCGAAATTCTCATGGCTAGGACAAATGAGAGTGAAATTTTCCAAAATGTCATTGTCGATTATCGCAATAGTTATGGCACAATCGATGCGAGCGCTTTGTATCTGTAGCAAGGAGGTTTTTATGTTTATAGAAACTTATTACAACGACAGGGCTGCGGTTGCCGGAAACATAAGTGAAACAGGGATACCATATCCTGAATTGGCGGGAGAGGAACTGACCGTGTGGCGGAAATACTTACCGTTTAACAGACAGGTAGAAAGTCTCCACCACTCGTTTAATGGCGTGCCTGTTCCTGACATCGTGAGTGCAGAGGTAGAGAGAGCCCAAAAAGCCCCACATTTATTTGACCAAATAGAGATCTGGAGTCGCACAGACGATCCCATGGCCGTTGGAGTCATCGGTGGCGCGAAGCCACGCTATTTTTCTATCGTACGCTGGGGGGATGCGGAATTAACGCTGGCGCAGGTGAAAAGAAAACTGCGGGTCGAGAAATGGATACTCTCGTTAACCTGGATAGCGGGGATCTCGGTTTCCCTCGCTGCCGCAATGTACATCGTGCTGGAATAGGCCGCCTGATTCTGTCAGAAATCGAGCGAGGAGGCGGGGGATGTAAAAAGTTTTTAACTATGCCATTCTAATGACATGGCAAACAAAGCAAAGAAAAGAGCTGCAGGGTCGAAGAGAAAGAGCACCGATTGGAATATAGGCCAGCCACTAGCCTTCCCTCCAAAGAGGAATCCCATTATTAATCGCCTAGCGAAAGAAGCCGTAGAGGAAGCCGTAAGCGGGCCTCTCCACCTCAAACGACAAAAGCGCAAGAAAAGATAGCTAACCGCTTTCCCCCAGTCTCTACCTGCGTTGGTGTTTTTTGCTACCCACCACGATTGCAATGAAGGCGTATTGCAGGCTATCACTCCCCGCCCCATGATGACCGGCGCCGATGGTCGTTTCTGACGGAATCGTTTAGGTAACTCACACTGATTCCGAGCTGGCAAGCCGCGCTCTTCGGCTCGTATAAATCATAGCCGGGATTCTCCTGTCGCCATTCTACCCGCCGGTCCGTTCTGTCCGGCGGAAAATATCTCGGCTCCTCTTTCCGAAACTTCGGATCGTAGAGCATCCACCCGCACGCGATGCATCTAACCCGCGCTGGCGTCTCTAAGAACTCTGGCTCCCAGGTCAGATATCCACCGCACGCTGGGCATCGGTCCATGGTTCTCTCCACTTCACTCAATTCACGCGACAGAATAACAAACGTTGCTTTACAGTAGCACCGAGAGCGCAGCGGATGTAACTGGTTGATTTCCGAGGGAGAAATGTGGCCAGGGACAGAATCGAACTGCCGAAACGAGGATTTTCAGTCCCGATACCGTGCAGGGACTATGTGTCACCATTGGTCGCTATTGGTATCTATTCAAGCTTTTAACGGCGGTGGCTGACCTTCATTTTACCGATTCGAACACATAGTGCCAAATAGTTCTGGCAAAGTTGTGGCAAAGTCAGCTGCCCAGATCGCAAAGTACCCGCAGCCACGCCCACAAAGAGTCGATGGTATTTGGTGGTTTAACGCTTTACGCTGAGCGCAGTCATAAAGCCGTGCTCCGGCCACTGTGGGATTCGAGGACTCTTTGTACTTCGTCGAGAAAGTCCTTCAACCTGATCGGCTTGGTCTGATAACCGTCGAAGCCTTCGGCCAGCATCGTCACCCGGTTGTAAGTCATGGCCGACGCCGTGATCGCAATAACGGGTATGCTTTTCGTTTTCGGGTCGGTCCTGAGCTGCTTTAGCGCGGTAATCCCATCCATCCCGGGGAGCTGGATGTCCATAAGAATGAGATTAGGAGATTTCTCGATAGCGAGCTTAAGTCCCTGCTCGGCTGTGTCGCTCTCTATGGTCTTGTGACCCTTAACTTGGAGCACGTCGCGCACGAGCTTTCGGTTCTTCTCGTTGTCTTCGATGATGAGGATCAGCTCGCCGGCCATCTTATTCTTTCAATCTCACCGAGTTTTTGTTTCACCTTGGCGTCTTTGTACTTCCTGGTTAGGGTTAGGCGTCACGAGTTAGGTGATTCCGCGCTTCACTCCCCTTTACCCCTTACCCTGAGTGGATCGGCAGCGTGAAGGTGAATCTACTGCCCTTGCCGACCTCGCTCTCTACCCAGATCTTTCCCCCATGCAGCTCGACAAACTTCTTGGCCAAGGTTAAGCCGAGTCCCGTACCTTCCGTCTTATGTGCATAGTCGGAGCCTACCTGACGGAATTCCTCGAATATCTTTGGCTGATCCTGGGGGGCGATCCCAATCCCGGTGTCACTGACCGATATCTCTATCGAACCGTCTGCCTGTTTGGCTTCGATTCCAATCCGTCCGCCCTCTGGAGTGAATTTCACCGCGTTGGAAAGCAGATTGAGGAGAATCTGTTTGATCTTGCGCTCATCTCCAACGTAGTCGCCAAGACGCTCGTCAACACTAACCTCGAGGTTGATGCCGTGCTTGGTCGCCCTCTCACGAACAAACGTGCGGGCGTTGTCGATCGCCAAAGGAAGATCGAACGTGGTTAGTTCCAATTCCATGCGCCCAGCTTCGACCTTAGACAGATCGAGGATCTCGTTAATCAAAGAAAGCAAATGGCGCCCGGAAGTGAGAATATCGTCTGTATACTCGGCTTGTTTCTCGTTCAGGTCACCGAACATTCGCTCGCTTAGGACTTCGGAGAAACCGATGATGGCGTTTAGCGGCGTGCGCAGCTCATGAGACATGTTGGCGAGAAACTCCGACTTGTGCCGGTTGGCGGCTTCAATCTGGCGGCTCTTATCCTCGATTTCCCGGAACAGCCGCGCGTTTTGGATAGCCAGGACCGACTGCGTAGCAAAGGTCCGGAGGAGATTCACAATCTCTGGCGCAAAGCTGCCGGTTTCACGCCGGTAAATCGTCAAGGCTCCCATGATTTTCTGATCGAGAAGGAGCGGCACGGCGAGAAGTGATCGGTAGCCAAGTCGAGATAAGATGGGACGCATTCCTCTGGTAGCGAGTTCGTGCTCTTCGCGAAGGTCGGCGATTTGGTACGGTACTCTCGTTTGGGCTGCTCTACCGGTAGCACCTTGGCCGAGACGAAGCGGGGTCGCCTGATACGCGTCTACCAATTCGTGTTCCATCTGGTAGCTGGCCCGAAGATGAAACTCCTGCGTGGCCTCATCGTATTCGTAGATGATGCCGCAATCAGTTCCGGAGAGCTGAACCGCCCGGCCGACGATGGTGCTGAGCACGGTCTGGAGATCGAGAGTAGAACTCACCGCTTGACCGACCTCTCCCAGCGCCTTTAATTCCCCGACCGACTGCGCAAGTTGTCGGGTCCGTGCTTCCAGTTCCTGGAACAGCCGCACGTTCTCAATGGCAATCACCGCCTGCGAGGCAAAGGTCTCCAGTAGCGCCACCTGCTTGTCAGTAAAAGGCTTGACCTCGGTGCGGCGGATGTTGATCAGACCGATGGCCGTCCCTTCCCGCAGCAGCGGCGTCACAAGAAAAGTTCGAATACCGGGCCCTATTTTTACGCTGTCCGGGAACCTCTCTGTTTCCGCCTGAAGGTCTGGAATGTGGATCGTCCTGCGCTGGAGCAAAGCCTCGTTGCCAACCGAGCGCCATCCCAAGCTTCTCCGCCCTGGTCCACTGGGTGGTATCGTTCCGAAGTGCGCCGCCAGGATCATCTCATTGCCTTCGAGAAGGCGAATAGTTGCATCATCGGACCCGCACACCCGTGCCGCGCTCTGCGCAATCGCATCCAGCACCGGCTGAATGTCCGTCGGCGAGCTGGCAATGACACCCAAGATTTCACTCGTGGCGGTTTGCTGTTCTAATGCCTCTTTCAATTCTCGGAACAACCGCACGTTCTCTAACGCGATCACCGCCTGGTCGGCAAAGGTTTCAAGAAGCTTGATCTGCGCCGGGGTGAAGGGGTGCACGTCGGTCCGACGCGCGGCTAGCCATCCGATGAGCTCTCCTTGCTGACGAAGGGGAACGCCTAAAAACGTGCGCAAGTAGTGACGGGCACCCAACATTGGAAAATCATTCTGCGCGCTGATATCTGGAATGTGTAGCGTACCGTGGTCGCGCATCCAGCGAAAATTGGACTCATCGACATCGATTTCGCCATGGACGACGGGTATCGGGCCGAAATGGGCCCGCGAAACCAACATGCTCCCAGCTTTCAATCGCAGATGCACGTCATCGATTCCGCAAACCCGCGCTGCACTTTGGACGATGGCATCGAGCACCGGCTGCACGTCCGTGGGCGACCGGCTGATGATACCGAGGACTTCGGCGGTCGCCGTCTGATGCTCCAGTGCCTCGCGCAATTCTGCATTGCGCTCCTGGAGTTCCTTGAACAGCCGCACGTTCTCGATGGCGATGACACCCTGCGAGGCGAAGGTTTTTAAGAGGGCGATTTGCTTATCGAAGAAGGGTCGGATTTGCGGTCGGCGGACATGAATTGCTCCGATCGCAACGCCTTCGCGAAGCAATGGTGTGACCAGAACAGTGCGGACGCCGCCTGACCGAAAGGCTTCAGGAAATTCCAACAGAGACTCCGGGCTCAAAATGTCATGGATGTGCACGGTCTCGCGATCGATCAATACTCGGCCGACATAGTTACCGCGAGTCATCGATCTAGGTTCCTCAGGCCGGAGAATCGGGATTGATCCATGAGAGGCTACGAGCCAAAACCTATCGCCCTCAGCACGCCAAATGGCCGCATCACTTGCATCACACAAACGTGCAGCATTTTGAGCTACAACGTCGAGCACAGGCTGAATGTCTGTCGGCGAGCTGGCGATGGCACCTAGGATTCCACTGGTCGCCGTTTGCTGCTCCAACGACTCCTTGAGTTCTTGGAACAACCGCACGTTCTCGATGGCGATGACGGCCTGGTTGGCGAAGGTTTCCAGCAGCTTCATCTGCGCCGGGATGAAGGGGCGGACCTCGGCGCGTCGTGCGGTCAGTAATCCGACGAGTTCCCTCTTCTGACGAAGGGGAACGAATAAAAAAGTGCGCAGCGAACCTGGAGACACCAACGGGATGTCGCTCTGCGCGCGGACGTCGGGAATGTGGAGGGTGCCATGCTCGCGCACCCAGCGAACCGGTGGCGCGTCAATACCGATCTCGATGTTGCGAATAGGCACGGAACCATAATGAGCTTTTGGAACCAAATTGTTCCCCTCGCGGAATCGCAGCACTACATCATCGATTCCACAAACACGCGCAGCACTCTCGACAATGGCGTCGAGGACCGGCTGCACGTCGGTAGGCGAGCGACTGATAATGGCGAGAACCTCTGCTGTTGCCGTCTGATGCTCCAGAGCCTCGCGCAATTCTGCGTTGCGCTCCTGAAGTTCTTTAAAGAGGCGCACGTTTTCGATAGCGATCACAGCCTGATCGGCGAAGGTTTTGAGAAGCGCAATCTGCTTCTCGGTGAAAGGGCGAACCTCGGTGCGACGAACCCCTATGCACCCGATGGCCACACCTTCTTTCAGCAAAGGAGTGTTAAGTACGGTTCGAACACCAGTAATTTGCTGAGGGACCCTAGAATCAGGATATTCGGTGTCGATCTCCGCTTTCACATCGTGGATGTGAATTGTTTGGCGGTCGATGACGGCCCGGCCAGGAGGAAAGTCTCGACTGAGCGGCAGAAAACTGGCAATTGGTATCGCCCCGTATTTCGCCAGAACCCGAAGGCTGTCGCCTTCAGGGCGAAGTATTACGGCGTCGATTGCATCGCACAGCTTGGCCGCATTCTCCGCAACCACGTCCAGCACCGGCTGGATATCCGTCGGCGAGCTGGCAATGACACCTAGTATCTCGCTCGTCGCGGTCTGCTGCTCTAGCGACTCCTTGAGTTCTTGAAACAGCCGGACGTTCTCGATAGCAATGACGGCTTGGTCGGCGAAGGTTTCTAGGAGCTTGATCTGCGCTGGCGTGAAGGGACGCACCTCAGTGCGACGTGCGGTCAGAGTTCCAATGATTTCTCCTTGCTGACGAAGAGGAACGATCAAAAAGGTTCGAGCACTGATACTTACAATCCGAAAGTCGTTCTGCTCGGTGACGTCGGGAATGTGAAGCGTGCCGTGCTCGCGCATCCAACGAGCGTGTGGCTCATCAATACTGACCTCGAGGCGATCAGTTGGTATCGGTATCGAACCAAAATGAGCCCGCACAACCATAGTGTTGTCTTCGCGCAGTCGCAGCGTCACATCATCGATCCCACAAACCCGAGTCGCGCTTTCGACGATGGCGTCGAGGACGGGCTGCACATCCGTCGGTGAGCGGCTGATGATGCCCAGTACCTCGGCGGTTGCGGTCTGATGCTCCAGGGCTTCGCGCAATTCCGCGTTGCGCTCCTGCAATTCTTTGAACAAGCGCACGTTCTCGATGGCGATCACGGCCTGATCAGCAAAAGTTTTTAGAAGTGCGATCTGCTTGTCGGTAAATGGACGGACCTCTGTACGACGAACCGCTATGAATCCAATGGCCACGTTCTCTCGCAATAGCGGAGTATTGAGCGCGGTTCGAATACCAGTGAGTTGTTGAGGGGCCCTAGCAGCAGGATATTCCTCGATCTCCACCAATATGTCGTGAATGTGGATCGTTTTTCGATCGAGCACAGCCCGACCGGCGGGAAACTCTCGGGTCAAGGGTACCCTGTCTGGCACCGGCACTGCCCCGTATTTCGCGACGATTCTAAGCTTATCGCCCTCAGGAAGTCCTATTACGCCATCAATGGCATCGCATAACCGTGCTGCATTCTCGGCGACCACGTCTAGCACCGGTTGAATATCCGTCGGCGAGCTGGCAATGACACGCAGAATCTCGCTCGTGGCCGTCTGCTGCTCCAACGCTTCGCTGAGATCACGGTTGCGCGTTTCGAGTTCGTTGAACAACCGCACATTCTCAATGGCGATCACGGCTTGATCAGCAAAGGTTTTGATGAGTTCAATCTGCTGCTCGGTAAAACCGTCGACGAAATTACGCCAAATTGTGATCGATCCAATTGGCGTTTCCTCTCGCAGGAGAGGTACCCCTAGAAGCGTTCGGGCCCCCCTTTGAAGCGCCAAAGGGTAAGAAGCAGGCTCCGCTTGGGCATCAAGGACGTGGACGACTTTCTTCTCCAGCAGCACACGACCACCAAACTTGTTCTCAGGAACTACCCGAATAGGATTGCTTTGGAGAAGGGCGATTTGTTCAGAAGTCTCACCATAATGCGCGACTACTCGCAAAAATTCCCCGTCGTACCGTCGTATGTGACCTTGAGTGGCGCCGACGAGTTTAACGGCATTTGCAATTACTGTGTCCAATACAGGCTGAAGATTGGTTGGCGAGCTAGCAATGACTCGCAATACTTCTCCGGTAGCGGTCTGCTGCTCCAGCGCCTCGGTCAGATCACGGTTGCGCTCCTGCAATTCTTTGAACAGCCGCACGTTTTCTATGGCAATCACAGCCTGGTGGGCGAAGGTTTTAAGAAGAGTGATCTGCTTGTCAGTGAACGGGCGGACTTCCGTGCGGCGGATCAAGATGGCTCCGACGGCCACCCCCTCGCGCAGAAGCGGAACGGCCAGACAAGTCCGAACGCCCAGACGCTCGTCCGCTTGCCTAACTGCGGCATAGTCCTCGTCAAGCACGGCTAGGCTGTCGTGAATGTGGACGGGTTCACGTTGAAGAATGGCTCGGTCGATCAGCCACGTTCGATTGATCGGGCGAGTCTCTCCGACCGCAAGTACAGGAGGGACAATCCCATGACTTGCCACTTTTCGCAGAAGATCGTTCTCGACGCGATAAATCTGGGCATCTTGGGACTCGCACAAACGCGCCGCGCTGGCTGCAATCGTGTCCAGCACAGGCTGAATATCCGTCGGAGAGCTGGCGATGACGCTTAGGATTTCACTCGTTGCAGTTTGCTGCTCCAAGGCCTGAGTGAGTTCTTGAAACAGCCGGACGTTTTCAATGGCGATGACGGCCTGGTCGCCGAAGGTCTCTAGGAGCTTGATCTGCGCCGGGGTGAAGGGGCGCACCTCGGTGCGACGCGCAATCAACCCGCCGATGAATTGCCCCTTCTGACGAAGGGGAACGGCCAAGAACGTGCGCGTGTCAGACCGAGAACCCAGGCTTGGAAAATCAGTCTGCGCTAGAACATCGGGAACGTGAAGTGTGCCGTGCTCGCTTGCCCAGCGAATGTGTGGCTCATCAATACTAACTTCACCCCGGGCGGTAGGCATGGAACCAAAATGAGCCCGCGGAACAGTCACGGATCCTTCGCGAAGTCGCAGCGTCAGGTATTCCATCCCGCAAACCCGCGCCGCACTCTCGACGATGGCGTCGAGGACGGGCTGCACATCCGTCGGTGAGCGGCTGATGATGCCCAGCACCTCGGCGGTTGCGGTCTGATGCTCCAGGGCTTCGCGCAATTCCGCGTTGCGCTCCTGAATCTCCTTGAACAAGCGCACATTCTCGATAGCGATCACCGCCTGGTCGGCAAAGGTGTTGAGGAGAGCAATCTGTTTGTCTGTGAAAGGACGAACTTCCGTACGACGAATGAAAATGACGCCAATGGGAACGCCCTCGCGCAGCAGAGGTGTGGCTAATACGGTGCGTGTACCGGTGCGTTGCTGGATGTGCTTGTACTCCGGGAATTCCGTTTCGACCTCTGCCGCGATGTCCTGGACGTGGATCGTTTGCCGATCAACGACGGCTCGGCCTCCAGGGCTTCCACGAATGATAGGCCGTGGCATTTCCACGACTGGCATTGGTCCATAGTTCGCCATGCATTGGAGGGTGTCTCCCTCAATCCGAAAAATTACAGCATCGGTTCCCTCACACAGTCGCGCAGCATTCTCAGCCAGCACATTCATCACCGGCTGGACATCCGTCGGCGAGCTGGCTATGACACCCAAGATTTCACTCGTCGCAGTTTGCTGCTCCAACGACTCCCTGAGTTCTTGGAACAACCGCACGTTCTCGATCGCGATGACTGCCTGGTCAGCAAAGGTTTTGAGAAGTGCGATCTGCTTGTCAGTGAAAGGGAGTACTTTCAGCCGCCGAAGGTGAATTACCCCGATTGGGATTTCCTCTCGCAATAAGGGCACCGCCAAAGCTGTTCGAATGCCTTGTGGAATGGCATAGCTCTTCGTCCCGGGAAACTCACTTTCGGCTTCCTGAACATCATGGATATGGACGATCCGACGCTCTAGAATGGCGCGGCCCGGCCCACTGCCTATCTCGACGGGGATTCGATCACCACTATGTGGGATTGAGCCAAAGTGAGAAACAGTTTCGTATGTAACACCATCAGTTCGCCGCACCAATATGTCGTCGGCCTCACACAACCGCGCTGCATTTTCAGCAATAGTATCCATCACCATCTGAAACCCTGTTGGCGAGCTAGCGATCACTCGAAGGATTTCGCTCGTGGCCGTTTGCTGCTCCAGGGCTTCGTGCAGCTCCTTGGCTGTTGCGTTCTCCCGCTGCAAAGATTCGGTAAGTTGCTGGCGTAGCTCCGCAATCGTCTGCGCTTGTTCAGCAACAGACGTTTTCACCACGGGACGGCGCAGTTTTGGTTTTTTATTCCTAGAGCCTTTTTTGGTCGTGCTTGCCATAAAACAAAAAGACGAAACTGCGATTTGTTGGTCGCGGGAGAAACTAGAAGTATGACAGGATAGGGGTACGCTCTGGCAGCAGCCTTCCCCAGCGGCTGAGCTGACTTTTACTTCAGGTCGTGGGTGGCGTCAACGATGAAATCTGAAAGCACACTCTGCGAAGGTTTGCCTCGGACCCTGATGTAATCGAATCGAACGACACGAGGATTGCCAATCCTCAGTGCAGGCCCATACACTTGATTTCGAGGAGCATCCCTACGCTACCCCATCAACAACGACCGACAGCAATCAGCATACATAAGCGGCTAGCGGCTCTCACCTACCAGTCAGTTTCCCTAAAATGTCTAGCGTCGGACTCGGACAATTCTCGGACACTACGTCGCCTCTTGTTATATGGAGCAAAAAGTAGAAAATCAGTCTG
>WNGE01041395.1_pt1 | contig 12716 bp, 10 predicted proteins | sample 5400651 | NCBI WGS metagenome assembly WNGE01 (sample SAMN13153370, study PRJNA577476) | soil metagenome | isolation source: 60 cm soil or saprolite under grassland replicate 2 | place: USA:California | collected 2016-06-15 | reverse complement strand
CCGGTCCCGTCGTGCCGAGGGGGCCTGGCGCAATCTCATCTGACCGCGCCCACTGGCATCCAGCCGGTAATGGCTTCCGCGGCTGGAATAGCATTGGCCGGACTCGCGTTCTACCCCCGGTCGGTGCGCTAGTGTCCCCCGGGCCTGACCACTGCCTTCATGGAATACCGTCCGGCTGGAGCCATGATGCGCCTTTCGCCGTGAGGCGACCTGCACACCGGCTACGGCACGCCCTCGCGAGCAGACGCTCCGGGGGCGCTGTCATGTCTGGACCCGTCTTCCGCCGGCCGCGATTCAGCTGCTGCGCGTGTCCTCGCGGCCGGCCGGGCCGGGTGAGCTGCCCAGCTCCTCAGCCAGGCCGGCGCCGCGCTGGTCCAGCGGGGCGCCGATATCCCAGGCCGAACCCTCGACGGCGGGCAGCCCGCCGATGATCGGAGCGACGGAGCCGTCTTCGCCGGCCGCCTGGCCTGTTTCGGTGAGGTATCCGGGATCCCCGGCGGACCGGGCAGTGTCCGGTTCTTGCCCCGGCGGAGGGGCCGGCTCGTCCTCGGACCACGTTGACCTGGTCGGATCGTTGCCGGTCATATGGGCCATCCCCTTCGGTGATCACATTCACAGCCGGGCGCGAGAAGAGCTGGCCTACCCGTCCGGGGGACAGGACGAGACTAGCTCCCGTCGGCCTGCCATCAACCCGGGCTACCCGCATGGCCCGGCTCCTAACCGAGCTATGGGCAGCGCTCCAGCCCGCAGCCTCCGCGACCACTCTCGATCGAATACAACGCTATATCCGCCGTTCTGGTCGGCCCATCGGGCATTGACGATCGCCAGCCAAGGCCACGCAGATCAGGTCGTCCTGCGCGCGTTCTCAGCCGAGGCTCCATCTGGCGCGGGAGGCAGGGACTGATGAATAGCTTCGAGGCGATCTCCGGGTTGGTCGCGCCGCGGGATGCCAGCGTGGCGATCTGGGCTTCCTGGGGGGTTAGGTCGTTGCGGGTTTCCGGGCTGCGCCTGCGGGCGGTTTCCCCGGTTGCGGCCAATTCCAGCCTGGCCCGCTCGGCGAAGCCGGCCGCGCCGATGGCCTCGAACTGCGTGAAGGCGGCGCGCAGCTGCTGCCGGGCCTCGACGCGGCGCTTGCGCCGGCGTAGCCATTCGCCGTACAGGAGCTGGGTGCGGGCCAGGTGCACGGCGCCCTGGCAACGGGTCAGGCAGTCGATGGCCTCGGCGTACAGCGCCTCGGCCTCGTCGTCGGCGGCGAGCAGGGCGCGGGAGCGGGCGAGCAGGCCGAGGGCCAGCGGTGAGCCCTCCGCAGGTGCCCGGCCGGCGATCCGGGCGAGCGCTTCCCCGGCGGCGGCGGCCAGCAGGACAGCGGCTGCCTGCGCGGGCTGGTTCAGCGCGTGGTAGATCGTCCCTTGGGCAAGTTTTGCCAGGCCGTCCTGGAGCCGGTCGTGGAGGTGGTTGCGTGCCCGGTCCAGCAGGAGCTGCGACGGCTTCGGCGGGTTCGGCGGTTGCTTCCGAGAGGTGCCATGCGTGCCGGTCCGGGTCATGCGCCGGGGTCGGTCGCCGTAGCGAGGGCCTGGTGTATCCGCCTGCGCTCGATCGGGGCGGCGCTGTAGTAGATCGCCGAACGGATCAGCGGGTGCCGGAACCGGATAACGGTTCCGACGACGATCAGGTCCTCGGCCTGGGCGGGCGCAGCGGCTTCGGGCCCGAATCCGAGGTGGTGACCGGCGTGCCACAGCAGGGCGGGGTCGCCGGCCGGGTCGGCGGCAGCGGTCAGCAGCAGCGTCTGGGTGCCGGCGGGAAGGTGACGGGCTCCGGTCGGACAGGCCGCAAGGCCACCTACCGCCAGCAGGCGGCCCATACCGGGGCACAGCGTGCCACCGCACCGATCCGGCCGAAGCCACTTTCACTCAGATCAGCATGCGGACATGGCTCGCCGGGCTGGGGTGAAACCCCGTTAGGACGTCTGCGCCACTTCCATCATCACGTTGAGTGACGCGGACGGCTGAGGAGAACGCGCGCAGTGCCGCTATGCGCTGCTGGCCTCAGCTTCCTGTTCTTTGCCGTCGGAGAGGCCAGCGGCTGGGTGCTGGCGGGTTAGCTTCGCAGGAAGGCCAGCAGGTCGGTGTTGAACTGATCTTGATGGGTGTCCGTGAGGCCGTGCGGTGCGCCTGGATAGTAGATTTCCTTGGCGTCCTTGATGAGCCGCGCTGACTTTACCGCCGCGTCTTTGACGGGGACGATCTGGTCGTCTCCGCCGTGCAGGACCAGGGCCGGGACGTCGATTTTCTTGAGGTCTTCGGTGAAGTCGGTCTCGGAGAAGGCCTTGATGCTGTCGTAGGCGTTCTTCAGGCCGGACTGCATGCTCCACAGCCAGAACTGGTCCAGTACGCCTTGCGAGACCTTGGCGCCGGGCCTGTTCGCGCCGTAGAACGGCGTGGCCAGGTCCTTGTAGAACTGCGAGCGGTCCTTGACCAGGCCCGTGCGCAGGCCGTCGAAGACCTCGATCGGCAGGCCCTCTGGGTTAGTGTCGGACTTCAGCATGACCGGCGGCACTGCGGAGACCAGGACCGCCTTGGCCACCCGCGTTGTCCCGTGGCGTCCGATGTAGCGGGCGACCTCTCCGCCGCCGGTGGAGTGGCCTACCAGGGTGGCATCGTGGAGGTCGAGCGCCTCGATCAGGTCGGCGAGATCGTCGGCGTAGCCGTCCATGTCGTTGCGGGATGAGGGCTGGCTGGAGCGGCCGTGGCCGCGCCGGTCGTGCGCGACCACGCGGTACCCGTGCTGGGCGAGGAAATGCAATTGGCCGTCCCACGCGTCGGCGCTTAGTGGCCAGCCATGCGAAAACGTCACGACCGGTCCTTCGCCCCAGTCCTTGTAGTAGATCTCGGTGCTTCCTGGGGTGGGAGATGTCAGTGTTCACGGGCCACCGTGATGTTCCGCGGTGCTGTGGGGCTGGCTGGTACTTTGTGCAGCGGCTCGACGGAGTGAGGTTCTGGCCGGTAGGGCCAATTGCTCCTGATGCGTCGTTTCTCTTGTCCCGTCCCTCGCTATCGGAGTTGCGGGCATCACACCAGGCCAGATCGGGGCCTAAGGTCGTTCCGGCGTCTCAGTCGCGCGGCGTGCCCGTGTCCTCCGGCCCGTCGATGAACGTCGCCAGCGGCTGCCCTGCTTCGACGAGATAGGTGGAGAGCATCTGGCCCGTGCCGGGGCCGATGTCCAGCGCGTTGTGCGGGGTGCGGGGCGGCATGAGGAAGGGGGCGCCGGCGTGCAGGGTCAGGGTGGGCTCACTTTGGATCATCATCTGCACCGTCCCGGCGAGGATGTACCCGACCTCTTCCCCCGGATGGATGTGCCAGCCCGACTCGACGCCGCACGGGATCTCGGTGAGCACCTGCACGATCTCCCGTCCGGGGATTGAAGATGGGGTGTGCTGGAGCTCGGTCCGCTTGAGCTTGGTCGCGAGCGCGTCAGCCGGCTGCTGGGAGTTCGCCTTGTCAGTGGGCCGCATGGCTGGACCTCCGGATTGATTGCAGTTGCTGGCCGATGGCGGCGTGGTGTGCCGGCGACAGCCGGCCGGGCGGTTGCCCGGCTCTTGGGGAATGTGGTCGTTGGCGCCGCGATCCGCCGCGCTGGTAAGGACGGGGCTTAGCCAGCCGCGCGATCGGGAACGCTGCTGCGCAGGAAGGCCAGCAGCTCCCGGTTGACCTCCATGGCGTGGGTGACGCACATGACGTGCGGCCCTCCCTCGATCTCGGCGTAGTGCGCGTCCGGCAGGGCTGCGTGCATCCGGCGGCCCTGGCCCTCGACGGACAGGATCCGGTCGGCGGTTCCGTGCAGGATCAGCGTCGGGACGTCGATCCGCTTGATGTCTTGGTGGAAGTCCTCTAGCCAGGTGAGCACGCACGCCCACGTCGCCCACGGCGATGCCGCGGCACCGGCGTTCCAGCTATTGCGCACCGTCTCCTCGCTGACCCGCTTGCCGAGAAGCTCGTCGAGGTTGAGGAAGTCCCCGAGCAACCCGGTGAGCCACGCAGGCCGGTCATCGAGAATCGCCTGCCGGACCGCGTCGATTGTCGCCTGGTCGACTCCGTTCGGGTTCTCGTCGGACTTGACGAAGGACGGCGCGAGGCTCTCGATGAAGACGCAGGCCCTCAGCCGGCCGGTCCCGTAGGTGCCGATATAGCGAGCCAGCTCCCCGGTGCCGAGCGAGAAGCCGACCAGGGTGGCCTCGCGCAAGTCGAGCTCGGTCAGAAGCTTGTCGAGATCGCTGGCGAGGGTGTCGAAGTCGTAGCCCTCGGCCGGCCGGCTGGACTGGCCGAACCCGCGGCGGTCGTAGCTGATCACCCGATGGCCCGCCTGCAGCAGCGGGTGCACCTGCGGCTCCCAGGAGCGGCTGTCGAGCGGCCAGCCGCTCAGCAGGACGACTGGCGGGCCGCTCCCGTGGTCCTCGTAGTAGAGGCTGATGTCGGCGGTGTTCTCCTTGCCGACGGTGATGAACGCCATGGGGTGTCCTTCCCGGGTGCGGTGACGGGCGCGACGGCGGCTGAGCCTTCCTCCGCGCGTTGCCGCCGACTTGACCTTGACTCGCCCAGCAGAGCATGGCCCGGTAAGCCCGCGAATCCGGGAAAGACCCCAGTGCGCTGACCGTCCAGGGACGAACCGCACTGGGGTGGCAGGGATCCTGGTGTGCGCATGAAGCCCCGGCGAGCGTGGCCAGCTGCCCGCTGCCGCGTGGCCATGCTGTCAGTGCGCGAGGGCGGTCGCGAGCTGGCGGCGGGAGGTGATGTCGAGTTTCCGGAACACTTTGCTGAGGTGGTATTCCACGGTGGAGGTGGTCACGAACAGGTGGGTCGCGATCTCCGCGTTGGTCGCGCCGGCCGCGGCCAGGCGGCAGACTTGCGTCTCCTGCGGCGTCAGGTCCGGGCCGGGCCGCCCCGCGGGCTGATCGGGTCTGTCGCCCGCGGCGAGCAACTCGGCTCGGGTGCGGCGGGAGAACGCCGCTGCCCCCATGGCGTTAAACATGCCGTACGCGGTGTGCAGCTGCGACCGGGCGTCCCTGCGGCGCTTTTGCCGGCGCAGCCATTCACCGTAGAGCAGATGGGCGCGGGCAAGCTCGGTGCGGACCAAGGTGCCGGTCAGCTGCGCTATGGCCGCAAGGTAGAAAATCTCGGCGTCGCCGGAGCGGGCCAGCAGCGCACGTGACCGGGCCAGCATGCCCAGGGCCCAGGGAGTGCCGCTGGCCGTCGCGCGGTCAGCCAGGCGGGCGAGCGCGGCGGCCGCGGCCGCGCGGTCACCGCCGCGTACACCTGATTCGACTATCTCGGGCAAGATGCGGTTGCCGAAGCCCGGCGGGTCGTCGTCGTAGATGCGCATGCCCCAGCTCAGCGCTTCGGAATAGCGGCCCAGGCCCAGCTCCAGCACGGTCAGCCCCATCCAGGCGAAGACCTCCAGTACCGCGGCTCCGCGCTGCTGGCCCCATTGCGCGGTCATCTCGGCCAGGGCCCGGCTCTCATCCTCGCGGCCCTGCCAGGCCCGCAGCTCCAGCAGCACCCCCGTGGTCGCCGGCGCCGGCACCCCGACGGAGGCGGAGATCTCAGCTGCCTCGAGGTAACAGGCCTCGGCCTCGGCGGGCCTCCCGGCCCACGCCTCGCCCGTGGTCAGCCCGGCCAGGGTGATCCGCAGCGCGCCCAGCGCCCCGTGGCGGCGCTGGGCCGCCTCAGCGCGCTTGAGCATTGCCCGCCGTCCCTGGTCATCCCACAGGTCATCGGCCGCGAACCAGCCCAGGATCGTGGCCGGTATGCCGGCCGCCGCGGGCTGCTCGCCGGTAAACGAAGCCGCGACTGCGGCACGCAGCAACGGCACCGCTGCCGGGTAGCCGACGGCTGTCCGGGTGGCGAAACCGTCTAGCAGCAAGTCGGTGACATTCACTACCCCGGCCGGATCCCGCGGTGCCCGCAATGCCGCGCGTGCGACCTCAGCAAGAGTGGTGCCCGTGGTGTACTGGCGGGCGACCAGCGCGGCCTGCATGGCCTCGAAGAGCATCTCGCGGATCAGTGGCACATCGGGTGGGTCGACGGCGGCGACGGTATCCAGCAGGAGGGCGGGCACGTCCTTGTGCCGCGAGAAGAACACGGCGATCGAGGCCCTGAGGCGTTGCGCCGCCACGTGCATTCCCGCGGCGGCCAGCCCGGGCGCCGCCTGGTCCAGCAAGGCCTCGGCGAGGGCGCTGTCCCCGGCGGCCAGATGCGCCTGGGCGGCGGCGAAGAGCCGCATCGCACGATGATGCCCATCTAGGGTCAGCTCCGCCGCCCGGGTCAAGAACGCAGCCTGCGCGACATAGCCGCCGCGCCGTTCCGCCCGCGCGGCGGAACGTTCCAGGTCGGCCGCGACCTGCTCCTCCGGAACGACGGTCGCCGCCGCGCGGTGCCACGCCGCCTCGTCCGGGTTCCCGTCCTGCCCGGCGATGCTCGCCCAGACGTCATGGACCCGAGCGGATGCCGGAACTGCACCCGCGGATCAAGGGAGAGGATGTCCTGGGCTACCGCGGGTCCGGCGGCGTCAGGTCCCAGGCCAAGCAGTGCAGCGGCCCGCCACAAGACGGCGGGATCATCACCCGCCGCCGCGGAGGCGAGCAGCAGCAGCGAGCGTGTATCGAGCGGCAGCAACTTCACCTGACGCAGGAAGTGCCCCTGCATACCCCGGCCGGCCGGCAACCGCTGCGGCAGCGGTGAGCGGCCGGCCAGCTGGTCCGCCGTGAGCAGCCCCGCGAGCTCCAGCAATGCCAGCGGGTTACCGCCAGTCTCGGCGATGATCCGCGCGGCCACACGGGCATTGACAGGCCCCGGCACCCTCGTGGCGAGCAGCGCGCGGGCTGCCGCAGGTTCCAGGCCACCCAGACGACGGGTCGGCAAGCCGTCCAGCGCCGCCAGTTCCGGCGAGGGCTCGCGGACCCCGAACAGCAGGCCGAGGCTGTCCGCATGCAGCCGCCGGCCGACGAAGCCGAGTACCTCCAGCGACTCCCGGTCCAGCCACTGCGCGTCATCGACCAGCCAGATCAGCGGCTGCTCGGCGGCGACATCAGCGAGCAGCGTCAGCGTACCCAGGCCGACCAGGAACCTGTCCGCCGGCGGTCCTGCGGACAGGCCGAACGCCGAACCCAGCGCATCGCGTTGCGGACCGGGCAGCCGGCCAATCCGGTCCAGGAACGGCACCAGCATGCGGTGCAAAGCGGCGAAGCCGAGCCGCAGCTCTGATCCCACCCCGGCGATGCTCACCGTCCGCAGGCCCCCGGCGGCTTGCGCCGTGTACCGCAGCAGCCGGGTCTTCCCGATCCCGGCCTCGCCGGCAATCACCAGCGACCGGCTCAGGCCTAGGCGGACCGCCCCCACCAGATCGTCCAGTGCCCGGCAATCAGCGCTGCGACCGACCAGCACATCCTGGCCTACCCGGGCCACAGGCGACTCTGCGCCCGCAGCAGCTTCGCGAGGCGCGCTGCCGCCGCCTGGGCTTCCCGTCATAACACAGCACGGGTGACAGAAGAGCAGCGACCTACCACGGGATCCGCCTCGGTAATTTCGGGTCGGCTCACCAACAGTAGCAGCCGGCCAAGCAGCGGTTCCAAGCCCTGACCAGTGCAGTAGACAGCCCAGAACCACTACACAGGAGCTCTGCACACGGTGACCGCCTCCACGGCGGGAGGAACCGGCATGAGAACGGAACCAACGACCCGGGCGCCCCGCAAACGGGCGCCATCCGGCTGAACTGCCCAGCATTCCAGGCAGCTGGCAGAGTCGATAGGCCGCTGGCCACGTCCTGCCGTCATGAGAAACCCCTGGGCTCCCGGGAAATTGATCACATGCCAAATAGCCCGCACTCATAAACCCGCCCAACGGGAGAAGCGCCAGCAACTCTGCCTGCGCCATCCCGAACGAAACATTATGGGCGGCTGCCCCGATTAGATTCGCCAGCCTCCCAACGACACAAAATCGGCGATATGTAAGGAGGATTTTCTAATCTGGCCCAATCTGGCCGTAACTTCATGTAACTCCTCGATTGGCGGACTGGGATTGCGGCGAGGCCGGCACGTTGCAGGTATGCCACGCGGCCACTGTTCTCAGGTGGCGCCTAAGCCGTCAGCCTGATCCCGGTTGCTTCGTCATCGGGATCAGCCGCTTCGGCCCTGGCGAAGACGAACAGCCCGACGGTGACATGCGGGTTCCGGTCACTTGCTTGAGTATCAGCCGGATCCACAGGGTGTAGCCGGACGATGTCAGACGAGGCGGGACGTGGAATCTGAAAACGCGATATGTGGCCTGATGTGGCTCGGCCTGGCTAGGTGACACAGGCTAGGTGACGATGGCCGTTGCCAGCCATTTAGGCTCCCAGCTGGGCTGCCTCTGTGCGGACGACGGTCCCACCGCCGCGGTGGTCATCAGGCGCCGCCCGTGCTCATGCTGTCGTGGTGAGCATCTTGACCGCGGCCGAGGTACTGATTGCCGCGCGGCGGCTCGCGGGAGCGCGGCCGCACCTGGCTGTCGTGGCTGGGATCGTGCATCGCGAAGATCTGTGGCAGCTGTGCCGCGATGAGCTCCCGGAGTCGACGTCTGTATCGATGGCTGGGATATCCGGGGCCGCTGGTTCGGCGTGGTGGTCGGAGCCATGCCGCGGCTGGGTGAGTTGCGGCGCGGCGAGACGATCCCCTGGCGGCTGATCGCGGCCCAGATCGCGCCGCGCGACCGCCGCGGCTCGCGCTGACCAGATGCAGCCCGGCGCTGACCGGCGGTGCACCAGTCCAATGCTCTCCTGCGCAGAGTTAGGCTCTGGCGGCTCAGCCGCGTTCGGTCGGTTTACGGCGGCACTACCGAGATCATAAAGGAGATCATCTGGCCGCAGCCTCGGCCTGTAGCTCTGACCAGGCTCTCTACGTAACCCGTGCTAACAGGTTCTAACGCAAAGTTAGACAAGAAGTTAGAACCGGCAGCCCGCGCCAAATCCGTGTCGGGTAGTGGAGGATCCTGGCGGCCACTCGGCGAAATCGTGCCGTCGCTTCCCATTGCGGGTCGGCCGAGCTTCCATTGCGCCGTGACCGGGCTGCCAGGCCGCCAAGGCGAGCAGGGACATGGGCGCCGCCACGTGCCTGAGCTGCGCCCGCCGAACCGTAGGGTCTGCAACCATCTGTGCACGGGATGTATCCGGGCCTTTGGATCGTCCCGACCCTCAGGTGCTGCAGCGCCACGGTCACCTAGGCAATCTCGTAGTTGGTCGCGGCGGCGTCACCGCGGCTATAGGCCACGATCATGCGGCCGACCGCGACGCCATTCCTGCTGATTCGCCCACGCCCGCGTGCGTCTCGTTATGTCCCGTTATGTCCTGTCCAGGTGAAGTTTGCGTTGGCCACATCTGTGACCTGGGATCCGCAGAGATGCCCTAGACGGTTCGGCGTCCAGGTGTCCAGATCTAGGTTGCAATTTCCGTGACCGTCGGTCCTGACCGCGGGGTCAGACGAGCACAGCTAGCGCCCGAGTCCCGGACGGTGCACAGGACCACGCTGAGGCAGTTGCCGGCGCCAGGGACGCTCCAGTAGTCGCCGTGGCTGAGGAATCCGCGGCGGGCCCGGATACCGGACCAAGTGAGCCTCTCGTCGGTGAACTTGACAATGCGGGTCGGTTTCATCCCGGAACAGACCTTGATCATCTGATCCGGGACCGGGACGATGTGGTCGTTTTCGTCGGTGCAGTTGGAGCCCAGGACATCGGCAGGGATGAAAACGTTGGTCCAGGGCAAACCTTGGACACGAGGTTGCCGGCTGGCGACGTACTGCGGCAGGTAGAGCCGCATGAAGTCCAGCGGGGAGCCGATGGTGATCAGCGCGCGGATCGCGTCTACATGGCGGGCGTCGGTCAGCTCGAGCTGGCTTGTTCGCGGGCACAGGTAATCAAAGGCGACAAGTGCCCCCATGCTGTAGCCCAGAATGAACACAGGGCGAGTCGTTTCCGCGGACTCGAGAACAGTGTCGATGGCCTCGCCGAGGCTGTTGGCCACCTCCACGGCCTGTTGCTGACTCTCCGCGTAATCCATCATCTGCTGAGCTCGTGAGGCCGCTTCCCGGATCACCGGGGTCGCCTTCGCCAGCGCCCAAGTCGTCACACCAGTGGCGCCAATCGCGAAGGCATCCGCGAACGTCCCGCTCGCACTGGGCAGGGTCGCCAGACCGAGCGCTGCCACGATGGCGACGATCGTGATGACCACGGCGCCCAGGAGAGCCACGACGGTGCCGAACCCGACAACCAGCTGCCACTTGGCCATGCGCGTCTTCGCACGGTTTGACCAAGGCCCAGACGCCGGGCTTCTCACCTGTGGTCGCGGTCCCCGGAAGACGGTCCCGATACGGCACCGTATAGAGATCCATCAGCGGCTGCTCGTTTCCTGCAACGATGCGCCGGCCGTCGGTCAGAGCCGGGCCCGGACTGTCAAGACTGCGTACCGCATACGTGCCCGCCCCGCGGGTCAGATCAGCGCACATGACATCAGCGAGCCGCGCCGATGTATTGCACGGCAATGTGGACAAACCGGGTAGGAACAGCACAACCGGAGGAAGCGACGGGGTTCGCGGGTTCTCCGCCGTCGGCAAGGGATCGGGCTGCGCTGTGCCGGGCGGCCCGCCCTGCTCGGTGATCAGCTTCAAGTTGTGCGCCATCGCCGTCCCCCATGAAGAGAATTCAATCTGACAGAGGGCGCGGCTGAACGCGGTGATACATCTACGCCTTTTTCCGCAAGGCGGCATGACCGCGCGCCCATGTACAGGGGAGTATTGGACCAGGCTGCGGCACCCGGCCTGAGGTGGTCAGGCCAGGCCGGATACCCGCGAGTGAGGCACCCCCCCGGCCCGGTCGCCGCGACCTGCTCGTCGGCCGGGCCGGGCATTCCTCTACGAGTGCCACGAACGCCCGGCCGGACGCCGTGAACAGAGCCCGGCGAGCCGCAACGGGCCGGAAACCAGGGTCCGCTGCCCGGACCCAGCCGCCGGTCTCGTCACTGCCTTTCGATAGCGACATGACAGGTATACGCGGACACCGACATGTGAGCCGACATGATCACCTGGACGCCGACACCTCGGCCCGGACAGGACAGAAAATTGTCCGTTATATCCCTTTTAGTACGTTGTAGGTTCTCATCCTTCTTGTCACCCGGCACCTCGCTGACCTGGCCCGATGCAAGCTGTCTTATCAATCTGTCACCGGCTTTTTTCTCACCGATCTGTCATTTCCCCCCAGCGGCCGGGGTGAGGGTCGCTGTGGCGTGCCCGACGATGACTACCCAGTCGACGCGATAGCTGTTACGCATGGTGATCGCCGGTAGCGCCGCCCCTTCGGCGTAGCCGCAGGTCGGCTGAGATCGCATACCCGGCCCCCAGGCCTGCGGTGACGTTCCGTCACGAAGTCTCGCGTCCCCGAACGCCCGCGCCAGCCGCCGTTTTCTCATTGTGTGACTCCCAGCGGTAGGTGTCACCCGGGATATACGGCGACCTGGGCATCTGTCGCGGTTTCCCAGCGGTAGGTGTCACGGGTTCCCAGAGATAGTTGGCACCTGAGCGCGTTCCGAGCGTTGTTGCCGCCAAGGCAGCCAGCGTTGACCAGGCCGTTTATGCCCTCGGCACATCGTCCTGGATCTTGGTGACAGATGGTTCTGGGAAGGTGACATTCATCGATGGGCGTCACACATCGAACTGTCGCAAGCGACATTTAGGCGACAAGTCATCTGAGAAAGCGCCATCTCTGATGAGAACCTACACCAGGCAGGCAGCCGTTGTCACAGCAGGTGAGCGATCGCCGGGGCGCCGGCCCTGGCGAGATCGCGCCCTGCCGAATACGCACCGTCTGTCGATAGCGAGTTCAGCTGGACGGTGCAGCACAGAACGGCGAGTTATGGGCGTTGCGCAGCCTCGAGAGCGAAGGGCTGGTCACCACGCGACCCGGCCGAGGCGCAGTGGTCACCTCGCCGGCTTCGCCGGCCCTAGCTCGGCTAGCCGCGGTCGACGCGGTCAGGGGATCAAGACGAGCTTTCCGCGGACATGGCCGCCTTGGCTGATGCGGTAGGCCTCGGCGGCGCGGCCGAACGGGAACGTCTGCACCTTGATCACGAGCTTGTTCTGTGCCAGCAGTCCGGCGACCTCCGCCAGCGCCTGCATAGGCCTGCTGTCCGCGCCGCCGCCGGTCACCCGGGCTCCAGCCTGGCCGACGGCGAAGTTGGCGATGGACAATACCTGGGACGGCTCGGATACCAGGCTGATCAGCTCCCCGACCGGGGTCTTGCCCGCAACGTCGAACACCGCGTCAACCGGGCCGCCGGCCGCGGCCCGGACGCGGGCGGCCACGCCCTCGCCATACAGCACGGGGATCGCCCTGATCTCCCGCAGGTAGTCCTGGTTGGCCTCACTCGCGGAGGCGATCACCCTCGCCCCGCGGACCACCGCCATCTGCACGGCGACCGCTCCCACGCCGCCCGCGCCGCCGTCGACGAAGATCGTGTCACCAGCCTTGACGCCGAGCAGGCGAAGACCGCGTTCACTAGTCTCCCCGGCCACGCCGGCCGCAGCCGCCACCGCCCAGTCGATGGACGGCGGCTTGGCCGCCCAGGCGTCCAGCACCGCGTACTCGGCCTGCGTGTTCTGACCGCGGCCGAACACGTCATCACCCACGGAGACCCCCGCGACT
>WNGE01009871.1_pt1 | contig 12716 bp, 22 predicted proteins | sample 5400651 | NCBI WGS metagenome assembly WNGE01 (sample SAMN13153370, study PRJNA577476) | soil metagenome | isolation source: 60 cm soil or saprolite under grassland replicate 2 | place: USA:California | collected 2016-06-15 | reverse complement strand
AGATGAAGGCGGCCGCTCTGCGCGGTGCCCTGTCCGATCGGGCTCGCAACGATCGCGTGCACGTGGTGTCCTCACTGGTCGCCGGCGACGAGCCCTCGACCAAGACGGCCGCGGCCACGCTGGCCAAGGTCGCCGAGTCGCGGCACGTCCTGGTCGTGGCGGAACGGGCCGACGAGCTCACCTGGAAGAGCCTGCGCAACCTGCCGGCGGTTCACCTGCTCGAGCCGGGTCAGCTGAACACGTATGACGTGCTGATCAGCGACGACGTCGTGTTCACGCAGTCAGCGCTCGAGTCTTTCCTGGGCGGTCCGGCAACCGGCAAGTCGGCGAAGGGTGCTGCAACGAGCGCGGAGCCTGAGGCGGCGGTCGAGGTCGAGGCAGAGGCCGCGGAGGTTGCTGAAGAATCGGCCGCCGAGCCGGTCGAGGAGGCTGCCGCCGAGAAGGCTCCTGCCAAGAAGGCTCCGGCTAAGAAGGCGGCGGCCGAGAAGGCGACCGCGGAAAAGGCTCCTGCCAAGAAGGCTCCGGCTAAGAAGGCTCCGGCGAAGGCGATCGCGGAGAAGGCGATCGCGGAGAAGGCGACCGCGGAGAAGGCGACCGCGGAGAAGGCGACCGCGGAGAAGGCGCCGGCGAAGAAAACCGCGGCCAAGAAGGCTCCGGCCAAAAAGGCGGCTGACGACACGTCCGACGAGGAGCAGAGCTGATGTTCGACGATCCCCGCGATGTGTTGCTCGCTCCGGTCATTTCGGAGAAGAGCTACGGCCTGCTGGATGAGAACAAGTACACGTTCGACGTCCACCCGCTGGCGAACAAGACGCAGATCAAGATCGCCGTCGAGAAGGTGTTCAACGTCAAGGTCACCGACGTGAACACGCTCAACCGGCCAGGCAAACGGAAGCGGACCCGATTCGGCTACGGCACGCGCAAGGCGATCAAGCGCGCGATCGTCACGCTTCGCGAAGGCGACCGGATCGACGTATTCGGCCAGATTGGTACGAGCTGACATGGCTATTCGCAAGTACAAGCCGACGACGCCGGGCCGTCGTGGCGCGAGCCACGCGGACTTCGTCGAGGTCACCCGGGACGAGCCGGAGAAGTCGCTCGTCCGGCCGCTGCACGGCAAGGGCGGCCGGAACAACTCCGGTCGCATCACGACTCGGCACCAGGGCGGCGGGCACAAGCGCGCGTACCGGCTGATCGACTTCCGCCGCCACGACAAGGACGGCGTCCCGGCCAAGGTCGCGCATATCGAGTACGACCCGAACCGCACGGCCCGCATCGCGCTGCTGCACTATGCCGACGGCGAGAAGCGCTACATCCTCGCGCCGCGGCTGCTCAAGCAGGGCGACACCGTCGAGAACGGCCCACGGGCCGACATCAAGCCGGGCAACTCCCTGCCGCTGCGCAACATACCGGTGGGTACGGTCGTACACGCGATCGAGCTGCGGCCGGGCGGTGGCGCGAAGATCGCCCGCAGCGCCGGGGCAAGCGTCCAGCTCGTCGCCAAGGAAGGCGCACACGCCCAGCTGCGCATGCCATCCGGCGAGATCCGCAACGTCGACGTGCGCTGCCGCGCGACGGTCGGCGAGGTGGGCAACGCCGAGCAGTCCAACATCAACTGGGGCAAGGCCGGCCGGCTGCGCTGGAAGGGCAAGCGCCCGACCGTGCGCGGCGTCGCCATGAACCCGGTCGACCACCCGCACGGTGGCGGCGAGGGCAAGACGTCCGGTGGGCGTCACCCGGTGAACCCAGGCGGTAAGCCAGAGGGACGTACCCGCCGCCGCAAGCCGAGTGACCAGCTGATCGTCCGCCGCCGCCGCACGAACAAGAAGAGGTAGTACCAGATGCCACGGAGTTTGAAGAAGGGCCCGTTCGTCGACGACCACCTGCTCAAGAAGGTGGACGTGCAGAACGACACGGGTTCGAAGAACGTGATCAAGACCTGGTCGCGGCGCTCGACGATCATCCCCGACATGCTCGGGCACACGATCGCGGTGCACGACGGTCGCAAGCACGTACCGGTCTTCATCACCGAAGGCATGGTCGGGCACAAGCTCGGCGAGTTCGCTCCGACGCGGACGTTCCGGGGCCACATCAAGGACGATCGCCGGGCGCGGCGGGCGTGAGGAAGCAAAGATGACTGAGCCTGAGGTAACTACCGCGTTCGCGCGGGCGACGTTCGTCCGCGTCACGCCGATGAAGGCGCGACGGGTGATCGAGCTGATCCGCGACATGCCCGCGCAGGAGGCACTCTCGGTGCTCAAGTTCGCACCGCAGGCAGCGAGCGAGCCGGTCGCGAAGGTGCTCGCGAGCGCGATCGCGAACGCCGAGAACAACTTCTCCCTCGATCCCGAGACGCTGCTCGTCTCGCGCGCGTACGTCGACGAGGGGCCGATGCTCAAGCGGTTCCGGCCCCGTGCGCAGGGCCGGGCGTACCGCATCCGCAAGCGCACCAGCCACATCACGATCGAGGTAGAGAGCATCGATACGTCAGTCGGCAAGAAGGGACGTGCCCGGTAATGGGGCAGAAAGTCAACCCGCACGGCTTCCGCCTGGGGATTACCACCGACTTCAAGAGCCGGTGGTTCGCCGACAAGCAGTACGCGGAGTACGTCAAGGAAGACGTGGCGATCCGCAGGCTGATGAGCAAGGGCATGGAGCGAGCCGGCATCGCCAAGGTCGAGATCGAGCGCACCCGCGACCGGGTCCGCGTCGACATCCACACGGCGCGTCCGGGCATCGTCATCGGCCGGCGCGGTGCCGAAGCTGAGCGCCTGCGCGGCGAGCTGGAGAAGCTCACCCACAAGCAGGTGCAGCTGAACATCCTCGAGGTGAAGAACCCCGAGGGCGACGCGCAGCTCGTCGCGCAGGGCGTGGCCGAGCAGCTGTCCAACCGGGTCAGCTTCCGCCGGGCGATGCGCAAGAGCATGCAGTCGGCACTGAAGAGCCCGGGCATCAAGGGCATCCGGGTGCAGTGCTCGGGCCGTCTGGGCGGCGCCGAGATGAGCCGCTCGGAGTTCTACCGCGAGGGACGCGTCCCGCTGCACACGCTGCGCGCGAACATCGACTACGGCTTCTACGAGGCACGCACGACGTTCGGCCGCATCGGCGTCAAGGTCTGGCTGTACAAGGGCGAGGTGCCGACGGGTTCGCGTGCCGAGCGAGAGGCAGCAGCGGCCGCCGAGGTGTTGCGCCAGCGCCGCGAGCGTCCGGCGGCGGGCAGCCGTCCGCGTCGTTCCGGCTCGCAGGGCACCACCGGCGTGAGCACCGAGGCCGGGCGCGCCGCTTCCGGCGATGGCCGGCCGGCAGCCGACCCCGCTGTCGAGGCCGAGCAGATGCACACAGTCGAGGACGCCGCGATCGTGGCCGACGAGGCCACGCGCATCGCATCCGAAGAGGCGGCTGTCGACGCGCGCCAGGGCAGCGAGTCCCCGGCCGAGGTGGTCGCGGAGGTGCCACCGGTCGAGGACGTCGCGCCGGCGCCCGCCGAGGGCAGCACCGAAGCGCTCGCCGAGGACGCGGCGCCGGCTCCCGCAGAGGGCAACACAGAGAGCACGGAGAGCTGACTCATGCTCATGCCACGCAAGGTCAAGCACCGCAAGCAGCACCACCCGAGCCGCAAGGGCGCGGCGACGGGTGGCACGAGGGTCGCGTTCGGCGAGTACGGCATCCAGGCACTCGAGCCCGCCTACCTGACCAACCGGCAGATCGAGTCGGCGCGTATTGCGATCAACCGGCACATCCGCCGTGGCGGCAAGGTGTGGATCAACGTCTACCCGGACCGTCCGCTGACGAAGAAGCCCGCCGAGACCCGCATGGGTTCGGGCAAGGGTTCGCCGGAGTGGTGGATCGCGAACGTCAAGCCCGGCCGCGTCCTCTTCGAGCTCAGCTACCCGAACGAGGTCGTGGCGCGCACCGCGCTCACCCGAGCGATCCACAAGCTGCCGATGAAGTGCCGCATCGTCAAGCGCGAAGCAGGTGATTTCTGATGCCCACGAGTCCCGCGGAGTTCCGCGAGTTGCACGACGACGAGCTCGAGACGCGTCTGCGCGAGGCCAAGGAAGAGCTGTTCAACCTGCGCTTTCAGATGGCCACCGGGCAGCTGGACAACAACCGGCGACTTCGCGCCGTGCGCCACGAGATCGCGCGGATCTACACGATCCTGCGTGAGCGTGAGCTCGGCCTGTCGGTCGCTCCCGACGGAGGTGCCGCGTGAGTGACGAAACCGAAGGAACGCAAATGATTGAGCGCAATACATTCCGCAAGACGCGCGAAGGGCTTGTGGTTGGCGACCGGATGGACAAGACGGTCATCGTGGCCGTCGAGGACCGCGTGAAGCACGCCCTGTACGGCAAGGTCATCCGCCGTACCAACAAGCTCAAGGCGCACGACGAGACCAACCAGGTCGGCGTCGGCGACCGTGTGCTGATCATGGAGACCCGGCCGCTGTCGGCCAGCAAGCGCTGGCGAGTAGTCGAAGTTCTCGAAAAGGCCAAGTAAAGCAAATGGATCGCGCTGGAAGGAGCGATGTGCGTGCGATTCGTCGGCGCGCAATCGTGGCGCGTGCGGTCGCCAGTCCAAGACCAGGTGCACAGCTGACAAGCGGCACGGCTTAGGAGTTTGAAGTGATTCAGCAGGAGTCGCGGCTGCGTGTCGCGGACAACACCGGTGCCAAGGAGATCTTGTGCATCCGGGTGATGGGCGGCTCCGGTCGGCGCTATGCCGGGATCGGCGACATCATCGTCGCCACGGTCAAGGACGCCCTGCCCGGCGCCGGCGTCAAGAAGGGCGATGTGGTCAAGGCCGTCATCGTGCGCACCGTGAAGGAGCGCCGGCGTCCGGACGGCAGCTACATCCGCTTCGACGAGAACGCCGCGGTGCTCATCAAACAGGACGGTGAGCCGCGCGGTACCCGCATCTTCGGCCCGGTCGGCCGCGAGCTGCGCGACAAGAAGTTCATGAAGATCATTTCTCTCGCACCCGAGGTGTTGTAACCCATGAGCGAGCGAATGAAATTGGTACAGCAGGCTCGAAGCTTCATCGAGCTGGCGACCGTTCTTTGGGAGGCAGGTCGATGAAGGTGAAAAAGGGCGACGAGGTCGTCGTCATCGCCGGCAAGGATCGCGGCATCAAGGGCAAGGTCATCGCCGCTGATCCGGTGACGAACAAGGTTGTCGTCGAAGGCATCAATCGCGTCACCAAGCACACGCGCATCTCGACGACGGCACGCGGCGCAAAGGCGGGCGGTATCGAGCACGTCGAGGCCGCGATCAACGCGAGCAACGTCATGGTCATCGACAGCGAAGGCAAGGCCACGCGGGTCGGTTACCGCCGTGACGAGGAGACCGGACGCAACGTACGCACCTCGCGCCGTTCGGGGAAGGACCTGTGATGACCGCCGTTACCGAGATTCCGCCGCCGCGCCTGAAGGTGCGCTACCGAGACGAGATCGTGCCGGCGCTCAAGGCCGAGCGCGAGTACGCGAACCCGATGCAGGTACCGGGGTTGCAGAAGATCGTCGTCAACATGGGCGTCGGGGCTGCGGCGCGCGATGCCAAGCTGATCGAAGGCGCCGTGCACGACCTCGCGTTGATCACCGGGCAGAAGCCACTCGTGCAGAAGGCCCGCAAGTCGATCGCACAGTTCAAGCTGCGCGAGGGCATGCCGATCGGCGCGAAGGTCACCCTGCGCGGCGACCGCATGTGGGAGTTCCTGGACCGGCTGCTGACCCTCGCGCTGCCGCGCATCCGCGACTTCCGCGGCCTGTCGCCGAGCCAGTTCGACGGCAACGGCAACTACACGTTCGGGCTCAACGAGCAGTCGATGTTCCACGAGATCGATCCCGACACGATCGACCGACCGCGGGGCATGGACATCACGGTCGTCACCACGGCCGCCACTGATGACGAGGGACGCGCGCTGCTCGCGGCGCTCGGCTTCCCGTTCCGTGACACAGAGAGAAGCTAGGCACGATGGCAAAGAAGGCACTCGTCAACAAGGCCGCGGCCAAGCCGCGATTCGCCGTGCGCGGCTATACCCGCTGTCAGCGGTGCGGCCGGGCGCACTCGGTGTACCGCAAGTTCGGCCTGTGCCGGATCTGCCTGCGCGAAATGGCGCATGCGGGCGAGCTCCCAGGCGTCACGAAAAGCTCTTGGTAGCGCCTCCTACAACTCAACGCCGCGGCCAGAAATCTGACCAGGCACATGCATTACCGACGCGGTAGGCCTCCGGGAACCGCCGCGAGAAAAGAGAAACACCGATGATGACCGACCCGATCGCGGACATGCTCACGCGTCTGCGCAACGCGAATTCGGCGTTCCACGAGACCGTAGAGATGCCGCATTCGAAGCTCAAGAGCCACATCGCCGAGATCCTCAAGCAAGAGGGTTACATCGCCGGATTTGTGGTCACCGATCCGCCGGACGACCGGCCGGGCAAGGTGCTCACGCTGAACCTGAAGTACGGCCCGAACCGTGAGCGCAGCATCGCCGGCGTCCGCCGGGTGTCCAAGCCCGGCTTGCGGGTGTACGCCAAGTCGACGGGGTTGCCGAAGGTGCTCGGCGGTCTGGGTACCGCGATCCTCTCGACGTCGTCGGGCCTGCTGACCGACCGGCAGGCAGCCAAGCGTGGGGTAGGCGGGGAAGTCCTCGCCTACGTCTGGTGAGAAGGGAACGGCAATGAGTCGCATTGGAAAAATGCCGGTCCCCGTTCCGGGCGAAGTGGACGTGACGATCGACGGGCAGCAGGTCACGGTCAAGGGGCCCAAGGGGACGCTGAGCCACGTCGTCGCCGAGCCGATCACGGTGAACAAGGGCGACGACGGCGTACTGCAGGTCGTCCGGCCCGACGACGAGCGCATATCGAAGTCGCTGCACGGGCTGTCCCGCACACTGATCGCCAACATGGTCACCGGTGTCACGGCCGGCTACATCAAGAACCTCGAGATCGTCGGCACCGGCTACCGGGTGCAGGCCAGGGGCAGGGACCTCGAGTTCGCCCTCGGCTTCTCGCACCCGGTCCTCGTGTCGGCACCGGACGGGATCACGTTCCGGGTCGAGAACCCCACCCGGTTCTCCGTCGAGGGCATCGACAAGCAAAAGGTCGGCGAGGTGGCTGCGAACATTCGCCGGCTGCGCCGGCCGGACCCGTACAAGGGCAAGGGCGTTCGGTACCAGGGCGAAGTCGTCCGCCGCAAAGCCGGAAAGACAGGTAAGTGAGTCATGGCTGCCACGAGCATCCTCAAGCGAGCCCGCCGATCGGCCGGCATCTCGGCCACCCGCCGGGTCGCGAAGTCGCGTCGCCACTTCCGGCTGCGCAAGAAGGTCGTCGGTTCGGCGGACCGTCCACGCCTGGTGGTCAGCCGGTCCTCGCGTCACCTGTTCGCTCAGCTCGTCGACGACAGCTTGGGCGTCACGCTCCTGTCCGCGTCGACGTTCAAGGTGGTTGACGGCGACAAGACCGCTCGCGCCAAGCAGCTCGGTGAGCGGCTGGCCAAGCAGGCCAAGGACGCCGGCATCACCACGGTCGTGTTCGACCGCGGTGGCAACACCTACACCGGGCGCGTCGCCGCGTTTGCCGACGCGGCTCGCGAAGCCGGACTGGAGTTCTGAATGACTAACGCAATTGAGAGGAACGTCTGATGCCCGGACCGCAGCGCGGAGCCCGAACGGGCGGCAACGAGCGAGGCGGCGAGCGAGGTGGCGGCGACCGCCGCGACCGCCGCGACGGCCGAGGCGGTGGCGCGACGGAGAAGAGCCCGCACATCGAGCGGCTCGTCACCATCAACCGCGTCGCCAAGGTGGTCAAGGGCGGCCGCCGGTTCAGCTTCACCGCCCTCGTCGTCGTCGGCGACGGTGACGGCACGGTCGGCGTCGGCTACGGCAAGGCCAAGGAGGTGCCGGCCGCGATCGCGAAGGGTGTCGAGGAGGCCAAGAAGAACTTCTTCAAGGTCCCGCGCATCCAGCAGACGATCCCGCACCCGGTGCAGGGCGAGGCAGCAGCCGGCGTGGTGCTGCTCAAGCCGGCCAGTCCCGGTACGGGTGTCATCGCCGGTGGCCCGGTGCGCGCGGTGCTCGAGTGCGCGGGCATCCACGACGTGCTGTCCAAGTCGCTCGGCTCGGACAACCCGATCAACATCGTCCACGCGACCGTGGCGGCGCTGAAGGACCTCGTCCGCCCCGAAGAGGTCGCGGCGCGTCGCGGCCTGCCGCTCGAGGACGTCGCTCCGGCCGGCCTGTTGCGGGCTCGCGCAATGAAGGCGGGATGACGCTATGGCTCGGCTGAAGATCACGCAGACCCGGTCCGGGATCGGCAACAAGCAAAACCAGCGGCAGACGCTGCGTTCGCTGGGCCTCAAGCGCGTCCACGACGTGGTGGTCAAGGAAGACCGGCCCGAGATCCGCGGCATGGTCAAGACCGTGACGCACCTGGTCTCGGTCGAGGAAGTGGAGTAACCAAATGCCTCTCAAGGTGCATCACCTGCGCCCTGCCCCGGGCTCACATACCAAGAAGACGCGGGTGGGCCGTGGCACCGGCTCGAAGGGCAAGACGGCCGGCCGCGGTACGAAGGGTACGAAAGCTCGCTATCAGGTGCCCGCCAACTTCGAGGGCGGCCAGATGCCGATCCACATGCGGCTGCCGAAGCTGAAGGGGTTCAAGAACGCCTTCCGCGTCGAATTCCAGGTCGTCAACGTGGCCAAGCTGGCCGAGCTGTTCCCGGACGGCGGTGCCGTGGGCGTCGACGAACTGGTGGCAGCAGGCGCCGTGCGCAAGGGGCTGCCGGTCAAGGTGCTCGGCAACGGCGAGCTCGGTGCCGTCAAGCTCGACATCACGGCGGACGCCTTCTCGACCACCGCGCGTGACAAGATCGAGGCGGCCGGCGGATCCGTCAGGCAACTGTAAGACGGGGCGTCCGGCAGGGGCTCGGGCGCGCGACCGCGGGCTCCCAGGCCGGACGTTCCCCGGTGACGCCGGGCTGTTGGGCACCCCTGAATTGCTGGGCCCCCGACAGACCGTCAGTCGCCTGTTAGCCTGAACCACCTGAACACCGGGGCACCGAGCCTCAGCCGTTGCAGACCGCAACGCGAAGATCGTCCACATCATCCGCGCAGGAGGATCCGTGCTCAGCGCATTCGCTTCGGCGTTCCGTACGCCGGATCTGCGTAAGAAGCTGCTCTTCACGCTGAGCATGATCGTGCTCTACCGGGTCGGCGCCTCGGTCCCGACCCCGAACACCAACACCGGTGCCATCAATACGTGCCTGAACACCGCAAGTCAGGGCACCAAGAACATCTATTCGCTGATCAACCTGTTCTCCGGTGGCGCGCTGCTCAAGCTGTCAGCGTTCGCGCTGGGCATCATGCCGTACATCACGGCGAGCATCATCATCCAGCTGCTCGTGGTGGTGATTCCCCGATTCGACCAGTTGAAGAAGGAAGGCCAGGCCGGTCAGCAGAAGCTGACTCAGTACAGCCGGTACCTCACGGTCGGCCTGGCGATCCTGCAATCGACCGGATTCATCGCATTGGCGAAGTCGGGTCAGCTGTTCCAGGGCTGCGCAGACGCGCAGGGCAACCCGCTGTCGGTGCTGTACAAAGCCGACATCTGGACGCTCTCGACGATGGTCATATGCATGACGGCCGGCACCGGCGTGATCATGTGGCTGGGCGAGCTGATCACCGACCGCGGCGTCGGCAACGGCATGAGCGTGCTGATGTTCACCTCGATCGCGGCCCGCATCCCGAACGAGGGCAACACGATCCTGACGCGCTCGGGTGGCTTCGCGTTCACCCTGATCCTCGCGCTGGGTCTGGCGATCATCTGCGCGGTCGTGTTCGTCGAGCAGGCACAGCGGCGCATCCCGGTCCAGTACGCCAAGCGGATGATCGGGCGACGGCAGTACGGCGGCACGTCGACGTACCTGCCGCTGAAGGTCAACCAGGCCGGCGTCATCCTGATCAACCAGCAGTCGTGGGTGCATATCGGCACCTACTTCCTGCTGATCATCTTCTTCACCTACTTCTACGTCGGCATCACGTTCAACCCGGTCGAGCGCGCGGACGACATGAAGAAGTACGGCGGCTTCATCCCGGGCATCCGACCGGGTCGCCCGACCGCGGAATACCTGCAGTTCGTCCTGTCGCGCATCACGTTGCCCGGCGCCATGTACCTGGGCATCGTGGCCGTCCTGCCGAACTTCTTCTTCTCGATGACGGGTGGCAACAACCAGAACTTCCCGTTCGGCGGCACGGCGGTGTTGATCATGGTCGGCGTTGCGCTCGACACGGTGAAGCAGATCGAGAGCCAGCTGATGCAGCGCAACTACGAAGGGTTCTTGCGCTAGTGGGGAGCGTCGGTGCTAGCTCTGGATCCGCCGGCTCGGCAGTCGGTGCGCGAGCGTCCGACCGTGGCCGCTAAGGCGAACGACGAAGGGAAACGACGCGTGCGAGTTGTCCTCGTCGGCCCGCCAGGAGCGGGTAAGGGTACCCAAGCCGAGTTCATCGCTGAGCACTTCGACATCCCGAAGATCTCGACCGGCGACATTTTCCGGTCGAACGTGTCGGGCGGCAGCGATCTCGGCAAGCTGGCCAAGAAGTACATGGACGCCGGCGACCTGGTACCCGACGAGGTCACGAACGCGATGGTCCGCGACCGGCTGGGGCAGGACGACGCCAAGGCAGGGTTCCTGCTCGACGGATTCCCGCGCAACATCGCCCAGGCCTACGAGCTGGACTCGATGCTCGGCGACCTCGGCACGACCCTCGATGTCGTGCTCGACCTCGAGGTCGACAACGAGGAAGTGGTGCGCCGCCTGTCCGGGCGGCGTCTGTGCAAGAAGTGCGGCCACGTGTGGCACGTCGAGTTCGACCCGCCGAAGGTCGAGGACGTCTGCGACAAGTGCGGCGGCGAGCTCTACCATCGCGACGACGACTACCCCGAGACCGTCCGGCACCGCTTGGACGTCTACGTGTCGCAGACCAGGCCGCTGATCGAGTTCTACGACCAGCGCAAGCAGTTGGTCGGCATGGACGCGCACGGCCCCGTCGAGGACGTCACCGAGCGCGCGATCGAGTCGCTTGCCGCGTTCGCGGACTAGGCCCTGATCCGATGCGGCACCTTCGCGATCACATCGAGCTCAAGTCGCTCGACGAGATCGGCCTGATGCGCGAGGCCGGCCTCGTCGTCGCGCGTGCGCTCGCAGCGATGCGTGACGCCGTCGCGCCCGGCGTCACGACCCGAGACCTCGACGCGATCGCGCGCGAGATCCTGGCCGACGAGGGCGCGACGTCCTCGTTCCTCAACTACGGCTCGCCGCCCTACCCGGCCGTGATCTGCTCGTCGGTGAACGCCAACGTCGTGCACGGCATCCCGTCCGACGAGGCCGTGCTGCGCGAGGGCGACCTGATCTCGATCGACTTCGGGGCGATCGTCGAGGGCTGGCACGGCGACGCCGCGATCACCGTGCCGGTCGGATCGGTGTCCTCGGCCGCGGTTGCGCTTTCTGACGCGTGCCGAAAGTCGCTGTGGGACGGCATGGTGGCCGCCCGAGCCGGCGGGCGGCTGTCTGACATCTCGCACGCCGTCGAGACGTCGGTACGCGAATCGGGCAGCTACGGCATCGTCACCGGATACGGCGGACACGGCATCGGCTCGCACATGCACATGGATCCGCACGTGCAGAACTACGGGCGTCCGGGCCGTGGGCCGCACCTCGTCGCGGGCATGGCGCTGGCGATCGAGCCGATGATCACGCTGGGCGGGCCGGAGACCCGCGAGCTGGACGACAACTGGACCATCGCGACCGTCGACGGCTCGCTGGCCGCCCATTGGGAGCACACGGTCGCGATCCTGGACGACGGGCCGTGGGTGCTCACCGCGCCGGACGGAGGCCGCGCCGAGCTCGCCGAGCGCGGCGTCAGCCTGTCGGGCGCCGCGTCGGACCTGGCTCGCGAGTGACCGCGAATTGGCATCGATGAACCCGGCTGCGTAGACTAAGCGGCTGGCGCGTGCCGCCCTTTACTCATGCCCGCTTTGGCCGCGGGTCAGTGAAGTGGATCCCTCGAGTCGCGCCGGTTCGTGGCACTCGTTCAGCTGTGAACGTGATGCTCAAATGGAGCAGTACCGATTGAAATGCGGAGGATATGGCCAAGAAGGACGGGGCCATCGAGGTCGAAGGCCGCGTGGTCGAGCCATTGCCGAATGCGATGTTCCGGGTGGAACTGAGCAACGGGCACAAGGTGCTCGCTCACATCAGCGGGAAGATGCGTCAGCACTACATCCGGATCCTTCCCGAGGACCGGGTCGTGGTGGAGCTCTCGCCCTACGACCTCACCCGCGGCCGCATCGTCTACCGCTACAAGTAGCGCGATTTGATCGCGCTGCAGACCCACCCGAACTAGCAACTATGAGAAAGGCCCGGCCGTGAAGGTCAAGCCGAGCGTGAAGCCGATCTGCGACAAGTGCAAGGTCATCCGTCGCCATGGTCGGGTCATGGTTATCTGCGAGAACCTGCGCCACAAGCAGCGTCAGGGCTAGCAGCACCATCCAGCAAGCGCATACCTGCCCGCGCAAGCAGCGCGGGTTCACCCCCGGTCCGAAGGCCGGGGCCGGCGCCGGGACGCGTTCCCGGGCAAGACCGGGCGGATGCGCTCCAGACCTTCGGACGTAACTCGAGGAGAACCACCCGCATGGCACGTCTTGCCGGCGTCGACCTCCCGCGC
>WNGE01018978.1_pt1 | contig 12717 bp, 12 predicted proteins | sample 5400651 | NCBI WGS metagenome assembly WNGE01 (sample SAMN13153370, study PRJNA577476) | soil metagenome | isolation source: 60 cm soil or saprolite under grassland replicate 2 | place: USA:California | collected 2016-06-15 | reverse complement strand
TCGGGACGGCCCGACCATGCGCTCGCCAGCGTCATGTTGGCCTGGATGCTGCTCGCGGTCAGGCGGTTATTGATGTCGCGGTCCCTCGGGTCCTTCAGCACGACGTCGCTCAGCGTGACGTTGAGCGACGGCCACAGCCCGATCTTGGCGCCGCCATTGATCGCGAGCTTCAGCCCGGTCTCGCGCTCGACCCCTTCCTGGATCGTCGAGGTCAGGAAAGAAGAGGGGATGCCGATCACCAACAACAGCGCGATGATGACGATCACGGCGGCGATGGCGGCCCCGGCGAATTTCAGTGCTCTCATATCGATATTCCCGACCCGGCAAGCGGCATAGGATTCAGCCGCGCCATTGGGCGCAGATGGCCGCGGGAGCTTATCCCGGAAACGGGATAGCGCTCAAAGCGGTCCAAAAATAATCCGCCGCTGCTGCAAACTTATGTGACTTATGACACACTTCCATGTGGTGGAATCTTGTTACCCGTCCGTTGGGGCCGGCGTGGGTAATTTGGAAGGTAATACAATGAGCAAACAGGCCGAATTTGCGGTCATTTTGAAGATGAACCCGATGTTCGCCGATCTCGGCACCGACGAGCTGCAGCGGCTTGCCGGCCTTTGCCACACCCTGCAGCTCGGCGGCGGCGAACTCCTGTTCCAGAAGGGCGATCCCGGCGATGCCCTGTTCGGCGTCCGCCGCGGCCAGATCCGGATCGAGACCGGCGCCTCCGACGGCAGCCGCCTGACGCTGAATTTCATGGGGCCCGGCGATCTCTTCGGCGAGGTCGCCGTGCTCGACGGCCAGAGCCGCACCGCGGATGCGACCGCCGGCGAGCCGAGCGAATTGTTCGTGCTGCGGCGCGAGGACTTTCTCGCCTTCCTCGAGCGCGAGCCCAAGGTCGCGATCAAGCTGATCATGCTGCTCTGCCAGCGCATCCGCTGGCAGAGCGAGCGGATGGAGGAGTCGGTGCTGCAGCCGCTGCCGATCCGGCTTGCCCGCCGGCTCTGCGCGCTCGCCACCGACTACGGATCGGAAGTGCACATCTCGCAAGAACAGCTCGGCGTCTTCGTCGGCGCCGCCCGCGAAAGCGTCAATCGCCAGCTCCAGCTCTGGCGCAAGGACGGAATTCTGGATCTGCAGCGCGGCCGGATTTTGCTGCAGAACATGACCAAGCTGACGGCGGTGGCAAGGAACGAGTAGGGGCATCGCTTCATCGTGCCCACATGTCGTGATAGGATGGCCGGATGAACAGAATACTCCAAGAAGTGATCCAGCATGCTAAAACTTGGCCTGAAGAGGACCAGGAGGAGCTTGCTGAGTACGCCCGGGAGATTGAGGCGCGTCGCACGGGCATCTACACGATGTCAGAAGACGAGCGTATCGCGGTTGGAGGAGGATTGGCTGAGGCCGACCGCGGAGAATTTGTATCGGACGAGTTGGTTGCCGAGGCCGGCAAACGTCACGAAAGATGAAGCTTCGGTACACGCCCGAGGCATTCTCGGACCGGAAGCGAATACTTGAATACGTAAGAGGTCGCACTCCGGGCGGCGCCAGAAGTGTAGCGGCGAGTATTCGCGAAGCCGTCACGCAACTCGGAGAACATCCGCAGAGCGGATATCAGACCGACAATCCAGACGTACGGGTTAAATTCGTCATCCGATATCCCTACAAGATTTTCTATCGCGTGCGAGACGCGGTAGAGATTTTGCATATTTGGCACACCGCTCGACGAGCGCGGACCGGCGACAAGTAGCTTGCAGGTCGCAACGAACAAAGCCGCGGCAGTCTCACTCCGCCGCGGGCGAAGCCATCGCTGGCGGACCCTTGGCCGACGGCTCATTGTGATGCTCGCTTGGCGGCCCCTCGCTCTCGGCGTGCGAGACGATCAGCCGCTTGCCGAAGCGCCAGATCAGCGAGCCGATGTCGTCCATCATCATGAACATCGCCGGCACGAACACCAGCGACAGGATGGTGGAGAACACGAGGCCGCCGATCACGGCGAGCGCCATCGGCGAGCGGAACTCGCCGCCGGCGCCGAACGCCAGCGCCGAGGGCATCATGCCGGCTGCCATCGCGATCGTGGTCATCACGATCGGGCGGGCGCGCTTCATGCCGGCGTCGATGATCGCCTCGACCGCGAATTCCACCAGCATGATGGCGTTCTTGGTGACGATGCCCATCAGCATCAGGATGCCGATCCACACCGGCGTGGTGAGCTGCTTGCCGGTCAACAGCAATGCCGCGATCGCGCCGCCGATCGAGAGCGGCAGCGAGAACAGGATGGTAATCGGCTGCAGGAAGGTGCCGAACAACAGCACCAGCACCGCGTAGACCATCATCAGCCCGGCGGTGATCGCGGTGGCAAAGCCTTCCGACAATTCGTTGAGGCTTTCGGCATCGCCCGACGGGCTCACCTTGACGCCCTTCGGCAGGCTCTTCATGACCGGCAGGTCGTAGATCTTCTTGGTGGCGTCGCCGAGCGCCGCGGTGCCGACGAGATCGGCGGCGACGGTCGCCTGCCGCTCGCGGTCGTAGCGGTTGATGCTGGTCGGGCCCTGATCGAGCTGGATGTCGGCGACCACGGATAACGGTACGCCACCGCGTTCGCCGCGCTGGCCGAGCGGCACCCGCAATTGCTGCAGCATCTGCAGATCGCCGCGCGCATTGTCCTCGAGCTGGACGCGGATCGGCACCTGGCGGTCGCCGGCGTCGAACTTTGCCAGTGCCGGGCCGACGTCGCCGATCGTCGCCACGCGGATGGTCTGCGACAGGCTTTCGGTGGAGACGCCAAGCCGTGCCGCCAGTTCCGCGCGCGGCCGGATGCGAAGCTCGGGTCGATCGAGCGCCGTCTCCGAAATCACGTTGGCGATGATCGGAATCCGCTTCATCTGCGTCGCCAGTTCGCTGGCGACGTTGTTGACGATGTTGCTGTCGACGCCGGTGACGACCAGCGAGATGGCGCGCAAGCCGTTCTCGTCGAGGAACCAGAAGCGGATGTCGGGAACGTTTTCGAGCTCTTGGCCGATCTCGAGTTCGAGCTGCCGCTGGGTGATCTTGCGGTCGGTCTTCGGTGTGTAGTTGATGATCAGCGCGGCGCGCCGCACTTCCAACGTACCCGGCGGCACGCGGCCGCCGTCGACGAATATGCTCTTGATCTCCGGCCGCTTGCGCAGGCGCGCGACGATTTCCTCCGTCACCTTCTCGGTATAGGCAAGCTGCGAACCCGGCGGCAATTCCATCGCCAGCAGCGAACGCGCGGTGTCTTGTGCCGGCAGGAAGCCTTGCGGCAGCAGCGTGATGCTCCAGATCGAAGCCGCGAAGATACCGAACCCGATCAGCACGGTGATCAGATAGTGCTTGACCGACCATGTCACGAGTTTGGTGTAGCCCCTCAGCACGCGGCCCGGCGGCGGGTCGTCATGGTGGCTGTCCTTGAGGAAGTAGGCGGCCAGTACCGGCGTGACGAAGCGCGCGGCGACACCTGCACCGAAACCGTGATGCCGAACTGCTTGAAGAACTGCCCGGCGATCCCGGACATGAAGCTTGCGGGCGCGAAGATCGCGATGATCGTCAGCGAGATCGCGATCACCGCGAGGCCGATCTCGTCGGCGGCTTCCAACGCGGCGCGGTAGGGTGATTTCCCCAGCCGCATGTGGCGCACGATGTTCTCGATCTCGACGATGGCGTCGTCGACCAGGATGCCTGTCGACAGCGTGATTGCCAGGAAGGAGACGAGGTTGAGCGAGAAGCCGAGGATGTCCATCGCCCAGAAGGCCGGGAAGATCGACAGCGGCAGCGAGATCGCGGCGATGATGGTGGCGCGGATGTCGCGCAGGAACAACAGCACGATGACCACGGCGAGGATCGCGCCTTCGAACAGGGTCGAGATCGCTGCCTCATAGTTGCCCTTGGTGAAATCGACCGAGGTGTCGATCAATTTGAGATCGACGTCGGGATAGGCGACCTTCAGCGCATCGATCCGCTTCTGCACGGCGGCGGCGACTACCACGTCGCTGGCGCCCTTGGAGCGCTTGATGCCAAGCGCCACCACCGGCTCGCCGTTGAAGCGGGCAAACGTGCGGCGATCGGCGATGGTGTCGGTGACGGTGCCGAGGTCGTCGAGCCGCACCTCGCCACCGCCGAACAGCGGGATCATGGTGCCCGCGAGCTCGTTCAGCGTCTTAGCGCCGGCGAGGGTGCGGATCGCCTGGTCGTTCTTGCCGATTTCGGCGCGGCCGCCGGCGAGGTCGACATTGGTGCCGCGCAGGATCTGGCTGACATTGACGGCGGTCAACCCCGCGGCCTGCAGCCGGTCGGGATCGAGCGAAACCAGGCTCTCGCGCTCGACACCGCCGATACGCTCGACCTGGGCGACGCCGCGCACGCCCTGCAGCGCGCGTTTGACGACGTCGTCGACGAAGTAGGATAGTTGCTCCGGCGTCTTGCCGGGCGAGATCGCGGCGTAGGTGACGATCGGCAGGCCGATCACGTCGACACGCTGGATCAAGGGCTCGGTGACGTTTTGCGGTAGGTTGGCGCGCACGCGCGTCACGGCATCCTTGACGTCGTTCAGCGCGCGGTCGGTGTTGGTCTCGAGCGCGAACTGGATCGTCGTCACCGACAGGCCGTCAGTGATCGACGATGAAATGTGCCGCACGCCTTCGACGCCGGAGATGCCGTCTTCGATGGTTTTTGTGACCTGCGATTCGAGTTCCGACGGCGCGGCACCGAATTGCGAGACGGCTACCGAGATCACGGGAATATCCGCGCTCGGCAGCCGCGTCACCGCGAGCTTGGTGAAGGAGACCCAGCCGAGCACCAGCAGGATGATCGAAAAGACGATCGACGGAAGCGGGTTTCGGATCGACCATGCCGAGATGTTCAAAGCCATTAGCGTGTCCGCGTGCGATCGAGTTCGTCGGCGAACATGGTCTTGATCTGGTCGCCATCATGCAGCGAGGTGCCAGCATCGGCCACGACGGTTTCGCCGACGTCGAGGCCTTCAAGGATTTCGGTTGACGTGTCCGACGTCAGCCCGACCCGGACTTTGCGGGTCTCGACCGTATTGCCTTTGACCACCTGCAGGGTGAGGCGGTCGATCGCAGTGCGCGGAACAGCGACGCCGCAAGAGCGCTTGGCGTCGATATTGGCGCGGGCGAACATGCCGACCTTGAGCGAGGGATTGTTGGTCAGGGAGATCCGGACATGGCCGAGCTGCGTGCTACGGTCGATCTGCGGCGAGATCTGCCGCACCTTGCCGACCAGATCGGGCGCGTCATCGCGGCTGATCCTCACCGTCGCGCCCGGATTGAGTTTTAACAGATGAATGCTCGGCACTTCGGCGTCGAGCTCGATCTCGTTGTTGATGGAGATCCGGAACATCGGACCGGCCTGCGGTGAGGCCGGCGCGCCGACCTGGGTGCGGACCTCGGTGACGAGACCTGCGGCGGGCGCGCGCAGCGAGATCGGCCGCGCGCCGCCCTGCGCCTGCTGCTGTTGTTGCGGCGGCGGAGTCAGCCGCGCCAGTTCCTGATTCTCGGTGACCGTGTCGCCTTCGCGAACGAAGAGATCGGTGACCTTGGAGCCTTCCTGGTCGACGCCGACCTGGCCTTCGCGACGCGGCACGATGAAGCCGGTAACCCGCACCATGTCGGAGAAGCAGGCGTTGGTGGATTTCGTCACGACGACGAGGGCCTGGCCCGGCGTTTCCTTCTCCTCGGGACGGGAGGAACGGTGCTCGAACCAGTAATAGCCGACGCCAAGCGCGACGAAGAATGCCACTCCGAGCGCAGGCTTGAGGTATTCGGAGAGTTTCATCGCCGCATCAATCCAGAACCAAACTCGTGTGAAGCGGGACGCTTCGAATTGTCGATGGGATTTTTACGACCCAATAAAACATATGCGTCCCGCGGAGGGCGAGGCGTATTCTATAGCGTTTTCAAGCGACGTGGATACCGCTTCACGGCAAGAAAGCGCGTCAAAATAAAACAGGCGAGCCGTTGCTCCGGTTGACCCGGGGCAACGGCTCTGTCCTGCAGAATAGGAGAGAGCATCACGCCGTTTACTTGGATGCGGTGGCCTTGTTTTCCATGTTGACGACCTGCACGCGGCGGTTCACTTCCGCCATCGGCTGGCTTGGATCCTTCAGCTTGCTCTTGCCGTAGCCGACGGTGACGAGATCGGCGCCGTTGATGCCGTATTTGTCGATGAGGTAGCGCTTGATCGAATCGGCACGGCGCTCCGACAAATCCTGGTTGTAGGCCTCGCCACCGGCCGCGTCGGTATGGCCGGCGACCACGAAGGTCGAGCCCTTAAGGTCGGCATTGCTCAATGCGCGGCCAAGCGCCTGCACCGACGGAAGCGACTTCGCGCTGATTTCGGCCGAGTTGTAGTCGAAGTTGATTTCGAGATCGATCTTCGGCTTGTCCTTGACGATGGTCGCGATCTCCTCGCGCTCAGTGGCCGAGAGCGAACGCGTCGAGCGGCCGCGGATGGTCTGCACGAACTTGCCTTCGGCGGCGGTTGCGGCGGGATCGGTCTGCGGACCGACCGAGAGGCCGCGGGTGAGTGGCTTCTTCTCGGGCGTCAGCGCTTTCAGGATTTGCTGTTCGGTGACCTCGTCGGCGGCGCGGGCGACGCCCGTGCCGAAGGAGAGCACGGCACCAATCGCCACGACCGAGAGCATCGCGGTAAGGGTTTTCCCTGCAGAAATGTCGAACATTGCCAGTCCCTCCTGCGCCGTTCGCGCGGTTCCAATCGCTATTCCAATAAGTTGCCGGACGACCGGTCTCGGCCCCACCACTTTTCATTTAGTCTAGCGAGCCCGCCCAGGGTTCGAGGCAGGGAGTGGGCGGCAAGCTTAAATAATCGTCACTGGACCCCGTAATCCGCGAATTCCTTGACAATATTGGGGTCCATGGCCTTCGCATTGGCGATGTCCAGGTCACCCTCTGCAATCGAACCATTGCGCTTCTTGGCAAGGCCGCGCCCGTAGAGCGAGGAGGTCAGCCTCGGGTTGATCTTCAGGGCTGCATCGAAATCGGCGATGGCGTTCTTGGTCTGGCCGCTCTTCAGGTTCAGGAGGCCCCGGCTGTCGAGCGCGTCGACGAAATTCGGACGCAGCCTCAGGGCCTCGTTGCAATCCCTCAACGCCGCCTGCAGGTCGCCGACCACGGTACGCGCCCAGCAGCGGTTGTTGTAGGCCTCGACATCCTTGGGGTTCAGCCGCAGCGAATTGTTGAAATCCTTGATCGCGAGGTCGTAGGCGCCCTTGCTGGCATAGACCTGCCCGCGCCGGTACAGCGCGGCCGCATCGTCCGGATTGTCGTTCAGCTTGGCGGTCAGGCCTTTGATGGTCGGATCATCTGCGAGCGCCAGGACCGTATTGTCGGTGGGCTTGGTCGGCACTGGCGGAGGAGCCGGCGGCGGAATGTTGACTTCGACCTGCTTCGGCGGCGGCGGTTCCGGCGCCGGCGGTGCGGTGGCGGTCTGGACCGGCGGGGCCGGGGGCGGCGCGGGAGGTGGAGCTGGAGCGGTGGTGGTGGTTTGGGCCTGCGGCGGTGGCGGGCTGGACGGCTGCGGAGCGGTACCCGCGACGGTACCCGGGATGAAGGAGAAATCCTCGGCCAGCGACGAGGAGATCCACGGCACCTGTTCGCTGCGGGAGGCGCGGGTGACGCCGACGCGCGTGCGGTTCAGCGTTTCCTCCGCCATCAGGCCGGGGGTGCGGATCTCCTTGAGCAATTCCCGCACGAACAGGCTGTGGTCGCTGCCATTGTCCGAGATGACGGAAGACAGCGCGGCGGAATACATCACCAGCGTGCCGTTCGGGGCGATTACGGGAGCAAGGCCGGCGGAAAAGCTGCGGAAGCGGCGCTCGAACGGGTTGCGCCTGGAGGCGTCGATCAGGGCAATCTTGACGCCAGCACCGCGGCTGTTGATCTCGCCCAAGACCGCCTCGAGGCTGAAACCGTCGCGGCGGACATCCGCTTCGGTCCAGATCTGCGCATCGACCGGGATCATGTAGCTCTGGCGGCTCGACTGGACGCCAAACCCTGAGAAAAAGATCAGCGCCACCGAGCCCGGCTTGATCTTGGCGTACAGGCGGTCGAAGGCGCGGCGCATCTGCTCGCCGGTCCAATTTTCTCCGATATCGACACTGAAGCCGTCGCGCTTCAGCTCGTCGGCGACGTCGCGCGCGTCATTGATCGGCTCCTTCAGCGGCGCTTCGGCATCCGGATATTTCGCGTTGCCGATCACCAGGGCATAGCGGTCGCCCCCGGCAAATAACGGCGCGGTCGACGCGATTGAAAAAATCAACGTGACGAGCAATGCAAAACGGATTTTCATAATCGCGTTAGTCCAGCCAAAAAGGCGCCGATGCAAGCTTGCGCCGCGGCGACCTTACTCTACGACCCTAGCATTATCAAACCACGTCCGCAGGCCGTCAACCGCTTGCGATGTCGTCGTTAATTGCGACAATTGACCGCGACGCCGAGGCTCAGGCGTGCGGAACAAATCGCGTTCTAGCTGCCCGGCTGCCTGGACAGCCGATGGGTTCCTCTTGCAGGCCAGGCAAATCGATCATGTGACGCCTCTCACAGAGAACGCGACCCTGTCATGCGGCCGTCACGTGCTTCTCGGGTTTGACGTTTGCGAATGACGATGGCTTGGTGCGGCTATCGGCCAACTGCTGCCACAGAAGAAAAGTCATCCGATGGGAAACGCCTTCGAAATCTACGCTCTGCGCTACGCGACGATGTCGCCGCGCACCCCCCACTTGAATTACCTGCAGCCCGATCCGCACGAGACCGCGGCGCAAGATCTGGATTATTTCGTTTGGCTGATCCGAGGGCAGGGCCGCGACATCCTCGTCGACACCGGCTTCAACGCCGAAGAAGCCAGGCTGCGCGCCCGCAAGCTGACGCTCAATCCGGTCGATGCGCTTGATCGTTTTGGCGTCAAAGCCGACGCGATCCGCGACATCATCGTCACTCACCTGCATTACGACCATGCCGGCAATCTCGATCGGTTTCCCAATGCGCGTTTCCATCTGCAGGACCGCGAGATGAGCTACGCGACGGGACGCTGCATGTGCAACGGCATGCTGCGGCATCCGTTCTCGGTCGAGCACGTCACGCTGATGGTGCGCCATGTCTATGGTGAGCGCGTTACCTTCCATTCCGGCGACGGCGAGGTCGCGCCCGGCGTGACCGTGCATCGCGTCGGCGGCCATTCCGACGGCCTGCAGGTGGTGCGGGTCGAGACCGCGCGCGGACCGGTCGTGCTGGCCTCGGACGCCGCGCATTACTATGGCAATCTGCAGCGCCGCAGCCCGTTTCCGATCGTCTACAATGTCGGCGATATGGCGCAGGGTTGGGAGATCGTCGAGCGTCTCGCCGGCCATCCCGACCGCTTCATCCCCGGCCACGATCCGATCGTGAGCGAGATTTACCCGCGCGCCAGCGACAAGGTTGACGCTTATGCCTTGCACCTGCCGCCGTCGCGTTCGTTTGTTAAGTAGGTTCAGACGACGATGTCGGAGTACAAAACGGTCGGCTTTATCGGGCTTGGCGTAATGGGCGAGCCGATCTGCCGCAACCTCGTGAACAAGAGCGGCAAGCGCGTCGTTGCCTTCGATCTCTCGCCGGAGCCGCTGGCGCGGCTGCGCGCCGAAGGCGCCGAGATCACCGCCTCCAGCGCCGATGCCATCAGGCAAAGCGACGTATTGTTCCTGTGCCTGCCGAGCGCGAAGCATGTCCGCGCGGTGTTCGAGGGCGACGGCATCTTGACGAACATTCGTCAGGGCCAGGTCGTGGTCGATCTCGGGACGTCCTCGGTCAGTCAGACCCAGGATTTCGCCAAGCAGCTCAGGGCCAAGGGCGCGTCGTGGGTCGATGCGCCGATCGCGCGCACGCGGCAGGCGGCGCAGGACGGCAACATGGTGCTGTTCGAGACCGTCAATGCGCTCGCCGAAGCGGTTGCGGTCGCCAGGCGCAATGGCGTCGATCCGAAGTTTCTGCTCGAGACCCTGTCGAAAGGCTCGGCCGACAGCTTTGCGCTGCGCAACCACGGCATGAAGGCGATCGTGCCGGGCGTCTTTCCGGAGCGCGCGTTCTCGACCGAATATGCGCTGAAGGATTTGTCCTACGCGCTGGAACTCGCCGGCGACGCCGGCATCAAGATCAGAGGCGCGGAACTGGTGGGCAGGGTTCTGCAGGAGGCGATCGATGCCGGTTCCGGCGGAGCGTATTTTCCGGTGATCGCGACGCATATTGATCGTAACTGACCTCCTCCGTCATTCCGGGGGCGCGCAAAGCGCGAGCTTTCAGAGAATCCATAACCACCATCGTGAGTATGGATTCCGGGCCTGCGCCGAGAGGCGCATCCCGGAATGGCGCGTGGAGAGAGACGCTCAGTACGCCTCCTTGGCGTCGGCTTCCTCGCTGGTCTGCACCAGCGCGAGGCTCTTTTCGACCTTGCCGAGCAGGCGCCCGAAATCCTTGCGCTCCTGCGCGGAAAGACACGACAAAATCTCCTGCTCCTTGCGCAACAGGCGCGGGATCAGTTCCTCGTACAGCGTCTTGCCCTTGCGGGTCAGGCGAAGGCGGAATTCGCGGCGGTCGGCGGCGTTTTCGACGCGCTCCACGATCCCACGTCCCATGAGCGCGGTGACGGCGCGGCTGATGGTCGACTTATGCGTCCGTGTGCAGTGCGAAATGTATTGCGCGCTGCAGGGATCGTTGCGGAAGCCGAGCGTTGCAAGAACGCGCCATTCCGGAATATCGAGCCGATATCGCGCCTGATATTCCACCGACAGCGCGGAAGCGACCTCGGCGGCCAGCCGGTTCAGGCGGAACGGCACGAAGTGGAACAAGTCCAGCCGTTTCTTCTGCGACGCACTTTCGCGGGCCGAAGGCGTTCCCCTTCCGGGCTGCGTCAGGACTGCGTCTTCGTTCGACAAGGCTTTTGCCAAAATCGCTCCAATTTGAGTTGACGCCGCGGCGTCCTCGGGATTTAAGATAGTTGCAAATGCGACTAATTTAGCAAACCCGCCAGCCCTTGGCCAGCAAGGTTTTTGAGAAGCCGCATGGCACAGACCAAGATCCAGTATGGCTACCGCCGCCATCCCGACCAGGCTCGGGCGCCTTCCGATGTCGCCGAATATCCGGTTGTGGTGGTCGGTGCCGGGCCGGTCGGGCTATCGCTTGCGATCGACCTTGCACAGCGCGGCCAACCTGTCGTGCTGCTTGATGATGCCGACCGCATCGGCGAGGGCTCGCGCGCGATCTGCTTTTCAAAGCGCTCGCTGGAATATTGGGACCGGCTCGGCGTCGGCGACCGCATGGTCGACAAGGGAGTGGTGTGGAGCGTCGGCAAGATCTTTCACGGCGACTCGCAGCTCTATCAGTTCAATCTGTTGCCTGAGCAAGGCCACAAGCGGCCCGCCTTCATCAACCTGCAGCAGTTCTATGCCGAGGCCTATCTGGTCGATCGCGTGCAGGAATTGCCTGCGATCGACCTGCGCTGGTGCAACAAGGTGACCGCGCTCGAGCCGCGCAACGGTTCCGTGGCGCTGACGATCACTACTCCGGATGGCCCGTACAAGATCCACGCGGCGTTCGTTGTCGCCTGCGACGGCGCGCGCTCCTCGCTGCGGCAGATGGTCGGCGCGGAATTTTCCGGGCAGGTATTCGAGGACCAGTTCCTGATCGCCGACGTCAAGATGACGGCGGCATTTCCGACCGAGCGCTGGTTCTGGTTCGATCCGCCATTCCACGCCGGCCGCTCCGCGCTGTTGCACAAGCAGCCCGACGATATCTGGCGGATCGACCTGCAGCTCAATCGATTCGCGGATCCCACGGTCGAGAAGCAGCCGGAGAACGTGCGGCCGCGCATCGCGCGTATGCTGGGCCACGATCAGTTCGAGTTCGAGTGGATCTCGCTGTACAAATTCCAGTGCCGCCGGATGGACCGGTTCGTCCACGGCCGCGTGATTTTTGCCGGCGACGCCGCGCACCAGGTCTCGCCGTTCGGCGCCCGCGGCGCCAATTCGGGACTCGAGGATGCCGAGAATCTGGCCTGGAAGCTTGACCGCGTGTTGCGGGGGACTTCGCCGCAAAACCTGCTGGAGAGCTATCACATCGAGCGCAGCGCGGCGGCGGATGAGAACATCCGCGAATCCACCCGCTCCACCGACTTCATGGCGCCGAACTCGCATCAGGAGGCGCGGCTGCGCAAGGCCGTGCTGTCGCTCGCCAAGGAAACCGAATTCGGCAAGCGCATGGTCAATGCGGGGCGTCTCTCGGTGCCGTCAGTATACAATTCACCGCTCTCGACCGCCGATCGCGATGCCTGGCGCGGCGGCCCGCGGCCCGGCGCCTCCATGCTGGATGCGCCGATCGCAGATCGGTCTGGCTGTCGGGCGTTTTTGACCGACGCCTTCATCAAGCAGAGAACGGGTTTTGCGCTATTGGAGTTCGGCAATGGCACGCCCGCCGAGACGGCGGAGGGCGTAGGCCAGATCCGCATCGGCGGCGACGACGGCTTTGTCGATTCCGAGGGGCTTGCCGGCGCGCGCTACGACGCCGAGCCCGGAACGGCCTATCTGTTGCGGCCGGACGGCTATGTCGCGGCGCGCTTCCGTCATCCGGCGCGGTCGGCACTTGATGCGGCGCTTTCGCGCGCCGCCGGCGTGAGTTGAGGTTTTGGATATGGCGC
>WNGE01018444.1_pt1 | contig 12719 bp, 9 predicted proteins | sample 5400651 | NCBI WGS metagenome assembly WNGE01 (sample SAMN13153370, study PRJNA577476) | soil metagenome | isolation source: 60 cm soil or saprolite under grassland replicate 2 | place: USA:California | collected 2016-06-15 | reverse complement strand
CGTAGGGTAGTAACCGTGCGCCTTAACATATTGCTACGTCAGGTTTCACTGAAACCCCCTCCGAACCGGACGTATGCGTTTCCACATATCCGGCTCTCCGAATTTTCCTGAGCATTTTCTTTTTCTCACTGAGTTTTCCTGCATGCAGTTCGTCATGGCACTCGACACAGAGGACCATGGTTTTTCTTCGCCGCTCAATCATCTGGCGTTCCCATGGGGTTTTACCTGCAAGGTTCCCAAGTTTGCGAATATGATGTACTTCAACCTGACTCCCTCGGATACCGCACCATTCGCATTCATGGGCGAGCAGGCGTTTCCCCAGTTCGTTTCGGCTCTGGTATATCCATGTTCTCGGCCTCTGATCTATTGGGCCGAACTTGACTTTTTCCCTGGTGATTTGTTTGGTAGAAGTGATGAGTTCATACTCTTTCACCGCTTTTCCTCTCTTTTTCTCCAAAGATATGATGTATCGGTTCGGTCCTTTCTTGAGGTCTGTAACGACTTTCTTGATTGAGCACTTTCGTTTGTCTGCAAGCGTGCAAAAGAAGCTTGTCATGGTCATCCAGAGCACTCCTCCTGCCGCGTCTGCTAGATTGTCAGCGAGTGTGTAGTATCCTAGAAACCCCCGAACTTCTGCATTGTAGGTCATGAGAATTTCCAGTTCGCTGAGGTTGAGCAGTTTTGTACGGTGTTTTCCTTGCCAGTTTTTTGATGAGTCTCCGTATTCTTTGGCAAACTTGATGGTTTTATCCACTGGCAGAAGTAGGCTGATTTGGTATGTCCCTGTGCGTTTGGTTTTTACCCCTTGTTTGGTGTGAAGACGTACCACCCGATTGCCAGACCAGCGCTTAATGTCGTAGCCTAAGAAACGTACTCGCTCTTTTGCGTTGGTAATCAGTGTTTTTTCTACTGATAGCTCCAAGTGGAGTTCATCTCTCAGGTAAGCTTCTAACCAGCTTTTTGTCTCTTCGGCATCCGCTTTGCTTCCGTGAATACCGACAAGAAAATCATCTGCATACCGTAGGTAGTGAAGTCTCTTGTAGTCTGGATCTTGGGGATCAGTTGCCTCCATATTCAACTGTTTTCTTTTGAGCGCTTTGTATGTGCTCCAATTCCCTGTTTTCCTGGCTTTTTGTTTGGCTCGGTAGATCACCTTTTTCAGGTAGTGATAATCTCTTTTTTCTTTCCTCTTCTTCCCTTGATTAAATTCGGCTATTTTCTTTGCCATCATCTGATCAAGTTCGTTAAGGTAGATGTTTGAGAGTATCGGGCTTAACGTTCCTCCCTGGGGAACTCCTGAATACGTTTGATGGTATCGCCACTCCTCCATATATCCTGCCTTTAGGAATTGCCCTATCAGGTGGAGAAACCGATTGTCTGTGATGCGTTTGCTCAATATCCTCAAGAGCGTATCGTGATCGACATTATCGAAATAGCCTTTAATGTCCCCTTCTACCCACCATCGAACCCCTACCATATCTCGCTTGACCGCTTCTAGGGCTGTGTGACAGCTTCTTTCCGGTCGGAACCCGTGAGAGTTCGTTGAGAATGTTGGTTCGTAAATGGCTTCCAGAATGAGCTTCAGGACTGTGCCTAGCAGCTTATCCCGAAAACTGGGTATTCCAAGCGGGCGTTGCTTGCCGTTTGGTTTCGGGATGTGGACCCGACGAACCGGGATGGGCTTGTACCTTGATGCTTTCAGTTCCGTGATTGCTTCATGGATGAGCTTGAGTCCTGCGCCGTCAATGGTTTTCCCATCTACTCCGGGCGTCATGTTTCCCGGATTTGGGGCGATACGCTGGTATGCCAAGAGCCACAATTCGTAGTTGTACAGCTTTTGGTATAGCTTATCGAATCTGACTTCTGGCTTGAGTGCCATGTTGCTCAGTGTTGTAAGGAGTGCGTTTGGTTCTTGCACTGTGTGCTCCTCTTTCATTCTTACAACTGAAAATTCTGCGTCCCTTGGCCCTGCATGCGGCTTTCCCGCACTCCATGGACAGGCCGTTGCTTTCCTGCCGACTACTACGGACGCTCCGTCATCTGGTCTGATTTTCAGGCACTTCTGCCATAGCGACTCATCCACATTGACCTTTCGCGTTCAGACTCGGATGATCCCCGTTTAGACATCATTCAGGTGCTCTCGATGTAGGTTTCCCGTTCAAACCTTCTTTCCCCTTATTGGGGTCGCGTCTCCTGCATGGGTATATCTCTCCACTGCGGTAAGTGAGATATTCAGGAGATAGTGGGTGTCACCAGCTTCCCACCAGGCGCGCCTTCTCCCGCTTGGTTCTAGGATTAAAGCAGTCTAGCCTTCACCGTGTCGAGATTGCTCTGAGAGACTCTCCGGTTTGCTGGAGCCCTTGATCTCCCTGTCTAGGCGTCATACTATGGTCCTTACCTGCCTTTCGGGGGTAAGTGAGACGTTGAGCATGCTTCCATTCCCATAGGAAGCAGGGGATTGCTCCCCGCTGAGATGATGCCCTGTTACGGGCGTAACACAATAGGCGCACGTTCTCTGAAACTTCGCCAGCAGATATTCACGCAGCAGGTAGCCGGCAAGCTCGCCCTGCTGGTACAGGGTTCCGGAGATTTCCGCGTTTTGCATCTTTTGGGTATCAAAACTGCCGACTTCAACAGTGACCCGACCAACAGGCAAGAACGAGGCAATGAAGCGCACGACCTTGGCGGTCGCCTCTGATTTGGAGTGCAGGGAAGGTGGCAACCACCCATCGGGTCGGCGTCGATTGTCACATCGCGCTTCACGGTAGCGTGTTTTGCGTCCCCGTCGATTGCGCCGATACTGCCGACGTTGGGTCATCTTGTCAGTGATGTCATCACGCAGATGGATCTCGGCCTGAAAGACCACTTCGCCGTTGGTGCTAGCCGCGATGCCCACGTCTTTGGAGCCGGTATCAACGCCCACCTTCGCCGGTTGCACATGCTCCTTGGTGGCAAAGTGCAAACGAATGGTGAAGGGTTCCTGGCGCACGACACGGGCACGCTTTGCCTTGAGCCACAATCGTGCGCGCCGTGGCGTCGTGGGCATCAAGGGGTTTCCCTCTTTTGAGAGTACAAAAACCTTCACAGGTTAAATCTCCTCTCTTGCGAGAATGAGTGAAAACGATCCCCTCGACAGTGATAGCACCCGGCCATCCTCTGACCACCGTTCCTCTCCCGCAGTTCTTTAAGCCAGGGGTTGGAGAGCCAGGAACTGGGGCAGCATTCCTGGGTCCGAACTTCAACGCTCAGTGCTATCGCTCACCTCTTCAATACCAGCCATGACGCTCGCTTTCTCGGCACAACTGGCTCCAAGGTGCAGTCTGGTCAATCCGGCTTGCAAGGGGCGAACCTCTCACAAGCCTCCGCTTAAAAAGCGGAGGTCATTGACTTCAAATACCGGTTTCCCGTAGGGGTGGGGCTTGCCCCCACCCGGGAGCCCGTTGAACGCTTGTGGGTCTGCGGGTGGGGGCAAGCCCCACCCCTACGAGTGAAAGATCTTTCCTCATTATAGCAGACGGGAAGGTTACCGTTTGTCTCTTGTCGCACGTTACAGTATAATATAGCGCCAGGGAGCCTTTCTCACTTCAGTCTACGCTGCGCCCACTGGAGCAAGCAGCGCCGCACACACTCAATCACCACATTGTGGAGGGGGGATTTTCGTGCATGTCTCGTAGTTCAACAGAGTTTATGGGGATTCCAGAGGAATTATTTCATTGGGTCCCCGGCGAAATGGTCGTGATTGTTCGCTTGCCGCGTATTCCTGTGGACGACACACAGGAATTAGTAGTTGAGCAGGTACGTGCTCAGTTAAACGCGTTTCTGGCACAATATAGTCTCGCTCTAGAGCCTTATGGCTCCTATGGACGCTGGAGCGAGACGCCAGGTTTGCCACCTGTACGTCGTCGTTCATTTATTTTTGGATTACACCGTAAGCAACCGCTCATTGCTATTTTCTTTCATGCGCGCCATATGGACCCGACGGTACGAGATCCGTTGCCTATGGCCTTATCCTATGTACAAGGGCATCTTGAGCACCTGGCGCAGGTAGGATTGCACATCGTCTCCGCAATGCCAAACTGGTTAGTGACAGCGGCCCCCCTCTTTTATGGTGATGGGGGGCCAGCGATTCCCCCTCGTCCTTCCCCGACGCTGGATGTCTCTGCGCCGGGAAACACATTATTGGGCTGGCGTGTCAGGTTGTTGGATCATGGGATTCCGCTGGACTCTAAAGGGGCTGAGGATGTGCTGATTGCTGTATTGGATACCGCCCAGCATCCTGACCGCATTCGTAGCGCTGCCACGCGACCAGAACTGCGCCGTAACTGGCTTTTGCAGCGCCTTGCAACCGACTTGCGCAACGAAGATGGCTCATTTGTCGTTGAGTATGATCGCTATCCACTAACCAACGACGTACGTACCGGGCGCGATTACGCGACCGAAGCGCGCTATTATTTAATGCCTGATCATGGTATCTCGGTTGTCGGATTGCTGCGCGACATCGCTCCGCATGCGCGTATCCGCCTGATACGTATCCTCAACGATTATGGTGGGAGTGATCTGTACAGTTTATTTGCCGCCCTTACCGATCTTGAGCGTGAGATAGTCTCTGGTTCTATTCGGCGGCTTGTCATTAACCTGAGCATGACCATCATGCCAGATATTCGTCGTCTACCGTATATCTGGTTTGACAACCGACAGTGGCCGACGACGCAGTTGAATGGCGTCATACGGGTACTTGATCATATCGAAGAGGGATTGCGACTCTTATTTGAAAGTTTGCATGGGCATGGTGCACTTATCGTCGCGGCAGCCGGAAATGACTCGAGTAGTGCCAGCGAGAAAGGATTGGCACGGCGTCCGCCACGAGCGCCTGCACGTTACGAGAGTACGCTTAGCGTTACCTCGGTCAACAGTAAATTCGCGCCGTCGAAATTTGCCAATGCCGCCAATATCCCTCCGTTGGACTCGGGAGTGGCCACATTTGGAGGTGAGAGCTACGGAGCGACCGATCCTAACGCACTGCCGGATGCAGTGCGTGGCCTTTATCTCTCACCTACCTTTCCCAATGGCGAGCAGAACACTATGGGGTGGGCAGATTGGTCCGGGTCATCGTTCGCCACGCCAATTATCAGTGCGGTGGGAGCGCACTTGATGGCGCAGGGCTGGTCCGCCTCTAATATCGTCATGCGCCTGGCGGCGGGTGGACAGGAACGGCGGAGCGAAAATCTATTTGGGAATGCACCCGATGCCCCGTCACTGCTCGGGAATATTATCAGGGTACAACAACGTTTTGGTTTATGATGGACGTACCATCGCAGCACCCAATCGTCCTTCATGCCTTGACGCTTCACTTTTTGTAGGATATAATATTTCGCAAGTGGAGTCCTGGAGGATATCCAGATTTTTATGCTAGAACAGTACTTTGGGGTTGCATAGGTAGCCCCTTGGAGAGGTGAATACACAATGATCGAGCAGAGCCAGCAATCGGCGATCGAGACAACTACCATAACCATGACATCTGCTGCTGCAGACAAAGTACGCGAACTCCTGAAGCAGGAGAATGACCCCGGTCTTGGTTTGCGTATCTTCGTAGCTGGTGGTGGTTGCTCAGGACTGCAGTATGGTATGACTCTTGACGAAGAGCAAGAGGGTGATACCAGCGTCCAGATGGAAGGCTTCAGGGTCCTTGTCGATGAGATGAGCCTTGGGTATATTACGGGTAGCGAAGTGGACTATGTCGATAGCCTGATGGGTGCCGGTTTTACCGTCAATAACCCGAATGCAGTATCAAGCTGCGGTTGTGGACATTCCTTCAAGACTGCAGATGATGGTGGTCAGTCCCGCAGTTGCGGTTGCGGCCACTAAACCAGGCCTCCTCTGGAATCGCAGATACAAATCTGAGCGTGAGAAAAAAGGTTTCTCCTGACGTATAATACTATGTCAAGAGGAACCTCTTTTTCATGTCTGTTTTCTTCTAGATAAGGAGTATGCATGAGCAGACGTATTGCCCATCGACCACGTTATCGTCACGCTACCGTCGCCAGGACCTGGCTTACGAAAAGCACCCATTGGGGTATGGTCTCTCCTTCATTCCATTTGGGTACCGACTGGTGCAGAAGATGATGTTACCCAGTTTATAAGCGCATAAGGGCACTCGACCCTGCACGATCTGGTGTCCTATTCTTCTGTATCGCTGGTCTCTTGAACTATGGTCTCTGTGGGCGTGCTCAGCAGGCGGTTGACCAGGCCGGGCATATCGCTGCTAAATTTGGAGTTGGCGACAACGCGTTGAGCACCGGCTTGCAGGGCTTTTGCACGTGCTTCCAGATCCATGTGGGAGCCGAATGCAAGCACTGGCAGATCGCGTGTTCTGGCTGCGCGGATAGCAGCTTCCCAGTCAACGCCGGCGGTAGCAGTATTTACGATGACGAGGTGTGGACGCTGGTCAGCGCTCGCCGCCAGCCGTTGTTCAAAGGCGGCAAGCGTGCGTACAGTCGTGACCTCCATATCGTGATGGCGCAGGGTGTCGCGCATCTTCACGGAGAAGAAGAGGTCTTTTTCTAATGCAAGAATAGGTATAGTCAATTTTCTACAATCCTGATGCTAATTCACTGCTAATCTTCTGAACGCTCATATACAGGGCGACGGAATTGATCCCCCAATTCCTGGTTAATCACGTCAATATTTGTGTAGAGGTCGGGAGTGAGCACGTGGTGAGTGCCTGTGCAATAGGGTTTATCGCACTTCTTGAAATGGCTTGTCTCAAAGACCAGGTTGGCGTTCTCGACCGTCATCCAGATATGCTTGCGCGAATAGCCGTCGCCCCATTTGAGGAGCAAGCCATCTTTATACTCATCGAAGCGTCCCTGGCCATAGAGATAATCACGGTTAAACAACTGCAGTACCTGGCGTACTCTACTGGCGTCGATAACGCGAGCCGCTTCCGAAGATAGCCGTGTTGTCGCTTCACCAGACAGGTCTTCTTCAGGAATATACAACTCACGCGAGGTATGCTGCTCCTCACGGATCATCTGTTGAATCATCTGGCCTTCTTCATCGGATAGGCCGTGGCCCTGGCCGATGATAGGAGACTTTGAAGGTTTTTGCCCTCGTGTATTTTCAGGCCTGTAAGCTCCAGACACGATAGTACTCTCCTTGCTTACTCTGCAATTGTGATACGTTCATGTGTATTGTCTTACTGTATCACGTTGTGGGGGAGTTTGCCATAGTTAGTAGACGTACATCAGAGCTTCGCAAAAGTAGCCCGTGTTGGCCCGTAGAGGCGTGCCTTGCGTGCGCCAGCTCGTTGCGGAGGACCTGGCTGCGGGCCCCCGGCGCACGCAAGGCACGCCTCTACGGGACCTGGTATCAAACGTCATGTGCCGCAGGCGCTGAGAAGTCGAGGAAAGACGACCTGAAGAGTTACCCGAGACATGATGGTATAGGACAAATGTATTAAACAAATGTCTTGACAAACGTTCTAAAGGCTGGCTATACTTGGATTGCATAAACTGTGTTATTGTTCTCGTATCTATTGCTGTAGATCTGTTGTAGTAAGAACATATGTTCTAGATAAATGCTAGAATCTGGGATCGCAGGTGCCAGCCGATGCATAGGGATAGGCGCGTAGCGGTTGGAGTGGAGGTGGGTGGAGGAAGGACAACTGTTGCTCTGGTTGATCGTCATGGACGAGTGTTACGGCGTGCCCATGCAAAGACGTTGAGGGGACGTCCAACTTCTGCTACCCTCGATCCTTATGTACGTGCTATTGACGACATGTTGACCTCTGCGCGGGAAGATGGTTTGTCTATTTGTGGCCTGGGCGTGAGTATCCCTGGTTCGCTTGATGCGGCGTTGCGGCGTCCTCTGCATGTATCTTTGTTGCCCGCATTGAATGGTTTTCCACTATGTGATTTCCTCGAAGCCCGTTATAGCTTGCCTGCTCAACTGTTTGTAGATGTAGATGCTGCGATTTTGGGGGAGCAGCGTTTTGGAGCGGGAAAGGGATTTCAGCGCCTGCTCTTCTTGACAGTCAATGCTGTGGTTGGTGCTTCACTGGTTGTGGATGGGCAGTTGGAGCGTTCCGAGCGGAATTATGTGGGTCACGTCTGTCATTTGCTCGTATCGACCAATGGGCCGCGTTGTAGTTGTGGAAAGCGTGGCTGTATCAATACGCTGGTTTCGATGGATGCCATGCAGAAGATGGTGCAGCGAGCATTGCGACGGGGAGAGGAGTCCAGCCTGACGCAGCGCTTGCTCAATCGTGAATATTTTAGTCCACAGCTATTAGCGGAGGAGGCGGAACGGGGTGATAGCGTTGCGTTGCAGGTCTATAGCGAGATTAGTCGCTGGCTGGGAGCTGCTGTAGCCAGGTATGTTGATCTCTTCGAGCCAGACTGCCTCATTCTTGGCGGAGGGGTGTTCTGCGCGAGCGATCTGTTGCTTGCGCGTGTGCGCGCTGTGCTTGATAGTCAGATGACGGCAGCAAGAGTTCGTAGTATGGTAGAGGTGGTACCGGCGCTTTTAGGAAGTGACGCCGCACTGATTGGCGCTGTGATTCCTCAGTTCGATCCTCCTGCTACGTCACATGAAGTAGTAAAAGCGTGTATATAATGTTCGGGAGAGGGTAACTCTTCAGGAGCCCTTTTTTGACTCCTCAGCGCCTGCGGCGCTTCGCAAGGCGTTTTATGTGAGGGGTGGATTTGCGGCCCGGGGCCGCAAATCCACCCCTCACATGGAGCAAGCCGCCGCAGGCGGCGAGGGGGTTCAGAAGAGGCAATCATGTAGAGCGACACCACCTGGCATGAAAATGGTCGTTTTCAGAAGCGTTACTACATGGAGTGATGGTCGCAGTGTTCCATGGGAGGTGGCACATCCAGGGCCGGGTTGCCATCGAAAAAGCCCGCGGGCTTTAGATGAAAACCGACCGTTTCTACAGGCATGACGGGCCAATCTTCTGGGCGCACAACATGATTGGAGCCGAAGGTGTACCACACGACTACGTCTGTCCCCTCCAGAGGTCGATTCTTCTGGACATAGGTGGGCAATCCATCCCCTCCCTGCTGCTGGTTTGGATAATCACCGGCTGCATAGCGCTCCGTCGGATCGTAGGCAGTTACCCAAAGATGCGAGCGCGTGAAACCGCCCCTCTGCCATTGTGGCGACCCTTCATGGAAGAACGGGAATGCGTTCTTTTCCGGCATGAGCTTATAAGAAACGGGCTGACCAGTAGCATTACGCGATGAGGCGTTGAAAATTTTCCAGTAGCGTGATGTTCGAGGCTCGATAGTGCGTTGCGCCTCACTTTCCGTAGCCAGGAGTGTCTCCCGCGCGACCCAGGCGTTCCCGCGCGGGTTGCTCTCTCCCCACGGGAGAGGTTCGCAATTGACCTCGGTCACCGAATTCTGCAAGCCATCAATCATTGTATCGAGCCTCACATTGAAGTAGTGCTGGTGATTGGGCCCGTAAAGTCCGGGGGCGACGAGCGTTCCTGCAACTGGCAGCTCTCCAGGTGCAATCGCAGCCGGAGCAATGATGCCTGTCAGTTTGATTTCGTACTGAATGGTGCCATCCTGGTAGAGGTACCAGTAAAAACCATATTCATAGTTCCCTACGGTTGAGATTGAGGAAATCACCAATCGGCGCGATCTCCTCACCTCGGCTCTCGTCGATCCATCTGCATTATACTCCAGGTGCTTCCAGAGCAGGCTGTAGTCCTCCTCGTGCATGCAAACAGCATTCTTCAGCACGATCGGCTGCCCCTGGGCATCGTTGAGGGTTGCATCAAAGTAGTGGATCTCACCCAGGCAGTCGCAGCCAAGTTCCAGGCTGTTGGCAAGCACACCGATTCCAACTTCGCCCGCGTCAAAAACGTTCTTAAAGTTGTGTGACGGGGTGGGGTCCGCGTAAGGAACATACATCTCCGAGAGCGCTGCCCGGTAAAGTAATGGGCGGTAGCGTCCCTTATCGAAATACTCTACCAGGTGCAGCACCAGCCCCTCGCGCGGAGTGAAGCCCACATGAAAGCGCCACTTCTGCCAGCGGACCTCGTGTCCAGCAACCTGAAAGCTCGTGCCCTCCGGTTGGGTAATCGAAATAGGTTTTACATCAGGACGAGTACCATCTGGAAACGAGGGAACATTTGTCGCAGCCCGAATGCCCTCCGGTGTATAGTTGCCTGAAGATGAAGGCACCGCCACAACGCCATGGTCCTCGATACGAACAGCCATAGTATCCAGTTCTATGGTGGCGACGACTCCCTCTACGGGGTGAGCATAGTAGTTATCCTCGGGTCCCTCAGCCAGGGCAACCTCCATACGAATGAACCGTCCTTGCGAAGCCGCGTCCTCCGGCCCCCGATACCCGGCGGTCCAGGGGTAGATCACTACGGACGAGAGGTCTGTGATGCCTCGCCTGGTCATAGCCTCCTGGAAAGCGGCATCGTCGAGAACCGCCTGTTGAGCAGCGAACACTTCGTCGTAGGTCAGTGCTGGTTGTACGTCATCACGCTCGCGCCAGGAGCGAATGGTCTTCTGAGCCAGGGAGACAATCGCCTCGATGGTCAGATGTCGATCGTGGTCTCGCATAACTACGGACACTTCGCGCTCGACCTCTTGACCCGGCTGAAAGCCTAAGACAACGTTTTTAGCAGGTTCTAGCAAGGTATAGGCCATAATTCGCACTCTCGGAGTGATACGCCCGGAGGCCTCTAATATGGATGTAGTGTGGGTAATCTCTTCCACTGAAAGTGGGTCGAGCGGATGATTGAGAGGTGCAACGGTTGCTGCATTCTCTGAAATGGTTGTCATATAATTTCCTCCTTTGTGGATAAACCTCAACGGAAACTGGGAGAAGAGGAAGGAGGGCGGTAATCCTCTCCAGATAGCCGCCCTCCTTCTTTAATGTGTTAATCAAACGTCGCCGTAGAGGCATGCCTTGCGTGTGCCGAGTGGCTCGGGAGGACTCCCCTTCCGCTCAACGGTGTTGCTTGCCACCCACAAGGCACGCGCAAGGCATGCCTCTACGGGTTCAGGCTAATCGGCCCCTGCTGCCGCCTCTACCAGTTCCTCTCCCTCTTCACCTCGCACGATCCTCCCCAACCGCTCGAAGCGATCAGGGTCGACGCGCCGTATGACTGTCGTGTAGATCAAGCCGATTATCAACCAGACGATAGGGAAGATCGGCAGGATGTTCAGTGGGAAGGGTGTAGGGAATAATCCGGTGCTAGTCGCGAAGTTCCCGATAGGTCCAGGAATAGTCGGCAGGACGAAAGAAGCCAGGGGGATGAGCAACACCAGGCTACTGAGGACCGGGGCGATCACATGGGCCAGCCAGTTAAGTTCTCCATGCCGGCGTGCGTAAACTGGTGCCGATATATTGACCATAATATAGACAATAATAAAGGCGATCGTGCCTATTATTGCCAGCCAACTGTAGGAAAAAATCCCGTTCGTCTGCTGGTAGCCAGTTCCTGCTGAAAACAAGAAGGCATAGCTCGTACTCCCATCAGGATTTGTCTTTTGGAAGACCATGGCCAGGAAGAGCACGACGAGGATCGAAAACAGGCTCTGTACCACCGAGGCAGTATAGGGACTGCGCCAACGATTGTGTGTCTTCCCAAACCACGATGGGAGCACCGCTTCACGCCCCATGGAGTAGAGATATCGCGTCATGCCATTGTGGAAGGCGATGATAGCCGCAAAGGTGCTCGTTGAGATGGTAATGTAGAGTATAGGCACTAACCAGCCTCCCACATAGCGGGAGGCAAGATCAAAGTAGGGCTGTGGTGCTATGGCGATATTGCCCAACGTCTTGGCCGTTTGCTGCCAGCCTCCATCGCCGCCGATCACAGCGGCATATGTGGTGAGAACGAAGAGGAGGCCCACGCCAGCGAAGACGCCGAAGAGACCATAGGGGATAGCGCGTTTAGGGAAGCGCACCTCTTCGCCAAAGGCTACTCCCTGCTCACCACCGACAAATGACCACACTCCGAGCGCCATGCCCACACCAATACCCAGGAAACCGCCAGGGAAGACGCCGTGAAGGGCCGTTCCTGCCGTAGTGAAGGTGTGCACGAAGTCCTGGCCTTGAGCCCCTCCACGTACAATCGTCATGATATCCAGGATCAGGAGGCTAAGCACTTCCAATGCCAGGAAAGGGGCGAGTACGCGCACGCTCCACTTGACGTCGTAATAGGTCAGAACCGAAACGACAATGAGAGCCAGCAGCGCATAAGTGACCCAGCCGCCTGGCATGGATAGGATGTGAAATTGCGAGAGTGTACTGTCGGTGAGACCACCGAATGCAGCGGCTGAGGCAGCCTCGAAAAGGGCATACCCCCCGAGCATAAGCCAGCCTGCGTAAAAACCAGCGCCCTTGCCCAGTGCATGGCTGACCCATGTGTACAGGCCACCGGCAGAACTGATCCGGCGCGCAAAGTAGACAATGCTAACCGCGAAAAGGATCATCCCGATCGCGGAAATCAAAAATACGAGTGGCACGGCAGCACCTGCCTGAGTCACGATGTTAGGAACATTGAAGAACATCGCAGCCAGAGGCGCGACAGCTCCCGCAGCACCCACGACCAGACCGATCACCCCTATGGCGTTGATGTGTAATTTTTCCACATCAGTCACTTCAGTCGCTGCTTCGACAGGGCTTGAAGTATCCCCGGAAGTGGTGTGAACAATTCCTTCATCAGAAGACATACTTTACTCCCT
>WNGE01016628.1_pt1 | contig 12721 bp, 10 predicted proteins | sample 5400651 | NCBI WGS metagenome assembly WNGE01 (sample SAMN13153370, study PRJNA577476) | soil metagenome | isolation source: 60 cm soil or saprolite under grassland replicate 2 | place: USA:California | collected 2016-06-15 | reverse complement strand
TCCACGACCACCGTGACCAGCAGGTCGCCCCGGCCCCGCCGCCCCAGATGGGGGAGGCCGCGGCCCCGAAGCCGGAGCACGGCGCCGGACTGGACGCCGGGGTCCAGATCGATCCGCTCGGCGCCCTCGAGGGTCGAGATCTCGACCTCACCGCCCAGCGCCGCCTGTGTCATCGGCACCACCAGCGCGCACACCAGGTCCTGCCCCCGGCGCTCGAACACGGGATGCGGCGCCACCCGAAGCGAGACATACAGGTCGCCGGGCGGACCGCCCGCGCGGCCCTCGCTTCCCTCCCCGGACACCCGCAGCTCCATGCCGTCCGCCACGCCGGCCGGGACCTCGACCCCCACGGAATGCCGCGTTCGGAGCCGGCCCTCCCCCCCGCACTCGCGACACGGAGCGGCGATCTCCTCGCCCGTCCCGGCGCACACCGTGCACGGCCTGGACGTCATCACCGTACCGAACACGCTCCTGCTCACGTCCTGGATCTCGCCCGACCCCCCGCACCTGGTGCACCGCGAGGGATGGGTTCCCGGCTCGCACCCGCTCCCGGAGCAGCGCGAACAGCCGACCTCCTCGCCGCGCTGCACCCTCGACCTTCGTCGTCCTCCCCTTCGCCGGGAGCCGACCCCGCCGCCGAAGAACACGTCGAACAGGTCGCCGAAATCGCCGAACGGGAAGAGCTCGGAACCTCCGCCCTGGGCGCCGAACATGTCGTACTGGCGGCGGCGGGCGGGGTCCGAGAGCGTCTCGTAGGCCGCCGTCAGCTCCTTGAACCGCCGCTCGGCCTCCGGGTCGGCGTTCACGTCCGGGTGCAGCTCCCGCGCCATCCGGCGGTAGGCCCGCTTGATGTCCTCCCCGGAGGCGTCGCGGGACACGCCCAACACCTCGTACAGGTCAGGTAGGCCCGCCATCGTGAATTCGAGTGTAACGGCCCTCTCCTATCGGACGGCCGCTCAGCCTCCCAGGGCGGCCACGGCCGCCGACAGCCGCTCGGCCACCGCCCGAACCGCCGAGATGGCGGCCCCGTAGTCCATCCGAAGCGGCCCCATCACCCCTATGGTCCCCACCGAATGGCCGCCCGCCTCGTACTGAGCCGCCACCACGCTGGCTTCCCAGATCCCCGTCATGGGGTTCTCGTTGCCGATGGTGACCGACACCGACGACGAGGTCGCGGCCTCCCGGAGCAGCCGAAGGATCTCCGATTCGCGCTCCAGCGCCTCCAGCATCTGCGCAAGCGTTTCCCGGCGGTGGAACGACTCCTCTGTGGCGATGTTCGCCACTCCGCCGAGGTACACGTGCTCGGCCCGGTGGCTCTGGTCGATGGAGCCGAGCGAGTCGGCCACGGTCGACAGGATCGACCGCTCGGGCTCGGTGGCGTCGGCGGCCCGCTCCGTCGCCCCGTCCCGGGCGGCATCCAGCGCCTGGCCGGTGAACGTCTCCAGCAGGACCGCGGAGATGCGGTCCATGTCCTCGTCGGAGGCGTCCTTCGGCACGTCGAGCAGCCGCTTCTCCACCCGGCCGTCCTCGAACACCACCAGCAGAAGCGTCCCCGACCCCACCCTGATCAGCTCGGCCCGGGCGATGGCGCTCTCGCGCAGGCTGGGGGAGAGGGCCAGCGACGCGTAGCTCGTGAGGCTGGACAGCAGGTGCGTGGTGCCCTTCAGGATCTCATCCACATCGGCCAGGGCCTCGTCGAAGAAGTGGACGATGGCCAGCCGCTCGGGATCCCTGAGCCGGGACCGGGCGGGAAGCATGTTGACGAAGTACCGGTAGCCGTGGTCCGTGGGCATCCGGCCGGCGGAGGTGTGCGGCTGGGTGAGGTAGCCCATCTCCTCCAGGGCGCCGAGCTCGTTGCGGATCGTGGCCGAGCTCACCCCGAGGCGCGAGAAGGCCGCCAGGGCCTCGCTCCCCACCGGCTCCCCCGTCCTGATGTACAGATGGACGAGATCGCGGAGGATGGCCGCTTTTCGCTCGCTCAGTTCCCCCGTCTTTCGCATGTCTACATCTATGTTTAGCACTCCGTCGACCTGAGTGCTAAGGATTCGCGTGGCGATCTGTGAGCCGAGGTCAACCCGTGGGACGCTTGGTGCGTCTTTCAGGTGCCGACGGGAGAGGGCCCAACTGGACGAAAGCGTCGTCCGCGATTTCCTCGCCAACGACTATCCGCGGCTCGTTGCCGCGGTGGCCCTGATCTCCGGGAGTCGGTGGGCAGCCGAGGATGCCGTTCAGGAGGCGCTGGCCAGGGCCTGGGAGCGCTCCGAGCGCGGCGAACGGATCGAGTCCCTGAAGGCGTGGGTGACGGCAGTGGCGATCAACCTGGTCCGAAGCGGGTTCCGGCGCCTGCTCGCCGAGCGGCGAGCGCGAGAGCGGTTGGGAGGCACGGCCCGTTTGGACTCGGCCGGGCCGAGCGACCCGGAGGGCAGCATCGATCTTGCCTGGGCGCTGGCCTCGCTACCCCGCCGGCAGCGTGAGGCCACGATCCTCCGCTATTACCTGGACATGGACGTCCGGGACGTGGCCACTGCCCTTCGGATCAGCGAAGGCACCGCGAAGACCACGTTGCATCGCGCCCGGAAGGCCCTCGCCCTGGCTCTGGGCGACGACGAAAGCGAGGAGGCGGATAACCGTGCCCGGCGTTGAGGAACGGCTGCGCTCCGAGCTGGAGCGGCTGGGCCACCCTGGCGATCCCGATGGGGCCTTCGACCGCGTCGCGTCCAAGCGAGTTCGTCGCCGGGTGATCCGTCGCGTCCAAGTCGTGGCCCTGGTGGTTGCCGTGGTTGCGGGCACCAGCGCAGGCACGCTCGTCCTGGCGAAGGTGTTCTCGGGGACGACCTCGCGGCAGCCGGTTTCCGTGGTGGAGAACGGGGCTCTCGCCTTCGCGGTCACGCTGAACGTGCAGGAGCTCAACGGTCCGCGGGGAGGCGAGATTCGCAACTCGGAGATCTTCTCGGTGAACCCCGACGGTTCGGGTCAGCGCCGCCTGACGAGATTCGCCGCCATGGACGGCGACCCCAGCTTCTCCCCGGATGGGCGCCTGATCGCGTTCACCCGCGGCATCGAGGTGCCGACCCCGGATGGAGGACTCGCGGTCCATCAGGCGATCTTCGTCATGAACGCCGACGGGACGGGCGTTCGGAGACTCACCGGCTGCCCCCGGCTCCGCTGCCCTTCGCTGGATGGAAGCCCGGTCTGGTCCCCAGACGGTACCCGGATCGCCTTCACCCGGGGGCAGGCCATCGACCTGATGGAGCCGGACGGGACCGGCCTCCACGCGGTGTGTCGCGATTGCGCGAACGGATTTGGCCCGCTCGCGCTGACGTGGTCGCCGGACGGGACGAGGATCGCCTATTCCGTGCACCTGCCAGATGGATTCGGCCTTCCCGCCCCCCTGTACACGGTGGACGTGCACAGCGGCCAGGTTCACCTCTTGACGAACCGGTGCTATCCGCACTGCACGCTGGATGAGGTGACCCTCGATTTCCATCCCTCCTGGTCTCCAGACGGGACGCGCATCGCCTTCGATCGCCAGATCGGCGGTGCCCACCAGATCTTCGTGGTGAACGCGGACGGCTCGGGCCTTCGACATCTGTACGGCTCGCCAACGCCTTCCCTCGACCCGCGATGCGCAGCCTCCGGTTCTCCCGTGTGGTCCCCGGACGGTCGCAAGATCGCTTTCGTGGCCGGACTGCGTTCGAGCAACTGCGCGGTGAACGTGATCCAGCTCATGGACACCCGAGGAAGGTTCCTGGAAGCCGTGCCGAACACGGTGGGGGCCGAGTCGATCGCGTGGCAGCCGCTGGTCCTGGGCGAAGGTAGTCCGCATCCCTCGCCGAACGGGAGCGGTTCGCCGTCGATCATCCCAAGTGTGACGCCGCCCGGGGCCTACACGCCCGGACAGCCGCCATTCATCGGGTACACGTGCGGCGGATCAGAGGTCGCTGGCGACTTCGACGGGGACGGACTGCTCGACACAGCCGCCGTCCATCCGACCGGCGCCACGTTCCAGGACCAGCCCATGCCATGCCCCTCGCCGTTGCCCGGATACGCGCAACAGGAGGCGTTCAGCCTGACCGTCGCCTGGGGCAGCGGCACCCGGGGAACGTGGGACCTTCCCGATTGTGTGCAGGCCTGCGAGGCGTACGGCACCGGCGACATCGACGGGAACCACACGGACGAGCTGGCGGTGGTCGTTGGCTCGCATGGAGCCACCAAGACCATCGAGGTGCTCGAGCTCCCCAACACACGCGAGATCGGACCCCCCACACGCGAGATCGCCCCGGGCGCGTTTCCGGCGCAGACGCCTCACGGCCCCGGCGCCCCCCTCCTCTTCGATGTCAGCGTCGGTCCCCGACACGTGGACACCGTCACCTGCCAGACGGCAGCGTCCGGAGATCAGCAGCTCCTCGCGACAGGCGCCGACCTGTCCACCGACGGCACGACGTGGACGCTGCACCAGGAGGTATTCGGGGTGGTCGATCAGTCGTTCAGGTTGGAATCGAGCCGAACGTTCAGCGAGCCGGCCCAACCGGGCGGGCCGTACACGGAGGGAAATGGGTGCTTCGAGCCCTACGACTGATCAGATGGAGAGCTCGGCCACCACGTCGTTGGCGAGGAACATCCCGCGATCGGTCAACGCCACTCGACCACCGTGCAGCTCGGCAAGTCCCTCGATGATGAGGGGCCGCACGAGCTCGGCGTTCACCCATTCCCGGGGGATGCCGTGGCTGATCCGGAGGCCCAGGAGGAGGCGTTCGGTCCTTCGTTCGTCATCGGTGAGGTGTTCCTGGCCGCCGACCGGGAGGCGCCCTTTCGCGACCTCGGCCAGGTACTGCTGTGGTGGCCGCACGTTCCACCAGCGGCGGCCGTCGCTGAACGAATGCGCGCCGGCACCCAGGCCCAGGTACGGCCGCTCCTCCCAGTAGCCGAGGTTATGGACGCACTCGAATCCCGGCTGCGCCCAGTTCGACACCTCGTAGTGCCGGTAGCCGGCCTCGCGCAGGGCGCCGCACGCCAGGTCGTACATCTCCGCCTGGAGGTCCGGATCGGGAGCCGGCACCAGGCCGGCGGCCACCTTCCGGCCCAGCGGCGTGGCCGGTTCGATGGTGAGCGCGTAGCACGAAAGGTGCTCCGGTCGCAGGGCGACGGCCTCGACCAGGGTCTCGCTCCACGATTCCAGCGACTCACCATTTGCCCCATAGATCAGGTCCAGGTTCACGTTGTCGAAACCGGCCTGGCGGGCCGCGGCGAAGGCGCCGCGGGCGGACTCCGGCGAGTGGATCCGTTCGAGCGCTTCGAGGACGGCGAGGTCGAAGGACTGAACGCCCAGCGAGAGCCGGGTGATCCCCGCCTCCCGCAGCGCCGCGAGATACCCGGCGTCGACGGTGTCCGGGTTCGCCTCGGAGGTGACCTCGGCTCGGGCCTCCACGGCGAACCGCCCGCGCAACGAACCCAGCAACAAGCGGATTGTTCCGGGGGGCAGCATCGTGGGCGTTCCGCCGCCCAGGAAGATCGAGACGAACGGCACCCCCGTCCAGGCCAGCGCGGCCAGCTCGGCCTCGCGCGGCCAGCTCGGCCTCCTTCGCCAGCGCACGTACGTAGGCCCCGGCCAGGTGATCCAGCCCGGCGTAGGTGTTGAAGTCGCAGTAGCCGCACCGGGTCAGGCAGAACGGGACGTGCACGTACAGCCCGGCCCGGCTGTTCACCGCTTCCCTCCGGTCCCCGCGCCGGCGCCGGTCTCGACCCGCAGCGCCGCGATGAACGCCTCCTGGGGCACATCGACCCGCCCCACCCGGCGCATCCGCCGCTTCCCCTCCTTCTGCTTCTCGAGCAGCTTCCGCTTTCGAGTGATGTCGCCCCCGTAGCACTTGGCCAGGACGTCCTTGCGCTTCGCTCTCACCGTTTCCCGGGCGATCACCCGGCTGCCGATGGTGGCCTGGATCGCGACCTCGAACATCTGTCTGGGGATGAGCTCGCGGAGCCGGCTCACCATGGCTCTCCCGTAGGTCGAGGCCTTCTCCCTGTGCACCACCGACGAGAACGCGTCGACCGCCTCCCCCTGGAGCAGGATGTCCACCCGGACCAGGTCCGAGCGCTCGTACCCCCAGTGCTCGTAGTCGAGGGACGCGTACCCGCGGGTCCGCGACTTCAGCTGGTCGAAGAAGTCGAAGATGATCTCGGCCAGCGGCAGCAGGTAGTGGATCTCCGCCCGCTCGGGGGCCAGGTAGCGCATGTCCACGAGGGTCCCCCGCCGCTGCTGGCAGAGCTCCATGACGGCGCCGAGGTACGCCGACGGCGTGACCACGGTGGCCACCACGAACGGCTCCTCCACGTGGTCGTAGGTGCCGGGGGGCGGCATCTCCGACGGGTTGTGCACGCCCACGGCCTCGTCGCCCCGGATCACCCGGAACTCCACGTTGGGGGCGGTGGCGATCAGCTCGAGGCCGAACTCCCGCTCCAGGCGCTCCTTCACGATGTCCATGTGCAGCAGGCCGAGGAACCCGCACCGGTACCCGAATCCGAGCGCCAGCGAGGACTCCGGCTCGAACACCAGGGCCGCGTCGGAGAGCTTCAGCCTGTCGAGGGCGTCGCGGAGCATCGTATAGTCGCCCCCCTCCGCCGGGTACAGCCCGCTCCACACCATCGGCTTGGGCTCCCGGTAGCCAGGAAGCGCCTGTGCCGCAGGCCTTTCCGCCAACGTCACGGTGTCGCCGACCTTCGCCTGCCGCACGTCCTTGACCCCGGTGATGAGGTAGCCGACGTCTCCGGCGTGCAGCACCTTGACCGGCGTGGCGTCGGCGGCGAATACCCCGACCTCCTCGGCCTCTGAGGTGAACCCGTTCGACATGAGGCGGATGCGGGAGCGAGCCGGGAGCTCCCCGTCGACCACCCGGATGTAGGCCACCACGCCTCGGTAGGCGTCGTAGCTCGAATCGAACACCAGGGCCCGCAGCGCGGCGGCCGGATCCCCGTGTGGCGGCGGGACGCGTCCGATCACCGCCCGCAGGAGCTCCGGCACACCGGTCCCGGACTTGGCCGAGACGGCGAGGACCTCTTCGGGCGTGGATCCGACCAGGTCGGCCAGCTCGCGGGCGGTCTCCTCGGGGTCGGCCGCGGGGAGATCGATCTTGTTCACCACCGGGACGATGGTGAGGCCGGCGCCGCTGGCCAGGTGGTAATTCGCCAAGGTCTGGGCTTCTATGCCCTGCGCCGCGTCGACCAGGAGGATGGCGCCCTCGCATGCCGCCAGGCTGCGCGAGACCTCGTAGGTGAAGTCGACGTGCCCGGGAGTGTCGATGAGGTTCAGCTCGAACTCCTCGCCGTCGAGGTCGTACCGGAGCCTGACCGCCTGGGCCTTGATGGTGATCCCGCGCTCGCGTTCGAGATCCATGCGGTCGAGGTACTGCTCGCGCATCTGGCGCTCGGCGACGGCGTGGGTCAGGTCCAGCAGCCGGTCGGCCAGCGTCGACTTGCCGTGGTCGATGTGCGCCACGATGCAGAAGTTGCGGATACGGGACTGGTCCATGCGCGACCAAGGGTACGCGGTCCCCGCTTCAGGACGTCGCCGACGTGGCCCAGGTTGGACACAGGCCGACGCGAGGTGGCGTGGGTCGGTCCGACAAGTCTGCCGCGCGTATGCTCGCCATAATGGGGATTGTGGCCGAATCGGGCGAACGGTCCACGTGGTCGTCGAACGGACCCGCCCTGATAGCGCTCTCGTTCGGGCTTCTGTCCCTCCTCGCGGCTCCTTTCCTCACGTTCGTCGGGATCCTGGCCGGTCTGGCCGCTCCGGCGATCGGCGCGACGTTCGGCATATGGGGGCTCCTCGAGGCGAAGCGCAATGATCCGCCGAAAGGAAGAATCCTCGCTGTCGCCGGGCTGTCGCTCAGCGTCCTCATCATGGTTCTCATGTCCGGGATTTGGCTGGCGATGCTGGACTCCAACTCAAGGGTGAATGAGTTCGCTCGACGGTTCTGCGCCGTGCGGCCTCCACCCCGATCGACCGTGCTCGAGTGCGCGGGTGACCTGACGAAGGAGTCAGCATCGGGCAATTCGTGCGACCTACGCGCGCGGGCAACCATCGAGTCTGCCCTACCCGTGGAGCGACTCCGCCTCTATTACGCCCGCGCCCTCGGCATGCGCATCTATCCTGAGCCATTTCTCCGCCAGCCGATGGAAGCCTATGACGGCTTCGAGGACGGAAACGTCTATGTGGCGGTCCATGGATCTTCGGACGACCCGAACAGCACGCGACAACGATTCTTGGCCGAGGCGTACCAGCTGGCGGCCGTAGACGGAGACTGGCGTTGCCAGTGAGCCGCCTGCTCCGAAGCCAAGGCCGATCCATCCAAGGGCTAGCACGAGGCACGCGAGGGGGTGGCGTGCCGTGCTACCTGTCGAAGCCATGCCTGACCGCTCACGCAAGAAACCCCGAGATCTGAACATCCTCGCTGCAGCCATCGTAGCCGACGCTACCGATCAGGAGCGAGCGACCGACGACGGGATGCCCGAAAGAACGCTGCTGCCGTGGAACTCGGTCCGCGGGGCGGCCTCAAGGGTGGGCCAGCGCGAGCGGCAGAGCTCTCGGCTGAGCAGCGCTCCGACATTGCACGTAAGGCCGCACAAGCTCGCTGGTCAAGTTCATCCACTGATTATTAGACGTAGCTCCGGTTTCTTCGATGGCAGCGAGGAATCCCTGTCGTCCCGTTCTCCCTCGATCACCGTTGGAACCAGGCCGAAATGATCTTGTTCAGTTCTTCGAGGGGCAGCGACAACTCGACGACCACCCAAGACGCCTACACGGGCCGGGGAGAGCGCGCTACGGACCAAATACCTAGGCCCCTTGGTGGCGCTGCTGGTCTAGCCTCGGCTCGCGGCCTCGTGTCGGGCCTCGTCCTCCGGATTCCAAGGACCGACGTGGAACCGAGGAACGACCCAGCGGAACAGGCTGAGGCCCGGCCGCTTGCACCAGCATTCGGGGTAGCAGGCGCACTGGTACACGCCCGCCAGTTCTAGCCCACGGCTTACGAACCCAGCAAGCAGGAAGCCGAACAGCAACAACTTCAGGGATCGTCGCATCGCCCTCGACACAAACCCGATTCTACGGCCGACGGTCAAACTGAATGTCATGAAGAGGGGCCTCCCCGGTGGCACGCTCCACGTGTCACTAGTGGAAGCGAGCCGAAAGGAGGCCCCAGGCAATGTTGTACGCCGGTTTGGACCTGTCGAGAAAGAGGCTCGACGTGCATCTGCTCCAGGAGAGCGGAGCGACGAGAGAGGTCACGGCCGTATCTCCGGACGGCGACGCGCTCCGCACCCTGGTCTCGGCGACGGCGCGGTACGGTGAGCCTGTCCGAGCCGCCATCGAGTCGATGAACGGCGCCCGGTTCGTTCACGACACCCTCGAGCTCGCCGGATGGGACGTGGAGATCGCCGACGCCCAGAAGGTCAAAGGCCTGGCGCCTCTGGCCTGCAAGACCGACCGGATCGACGCCCGGGTGCTGGCCGAGCTGGCCCGCAGGGACTTGGTGCCGGCCATCTGGCTCCCCACCCCCGACGTGCGAGCGGAGCGGGAGCGGGCCCGGTTCCGGCTGCACCTGGTACGCCACCGCACCGCGCTCAAGAACCGGATCCACGCAACCCTGATCGCCTTCGGCCATCCCTGCCCGGTCTCCGACCTGTTCGGTGTGGCCGGCCGGGGCCTGCTGAGGCGCCTGCAGATCCCCGAGCCGTGGGCGGGAACCGTGGAGGCCTCCTTGGCCCTGATCGAGGACCTGGAGATCCAGATTCAGCTGTGCGAGCGCGACCTCCGTCGCCACGGTGCCGACCACCGCTACGTTCCCCTGCTCACCACCATCCCCGGGATCGCCTGGATCCTCGGCTTCACCATCGCCTCGGAGATCGGGGACATCTCCAGGTTCTCCTCACCCAAGAAACTGTGCGGCTACACGGGGCTGTGCCCCAGGGTCTACCAGTCCGGTGAGAAGGATCACCGGGGACCGCTTTCGAGAAAAGGCCCCACGTACTTGCGATGGTCGCTCATCGAGGCGGCTGTCCACGCCGCCCGACACCCTGCGTACGCCGAGCACTACGAGCGGACCAAACGACGGCTCGGCCGCCAGCGTGGGCCGAAGGTGGCTCGGGTCGAGGTCGCCCGCAAGCTGGCTGAGGCCATCTGGCACATGCTCACTCGGAACGAACCGTTCGCTCCGGCAGGCCCCCCTAGTGTGCTGGTCGCATGACGACCCAAAACTGAGATGGGCTACCGGGCGAGCTCCCATCCAACCTTGTCCTCCCCGAGGAGGCGATAGAGAGATGAGCTCTGCTCCACGAAACATCCGCGGACCGAGGCGGCAACCACCTACTTGACGATCGGCCCCTCTTCATAGAGACCCACTACCGCATGCGGTGCCCGGCGGGCCCCCTGGTAGACTCGGTCGCCGTGGCGAACATCAAGTCGCAGATCAAGAGGAACCGTCAGAACGAGGGCCGCAGGGTCCGAAACAAGACCGTCCGGTCGGAGCTGAGGACCGCGGCCAAGAAGGTTCGGACGGCCGCTGCGGAAGGCGGCGAGGAGGGAACGGCCCTGCTCCGGCAGGCCACGCGCGCGCTCGATCGGGCGACCTCCAAGGGGATCCTCCACAAGCGGACCGCGGCTCGCCGCAAGTCCCGGCTGGCCAGAAGCGCCGCGTCGTCCGGCTCCGAATCCTGACTGGCTAGCGTAGCGATCCGCGCGGCCGAAGCCAGAAGCTGCCGCTACCGCCCCACCCTCGCGGGAACGTCGAGCACCGCTGCTCGCTCCCCCGCCATCGCGGCCACCAGGCCCACGAGTACAACCTCACCCGGGGTCCCGCCCTTGACCGCCCGATCGGCGTCGACCACCCGCTCGAGCAGCTCGGCCAGCTCCTCGGGCGTGAACCGAGCCGCCTGCTCGCGGTACCGCCGGAGCTGCCAGTCGAACCTGAGGCCGGCGGCCTTCGCCCCGTCGGAGGCCGACATCCGGTCGGGAAGGGTTCGAACCCTCAACAGATCGCGGATCCGGGCGGCGATGCCGCCCACGATCAGCAGCGGGTCGTCTCGCGACTCGAACAGCGACCGCAGGACCACCAGGGCCTCGGGCAGGCGGCCGGAGAGCGCCCGGTCACACAGGTCCCACACGCGCTGCTCGCCCAGCCCCTGGAACTGAGCTCGGACCTGCTCGGGTCCGATCGTCTCGCGGGCGAACGCTCCGGCGAGCTGTTCGAGGGCCTGGTCGAGGGTGGCGGGGTCCTCCCCCAACACCCTGACCAGCTCGACCGCTCCCGGCCCCGAGACCTTCATGTCGCGGGCCCGGCCCCGGTCGATCAGCCACTTCGACAGATCCGTTCGCTTCAGGACGATCTGCCTGGCCGAACCGCCCCCCGCCTGCACCGCCTTCGCCAGGGCCGGCGCGCTCCTCGCCCGGGTGACCAGGGTGAGCACGCACAGGGCGTCGGGGGAGGGCGCCTTCACGTATACGAGCAGCTCGTTCGCTCCGGATTCGGGGAGCCCCTGGCATCCCGTGACCAGCAGCGCCCGGGCCTCCCCCCACAGCGACGGCGTGGCCAGGTCCGAGGTCTCCCCGCCCCGCCAATCGGACCCCTCCACCTCCGCGGGCGCCACGCCCCGGAGGTGGAGCAACTCGCGAGCCGCCAGCCGGAGCAGGAATTCGTCCTCACCCCAGAACAGGATCACCCGCTCCTCGGCACCCGCGGTTCGCCCCCGCCCCGTTGGTCGCTCAGCCATGGCCGCTCGATTGTATGAGCAGGCGCCCACCTCCGAAGACCACGGTCACGTCGCCCCACCGGTCGGTCCGAAACACCCGCATCCCGTCCCGGGCCAGCTCGGCGAGCACCGCCGGAACGGGGTGGCCGTACCGGTTCGGTCCCACGCTGACCACGGCGACCCTGGCGTGGACGGCCAGGAAGAAGGCCGGGAGCGAGGTGTTCCCGCCGTGGTGGGGAACCTTCAGGACCAGCGCGGTCATCTGGGAGGTCTCCCGGTCGACGACGTCGGTCTGGGAGGGCTCCTCCGCGTCGCCGGGGAACAGGACGGACGCGTCGCCGTCGGTGACCCGCAGGATCAGCGAATCGTTGTTCGGATCGGAGTTCGTGCCCAGGTAGCAGTGGAACGGTCCGAGCACCTCGAGGCGCACGTCGGCCACCCGGATCTCTCCCCCGGGCCTGGGATGCTGGAACCGAACCCCCGCCGAGGCCACGGCCCGCAGGAAGTCCGCGTAGTACGGGGAGGGGCCGTAGCATCCCGGATCGATCACCAGCCCCACGGGGAACCTGGCCAGGACGGCGGGAAGCCCCGCCACGTGGTCGGCGTGCGGGTGGGTGGCGACGACGAGATCGATCCGCCGGACGCCCAGCGCGGCAAGCTTACCGGCCACCTCTTCCGCGTCGGGACCGCCGTCGATCAGGATCGAGGCTCCCGCCGGCGACCGGATCAGGGCCGCGTCGCCTTGGCCGACATCGAAGAACGTGACGGTGAAGGCCCCGGGAGGGCCCGCCCCGAGAGCGTGCCAGAACAGCAGGACGGGCAGGAGCGCAGCCACCACCGCCTTGCCCCGGCGGGGGACCCCGCGCCCCGACCGAAGCCACCATCCGGCGGCGGCCACACCGGCGATCCGGACGAACAGGCCCAGGAGGCTTCCGCCGGCGGAGGTGATCGACGGAAGCGGCGACCGGGCCAGGCGGTC
>WNGE01007371.1_pt1 | contig 12721 bp, 13 predicted proteins | sample 5400651 | NCBI WGS metagenome assembly WNGE01 (sample SAMN13153370, study PRJNA577476) | soil metagenome | isolation source: 60 cm soil or saprolite under grassland replicate 2 | place: USA:California | collected 2016-06-15 | reverse complement strand
CGTATGCAGTTGGAGGCCATCACCGGAGAGCCCGCTAGCCGCTGGCTCGAGCAGGGCGTCGGCCAGGAGTCTGACCGGCGCTCGAGGGAGAATCGTTGCTCGAGGATCCGGCGCCCACCGCAGCAAAAAGGTGATGTTTTTACAGGGTCTTTACCGTGCTGAGCGGGAGTTACGGCGATCGTTGGGATCTCCTTGGGTGAGCGTTTCTTTCCCTCGACTCGAATCCGAGAGAGGTGTTTTTGATGCGTAGAACAGTTGTCTTTTTAGCAGCGCTGGCGGCGACGCTGCTCGTGATCGCCGCCGCCGCGACGGCAGCGCCACCGGCGGTGACGATCTCGCTCTCGCGGCCGAACGTCGTCTACGGCGGCAGCGTCACCCTGTCGGGGAAGGTCTCCGATAACAAGGCCGGCCAGACGGTGGACGTGCTCGCCGAGCCCTCCGGTGCGACGAGTTTCAGCGCGCTCGGTAGCGTCACCACGAGCGCCGGCGGCCACTGGACGGACGTCGTTAAGCCAACGATCGAGACGTCCTACCAGGCGAGCTGGAAGAGCGCGACCAGCCCGACGGTGACGGTCAAGGTGCGGCCGCTGATCACGCTGACGCTCGTCAAGCTCTCCACCGGCAGCTTCTCGACCAAGGTGACGGCTGCCCGTTCGTTCGCCGGCAAGTTCGTGCTCGTGCAGCGGCTGACCTCAACCGGCGTCGCAACGGTGAGGAAGGTGACGCTGGACGCCACTTCGTCGGCGACCTTCCGCGTCCGTCTGCATCATGGCCGCAATCGGCTGCGCGTGGTGATGCCGACCTCCCAGACCGCGCCCGGCTACATCACCGGCATGAGCAAGGTGCTCACGGTCAGCCGCTAGCCCGACACCCGCGCGGACCTTGTCGACGCGGAATAAAGGACGGAGCGCGGCCGCCTCTCAGGCGGCCGCGCAGCTTACACCGTCTTGTAGCACCGCTCCCAACCGCGACGGGGGATTCATGTCGTCAAGTGTGTTCGCACACGCGCTCGTGCGCACAAACGCGATCTCCCTGGGCGCGTCTCTTGGCGGAAACTTCGGCCGTGCGGCTCACCTCGTGGGGTGCACAAACTCAGCCGCGGACCGAATCCGAGAATCCGGTCGATTTGCAGGGAAGATCGAATAAGTGCACCCCACGCGTTGCGCGGCAGCGACCGGCTGAGCGCCGCGAGCAGGATCCGGTCGACGAGTCGGTGCTGCGGTTGACGCGCCTGCCGGCGCAGAATCGCGAGCTCGTGCCGCAGCACCAGGATCTCGAGTTCCTTCGAGCGCTCCGAGCGACAGAGAAGCACGACCAACGCGAACAACCGGCACAGCGTCAGGTAAACCAACGACGACAACACGCACAACCTCCGACGACGGGACTGGCGAGCCTACTTCCCGGCGCCTCGGAAGCGCGTGACAGAGTTTCTGCACCCTACGCGCAACTTCCTCCGCCGGCACGCGGCGACGACGCTCGCCTGCGATTTCTTCACCGTCGAGACCGCCTGGCTGAAACGAATCTACGTGCTCTTCTTCCTCTCGCTCGAGCGCCGCCGGATCGAGTTCGTCGCCTGCACCCCGAACCCGACCGGCGCCTGGACGGCCCAACAAGCGCGCAACCTGCTCATGACCCTCGATGATCGGCAGCAACCGCTGCGCTTGCTGATCCACGATCGCGACGCCAAGTTCGGCGGCGGCTTCGACCACGTCTTCCAGAGCGAAGGGATCGCCGTGATCCGCACACCGATCCGGGCGCCGAACGCGAACGCACACGCCGGGCGCTGGGTCGGAAGCGTGCGTCGCGAGTGCCTCGACCGGCTGCTCATCTTCAGCCGCCGCCAGCTCGAGCACGTGCTCCGCGTCTATGCCCGTCACTACAACCGGCATCGGCCGCACCGCTCGCTGGCCTTTCGGCCACCCGCACAGCTAGACACAAGCCCGACGCCGGTGCGCGCACCACCATACCCGCAGCTCAATCGCCGCGACCTACTCGGCGGGCTGATCCACGAATACGAATACGCAGCCTGACAGGATCGATCTCCCGACTCCCACGACGTCACGCGCTCTTTGCCACGCGCTCTCTTCGACGCTGTCGACGCGCCTTCTCTTGTTTCACGCGCGCGCGCGAGTACCAGATCCGCCGCGTCGGGCGTCAAGTCGACCCCGATTCAAACGCAAGGCGCGCAAAGCCAGCATAGTCTCGGCAGCCCGAGCCGCGATCAACCGGCGACACACGATTTACGCGAGTCGAACTGATGGCCGACTGAACCCGCTGATGCCGGACACAGTTTCTGAACCCCACGGGATGGTGGAGGGTGGGGCTTACGGCAGTCGTCCCATGCCTCGGCGTGATCGCGCTCGTCCTGCGAGGGAGCGGCTGACCGCGCGGGCAGCGCGGACTCGGGCCGAATCGTCGCCGTTTCCGGGGCTGAGATGACGATCTAGCAGGTCGCCCAGTTCGAGAGGGATAGCCGGGGCCAGCCTTCTCTCCGATACAGGGCTTTTAGCCGCCTCGGGGTTTCGTGACGAGCTTTACAGGCCCCATGTGCACCCATACAACGGCCTGCGGGCACCCACCATATGTATCGGTTTCGTCGGCACCCCCGGGGCGTACCGCGACTAACGCAATTTCGTGGTGTTCGCGGACGAGCCTTCCCGGCTGCAGCGACCGGCTTACTACGCGGTACGGCTTGCTGGCGAGTTGGACGACGCTAAGCCTCGAACGTTCAGTGCCGTCGATTTCGCGGAGACACAAGCCTGCATTCGCGAGAACGCCGACAGCAGCCGATTCCTGAAGCCCGACCACATTCGGAACGCGCACGAGCTTCGGTGTCGGAGCCTCTCGACGGTCGCTGCAGCCGGTTGCGGCTACTAGCAAGAGAAACAGACCGACCAGTCGCCGCGCGGACATGCTCTGAGTATCGCCGCCGTGGTCGTGGGCGCAATCCCTGGGAGCCCACCAGAGACCGATCTAAGCGGCTCGTGTTCGATCCATGGCCAAAACTGGCCCACCTGCCACAGGGTGTCCGTGGGACCGCGTGCGAGGACACGACTGAGGGATGCAGGCGGAATCCTCAGGAACCGTTAACAGCAGACAGTTACTTTCGGGTCTGATGCGCCGCCTTCCGCTACTTCTTCTTGTCGCCCTCCTCTTGGTCGTCCCCGCAGCTGTAGCGTCGTCTGCTGCGCGTGAGGGTCGCGCGACGGCGACCGGACGATTTGTCTTTGCTGCGTCACGCGAGAAGCTGGGCCAGACCGATATCTATTCCGCACACGCGGACGGTACGGACGTGCGCCGACTCACTCGGACCAGCGTGAGCGAGGGCGCACTCACGGCATCCCGTACCGGGAGCCGCATCGCCTTTATCGCCAACGGTGTCGGGCTCGGCGTCATGAATGGCGACGGCAGCGGCTATCGAATCGTTGACCGGTTTCCCTCTGAAATCCCGGATGGGGGCTATGACACCGATCCAGCGTTGTCGCCCGACGGGACACGCCTGGCCTTCGTGAGCGCGCGCGAGGGACTGCCCGCGATCTACGTCGTGAACGCCGGTGGGACGCGTCTGCGCCGGTTGTCACACGAGGTGAGCCCGGGAGAGACGAGGGCTTGGTCGCCGACGTGGTCGCGAGATGGGTCGAAGTTGCTCGTCGCCGTCGCCGCCGCCCCAGATCAGGACTACACCGAGCGCTTCGCCCTGATCAGCGCACGGGACGGCCACGTGATCCGTCGCATCCGCGTCGATCTTCCCGGTCTGCTGACAGCCGGGGGGACCAAGGCCATCTGGTCGCCCGACAACAAGAGGATCGCCTTTGACGCCTGCCAGGGACGCGGCTGCATGTTCACGCCAGTGCTGATCGCGAACGCGGACGGCACGCACGTGCGACGACTCCGGTTCGAGCCACGCGCCGAGACAGCAGTTGGCAAGAACTGGTCTCCCGACAGCCGCTCGCTTCTCTATGGCTTGGGCTTCGGCTTCTGCATCAATCGACTCTTCATCGCCACAGGGCAGCGGAAGTGCATCTCAATGCGTTCGGCGCATCTGTTGCCCTGGGAGGTCGTCGGGCTCAAACGCTAGCCCACGACTGTCGCTGTCTCGCCACACGGCGACAGTCGGTGACGAAGACGTACGCCTAGGCGCTTGCCGCCGCGGAGTCATCAGAGTCGGTTGCGGGATTCACAGATGCCTCTTCCGGTCTCGGAGAGAATGCCGATAGTCATCCCGTGCACGACCGCAGATCGGAGCCGATACCGAGGATCCCTCTGCACCCGCTCTTCCGCCTGCTTCAGTGGGTGGGCAATGCGGCGATCATCATTTTCGTCTTCACGCTGAACCCTCTCTGGTTCTACGTCGGCGGGGCACTGGTAACTCCGGCACTCCTGGTGGGGCTTTTCTGGCTTGTGCGGCGAGAAGGCGTCGGTGGTTCGGCACAGCGTCTCGTGCTGACCGCCATCGTCATCGTGATGCCGATGATCGGGATCTGGTTGCTCCTCGATTGGGCCTTGTCCAGGCCGTGGGCCCAGCTTGTCGCCTTGTGCACGACCTTCGTCTACTTGGCCGTGGTCGTCAGCGCGATGCGCGAACTCCGGGCACGCCGTCGGGCACGGGCCTAAAGTCCAAACCGTCCCCGCTCTCCCGACTGCGGCGTCCGAGCCGGATATGGCCAACGGCGACGGACGCTAGAGTTCTGCACTACGAGCAGGCGGATGCTGAAGGCTCTGGTCGCGCCCTTTGGCGCAGCCGTTGCCGTTGGCCTAGCAGCAGCGGCGACGGATAAGCCGGGTGATCGGGTCGTCGCGAGTTGCGCGATCCAGAAACCAGGCGGCATCTATTACTCGGTCGGCCTGCGGGTGGTGGGTGATCAGGTATCTGTCGTGAGCGGCTCCGGTGACGCGACGCTCCTCGCTGTATTGACTCCGACCAGTCGCCAACTCGCCGGTGACTGTAAAGGCAACCGCCCGCTCCGTCGCGACCTCAGCGGGTTGGCAGGGCCGTGGCCGCGCCGGGTGCCGAAGCTCATCTCGATGGTCTATTGCTCCTGGGAGCAGCTCGGCAGCCGGGTTGTGCTCGACTTCAAGCGAATCCGCACCAAGCGTGGCCGCTTGATCGGGAACAGCCTCGTCATCGCGTTTGGGCGTCGCCCGCTCTTGCGGGTTACAGCCACTCGGACAGGCGGGGGCGTCTGGCTGGATCCAGCCGTCTGCCTCCGCACGGTCGTCAAGCCGCCGCCGTAGAGGATCCAACTCCAACTCTGGACAGGCTGTAACAGGTGTGGACGCCGGCCCTACAGGGAGTGGAATGAGAGAAGGACCCCCCGTAGGAAGCCGCCGCAAGGTGCGGCGTTTGAGGTCTGAGCCCACTGTCGCTGAACCGGTGAGCTACCGGTATTGGCGATCCTTCTGGGATGAGACCGGTCGCGGTCTTGCCGCTGCTCGTTGTCGTGGTGGCGGCTGGGTGTGGCTCCTCGCGCGGCCGGGTGCCGCCGCCGCTGCTCGCGTACTCGAACGGCGTCGACATCGTTGTGTACGACCCGGTGGCCGGGACGAGACGGACTCTCGTGCGGGGACGGGTGTCGTCGGAGTACGACGGCGACACCGTGTTGGCGCTGTCGCCGTCGTGGTCGGCGGATGGGCGGCGGCTTGCGTATGTCCGGTTCGCTCGCGTGACGCGGATCGAGGTTGTGGATGTCGCGAGCGGGGTGTCGCGGCGGGTGTCGCATCGGCTCGGTGACCGTGTCTCGGGCTATGGGTTGCGCTGGTCTGCTGACGGGCGCTGGCTGGCGTATCGTGATCAGGACGCGGGCGAGATCTGGCTCGCGCGCAGCGATGGGGGTGGGGAGCGGCTGGTCGTGCGGGCGCCGCGTGCGGGCCGCCGGCTTGGGATCGTCGGCTGGACAGGCCGCGGCTGGCTCGTCTTTCGCACTGCCGAGGGGCGCTTCGTGGTCGACCCGGATGGCGGGAGGGCGGCGCGGTTCAGGCGTTGGTTGGCGCCGCCGACGCGCGCGCCGGCTGGGGGAGCGCGGCTGGCGGTTGTCCGTGACCGGGCGGGGAATGATCAGGTCGTCGTCGAGGCGTTGTCGGGGCGGCGGTTGGGGGCGCTGACCGCTGACCGGCCGCTGCCGGGGCGGACGGCGGTGCGGAGCTGTTGCCCGCGTTGGTCGCCCGACGGGCGCTGGGTCGCGTTCGTGCGTGCGGGCGCCGTGGTTGTCGTGTCCGCAGACGGTGGCAGGGAGCGGCGGGTGCTCGAGGATGCGGCGATCGCGGGCTGGTCGCCGGATGGCCGCTATCTGCTTGTGGCGCGGTCGCTGGGTCAGCGGTCGCTGTGGCTGTTCGAGCCTGGCACGAGGCGGCTGACGCGGATCGTCGCGGCGACTCAGCTTGGCGGGGCCGCCTGGCGACCGTCGTCCCCGCCGCGGGTCGTGCCGGCCGCCCCGCCGGCCGTCGCACTGGCGAGGACGGTCGAGACGCCGTGGCCGAGCTCCTCGTTTCGGCCGGGGCGGCTGCGCATCGGCGCCGTGCGAGCAGTTCGCGCGGCCACGCGTGCCAATGTCGCCGACCTGACAGCGGACGGGCGGCTCGCGGCTATTCGGCTCTCCACCGGCCACCGTTACAGCTACCGGCTGGGCGTGCTCGACCTGCGCACAGGAACGGTTCGCCGGTTCGGCGTTGCGGCGGCGCCGCTGGCGTGGGACAGCACGGCCTTGTTCGATCGAACGGGCTCACGCTTGCTCTACCGAAAGTGGCACGAGCTTTGGAGCGTGTCCGTGAGCACGGGACAGAAGAAGCGGCTTGCACGCGATGCGGGAGCTGGCCCATTCCGTTGGCTACGCGACGGCGGCATCGGCTACATCGACTCGCACGGGCGGCTAGCTATTCGCCGTGCCGGCGCGGCTACGCGCCGGCACCGGCTGCAGCTGCCGCAGCAGGCGCTCTCAACCGTCGCGATCGCACCCGACGGCGATCGCCTCCTCTACGTCAGCGGCTGCGACGTCTGGCTCGCCAACGTCCGCAGCGGCCAGGTACGCCGCTTCTCCCACGCTCGCTACTCGCCCACGCGCTTTTCCTGGTCGCCGACGGGGTCGTATGTGGCGCTCGCTTCGTCGTGGTGGGCCGACTGCGATCGCGACTTCGACTGGTACCACGCCGGCACCGCCCTGTTCGACCGGCGCGGGCGCGAGCTCGATCGCCTCGGCGGCGTCACCGTCGGCTGGAGCCCCGACGGCCGGTTCCTCATCACCTCCGGCGGCGTCACCGGCACCCAGACCGCGACGCTACAGCCGCTCCTGATCGGCGATCTGCGCAACCGCCGTACCTCAACGCTGCTCGCGTCGGGATCAACCGGGACAGGGTTCGTCGACGCGAACGGCGGGATCGTCTTCGCACGCTACGACGCCGCTGCGGCGAACCGCCAGCCGGGCGAGGATCACCCTTGGCGCGTCTACCACGGCCGTCTGATCGACTCGGAGCGCGATCGCTAGCGCGGCTGGCGGTAGGCGGAGGTCGCTTGGGGTGTAATCGCGACAGCACGCCAGGCGGGTGGGGTCGCGTATGCAGGCATGCCGCCGTCAGCTGCTGAAGTACCGGAGCGGCGTCGCCGACGGTCGCCCACCTTGCCAGGTTGGGCGGATATCGGATGCGGACGAGCGTCGCCGATGGCACGTAGACGTAGCGAGGGTATGAGCTCGGCCACTGACGCGTCGGGATCGGTGCGAAGGTGAAGTAGGGAGCGGGGGAGGGCGGCTGCGCCGTCGATGCGCCGATGTAGGTCATCAGGATCTGTAGCGTCGTCATATCCCGCGCCGTCACACACCCCGAGGCGCCGCAGAGGCGAAGCCGGGTAATGGTGTCTTTGGCGGTCGCCGCACCGAGCCCAGTGAGGAGCAGCACGGGCGCCAGCAGAACCGCAATCAGTATCCGTTTGGCCACCGGACGATCTCGATACGGAACAGTGCCGGCGGGAGGTCCGCCGACTATGCAGTAGTGACCTGACCGTCACCCGGCGGTCTGGCGAGGTGCGAGATCGAACACGGCAAGCGCCCCGCGGCGGGACTCGTGGATCTCGCTTGCTCGTACGCTGTTCAGAGTGGGCTGGCGAGACGTGACCTTAGCCGCCGCAGGCCTCTTGGTCATGGTCACCATCTGCGGCTGGTCGCGCCGGGCCACACACCAAACGACCACTCAGAAGGCTGAGGCGGTTGGTCTGCGGTTCGTCGCTGCGCCATCGGCGCTACGCGCGAAGTGTCGTACGACGGCACGGGCGGTCGGCTATGCCGTGCCGTGCCCGACTCGCATCCCCGCCGGGCCTCGCGGTCACTGGCTCGCCCGCGCCGACTGGTTGCCTGGATGTCATCGGCCCCGGCGGTGTGGGAGGTTGCGACGAGTCATGGCGAGGGTGGGTAGTCAGAACGAGCAATGTAGGCGCCGAGCACCTGGTCATCACAGCCTCTCCTAAGCCACTCGCGAGCTACGCGAAGCTCGTCAACGGACCAGCTTGGTATCCGCAAGCGAGGGTTCGCGCCCTTGGTTGGGTGAGGATCAATGGCTGGCGCATGCGCTCGGGCTACGTACCGCTGGCGACCAACGACGGCAGCGCGTCATGAATCACGTCGTGCTCATCTGGACCGATGCCGGACACACCTACGGCATTGGATTCCATAACACGAAGGGCATCCACGGAACACTTCTTCTCGATGAGGAACTAGCGAAGCACATCAGGCTCGTCGGATCCTGAGCTGCAACAGGCGAGGCGATCAATGCCTGCGCCAGCGTTCACGAGTTCCGCCTTGAGATTCCCTTCGACTGCAGCGACGATTCGTTTATGTCGCGCAGACTCGCGACTCTCGTTGGCACGCTGATTCTTGGCGTGGCGGTTGCCGGGACCTCGGCCCCGTCGGCGGTCCCAACAATCTGCCGCATGTCGAGCTTTTTCTTGCAGCTCGGGCCGTACGTCAGCGAGGCGACCGGCCAGCACACGCTGGCGCTCCGCCTCGTGAGCCGATCCGTGTCAAGCTGCATCCTTACGGGCTACCCCTCGGTGAGGCTTAGCGATCGAGCAGGGGCGATCCCATTCTTGATAAGGCACGGCGGCGACCAGATGATCACGTCCCGTCCGCCAACGCGCGTCCTGGTCCGGCGGGGGCGAACCGTATCCGTATTCGTGGTCCTGAATCACTACCGGTGCGACCGCGGCGGGCTGCGCGCGGCGACCGCGGTGAACATCGGACTGCCGGCGCATCCGCACAGCGGGACGGCGTCCCTGAGAATCACCGACCCTTACCGCATGCCGAACTACTGCGGCCCAGGGGATCCGGGGTCGATCCTCACCGTTTCACCTTTTGAACCGACTCTCAGGGCCGCGCTGAGACGTTGAGACGACGCGCTCGAACGACGAAGCCGCTCGTCCGAGCGAGCGTGCTCCTGCCTGACGGCATCTCGCTGTTCATCGGACGCGGTAAAGCGAGTGGGACATCGCCAAAGTCAACGCGCAGGGCTGGTCCTAGTATTGGCGCACGTTTGAACGTGCACGGTGCAGTCGCCGTGGTGACCTAGCCGGTCGGGTCGCGGCTTCTCACGGATGCGCGAAGCGGGCAATGACATGTGTTTCGACTGGGTCTAGCCGGAGTGGTGCTCTGACGCTGAACCGGCGATCGCGTTCAGCGGAGCCACGAGAGGCAGCCGGCGAGTTCGAGGGGGCCTTGGCCCGCGTCTTTGTACGGCGGCCGGTCGAGTGCGTCTCGCTGCATCGCCATCCAGCAGCCGGGGATCTGTTCGCCGGCGATCTGGTAGCGGACGTGGTATGGGGATCGCGGATAGGCAGGATCGGCGAGCGTTACGACGCACGCGTGCAGCGATGAGCAGGAGGCTGTGCGGGCGCTGGGCCAGCGCTCGCGCGAGACGACATATCGGAGGGATGCTTCCAGGCCGACCCGATCGACGCCCTGAAGGGGCAGGACGGGCTTCGGCAGCGACCACGAATGCGTGGGCCAGTAGCCTGGCAGGCAGCCTGATCGCGGGCAGGTGAGCGCCACCTCGGTCGCGTTGCTGCGGCGACCAAGGATCGTCGTCGCCCTGACCAGCACGTGATAGGGCGCATGGCCTCGCCAGGGTAGGTCGGTCACGATGCGGCCGCGCAGCATCTCCAGGGCGTACGTGCCGGTGGCGCCAGCGTTGTTGTAGGTTGAGCTCGCCTTCTTGCCGCTGTAGACCGCCACGTCAAGGAATGCGGGGCGACAGGCGTCCGACGAAGGCAGACGCCGATAGTCGAAAAGCACCTCGACGTGGTGACCGAGGACGCTCGCCTTCACGGCGGGAGAGGGAGGCCCGGGCGTGTTCGAGCCGGGGGAATCGGTGACGCGCACGCAGCCGGCGGCGGGCGTCGTCGGCAATTTGGCCGCAGCCTTGGCGCGCGCAAGCATGGCCCGCTGCTCACGCTCGATCAGCCTCCGCACCGGTGCCGGCGTGTCGACCTCGATCGAGTGCTGCACCACCGGGAACAGCAAAGGCACCCTCCCCGCCGCTCCGCGGCCAGCAGCGGCGAAGAAAGCGGCTATCCCGGCACCGGCAATCAAGGCGGCCATCGCAACCGCGCGAGGGAGACGAACCGTTCGACCCACGAGGGAACGATCGGCGCTTCGCCTACGTCACTTGAGCCCGGCGACGAACTTCTGTTCTTCCGACTGCATGCAACAAGTCATGCAACCGCCGCTTGTGCGAGTGTTGCTCCTAGGTCAAGGCGCTCTCGCTTTGAGTGTGTTGAACACGACGCGTGCGATTTGTCGTTTGAGGCAGCGGATCGCTTCGCGGCGGGTCTTGCCTTCGGCCTGCTTGCGCTCGAGCTCGAGCGCTTCCGAGCACCGTTAGAACGAGGTCGCTCTCGAGGTCGGAGCCGGCAAGTGGGATAGCCGACGCCGCCTCGGGGACGAGCTCACACACCGTGACTCCTAGTGGTGCTTCATTCGCGCGGTTTGGCTCTGCGGGTCGCTTCTGCACGTCCGTTGCGCAGGCCGATGAGGTAGGCCTGGCGTTCCTGCGGCGTCCACTGGGAGGCGGGCGGCGACCATGGCGAGATCGGGACCGATCGGTTGCGACCGTCTCGCTTGCCGAGCTCGTACTGCTTCCCGGGTAGCTCGGCCAATGTGTCGGCGCGCGTCCTTTCCTCGTTTAGATGTGTGCGGGGAGCCAGGCACCGTCGTCAGTGTCCCCCTGCGACGTGGAGCTCTGCCATCAGACCCCTCCTGGCTCACCCGCACCGACACAACGATCGACAGCCGGCACCGGATACGCGGTGCTGCCGGCTACTTCATGTTGGCGAGCCGCTCTGCGTCGTCGAGCCAGGTGTTGATTGCTCGGATGATGTCTTCTTTGGCGGGGATCCCATTTGGGAATAGTTGCTGGAGGAGCGCGTCGCGGTCGACCGAGCCGTCGCGGCTTGTGCGAGCGCGAGCGGAGGTAGTGGCTGCGCGGGTTGGCCGCCGCCGTCGGGTGCTGGTGCTCGCCGCTGCTGATGTTGCGCGCGCGGTCGTGCGTCGGGTTTTGCGTCGGCTCGCTCGCGATTGACTGGTCGCGCCAGCGATGCCGTGCGCTTGTCTACGATGGGCGCCAAGCGCGGCCGCGCGCGTAAATGTGCGCCCGCACTCTGGGCACTTGAACTGTTCCGCCGTGCTTGCCTGTGTCCGTTGCCGGGCCATTCGATGACCTCCAGGTCGAACTGAAGCGCCCTGGGTTTCCTAGAAGCTTGCTGACGTGGTTGACACTATTCGGCTGTTGTCTGTCTTGTAATTCAATTCCTCGTATTCGGCGGGCGGCAGGTCGCCGAGTTGTTCGTGCAGCCTCTGCTCGTTGTAGAAGCCGATCCAGTGCAGCGTCTCATGCTCGGCGTGCTCGTAACTGGGGAAGCGGCGCCCGTCGACGAGCTCTGTCTTGAAGGTCGCGACCCACGCCTCGGCCATCGCGTTGTCGTAGGCATCGCCGCGGGAGCCGACCGATGGTGCCGCGCCGAGCTCGTCGAGCCGATCGGTGTAGGCGAGGCTGGTGTACTGCGAGCCGCGATCGGTATGCGCGATCAGCCCGTCGGCTGGCTGCCGCAAGCCGCTCGCCATCTCGAGCGCGTCCACCACCAGCTCCGTGCGCAGGTGGGTGGCGAGCTGCCAGCCGACGATCATGCGGCTATAGCAGTCGAGGATGAACGCGAGGTAGACGAAGCCTGTCCCGGTCCTGACGTAGGTGATGTCGGCGACCCACTTCTCGTTCGGCCGGGTCGCCGTGAAGTCGCGCTGCAAGAGGTCGCGGCTCCACTCGAGCGCTGCATCGTCCGGGATCGTCGTCCGCTTCTTCGTGCCGCGGCGGACGCCCTCAAGCCCCTCAGCTCGCATCAGTCGAGCGACGTGGTCGCGGCCGACGTCGACCCCTTGGCGCTTGAGCTGCTTCCACGTCTTGCGCACGCCGTAGACGCGCCGGTAGCCCGCACGGGCCGCATGGATCTCGCCGATCAGCTCGCGGTCGGCGAGCTCGCGCCGGGACGGCCTCCGGGATCTGCGCGCGTAGTACGTGCTCACCGGCACGCCGATCGCGGCGCAGATCGGCTCGACCCCGAAGGCGTCCCGCCGCTCCTCCACATAGCGGGTCACCGTCGCCGGTTCGGGTCGAGCTCCTGCGCGAAATAGACGGACGCGTCCTTCAAGATCGCGTTCGCCCTGCGCAGCTCGAAGTTCTCCTTCCGGAG
>WNGE01015830.1_pt1 | contig 12724 bp, 16 predicted proteins | sample 5400651 | NCBI WGS metagenome assembly WNGE01 (sample SAMN13153370, study PRJNA577476) | soil metagenome | isolation source: 60 cm soil or saprolite under grassland replicate 2 | place: USA:California | collected 2016-06-15 | reverse complement strand
GGGCCTGAAGCGCCTGGTCGACGCCGCCCACCGCAGGGGCTTTGCGGTGCTGCTGGACGTGGTCTACAACCACCTCGGACCGGAGGGCAACTATCTCTCGCGGTTCGGCCCTTACTTCACCGACCGCTACACCACGCCCTGGGGCCAGGCCGTCAACTTCGACGGCCCCGACTCCACGGCGGTGCGCGACTTCTTCGTGGAGAACGCCCGGATGTGGGCGCGCGACTACCACTTCGACGGCCTCCGCCTGGACGCCGTCCACGCCATCGTCGACACCTCCGCCTGGCACATCCTGGAGGAGCTCCGCGAGCGGCTGCCGCGCGACTGCTTCCTGGTCGCCGAGTCGGAACGCAACGACCCACGGCTCGTCACCCCGGTCGCCGCCGGCGGCTACGGCCTGGACGCCCAATGGTGCGACGACGTCCACCACGCTCTCCACGCCCTGCTCACCGGGGCCGGGCCCGCGGCGAGCGCACGGCGGCGCTAATGTCGGTGCCCCGGCTCAAGATGGCGGCCGCCCTGATCCTGCTCGGCCCGTTCGTGCCGCTGCTCTTCATGGGCGAGGAATGGGGGGCCTCGACACCCTTCCTGTTCTTCTCCTCCCACGGTGAGCGGGCGCTCGCCCGCGCCACCTCCGAAGGCCGGGTCCGCGAGTTCGAGGGCTTCGGTTGGGACGCTTCACAGGTGCCCGACCCGCAATCGCCGGCAACCTTCGAGCGCTCGAAGCTGAGCTGGCAGGAGGCCACCGCCTGGCCGCACGCCGAGCTGGCGGACTGGTACCGGCGCCGGGTGGCGCTGCGGCGGGCGACCCCCGAGTTGCGGTCGGGCGACCTCGCCCGGGTCGAGGTGGAGGTCGCGGGGAGCCGCCTGCGCATGCGCAACGGCCCTGTGGCGGTGACGTGCGACTGGGAGGCGGACTCGGTGGAGGTGAGTCCGCCTCCTCAGGGCCCCAGCCGCTAGGTCGAGGCGGGCCCTAGATGCGCGCCGCCGCGGCCGGGGTGCTGGAGCGCGGCATCAGCTCGCTGCGGTTGGGATACAGGAAGATCAGCAAGCCGCCCAGGATCAGCGAAACCAGCAGCGCGATCAGGCTGAAGCCGTTGGTGCCCAGCCAGATGGCGTTCACGATCTCGTACAGGACGTCGAGGACGCAGTAGAAAAGGGCTGCCCGGACCCAGGTCGCGGGTACCACCGGCTGCATGCCGGCGAGTGCCAGCCCGGCGCCGAAGGCGACGCCCGCGACCGCTGCGCGCGTGCCCACCAACTGGTCGAACGGGAAAAGCGTGGTCCCGACACTCGAGAGCAGCGAGCCCACGATCATCAGCACTCCGAACGTCACCATCACGAGGTTGAGTGCCAACTTGTTCCATTTCGCCATGCGAAAAACCTCCCTGAGAGTAGGACGTGAACTGAGACTGCAGCGTTCTTGTACTTCAACGCGGCGCTGGGGTCAAGCCTTGCGATGCCAGAATTCGGCGGCGGCGTGGGTGCCCTGCCCTCGGGCACCGGGCGGGGCGACTAGCGGATGCGGTAGCCGCGCTGGGTCTGGGTGGGGTCGACCTCGACCTGGGCGGCGCGTGCCAGGCGCGGAAAGACGCGGTGTCCGACAAACCCGGCGACCAGGAAGACGGCGTCCTTGACGATGTAGCAGATCGCAAACCCGATGCCGGCCAGGAACAGGTACCAGAGAATTCCAATGCTGCCGGGCAGGGTGTCCGGCAGCGGCTCCGAGAGGCAGCCCCAGGCGGGCAGCACCGGGCCCACGCAGCCGAGACCGACCACGTCGCGCGCAAAGGCGCCGAAAACCAGCACCACGATCACGCCGAGAAGGAAGATGGTGAGAGCGCGCAACATGTCCTCATTAACGCGCCAGGGAGACGATTCCTGCCCCTTTTGGCGGTCCTTGGCGCGGCCACCCGCGGGGATGTGACGATACGAGGATGAGCCCCCCGCGGCCGGCCACCCGCGTCCGCCGCCACCCCGAGCGCGGGCGCTATGACCGGCAAACCGTGGACCGGGTGCTGGACGAGGGGCTCATCTGCCACCTCGGGTTCGTGGCCGGTGGCCGGCCGTTCGTGATCCCCACCATCCACGCCCGCGTCGGCGACCTGGTCTACATCCACGGCTCGCCCGCCTCGCGGATGCTTGGCACCCTCAAGGACGGCGTCGACGTCTGCCTGACGGTGACCATCCTCGACGGCCTGGTGCTGGCGCGCTCGGCCTTCAGCAGCTCGATGAACTACCGATCGGCGGTGGTCCTGGGGCGGGCGTCGGAGGTGACCGACGACGCCGAGAAGGAGCGCGCATTCGCAGCCATCGTCGAGCACGTGGCCCGGGGCCGCTGGGCCGACTGCCGGTGGCCGACGCCCAAGGAGGCCGCCGCCACCACCATCGTCCGGCTGCCGGGGAGTACGCGGTCCGCTACCGGCGCTAGCGCGTTCAGGCGGACAGCTACGTATTCGAGTGGACCCTGGCGCCGGGCGGCTCGACCGGCCCCGCCCACTGGCATCCGGTGGCCGAGGAGGCCTTTGAGGTCCTGAGCGGCGGGGTCCGCGTCCGCGCCGGGCGCCGCCGGCAGGAGCTGGGGCCTGGCGAGTCGGCGGCGGTGCCGCCCGGCGTCGCCCATGCCGTGGCCAACCGCGGCGCCGAGCCCGCCGTGCTGCGGGTGACGGTGACCCCGGGGGCGGGGGCCGCGGACTTCTTCGAGCGGCTCCGCGAGCTCGACCGCGGCCCGGCCGGGCTGCGCCGGCTGGCGGCGCTCGCCGGCCATTTCCACGACCGCCGGGATTTCGTGCGCTTCGGGTTTCCATACGCGCCCGGGATGGCGGTTCTCCGCCGCCTCCACCGGCACTGAGGTAGCGTGGTGGTCGTCTGATGTGCAGGTCTATCAAGCGGCTGCGGGACGGGGCCGAGCCGGCCGGAGAGGCCGAGGTCCACGAGGCGGCGCGCCAGTTCGTGCGCAAGGTCAGCGGCTTCGGCAAGCCGGCTGCCCACAACCAGGCGGCGTTCGACGCCGCGGTGGCCGAGGTGGCGGTGGCGACCGCGCGCCTGCTGGGTTCCCTCGAAGTGCGCGGCGCCCACCAGCCGGCGCCCGCCCGCGAGATCCGGTTGCCTGAACCCAGGCTGACGAGAACGCGCAACTCGTCGTAGCCTGCCGCGGACGATTATCGATCCGCCTGGGGCCAATCCACCTCGAAGACCAGCTCCTCGCCGTCGATCTCGTCGACCTGGCTCCCGACGGGCTTGAATCCGAGCTTGCGGACCAGTCCCAGCGAGGGTTCGTTCCAGAAGCCCACCGAGGCCCGGAAGCGGCCCACGCCGTGCTCCCCGTGCGCCCAGTCGAAGAGTCCGCGCACCGCCTCCTCCGCATAGCCCCGGCGCCGGTGCTTGGGGAAGACCGTGTAGCCGACCTCGGCCCAACCCCGGGCGCCGGGCGGCTCGTGGAAGCCAGCGTGGCCGACCGCGGCGCGCTCGGCGCGGTGCACCAGCAGCCGGGTAAGCCAGGGCAGCGCGTCCGGGTCGGCGCGGACCATGCCCAGGCGGTATTTCAGGTGACTGAACGAGTCTTCGCGGAAGAACGCCGGCAGCGGCACCCCGACCTCGGCTTCCGCGGCCCTGAAATCCCGCGCGATCACCGCCTCCATGAAGGCCGGCGACATCGACACCAGGTCGAGGCGCGGGCAGCGGATCAGCTCCGCAGCGCCGCCTCCATGAACTCGCCCAGGTCCCGGCGCAGCTGCTTGATAGAGGGCTCGTGCACGTACATCATGTGGCCCGCCTCGTAGCGCATGAAGGTCACGTTGGCGCGGACCTCGGGATCCAGCTGCATGTGGTCGACGGTCCACTCGGCGGCGCAGAAGGGCGTCGCCAGGTCGTAGTAGCCGGAGGCCACCAACACCCTCATGTGCCGGTTGCGGTTGAGCGCCGAGCGCAGCGGCGAGACGACCTCCGGGTACTTGCCGTCGCCCTGCTCGCCCCACTTCCAGGGCCGCACCCTCTCCGAGATGATGTCGTCGAGCAGGTCGCTGTCGAACTCCAGGTCCCGCCGGATGTAGTCGTTGATGGCGGCGGTGTAGATGCCCTGGATCATCGAGTAGGCGGGGTCGTACTCGGGCGACTCCCCGGCGGCGTCGCGGTCGATCCCGGTGTAGCGGGTGTCGAGGCGGCCGGTGGTGCGGCGGCGATCCCGGAGCAGCTCCTTGAAGAAGCGCTGCGGGCTCACCCTCAGGTCCGCGCGCTCGACGAAGTCGTGGCCGAGCCCGCTGTACTCGCCGAGCCGGTCGGCCACCGCCGCGCGCTCCTTCGCCGACGCCCGGCTCCCGCGCATCAGCACTGACGCGTAATCGCCGAGCGCGAACTCCTCCACCTCGTCGGTGAGCGCCTTGAGGCCCTTCCAGCGCCGGCGGTCGAGCTTCTGGTGGTACCAGGCCGAGGCCGCGTAGGTGGGCAGGAAGAGGACGTAGGGGAGGTCGTTGCCGGGATCCGGCCGCGCGGTCTGGAAGAGGAGGATGGTGGAGATCAGGACCACCCCGTTCAGGTACATGCCGAGCTTCTCGGTCAGGTGGCCGGCCAGCGCCGCCGCTCGGGTGGTCCCGTAGCTCTCGCCCATCACGAACTTGGGCGACTCCCAGCGCCGGTTGCGCGAGGTCCAGAGCCGGATGAACTCGGCCACCGAGGCGGTGTCCTCGTCCAGCCCGTGGTACTCCTTGCCGTCCTCCGCCCTGACCGGGCGCGAAAAGCCGGCGGGGCGGGCGGGGTGTCGGCATCGCCCAGGGGCACCCGGCGGGGCCCGAACAGCCCCATGTGCAGCCAGACCGACGACGAGCCGGGGCCGCCGTTGAAGGCGAAGGTGATCGGGCGCTGGGCCGGGTCCTTGACGCCGGTGCGGGTGTAGGCCACGTAGAAGAAGGTGGCCTTGGGGGTGCCGTCCTCCTCCTTCATGGTGTAGGTGCCCGCCACCGCGCGGTAGGGGACCTTGGTGCGGCCGACGGTGACCGAGCCCTCGGTCACCGCCTCGCGGTCGGGAGGCGCCTCGACCGGCTTCTTTTCGGCTTCCGGCTTCTCGGTCTCCGGCTTCTGGTCCTGCGGCTTGGCTTCCGTCTTCTCTTGGGCCACGCTCAGCGGTAGGCGGGGAGGCCCGTGATCAGCTCGCCCAGCACCAGCGTGTGCACCTCGTTGGTGCCCTCGTAGGTGTAGACCGACTCCAGGTTGTTCATGTGCCTGATCACGGGGTACTCGAGTGTGACCCCGTTGGCGCCCAGGACCGAGCGCGCCTCGCGCGCGATCGCCAGCGCCTCCCGGCAGTTGTTGAGCTTGCCCAGCGACACCTGCTCGGCAGCCAGCCGGTCTCGACCAGCATGTCGACCAGCTTGCGCTGGGTGAGCTGGAACTGGCCGATCGGCTTCCCGAACTGGACCCGGGTCTTGGAGTACTCGAGGGCCGACTCGTAGCAGGCGCGGGCGGCGCCCATGACGCCCCAGATGATTCCGTAGCGGGCCTCGTTGAGGCAGGAGAGCGGGCCCTTCAGCCCGCGCACCCCGGGCAGGCGCGCGCTGTCCGGCAGGCGGACGTCCTCGAGGATCAGCTCCGAGGTCACCGAGGCGCGCAGCGAGAGCTTGCGGTGGATGTCGCGGGTGGTGAAGCCCTTGGTCCCCCGCGGCACCAGGAACCCGAGCACTGTATCCCCACCGGATCTGCGATCCGGCGGGGACCCCGCCTGGTCCTGCGGGGACGTCCCCCCAACCCCCTCGGCGCGCGCCCACACCACCGCCACCCCGGCCAGGCCGCCGTTGGTGATCCAGAGCTTGTTGCCGTTGAGCACCCAGTCCTGCCCCGCCCGGCGAGCGGTCGTGCGCATGCTGCCGGGGTCGCTGCCGGCGTCGGGCTCGGTCAGGCCGAAGCAGCCGATCACCTCGCCCCTCGCCATCCGCGGCAGCCACTCCTGCTTCTGCTCCTCGGAGCCGTAGGCCCAGATCGGGAACATGGAGAGTGAGCCCTGCACCGAGACGAAGGAGCGAAACCCGGAGTCGCCGGCCTCCAGCTCCAGGCAGGCCAGGCCGTAGCTGGTGGCGCTGGAGCCGGCGCATCCATACCCCTCGAGGTGCATCCCGAGCAGGCCGAGATCGCCCAGCTCGCGTGCCATCTCGAGCGGGAACTCGCCCTTCTCGAACCACTCCTCGAGGCCGGGCAGCACCCGCCGGTGCACGAAATCGCGCACGCTGTCGCGGATCAGCCGCTCCTCGTCGTCGAGCAGCCGCTCGATGCCGAGGAGGTCGTCGGGATCCGCCTTGACGGCCGCGACCAGCGACCTGGCTGGGGCCTGCCTCACGAGGGCTATTCTGATCCGCCGGAATGCGGCTCGCCCTGATCGGCACGGGGCGGATGGGAACGCCGATCGCCGCGCGCCTCCGCGCCGCGGGTCACCGGCTGGTCCTGTACGACGGGGCGCCCGAGGCGCGCGAGCGCCTGGCGAGGGACGGCTTCGAGGTCGCCCCCGACCCGGCGGCGGCCGCCCGCGGGGCGGAGATGGTGCTGCTGTGCCTGCCCGACGCCGCGGCGGTGACCGCGGTGGTCCGCCACCTGCCCGAGGTGCCGCTGCTGGTCGATCTCACGTCCTCGCTGCCGAGCGTCACCCGCGGCTTGGGCCGGCGGATGGTCGACGCGCCCGTCAGCGGCGGCGTGAGCGGGGCGACCGCGGGCAGCCTGACCGCCATGGTCGGGGGCGAGCCCGACCTGGTGGCGGCGGCGCGGCCGGTGCTGGCGGCCTTCGCGAGCCAGGTCCTCCACGCCGGCGGCCTAGGCGCCGGCCACGCCGCCAAGGCGCTCAACAACGCGCTCTCGGCGGTGGCGCTGAGCGCCACCTCGGAGGCGGTGGCCGCCGCCCGCGGCGCGGCGCACCGGCCGGAGGGCACGATCAAGCGCATCAACGCCGGCCTCGGCCGCACCCAGAACAGCGAGGTCAAGTTCCCGCGCGACATCCTGCCTGCCAGCTACGCCAGCGGCTTCACCGCCGGCCTCATGCTCAAGGACGTGGGCATCGCACTCGCGATCGCGGCCGAGCGCGAGCAGGCGGCGCCCCTGGTCGCCGCGGTGCGCGAGGAGTGGCGGCTGGTGGTGCAGGCCCTCGGCGCCGGCGCCGACTTCACCCGCGTCTACGAAGTGGTGGCGGGTTGGGCCTCCGGACCCCTGGTCAGCGCCCGCTGCGACCTCGACCACTTCGACCGCGCGGTGGCAGCGGCCTGCTGGCTGGGGGCGCGCGAGATGGTCGCGGTGGCGGAGGCCGAGGGCGTGGAGCGCGATCGCTTCCTGGAGATCGTCAACGCCGGCAGCGGCCGCAGCGAGGCCACCCGGCACTTCGCCGAGGGCCTAGGGTTCGCGCCGCGGCAGGCGGCCCGCTCGCTGGACGCGGTGCGCGTGGTGGCGGCCGCCGTGCGGCAGGCGGTGCCCGTGCTGGCGATCGCGGCGGAGCTATGGAAGCAGTACTCAGGGGGGTGGCCGGGGGGAAGAGCTTTGCCCGGCCCGCCCAAGGGGGGAGTCCCCCCACGCTGATCGATCTTTCCCAGCCCTACCGCGACGGCATGTTCTCGCAGAAGCTGTTTCCTCCGATCAAGGTCGAGCGCTGCATCCGGATCGACGAGCGCGGCGTCAACGTCACCTGCTGGTCGGCCGCCGTGCATGCCGGCACCCATGTCGACGCGCCACTCCATTTCATCCCCGACGGGCCGGCGATCGACGTCATCGACCTCGAACGCCTGCACGGCCCGGCGGTCTGCCTGGAGGTCGAGCGGGGCGGCAACCAGGAGATCACGGTCGCCGACCTGGAGTCGGGCGGACCGAGCCCGGAGCCGGGCGACCTGGTCTTCATCCGCACCGGCTGGGACCGCTGGTTCCACACCGACCACGACCGCTACCACGACCATCCCTACCTGGCGCTGGAGGCGGCGCGCTGGCTGGTGGAGCGCCGGGCCAAACTGGTGGCGCTCGACGTCGCCACCCCCGACCTCGCCGAGCGGGGCCGCCGGCCGCCCGGATTCGACTGGCCGGTCCACCACGTTCTGCTCGGCGCCGGGGTGCTGATCGCCGAGCACCTGGCCAATCTCGACCGCGTCGCCGGCCGCCGCTTCCGGGCCTTCGCGCTGCCGATCCCGATCGTGGGCTCGGACGGCGCGCCGGCCCGCATCGTCGCCGATCTCTCATGAACATCGCCGTCATCGGCGGCGGGCACGGCGCCCTGGCCGCCGCGGCCGACCTCGCCCTCCGCGGCCACCGGGTGCGCCTGCGGCTGCGCAACCGGGAGCGCTTCGCAGATGTCTTCAGGACTGGTGAGGTGGCCATGACCGGGGTCGCGGGCGAGGGAGTGGGCACCATGGCCGAGGTCACCGACGACGTCGCGGCGGCCGTCCGCGACGCCGAGCTGGTGCTGGTGCCGATGCCCGCCACCGCCCAGGCCGACATCGCAGAGCGGCTGGCCGGCCATCTCCCGGCAGGCGTGGTGGTCGCCCTCCTGCCGGGGACCTTCGGCGCCTACCCGGTGGGCCGGCGGCTGGGCGTGGCGGTCGCCGAAACGGCGACGCTTCCCTATGGCGCCCGCTTCGGCGGCGGCAACTCGGTTCGCACCGCCATGGGTGCCCATCACCTGCCGGCCGGCGTCTACCCGGCCCGCGACACCGAAGCCGCGCTGGCCGTGCTGGCCGCCGCCTACCCGGCCATGGAGCCGGTCGAGGATGCCCTCTCGGCCGCCCTGCTCAACTCCAATGGCGCCCTCCACGCGCCGCTGGTGCTGATGAACGCCGGGCCCATCGAGCGATTGGGCGAGTACGACATCCACGTCGAGGGCACGACGGCGCGGATCCTGGCGGTGATCGCCGCCCTCGACGAGGAGCGGATCGCGCTCCGGCGGCCTCTCGGCTACCGGTCGCCCGACTGGCCACTGATGGACTACTACCGCGATCGCGACTGGTTCTACGGCGCCGGCGCCTTCAGCACCGTGCAGCGCCAATCGGTCTGGCGGGAGCCGCTCGGCTTCGACCACCGCTACCTGGTCGAGGACGTGCAGATCGGGCTCGTGCTCTGGGCGTCCCTGGGCCAGGCGCTGGCCGTGCCCACGCCGCACGCCGACGCCTTCGTCCGGCTGGCATCGACCGTGCTCGGACAGGACTTGCGCGGACGGGGACGCACCCTCGCGAGCCTCGGCCTGGCCGGGCTCGATGCCGCCGGCCTGCGGCACCGTCTGTGACGCGCTTCGGGGTTCAGCTCCACGGCGCATTTCCGATGTGGGAGTACCCCGCCCTCGCCCGCGCGGTCGAAAGCCAGGCGGCGTTCGAGGAGCTGACCGTCCACGACGTGGTCTGGTGGCGCCCGGTGTGGCCGATCCTGGCCATGGTCGCCGAGCACACGGAGCGCCTGCTGGTCGGCCCCGACGTGACGCACCCCTACCTGGTGCATCCCGCGGTGACGGCGCAGAACGTGGGCGCGCTCGACGAACTTTCGAGGGGCCGGGCCGTGCTCGGGGTGGGTCGGGGGTCCTTCCTGGAGCCGCTCGCCATCCGGCGGGCGGACTCGATCCGGCGCGTGCGCGCCATGGTCGAAGAGGTGCAGGCCCTGCTCGCCGGCACGCATGGCAGGGCGAGCCTCAACTGGACGCCGCCGCGGCCGCGGGTGCCGGTCTTCCTGGGCGCCTTCGGCGAGTTGATGGTGGCCGCCAGCGGGGGCGGCTGGTGCGACGAGGTGCGGCCGCCCGGCACCTGGGACACGCGCTACCTCGAGCACCTGCGTACGGTGCTGCCGAACGGCGTGGCGCTGGGCTGCGACGTCTGGGTCTCGATCGATTCCGACCGCGAGCGCGCCCGCGACCTGGCGCGCGCCCAGCTGACGCGGTTCCTGCCCCAGATGAAGGCGATCACCGACTTCTACGGCGTCGATCCCACGGCGCCGGTGACCGACTCGGTGCTCGACCTCTTCTTCGCCGCCGGCGCGCCGAGCGACCTCGAGGCCGGGCTGGCGCGTCTCCTGGCGGCGGCTCCGGCGACCGTCGTCTTCAGCGGCCGGCTGGGACCGGATCCGGCAAAGGCGATAGCGCTGCTGGCACGAATGACGCACTGAGCGGTTGCGCGTTATGCGCGCTCGGTGGTACTCATGTCTTGGGCGCAACGCGTTGCTGGTTGCGAGCTGAACGAATTTGGGGAGGTAACAGATGCCTTCGGAACACGTCCACGGTGCTGCTGTGCCGGCCAAGGCACCGCCCGCCGAGGCGGTTGCGGACGTCGAGAGCTGGGCGGGCTTGGAGGAAACCCAAGAGTTCAAGGAGCTGGTCCGCGCACGCTGGCGCTTCGTGCTCCCGGCGACGGTCTTCTTCCTCGTCTATTACTTCATGCTGCCGCTGCTCAACGGTCTCGCGACCGGGTTCATGCGCACCAACGTGATCGGCGACGTCAACGTCGCCTACCTGTTCGCGCTTTCCCAGTTCTTCATGGCCTGGCTGCTGGCATGGTTCTACGTCCGCCGCGCCACCCGGGTCTTCGATCCGCTGGCCCAGCGGGTACGTGAACGCGCACGCTCCGTGATCGGAAGGACGCCCCCGGCATGAACGTCACGCTGCTCCTCTTCCTGATCGTGGTCGGCATCACGCTGGGGATCACGGCCTGGGCTGCCCGGCGCTCCGGCACCACGGTCCAGTTCTGGGCGGCGGGCCGCGGCATCAAGGGCTGGCAGAACGGGCTCGCCATCGCCGGCGACTACATGTCGGCGGCCTCCTTCCTGGGCATCGCCGGCCTGATCGCGTTCAACGGCTACGACGGCTTCATGTACTCGGTCGGCTGGCTGGTCGCCTACCTGACCGTGCTCTTCCTGATCGCGGAGCCGATGCGCAACACCGGCAAGTACACGATGGCCGACGTCCTTGCTTACCGGATGTCGCCCGTGCCGGTGCGATCAGCGGCGGCGGTTTCGACGATTGCCGTCAGCGCGAGCTACATGATGGCCCAGATGATCGGGGCCGGATCGCTGGTCAAGATTCTGATCCCCACCCTGGACACCCAGCTCAAGCCGTACTTCAGCTGGGCCTTCCTGGGCACCAAGCTGGATCCCTCGATCACAGTGGTCGGGGCGCTGATGATGGTCTACGTGATCGCCGGCGGGATGGTCGCCACGACCTGGGTGCAGATCGTGAAGGCGGTCCTGCTGATGGGCGGAGCCATTCTGCTCAGCTTCCTGGTGCTGCTCCACTTCAACTTCAACCTGGGATCCTTCTTCGCCAAGATCGCGTCCGTCAAGGACGCCAAGACCGGGCTCAACTTCATGGAGCCGGGGATCCTGTACACGTACGGCAAATCCAGCATCTGGGGCATCGACAAGGCCCTGATCGAGAACATCTCGCTGGGCATGGCGCTGATCCTGGGCACGGCCGGCCTGCCGCACATTCTGATGCGCTTCTTCACGGTGCCCAACGGGAAGGCGGCGCGCGCGTCGGTGGTGTGGGCGATGGGCCTGATCGGCAGCTTCTACATCATGACCACGTTCCTCGGCTTCGGCGCCGCCACCCTGATCGGCAAGGCCCACATCTGCTCGACGGGGACGACCTGCAAGGTCCCCAACAGCAACTTGGCCGCGCCCCGGCTCGCCGAGTACCTGGGCAACAGCTTCTTCGGCACCGGCGGCGGCGAGTTTCTGCTCGCCTTCATCGCGGCGGTGGCCTTCGCCACCATCCTGGCGGTGGTCGCCGGCCTGACACTGGCCGCCTCCAGCGCCTTCTCGCACGACTTTTACGTCAACGTCATTCGCCGCGGCGTGGCCCATGCTGACGTCAGCGAGCGGGAGCAGGTGCTGGTCGCCCGCATCACGGCCGGGATCGTGGGCCTGGCCTCGATCTGGCTGGCGTCCAGGGCGGGCGCCACCACCAACGCGGCGGCCCTGGTCGCCGGACTGGCCTTCGTGATCGCGTCCGCGGCCAACCTGCCGGCGATCCTCTTCACGCTCTTCTGGAAGCGCTTCAACACGTGGGGCGCGGTGGCCGGCCTGCTGGGCGGGACCATCATGTCGGTCTGGCTCTACGCCATCGGGCCCGGCTTCTCGCTGCCGGCGCCGGCCCACCCCGCATTCCCGCTGAGCAACGTCGGCATCGTCAGCATCCCGTTCGGTTTCCTGTGCGCGATCGTCTTCACCTACATCGGGGAGCTCGCCAAGGCCGACAAGCTGGCCGAGGTCAAGTTCCACGAGATCGACGTCCGGGCCCTGACCGGGATCGGCGCCGAGCCGGCGCCGGCGCCTGCCTGAGAGGTCTTTGATCGGGTGGCCGCTCCTCGCGGCCGGCCACCCTCGGTTTCTTTAGCCTTGCCCTGATGGACCTGGCCACCCGGCTGATGCTGGAGGCTTTCGGGGGCGGCCCCAACGAGTTCTTCGTGCTCGCGCCACCCCTGGCGGGTGAGCTGGAGAGCGCCCTCGCCGAGCTCCGCAGCGCGCCGCTGCTTGACGGCCACCGCGGCCGGCCGCCCGTGGACCGGGCGGCGCTGGCCCGGATCGTGGACGCCGTGGGCCGCCTCCTGGTCGAGGACTAATCCGTGGTCGAGGTCGACTGCAACCCGGTCCTGGTCTGCGGCGGCCGGCCACTGGTCGCCGACGTCCTGGTGGTCAAGAAATGACCGGCGGCATCAACTGGACCGTCACCCACGCCGCCCAGGGCAGCCCCTTCTTCCGCGAGCGCATCCCCGACCCCGCCGCCATCCGCACTGTC
>WNGE01006725.1_pt1 | contig 12724 bp, 11 predicted proteins | sample 5400651 | NCBI WGS metagenome assembly WNGE01 (sample SAMN13153370, study PRJNA577476) | soil metagenome | isolation source: 60 cm soil or saprolite under grassland replicate 2 | place: USA:California | collected 2016-06-15 | reverse complement strand
CAAGTCCTTCCGGCCTACGGCCTCCAGTCCTTGCCGCCAATCCCCTCTCAAGAGTTTACAAAAGTGCTCCTCCGAACCACCCATGGCGGACATTTCAATATGGCAGAAAAGCGGACATTTCTACTTTGCGTTGACAGGGTGCGCTCGCGAGACGCGACCGATGAATGAGACCCTACAAGCGCAAATCGAGAATTACTTGTCCCACCTCGATTCATTGATCCGCCGCGGGCGTCAGGTTCGCGAGGCTTTGGCGGCTGATCCCTCCGACACATTGGCAATTGCCGCCACGCGCGTCTGGCAGCAAGACTGTGGCGTAACGGTCAATCAATTGTCTGGGGGCAGCAAGGCCCATTGGCTTGCCCGGTCGTTTAGCGAAGCCTTCCTGATACGCTCAACAGCCGGCCTTGCCGTCGAAGGGGCGGCGCCAGCCGAGATCGTCAAGCGACTGCTCGACGTCCTCGAGCAAGCCGTTGCCTCGCTCTCCCGAATGGACGATGGCCAAGCCATTTCTGCATCTTCGGAAACGGCGCCTCCTCGCCGGTTCGATTTCGTTCACAACCCCGAGCTCCGGCCCGTTGTCGAGCAGGCCTACACCGGTAGTCGGCGTGCCCTCGAGCAAGGGGACTATGACCTGGCGCTACGGACTTCTTGCGGAATCCTGGAGGCCATCGTAACCGACGCGCTGGAACACAAGGGGCTGAATGCGCTGGCTGCCTCGGGCACACTCGCCGGGAAGATTGCCGATTGGTCGTTTGAAACGCGGCTCGCCGTCGCAGAGAGGACGGGACTCATTCGCAGCGGGTGCGCCCGGCTGCCTGCAGTCGCCCGGACGTATCGAGATCTCACCCATGCCAACGGTGAGAGCGGCGCGAAGGCGACGGTTTCCGAGCGCAATGCGCGCCTGGCCGGGCAGGTGCTTCATGTTGTGATGAGAGATCTGAATCCCGGTCGATAGAGACCTGATAAACTTCCCGCCGTTCGGCCAGCACGATTCGACACGAGAGAGATATTGACGGTCGCCGACGCTCTCATCGCACCGTCAATCTTCCAGATCCTGCCGGAACACCGGTTGTGATGGATCGAGGCTGCCATCGATGACGGCCACGAGCAGGTTGCCGTACGCGCTCGTCGCCTCTGCTAGTGAGGTGTAGCCGCGTTCCCACTGTAGCGCTCCACTGTCCGAGTAGATGAGCGTGAAATAGCGGCCCGATGAATACTGAAGTTCGAGCCACTGGTTCGGCATGTCAGGATCCCCTTCCTGACCCAGCACGTCCATCATCGCCACAGTCCACTGATTGCCCTTCGGGTCGGTGATGACCTCGCGCTCGACGTATTGCCACTCATCCATGCTCCACAATGGCATATTTATTCAAGCAGCTCCTGGAGCGCTCTTGCGACCTGCGCCCCGGTGAACGGTTTCGGGACCAGCAAGACTCTTCGGGCACTCCGGGAACGGAGGCTCGCGTCAGCCTCGTCCGGTGTGTCACTAATGATGACGACGGGAAGCTCGGCGTGATCCGGGTGGTGACGCACGGTGTCGAAGAGCGACTCGCTCATGTCGAAGGCGGAACAGTCGAGCACGAGCGCATCGGCTCGTTGCTCCAAAACCAGCTCGTTGACGGTGTCGGTATATCCCGCTGCGAAGACCTCGTAGCCGAGATCACGAAGCGCAAAGGTCAGAAGCTCGGCAATCTCCGGCGTGTCGTCGATGAGCAGGATGCGGCGCAAAGCGTGCGCTACTTCTTGCCAGCTCCGGCGCCAGGCAGCCGCTTCTTCTTGCCTTCGGAGGGCTCCAGATCCAGGACCCACACTCGCCCGCCGGCCGTATAGTAGGCACGGTGGTCGTTCTCAATCATTGCGCCCCATGCCTCCAGCGTGCGCATGGCGAACGTGTATCCCTCGAAATTGTTGCGCGCGTGCTCCAGCACTTCATTGGTGTGCCAGTTGTCGGTGAGGATGGCGTCACCCGCGTGCACGCGCAACACGGTGTAGTAGCGGTCGAAAGCCGCCTCCGGCCGTACGTCGCGCGTCGACCCGCGCTTCTTGCCTTCGCTGACGATATAACTTTCCTGCACAGCGGGAGCCGCAGGAGGAGTGGTTGCGTTAGTGTTCATAGAGTCTCCGCCACGGCCGCGGCTTCAACCGCAGACGCCATATTGACCAGGTTTTTCGCATCCGCGGCCTGGATCAAGGCCTCGGGCAGCTCGACACCGATCATTCGCCATTGGTCATTGGCAAACTTCTGCAGCTTCGCGATGTGCTCGGCGTGCAGGTGGCCGAAGCGTCCTTGCAGTTTCAAGTACTCTGATACCGGCCGCATATTCTGCGGGCGGAAGCTGTAATTGTACGCGCGCTTCTCAGGGTTCCACTCCCAGATCGGGTAGAGCCCGCATTCGACGACGAGCCGGCCAAGATCGATCGAGCGCGGCGTCTCGTACACGAAGCCTTTCTGGCAGGGGGTGTAGATCATCAGGTACGCCGCGCCCTTGTGGTTGAGTCCCTTGCGTACTTTATTCATTAAGTCGATGGGGTAGCCCACGCTCGCGGTCGCTACGTAGCAGTGGGGATGGCCCGCCGCCATCATGCGGGCGAGATCCTTGGGGAACAGCGTCTTCGCTTCAGGAACCATCGGACCGGGAGGAGAGAAGGTCGTCATTCCGCCGTAGGGCGTGCGCGACGAGGCCTGGATGCCGGTGTTCGCGTACTGTTCGTTGTCGTAGCAGATAATCAGACAGTCGTGATTCCTATAGAGCGCGCCTGAAATCGAGGCAAGGCCGATGTCGGACGCGCTGCCGTCACCGGCCTCGCAGATAATGTTTGGAAAGGCGCCCTTCCACTTGCCCTTTCGAATCATAGCTTCATAGGCGGCGGCGACGCCCGCGGTGAAGCTGCCCGCGCTGCCAATCTGCGTGTGTGCCCAAGGCACATTGTAGGGCGTACACAAATACGAACTGTTCGCCACGTACATGCAGCCTGTTGGTCCGACCAGGATCGTATTGTCTCCCGCCGCCTTGCTCGTCATCCGGTACTGGATGGAGGGCCCACAGCCGGCACACGTGCGGTGGCCGGGGACGAACGGCTCGGTCGACGGTAAATCAGGGTTATAGAAACGCGCCCCCTGATTCGGGCTGTCGAGAATCGGCAGCAGCTGCCGCTGAACTTCAATTGCTGGCATATCGGTTCCTCCCAATGGCAGGGCCGAGAGACCCCGCACCACCACGGTCGTAGTGCGGACCTTTAGGTCCACCGAAACAAACTCTCAACTACTCTTCAAATCCGACCCAATGCGTGCGCTTTTCGATTTTCCCGCGTTTCTGCGCTTCCGTCATTTTCTGGGTCATCCAGTAGAATTCCTTCAGCACGATCGCCTCGCCACCCATTCCAGCCATAAACGAGACGACCAGCGGACGCTGTGGGCTTTCGTAGAGAGCCGCGCAGGCCTCAGCATAGAGCGAGCCACCGCTGCTCACGCTGCCGAGTCCCATGTTGGTCTCGATCACGCCGACCACTTTGAACTTACTGAGAACCTCGTTCACGCGATCGGTCGGGTATGGCCTGATGGTTCGCAGCCGTACGAGACCAACCCTCGCGCCCTGATCGCGCAAGTGTCGAATCGCGTGCCGCGCCGTCACCGCGTGACCGCCCTGCATGAAAAAGACGACGTCGGCGCCCTCGGTCATGAACTCTTCAACCCACGGGTCGTATCGTCGCCCGAAGATCTTCGCAAACTCGTCGTGGACCTGCTCAATGACCGCCATTGAACCTTCCATGGCGCGCGCACGCTCCAACTGCAGCGGCGGACCCTGCTCGGGCATGATCTGCGGGCCGTGCGAAACCGGATGCCGCGGATCGAGCGGGTAGGGATGCTTGTAGGGCGGCAGGAATTCCTTGACCTGGCCCGGGTCTGGCAAATCGACGTCACTTGTGATGTGAGAAACAAAGAAGCCATCCTGACAGACCATCTGGGGCAAGAGCACGCGCGGATCCTCACCGATTCGATAGGCCATCAGGTGATTGTCGAAGGCTTCCTGGGCGTCGCACGCCCAGCCCATCAGCCACCCCATGTCGCGCGTCGACAGCGCGTCGGTATGCTCGGAACCGAAATCGCCGGGCGGATCGAGAGTGCGATCGGCGATCATCATCTGCACCGGCATACGACTCCCCGAGATCGGAGAATAAAGCTCGTAGGCGAACTGCACGCCGACCCCGGAGCTGCCGGTGAAAACGCGCGCGCCGCTCGATGCAGCGCCGTGCGCGATGCTCAATTGCGAGTGCTCGCTGTCGGCCACGATGTACTCGGCGTCGAGTTCCCCATTGGCCACCATTTGCGCGAGCGCCATCATCGTTGCGGTATAAGGCCGGATCGGGTAGGCCGTAATCACATCAACATCGGCGTACTTGGCAGCTTGCGCCGACGCAACACAGCCGTTTATCCGGACCGTTTTCTTTTTTCTTTCGGTAACCGTTGCCATGGTTTACTCCGTACGGTCCGCCCGATGGCGGACGCTCCCATTGGCGGCTACGCACGCTACGATTGATTCGCACGCCGTGTCCGCTTCCAGCCCGGCCTAACGCCAATTCTAAATGTTCTTCGCCGCTCGCTCCGACAGATTCCTCAACTCTTGCGCCTGCCGTCCGTGCAGCCCGGGTGTGATGGCAAACGCCGTGTCCATTCGAACGACGCCGGTGTCGAAGTCGAGTTCCGGCACGCCTTCGAGGCAACCCGTCGGACATTCCTCGATGCACACGCGGCAGCCTTTGCAGTAGTCGACCAGAATCTTATAGAGGCCGTTCGAACGCACCGAACGCACAATGCAAGGCTCGGGACAAACCAGATAACAATTGTCGCAGGCGTTGCAGGTGCCGCAACTGAAACAGCGACTGGCCTCCTCAACCGCCTGCTCTTCCGAGAACGCCTGAATCACTTCCTCCTGCGTTCTGCGCCGACTTGCCGGTGGCAGCAGCACCTGCTGGACGCGCGGGAAGTGCGGGAAATACGTCATGTTCATCCGGTTCAAATCAAAGATGACGTCGACGGCGATCGTCTGCGGCTGCAAGCGCTCCCCGCGCAGCACCTTGTCCAGATTGAAAGCGACGCGCTTCCCGTCGCCAACGGCATTCACCACCATCAGCGGCTGACCCGAACCAAGCTGTACAACGTCGCCTGCCGCAAAAAACTTCGTGTTGCCGAGACGTCCAAAGCGGTCGATCTTGATGGTGCCGCGCTCGTTCTTGAACTCGTTGGGCAACCAAGCGAGGGAAGCGTGCTGTCCGATGGCGATGATGACGTTGTCGAGAGCGAAGCGCTCGGCGGGCGCTTCTCGATTGACGGTGATCGGCGAGGCGTTGATGGCGCCGGAGAATCGCGCCGGGTATAGTTGCAAGGCTTCGACTCTGCCGTTGCCGAGCACGGCGGTCATCGCCCGTCCGTGTAATAGTTCCACCCCTTCTTCGGCCATGTCGTGCAGATCTTCCGGTACTGCCGGCATCTCTTTGGTGTTGGCCTCCACCGTGATCATGGTCACTTCTACGGCACCTTGCCGCAGCGCTTCACGGGCGCAGTCGATCGCGGTGTTTCCGCCGCCGATGACGGCGACCCGAGCACCCAGCTTGACCTTGGACGTGCCCATGCCGATGTCGCGAAGGAACGGAAGTCCGTACAGCACGCCGTTCTTATTCTCGCCCTCGGCTCTCACGCTGTTGGGCTCGGTGAGGCCCACAGCCAGCACGCAGGCGTCGTAGTTCTTTTTCAAGTCGTCCCAGGTGACGTCCTTTCCAACTTCGACGTTGGTCTTGATAGCCACTCCGAGCTCGACGAGTCGCTCGATCTCTCGATCGAGCACATGCTGTGGGAGCACCCAGTCGGGAATGCCGCCGCGATTGAGTCCGCCCGCTTTGGGAGATTTTTCAAGGATCGTCACTTCGTAGCCGAGGCGCGCGAGCTGGTACGCGGCACTGTGGCCCGCGGGACCGGACCCGACGACGGCAACTTTCTTACCGTTTGGCTTGCCGGGCTTGACGACGTCGCGTGCCAGGGCCTGTCCGAGATCGCCAAGAAACCGCTCGACCGCGCGAATCGAAATGGCCTCATCGTATTGCCCACGGTTGCAGGCCTGCTCGCACGGGTGGTAGCAGACACGGCCAGTGACTGACGGAAAGGGCATGTCTTCCTTGATAAGCGCGTAGGCGTCCAGGTACTTGCCGCGCTTCACGAGGTCGAGATAACCCTGGATTTTTTCGTTGGTCCCGCAGGCGTTGTTGCACGGGGGCAACTTGTCCCGGTAGACCGGTCGGATGGAGCGCCAGTTGCCGGTGGGAAACAGGTCCTGTCCCTTTTCCTGGGATGGCGCTGGCGTGATGCCCGCGAAAGGTACGGTAAGCCAGTCAGGGATGCGTGTGCCCTTTGTCGACATGTGATCCTTCCTATGCCGCCACTGGTTTCAGCGGCATAATGTGTAATTCGTCGAGTGCCATCTGAAATGCTTTTTTGTTGGCTATCATCGGCTCTATCGTCTCCCTTTTGACTATGCCGGTGCTCTTGACCACGGCTGCAATCAGTGGAGCGGCGATATCGGGTGCGATGGCTTTGCTTCGCTCGGCCGCGCCCTCTGTCGAGAGGCGGTCGAGGCCTAGCTGCCCCAGCCGGTAGTAGAGCCATTTGTGGTCGGCAAGCTTATCGGCATCAACACAGACTAGTTGGGCCAGCCGCTCGGGACCGGGCACGAAACGAATCATGTACTCCGGTGTGTAGTGCGTGTTGATCACCAGCGTTCCGCCCGGAGGCATCCCGCGCATATAATCCCAACCCTTGACCATGGTGCCCTCGACCAGGACCACGATGTTGGGTTGCTCGTTTTCGTAGGTAAGCTCGTTTTCGAGCACGGTGTCGCTCACGCGACAGTACTTGCGTGTCGGGGCGTTCGTACGATCGGGATTGTCCACATAGTTCTCCATCGCCTGAGCGAACTTGCCTTCAAGCCGGGCGGAAGCGGAGATGGAATTGACGATGTCGCGGCCCTCTTTGTCCATAATGATGCCGCGCGTCCAAACAGTGAGTTCCGTATAACTCATGATTCTCCTACCCATTTCTTAGTACATGCGTCAGGGCACAATCCCCGGTGCCCCCGCAATCCGGCACTTGAGGTGCGATGGCCCCAGTCCTCATATTATTTCTCAGGTCCGTCAATCTGCTAGTCCCCCAATTGACATTTTCGATTGCTTACCCTTCGCCCTTGACAAAGCTAACCGCCATGCTCAATGTGATGCGATCGCTTTCCCGCAAGAGCGAATCGCGAGCATCCGGCCCATGACGAAGATCCTCCATTGGTCAAGACCTCATTGTCCTAAGTACGATCTTTTCGACGTTTTCGATGTGCCGCCGCATTGCCACTTTTGCCGCTTCGGCGTTGTTGCGCTTGATCGCACCCAAGATCCGCCGGTGGCCGGCCAGTGATTTTTGCGGGCGTCCCTCAACCTGTAAGCTGCGTTCCCGCGAGTCGCGCAGAAGATCCATGAGAGCATCCAGCACTTTGAGCACAACGCTGTTGCCGGAAGCCAAAGCAACGGCGTAGTGGAACTCGGAGTCTTCGGCAATGGTGCTCTCCCCTCTGCGCAGTTTCTCCTCCTGTCGTTCGAGGATCTCTTCCATCTCAGAAATTTCGTCGGCAGAAACACGCGTCGCGGCCCGGGCAGCCAGCGGCGGTTCGAGCATCTTGCGAAAGTCAAGCAGCTCGCCGATTCGTTTTTCCTTGCGCTTGCGGGCGTCGGCAAGGGGATTCACCAGAGAGTCGGAGGAAATCTCACGAACGATGGTGCCAGCACCTTGACGCGGTTCGACCATGCCCATCAACTCGAGGCTCCGAATCGCGTCTCGTATGGAGCTTCGGCTGACACCGAGCATCTCCGCCAGTTCGCGTTCGGAAGGAAGTTTATCGCCGGGCCGCAGTCTTTTCAGGATCAAACGTTCGATCTGCTTAGCGACTCCTTCGTAAACTTTATCCCTGCGGACAGTCTCGAACTCGGATTTGAGGGTTAGAGACAACTAGACCTCCAAATGGTCCGGTAAGTGGACCAGCAGAGTATATACCCGCTGTCAACCATCGGCAATATTTTTTCGGCCGCGGAAAAACAGGATAGGGACCTACTGGAGGAGGATGAAGATCCAGTTTAGCTGACTTTCGCTGTGGCACGATCGGCGCGAGTCGAAACGGATCGAGGGGCCCGGACCGCTCGCGCGCCCACGCGTTAACGAGTGGCCACGAAGAAGTATGCGCTCATCACCAGGCCGACGCCGATCACGACGTAACGCATCTTGCGGGGATCGGCTTTCTGTGCGTAGTGCGCGCCGAGCCATCCCCCGGCGAGAGAACCGGCGATCATCACTGCACACTGCGGCCACAAAACTGCGCCAGCCCAGATGAAAGTGACGACGGCAGCCGCATTAATCGCCGCGGCGAGCAGGGTCCGAATAGCGCCCATGGCAAGGATGTCGCGCATACCCAGTGTCGCTAGCATTCCCAGGGTCATGAAGCCGATGCCAGCGCCGAAGTATCCGCCATACACGGCGACCAGCAGTTCCACAATCGAAGTTACCAGGATCGACTGCCATGATATTTCACGAAGGTCATCGATGATGGCTGCCCGACCTGCAACTGCGCGCATTTTGTTGCCGAAGGTGAACAGCAGGGTGCCGCCCAGCAGCAGCCAGGGCACGAGATGCAGAAAGGTGTGTTGCGGGGTCCTAAGTAGCAGCGACGCGCCAGCCCACCCCCCGGCCACGCTGGTCACCACCAGCGGGAGCAGCACGCGCAGCGGTGCGTTCAACCGCTTTAGGTAAGCGATGCTGCTGGCCACCAACCCAGGCCAAAGTGCGACCGTATTGGTCGAATTGGCTGTCACGGCGGGGACTTGCATGAACAACAGCGCCGGAAAGGATATGAAACTGCCGCCGCCGGCCAACGCGTTCAGCGTGCCAGCGATCCCGGCCGCGAAGAGCAAGAAGATGGTCTGACCGAAGTTGAAACCCATATGTACCAGAAGAACGGGTCCCGATGAACAAGTCGCCTAGGACAGCGGCGCAGAACACGGCGACAATTTATCAGGAATTGTCAGAAAACTCCCCCCCCGATTCCCACAACCGCCGAAAACGGCACCACCATTATCAAGATGAATGGGCCTTACTTCTATGCAGCCGTTAACCAAAAGTTAACTCCGGCGCAAGGGACTGCCTGTGAAGTCTCTCAAAAAAAGCTTGACAGCAGTTTCAACAATATGATAAACGCTCGCCGCGGTGGTAATGGTCCGCTTTTCAGACCGGAAGAGAAATTTCCATTTCGTAATTTCGCGATCCTTAGAGCTTTTGCCCTGGCCAAATGAGGCGGTGCGGGGCCTGCGCCTGCCCGCTGGGAGGGCTTCGTAATTCGTCAAATCTTTCCGGAGAGGAAAAACATGAGCTCACTAAAGAGATGTTTTGTTCTTCTGGCACTGTTTTTCGTCGCGCCATTACTGCTCGCCCAGGTCCAGGGCGACAAACCCGCGGTCGATGGCGCAAGAGCGGCTCCCACGAGCGCAACCAAGCAAGAGGTTGAGCAGTTGCGCCAGGAGGTGGCGGAGCTGAAGGCCATCATCCAGCGGCTGCTCCTCGTCAACCAGCAGGGAGCTGCCGCCCCTCGCCTCGTGCAGGTCAGCGCCGTGCGGCCCGAGACCTCAGCTGAACCGGCCCAGGCTGCGACGGCTGCCCCTTCCAAGACTCAGGAAAAACCCGCTACGGAGCTCAAGTTTTCGGTCGGTGGCGGTGAGGTCCAGTTGTATGGCCACGCCGACGTGTCTTTCGACTACGTCGACAATGGCCTGGCTAACCGCTTTGGCGCGGTCGGCAACAATGGCTGGCTGGCCCAGCTGTCGAGCAACCTGTCTAATTTCGGTGTTCGCGGCTCGCGTCGGCTTGGCCCGTATCTGACCGGCGTATTCCAGATCGAAACGGAGGTTTCTTTTTCGGCGACCCCCGGACCGACCTCAGACGCGCAAGTCAAGCAGGGTGTGGGCTCGCGCGACACCTATGTCGGGGTGCAGGGTAACTGGGGCGCGATCAAGCTCGGCAAGGAAGACGCTCCCTACAAACGAACGGTGGCGCGCATGGATCCGTTCATCAACTCGATCGGCGATAGCAGAAGCATCATGGGTAACAGCGGTGGCGACAATCGCGCCGAGTTCAAAACCCGCGTGCCGCATGCGCTATGGTATGAGTCGCCCAAAATCAAGGGCTTCAATGCGAGCGTTCTGTTTTCTCCCGGACAGAACCGCGCGTCCGATAATATCATCACCGCGCGCGCGGAACCCAACTGCACCGGGGGGAATGATCAACCCTGTAACGACGGCGCCTTTAGTAACAACTTGAGCGCGGCGGTTACTTACACGAACGGCCCGCTCTATGCCATTGCTGCGTACGAGCATCATGCCAAGGTCAATCGTACGGGCGATGAAGGGGGCTCCTCGGTCTCCGGCGTCCCGCCGCCTGGATCGGTGGGTATCGCCGATGAAAGCGCTTTTGAAGCGGGCGTTCAGTACGAGTTAAAGCCGACCCGCACTACGGCGAGTTTCCTCTATGAAAACCTGAAGCGCTACGCTCCCGCCGCCCCTGCCTTCAATGAACGCACCCGGCCCCTCGGCACCTGGTTGGCCGTCGTTCAAAAGATAACGCCGGCCGATGATCTCAATTTCGGGTGGGCGCACGCGGGCAAGACGCCCGGCGACCCAGGCGGGCAAATCAATCAACCCGGCTGCTGCGTCAATCTTGCGGGACCCATCGACAACAGGTCCAACCTGATCGACATAGGTTACAAGCATCATTTCTTAGAGAAAAGGATGACGACTTACTTCGTGTATGCGAGACAGATGAATCATCAGGGTGCCCATTACGACCTGGGTGCAAATGGACACGGGGCCGTTGTCGACCGCCAGGACGCTGACGGAAAGTCCTTCACCGGCTTGACACACCAGGGGGTTTCAGTCGGACTGACCTACGATTTTTGACAGACTGATTCGGAGATGCTTCGGCCTGGTGGACGCACAGATACATCACGGAGCTGTAATCTTTTGCTGCATTGGTAGTCTAGAAAGGGAACCAGAGTGCCGGTTAAATCCCCGGCGCTCTTTTCTTGCTCGCGAACCACCTTTCCGAACTAATTGGAGAGGCCCGTGCCCTCGGCGACGAAACCGTCGCGAACTGGATTGCGGTCTGAGTCGTTTGCTGGTCGAACGTTCAGGGTTGAGGTTTCGGCGGAATTCGGACTCTATATTACTGGGGGGCGCTGTAACTTGTCGATTGGCGAGCTAATGTGGTTTCAGTTTCAAATCTCAAACTGGAGGAAAAACCTGATATCGTAGATCCCGGTTGGTTTGCGGGACTTGGCCTGCCCACCTCCAAACATGTAACTGATTTAGAATCAACAACCCAAGGCAGCAACCATCCAAATCCGTGTCGAGGAGGACGTGAAACTCAGACTCGAAAAGTACGCTGAGTTCATCGATTCCTCACCGGCTTACGTGGTCACCGAAGCTCTCAAACTCCTCTTTAACAAAGACGGAGAATTCAAGTCCTGGCTAGGCCAACACACCAACAATCACAACCTTAACCAAATCGAAGGAGGCTCTCTCACAGAGATCGCCAAGAAAGCATGAAAGTCCGCAACGTCCAATTCGGAGAGCGCAAGAGCCCAGACTCGTCCAGAGTGCATAGCTTGCGCCTTGCAGTCAGTTCGCTGCCAGTTGAATCAGTCAGGAAATTAGAAAGCGCGAATGGGGCAGACCTAGTGCCGCCACCAGCACCCTACGAGGCAGGATGGCCAGAACTACCGCATAACAGCCTTCAGAACGAAACCACAGGGAGAACAGAAACAGGAAGGGGCCGGCTGCTTACAGTGGAAGAAGTGTCTGTACTTCTGCACGTCCCTGTTTCGTGGGTGTACGGACGCACACGCAAACGATCTTTGGAGCGACTGCCGGGCTATCGGATTGGGAAGTACTGGCGCTTCCGTGAGGACGAAATATTGGCGTCGGTCGAGTCTCAAGGTGCAGGCTCCCATGCTTGACCTGCGCGGTACACTCGTACGTGACATAGGAAAAGGCAGACGAACCAACCACTCGAAAGAGAGGAAGAGAATGGTTCGCTGCCGTTATCAAGGTGGCTGTCTATTTATTCGAGGCAAGAAGCGGAAGATGTGGGTCGCACGCTGGAGGGAGAACGTGATCCAACCCGACGGTGTGGTACAAAGGGTACTGCGTTCCGCAGTACTCGGTCCGGTCAGCGAGTTTGCTGGCCGACTATGCTACGCAGGAGATTTATTCACTTCTTCTGCGCAAGCATCTGCTCCCGCGCTTCCGTGACTCACGTTTGTGCTGCTGGAACTGTGCGGGTCGAGGAGACTTGCTACAAAGGACACTTTGGCACTCCGAAGACACGCGCCAGCCGCCGAGAGGTTCCGCTTACCCCCGTAGTGACTCGGGCATTGCAGGCACACCGCGTGAGTTGTAGAGATACCGCAAACGAGGCGTTGGTTTTTGTAACGCGGCGCGGTACACCACTCGCCTCGAACAATCTGCGGAAACGCCAACTACATCCGGCTTCTCAACGAGCAGGGCTCGGATCGATCAATTGGCATTCGCTACGGCACACGCATGGGACGTTGCTCCACGAGCAAGGAACTCCTTTACGAGTGGCTCAAGC
>WNGE01007534.1_pt1 | contig 12730 bp, 14 predicted proteins | sample 5400651 | NCBI WGS metagenome assembly WNGE01 (sample SAMN13153370, study PRJNA577476) | soil metagenome | isolation source: 60 cm soil or saprolite under grassland replicate 2 | place: USA:California | collected 2016-06-15 | reverse complement strand
TAGAACCGTTCGCGGTATCGGTCGCGATCAATCCCCGACACGGTACACCTTCAAAGTAATAACCAATGAAAGTAAAAGAACCTATGAAACGAACTTTACTAGTCTTAGCTTGTCTCAGCGCACTTAGCGTAGCTGCCTTGAGTGCTGATGATAAGACGAATCCCGATAATACGGCGACGAACGAGCGGGATCGCTCCGGCGAAACCCAGACATCCGGCGACCAGTCAAATAGTTCGTCGGATTTAAAAATCACGCAGGCCATTCGGCAGGCACTAGTCAAAGACGGCGAGCTCTCAACGACTGCCAAGAACATCAAAATCGTTACCGCCAACGGTCAAGTGACACTTCGTGGACCGGTTAAGACTGTGCAGGAAAAATCAAAAATTGATCAGCTTGCAAGATCAGCGGCGAGCGGTGCAAAGATCGAGAATCAACTCGACGTTAAGTATTAATAACAAACCTCAACACAAACGAAAGAAACCTATTATGTCTAAATCAGTATTCGGTATTGCAACTACACTCGGCCAGGCTGAGCGAATTGTTCAGCAGCTCCAGGCGCAAGGCTTTGCAACCTCAGAAATTTCAGTCCTAATGCCTGATACAGGCGGCACGCGTGACGTTGGTCACGTCAAAGCCACAAAGGCGCCGGAGGGCGCAACGACCGGTGCAGCTACCGGTGGAGCTACCGGCGGCGTTATCGGGTTGCTGGCAGGAATTGGCGCTTTGGCAATTCCAGGTGTCGGTCCATTGATCGCAGCCGGTCCAATTATGGCGGCGCTCAGTGGCGCGGCCGTCGGAGCAGCGACTGGCGGCGTAGTCGGCGGTTTGATTGGTCTCGGCATTCCGGAGATCGAGGCAAAGCGCTACGAGGAGAAGTTGAAACAGGGAAATTATCTGATCGCCGTCCATGCGGACGAAAGCGAAGCACCGACAGTCAGGTAAGGGATCGGACAGAAGTCTCTAATCAATCCAGGGGAATTCGGCAACGATCAGACGCCAATATCAACAAATCTCTGAGAAGGGAAATCAATGGCTGACGAAAACCAAATAGACCACGGATCTGTGATTCCACCGCAGGTCGAAGAAAAAGCAAACCGCGGTGTGACGCACGCGCGCAAAGCGACAGGAGATCTCGGCTCAGCCGCAGGCGCAATAGCCGAGGAATATCGCGGTCGCGCGGAAACGGTATGGAATGATGCGCTCAGTCGCGTCCGCGATTTTCAGGACGACAGTGAGAAATACGTCCGAGAGAACCCGACGAAAGCGGTCTTTACCGCGCTCGGCGTCGGTTTCGTATTGGGAATGATTTTCCGTCGCTAAAGTGCGATGCCACGTCGACGGGAGACAGGGTTCTCAGCGTCTTCCGTAAACGCGGCTGAGCGATAATAGCTACTGTACAATAGTTTCCGAACCGAATTCGCCGTCGCTGACACGGGTGCGAATTTTCATCTTCGGCCTGACTGCCGCGATTGTGCGGATGATTTTTCCGCGCTCGTCCATGGTGATGCTGTAGCCGCGACGTAATGTGGCGTTCGGACCGAGGACGCGCAAAATTCCCTCTATTCGCTGGAAGCGATGTTTCGCATTCTCGAGTAATCGGTTGGGGCAGGCGATCAGTCGCCGATGCAAATCGGCAAAGTGATTGCGGCGTATAATCAGTTCGCGCACCGGACTGCGTGCCTGCAACGCGCGGATAATGTGGAGGAGGCCGCGCCTGTAATTGTCGAGCTTGTGCGCCAGACAACGCTGCAACGTCTCACGCGCGTGATCCAGACGTTGTTGCGCGTCACGGAGCCGGTTCAAGAGCTGGCGCGCAAGCGCACGCGCGCACCCATCGATCTGCCGCTGAAGATCGATAATATCGGGCACAATCAATTCACCGGCTGCGCTGTGAGTAGGCGCCCGCAAGTCCGCCACGAAATCGCAGATGGTAAAATCGATTTCATGGCCGACTGCCGAGACTATTGGTACCGCGGAATTAAATATCGCTCGCGCCACGATCTCTTCGTTGAACTCCCATAAATCTTCGATGCTCCCGCCGCCGCGCGTGACTACGATAAGATCGAGCCGTTGCCAATTCTCATTGGGGGTTGCCAGTTCGCGGATAGCCACCGCGATCTCCTGCGCGGCGCCTGTTCCCTGGACGCGGACAGGATTGATCAAAATCTGCAACCATGGCGCGCGACGACGCAGCACATTCAACATATCGCGAATTGCCGCGCCGCTCGGGGACGTCACGATTCCGATTCGCCGCGGCAATTTCGGCAATTCCCGTTTGCGTTCCGCCGCGAACAAACCTTCGCCCTCGAGCTTGCGCTTTAGCGCTTCAAACTTTGCCTGGAGCAGGCCGACTCCGCGCGGCTGAATAATTTGAACGTTGAGTTGGTATTGTCCGCGCGCTTCGAAAACTGTGACAGTGCCAAAGACTTGCACACGTGCGCCGTCGGCAAGTGGTTGTCGCGGAGACAGCATCGTGTCTCGCCAGATCACGCATGAGATCTGTGCGCGTTGATCTTTGAGCGTGAAATACTGATGACCGCTCGGGTGCAATTTGTAGTTTGACATTTCTCCTTGTACCCAGACTGCAGCGAACTTCGCCTCAAGCGTGCCGCGGATGCTTCGCGTCAGCTCGGAGACAGTAAAAACCTTGGCTGTCTGCTGGAAGAAATCTGCTGTCAGTTGCATTCCGGTTACAAATTTAACCACAGAGATCGTTCAGAGCGCAGAGTTTATTTTGTGAACGCTGCGTCCGTCAGGGGGCGCCGAATGTCTTCTGACCAATTGGCTTATGCGGGGATCGTCGCGAGCTTATGAAAATTCATTTCCTGTTCCGCCTCGCGCTGTGTGCAGTCGTTTGTGCTCTGGTCGGTCCCGCAACAGAAGCTCAGGCGGCCAAGCCACCAGTGAAGATTGGCGTGCTCGCCGACCTGACTGGATCGTGGTCCACTCTCGGCAAGAACACCGTTGCTGCGCTTCAAATCGCCGCAAACGAGATTCAAATAGAGACCGACGGACGGAGTCGATTCCAGTTGCTCGTTCGCGACACGCACCTCGATCCGTCCAAGGCGCTCGAGGCTATCCGAGACCTCGATCAACGCGGCGTGAAGATTGTCATCGGGCCGCAATCCAGCTCGGAGGTGGCCGAGATCATGCCGTACGCAGACGAGCACAAGATCCTCGTGATCAGCCAGGGCAGCACGGCGTCGTCACTCGCCATCCCCGGAGACAACATTTTTCGTTTTTGTCCAAACGACATACGTGAAGCAGAGGCGATCGTCGCTTTGATGCGACACGATGGAATTCGCGTGATCGTTCCGCTCTGGCGAAACGACAGGGGCAACAATGGTCTGCACCGTTCCGTTCGGATACGATTTCAAGCACTCGGCGGCAGAGTGACAGCTGGGTTTCGCTACGAACCCACGACAAATGATTTCTCCGCGGCCACGACCTCCGTCGCCTCGCAGATTCAACATCTGATCAACGCCGGGACAAGCCCTTCGAGCATTGCCGTGTATCTCGCCGCGTTCGATGAGGTCGTAGATGTGTTTCATAGCGCGCAGGGAAACACGACGCTTTCAGATACGGCGTGGTACGGGAGCGACGGCGTTGCACTCTCCGCGGTGTTGCTGGCCGATCCGGTCGCAGCCGCTTTTGCGATGCACTCCGGATAACCAAATCCGATCTTTGGACTTCCGGACGCGCTGCGGAACAGGTGGCAACCGATCGCGGATGCAATAGAAGCGCGCACCGGTATCACCGCTGATGCGTTTGCGTTGTCGACTTACGATGCACTTTTTGTCGTGAACCTTGCGTTGATACACGCAAAGCCTGAGACGAATTTTGGCGAATTCAAAGCAGCTTTTGTAGACGAAGCCGGCCATTATCATGGCGTGACCGGCTCGACAGTGCTCGATGCCGCCGGAGACCGGGACAACGGTGACTTCGATTTCTGGGCTGTGCGACGCCATAATAGCAATTACAGATGGGTGCGCACCGGCACGTATAACAACGGTGTGCTGACTCTGTTTTAAAGGTCCTAACATTTACGGGTCGCAATTTGCGGTGGTTGTAAAACGCTACTGCCGCGGCTGGCGCTTTGGCGTTTGACACACACGCTGCTCCAACTATCGGGCAACGGCGTGAGTAATGGATCCGCAGAAAACCGGCGTGGGCTGCAGCTTGATCGTGTCGTGTTGCTCGGTCGCGCGTTTGAAGAGTATCGCCGGTATTTTCTCCTCGAACCGCACGAGTTGATTGGGAAAACAGTCTTGGACGTAGCAGCCGGGGTCAGTTCGTTTTGCGCTGAGGCGAACAACCTTGGGATTAAGGTGACTGCGTTCGATCCGATCTATGCCCTGTCGCAAGAAGAAATCAGGGAACGATCCGACGCGGATCTGGAATCGGTTTACCGAACCATCGGACTCGTGCCGACATATCGCTGGGGTTATTACAAGAATCCTGACTACATGCGCGCATTGCGCGAACGCGCGTCCGCTGTGTTTTTCTCGGACTTCAAAATCCATCCGCAGCGTTACGTCGCCGGAGAGTTGCCTCGATTGCCGTTCGCCGACAGCGAGTTCGATCTGACACTCGTGTCCTATCTTCTCTTCGCATACCAGGACCGGTTCGACTACGAATTCCACCGCGATTCGATTTTGGAAATCATGCGTGTGACACGACGCGAAGCGCGCATTTACCCGACTGTGACCTTCGAAGCACAGCCGAGCGAGTATATTCCAGTGCTGCGATCCGATCCGGCGCTGCAGACTTTTGGATTCACAGAAATCGAAACAGATTTCGAGTTTCTGGTGAATTCGAATTCGTATCTGCGTGTGACGCGCGCGTAGCGCTAGAGTTGTAGGGCGTCTGTGTCAGTCCCGAAAGCATTCGGGATTCACAGAATGGAGCCGGCGGGCAACAGACATGGACGGGCAGGTCGAAGACCGAGTGAGCGGGAGCGAGCGAGTCAAACGCTCTACAACAATTCAGGTTGAATACCTGCGGGCATTTTTAGTCCGAGCTTGCGATAAGCGTTTGCGGTGGCGACCCGGCCTTGTGGTGTGCGCTTGATGTAGCCTTCCATGATCAAGTACGGCTCGTTCACTTCTTCGATCGTGCCTGCTTCTTCGCCGATTGCTACTGCGAGGGAATTCAATCCTACAGGACCGCCGTTAAATTTGTGAATTAACGTTTCGATGATGCGCTTGTCCCATTGGTCGAACCCGTCGCGGTCGATCTCCAGCATTGCAAGGGCGCTGTCGGCAAGTTCTGCAGTGATTTTTCCGTCGGCTTTCACCTGCACATAATCGCGCACCCATCGCAAAAGATTATTAGCTGTGCGCGGCGTGCCGCGTGAACGTGCGGCGACCTCGGCCGCTCCTGCGGCGTCAATCTCCACGCCAAGCAAACGCGCGCTGCGCATGATGATTTTCTGCATTTGCTCGGCGTTATAATAATCGAGCCGCGCTGTCATACCGAAACGGGACCGAAGCGGCGCGCTCACCATTCCGGCGCGCGTGGTCGCCCCGATCAATGTAAACTTTGGCAAATTAAGACGCAGACTTCGCGCTTGCGGTCCCTGGTCGATGATGATGTCCAGGCGGTAATCTTCCATCGCCGGATAAAGATATTCTTCGATGGCAGGTTGCAGCCGGTGAATCTCATCAATGAAAAGCACATCGCCTTTTTCCAGGCTCGTCAAAAGACCGGCAAGTTCACCGGCTTTCTCGATCACGGGGCCACTGGTGTTCTTTATGTTCACACCCATCGCGTTTGCGATGATGTAAGCAAGCGTCGTCTTTCCGAGACCGGACGGTCCACTGAGCAAAATGTGTTCGAGTACGTCCCCCCGTTTCTTCGCTGCTTCCACCATCAACTCCAGGCGTTCGCACACTTTTATCTGACCGTTGAACTCGCTAAAGGCAGGCGGCCGCAGTGAAATTTCAAACGCAGTGTCTGGCTCCGGCGGTTTCATGGATGATCGTAAATCGTGAATCGTTACATCGTTACATCGTTACATCGTTAGATCGCCCGAGCGAGACACGAATTTTGATCTCGATTCACGGTTCCTGATCTGACCCCAGGTTTTTCGTTAGCACCAGCTCGGTGCCGCGGCGTCTGTGGATGTAAGCGACTCCATCAAATGCATAGCGAATCAAATATAAACCGAGGCCACCCGGCTTGATCAGATTGTGAGAACGGCCCTTCATTTCGTGAGGACGAACCTGTTCGCCATAATCGCGCAGCCGCAAGCGTACGCATTTGCGCAGTCCCTCCATCCGCAATGAGATGAGCTGATCGTCACGCAGCCGGTACGCGTAGCGGATAATGTTCGTGCATGCTTCATCCACCCCGAGCACCATCAGCAATCGTTCCTTTTGAGAAAACGGATAGCCGTTAAGAAAATCGCGGACGCAGTTGCGCAGCAAAGCAAGGTTCGCGGGATGACTGCTGAACTCGACTCTTCTCCTCTTTGTCACAACTCGGAAAACGTGAGCAGATTTCCTCTCCTCATTCAAGCGCAGAGCGTCTTTTGAAGTGCGCGGACATGCCCGGGCTCTTCAATCTAGCGATCTCGCGCTCGCGAGACCGCATCCAAAACGGGATGGACACGATCTAAAACCGCTGTTCAGTTTTGAGTCATGTGGCGGTCGTTTATGCTGTTTTTGCTGTTCATCACACCGCTTCGCGCGCAGGAGAATGAGACTGCCTACGAAGCGTTGCGAGTGGTCGGGATGCAACTGGGTCGCGGCGCGCTCAATCATATTGTGTCGATAACTGGCGTCAAGGGCAGCCCGCAACCGGAGAAATGGAAAATTGTACTGGAAGATCCGGAGGGCCGCGGTGTGCGACAGCTGGCGATTGCTGGCGGAAAAATTGATTCCGACGACACGTCCGATCGCCGGGTCGCAGGTTCGGCCGAGGGAGCAACGATCGACGTTTCGCACTTGAACCTCGATTCCAGTGGTGCCTTCGAGGTAGCGAACCACACCGCGGAAGCGTCGCACACTGCGTTTGCGACAATAGATTACACGTTGCGCACAGATGAGCGGGGTGAACCGGTCTGGATTCTTACGCTGTTGAACAGGTCGTCCCGCCCCGTCGGCACAATATATATTGGTGCGACTCGCGGCATCGTGAATAGAACCGAAGGAATGTTTGCTGGCGCGACCATGGAGGACGTCGAAAACGGTTACGACCAAGCAGAAGGAAGCGGCGTCATCAGCGACATGAAAAAAAGAATTAAGCATGCGTTTCACAGGACACAGGATGAGGCGCGAGACATGTTCGACCGAGTGAAACGCTCGTTTTCCGATTTCATCAACCGCGAGTAACAATAGTAAGTGAACGGAACATCCGATTTTTGGCCGTCTCTGTCTTTTGCAGAGTGGAAGGACACCGCGATTACTCTGCACATGTGGACACAGATTGTTGGCAAGATTCGCCTGACGCTGAGTCCGTGGACCAACCACTCCTGGCACGTCACCCTGTATGTCACCGCGCGCGGTCTGACGACTTCGCCAATTCCATACGGTGCTTCGATATTTGAAATCCGTTTCGATTTCATAGACCACGAATTGCGTGTCCTCAAAAGCGATGGCGCGATGCGAGTGCTGAAATTGGGTCCCCAATCGGTTGCCAAATTCTATGGCGACGTAATGAATGCGTTGGCCGAAATGGAGTTGCCGGTCAAGATCAATGTGTTGCCTAACGAGATCGAAAATCCGATTCCGTTCAATCAGGACGAAGAGCACCGATCCTATGACCCGGAATATGCGAATCGGTTCTGGCGCGTTCTCGTGCAAAGCGATCGCGTGTTTAAAGAATTCCGCTCACGTTTTTGTGGAAAGTGCAGTCCGGTGCATTTTTTTTGGGGCAGTTTTGATCTCGCCGTCACCCGCTTCTCCGGCCGGCCCGCGCCGCCGCACCCCGGCGGGGTGCCGCATTTGCCGGATGCGATTACGCGCGAGGCTTACTCCCAAGGGGTGAGCAGCCTCGGTTTCTGGCCTGGCAACGCCGCCATGCCGACACCCGTTTTCTACTCCTACGCATATCCGGAACCGCAGGGATTCGCAGAAGCGAAAATTTCCCCGGACGCAGCATTTTACGAGGCCAAGCTGCGCGAATTCGTCTTACCGTACGACGCGGTGCGCAGTGCGGAAAGTCCAGATGAAGTGCTGCTTGATTTCGCGCAAAGCACCTACGACGCAGCGTCGAAGCGCGGAAAATGGGACCGCAATGCGCTGGAGGAAAAGAAACCAGTCTTGCATTCGCCTCGGCAACATTCGTAATTAGGCGAATGAACCCCGGTTGCGCAGCCGAACAACATGCCTGGCGTGAAGTGAAAGACGGATGGCGTCCACTGTACGGCGACGTGGACAAGATCGGGGTCGCGATCGAGTGGCACGACTTTCGGACCGAGCAATCCTTTAACTGGGGACGCACTTTCCATTCAAATAGTCTGGAGTTTTGCTTGAATCTCGATGGCCACGGAGCGGTAGGAACAGAGAGTCGCGAGCGGAGCGATTATTTCCCGGGCAATTGTGGCTATTATGCCATTGCCGATCAACCGCTGTCGGCGTCGCGCCGTGCACACGATCATCATCAGTTCGTGACGCTGGAATTTTCGCGAGAGCATTTGCAAAAACAATTTGTGCGGAACGAGGCCGATCTCGAGCCAGAGATTCGGCGGATTCTGTTTGGAGACAAGCAGGAGAACGTAGTCGCCGCCGCCCGTCCTATGACGATGCAACAACGCAGCGTGATCGCGAGTTTGACGGAGCCTCCCGTGGCGAAAGCAGCACAAATTCTTTGGTATCAAAGCAAGGCGCTGGAACTCATGGCGCATTTTCTGTTTGCGCCGAAGGACCCGGAATTTTTCTGTATGCGACAAAAACGGGTCGCCCGTGAGCGGGTGGAGCGCACGAAAGAGCTCCTCGCCCGGGATCCGGCCAATCCTCCCACCTTGGAGATGATCGGCCAGGAAGTGGGCTGTAGTCCGTTTTATCTAAGCAGGATTTTTTCCCGTGAAGTTGGTCTGACTATTCCGCAATATTTGCGCAACCTGCGGATGGAACGCGCGGCCGAATTGTTGCGGACAGGACGCTACAACGTCACAGAGGCGGCCACAGAAGTCGGTTATTCAAGCCTGAGCCACTTCAGCAAGGCGTTTTGCGAAACGATCGGTTGCTGCCCGGTGCTTTATCCGGCGGCGAAAAACGTGATTCTCGATCGCTAACGCGATCAAATTGCGGTGTTACAAAAGTTACATTGTTACAATGGTTCTCTTTTAACTTTGTAACTTTTGTAACTCTTCAAACTTTCTCATGAAAATCACCCGCGCTCTCATTTCCGTTTCCGACAAAACTGGGGTGGCTGCGTTCGCGCGCGCTCTCGAGCGCCAGGGCGTGGACATCATTTCTACCGGCGGAACGGCTGACCTGTTGAGAAAAGAGAAAATTCCAGTGCGCGATATTTCCAAATTCACTGCCTTTCCCGAGGTTCTCGACGGTCGGGTTAAGACGTTGCATCCGCGAGTACATGGCGGGCTGCTTTTCAAGCGCGGGAACGCGAAGCACGAAGCCGAGGCACGCGAATGTGGCTTTGAGCCGATCGATCTTGTGGTGGTAAATCTTTATCCTTTCGAAGCAACAATTGCGAAGCCAGACGTCACCTTGGCCGAAGCAATCGAAAATATCGACATCGGGGGGCCATCGATGATTCGCAGCGCAGCGAAAAACTACGAGTCAGTCACGGTGGTTGTCGATCCTGCAGATTACGACGCGGTGCTCGAAAACATGCGCGATAACAAGGGAAAGACGACGCTAAAATTGCGGGAGCGCCTCGCGATTAAAGCCTTTGCCAGGACAGCCGAGTATGATCGGGCGATCAGCGGTTTCCTGAATAAAGAGCAGACGACCGACGCCTCGTTTTCACTGACGCTTCCATTGGCGATGCGATTGCGTTACGGAGAAAATCCGCACCAGACCGGCGCGCTCTACGGCGATTTCGACAAATATTTCGAAAAGCTTCATGGGAAGGAACTCTCGTTTAACAACATTCTGGATATCGGCGCGGCCACGAATTTGATTGGCGAATTCGAGGAGCCGACCGTCGCGATTTTGAAGCATACAAACCCATGCGGCGTGGGTTCAGACAACGATCTTCGCAAGGCATGGGACAAGGCGTTTGCTACCGATAAACAAGCCCCCTTCGGTGGAATCATCGTTTGCAACCGGTCTCTCGATGAGCCATTGGCGCGGGCGATCAGTGAAATTTTTAGTGAAGTGATTATCGCCCCTGATTTCCAGCCCGAGGCGCGGGCTATCCTCCAAAAGAAAAAGAACCTGCGCCTTATCCGATTGTTGACCCCCGCGGCGCATGCAAGACCTGCGTTCGATGTCCGCTCGGTCTGCGGCGGACTGCTGGTTCAGGACCCAGACGTAGCGCAGGAAACAAAGCAAAACATCGTGACGAAGAGGCGACCGACCAAAACAGAACTGAAAGCGATGTTGTTCGGGTGGCGAGTGGTCAAGCACGTGAAATCGAATGCGATTGTTTACGCCAAGGCGGACCGGACACTTGGCGTGGGCGCTGGCCAGATGTCGCGTATCGATGCCTCGCGCATTGCAATTTGGAAAGCGAAAGAAGCCGGGCTTTTGCTCAAAGGCAGCGCAGTCGCGAGCGATGCTTTTTTCCCATTCCCTGACGGTTTGATTGCTGCGGCAGAAGCGGGCGCAACGTGTGCGATTCAACCTGGCGGTTCAGTTCGTGACGAAGAGGTGATTGCCGCAGCTAACGAGCGCAACATGGCGATGATATTCACTGGAGTTCGCCATTTTCGCCACTAACGCATTTTTTCCAAATCGAAGGTGCATGAAGCCGCGCTTCGTTCATCTCATTGACACCCGGCTTCAGCCGGGTGTGATCAGCACAGCTGAGCACGAGCCGTTTCAACGGCTCGTGTAATCTCGGAATGAAAACCGTTGAAACGGTTTTGCTTTCTTTTTTGCAGCGTTGCATCGCGCTGAAGCCCGGTGTTAATGAGAACTCGTTACGTCACCAATTCGACTTTGATCAGTCATGTCTCGATCACTTCAGGCACCGGGTGTTTTAAACATCGAAGATTTGCGGCGCGCGGCGAAGCGACGTCTTCCGCGCGTCGTGTTTGACTACATCGATGGCGGCGCGGAGGACGAGTGGACGTTGCGCGCGAACTCCCGCGCATTTGAGGCGGTGACATTGCGTCCGCGTTGCGCCGTGGCGGTGCCGTCGTGCGATCTGCGAACCGTGGTGCTTGGTGCATCTCTCCCAATGCCTCTAATTCTTGCGCCTGTCGGCAGCAGCCGCGTGATTTATCCGCGCGGAGAAGAAGCTGCCGCCCGTGCTGCGAGTGCCGCCGGAATTCCGTATGCGCTTTCAACTTTTTCAGGTTGCCGTCTGGAAGATGTCGCGGCCGCATCGAAAGCTTCGCTGTGGTACCAGCTTTACCTCGCAGGAGGGAGCGATTGCGCGCTGGCGGCGATCGAGCGCGCGAAAGCTGCCGGTTTTTCCGCGCTCGTTGTCACAATTGATACTGCCGTTGCCGGCATGCGCGAACGCGATTTTCGAAACGGCGTCAAAGAACTTCTAAGTGGCAAAATGCGATCGATGTTGCCGTTTGTGAGTCAGTTGCTGACAAGACCTCGCTGGCTCGCCGGATTCATCACCGATGGCGGCCTGATGAAGTTCCCGAACATCGTGATCCCGGGGAAGGGACCGATGTTGTACGCCGATGTCACCGCCGTTCTCGAGCAGTCAACGGTGACCTGGGAGGATCTCAAGTGGATTCGTCAGGCATGGAACCGACCCATCGTGATAAAAGGAATCCACACGGGAGACGACGCCCGCCGCGCAGTGGACGAAGGAGCGAACGCGCTGGTCGTTTCGAATCACGGCGGTCGGCAACTCGACGGCGTCGCGCCGAGCTTGCAAATCTTGCCTGAAATTGTGGCCAGCGTAGGCGACCGCATCGAGGTCCTCTTCGACGGCGGCATTCGCCGCGGCAGCGATATTGTGAAGGCGCTGTGCTTGGGGGCTCGGGCCGTGATGGTCGGGCGCGCGTACGCCTACGGGCTCGGCGCAGCTGGTGGCGCGGGTGTCACACGCGCAATTGAGATTTTGCGCACCGATCTCATTCGCACTCTCAAGCTGCTCGGATGCGCGTCAGTCGCGGAACTGGATCCGTCCTACGTAAATGTGCCGGCGGATTGGCCCGTCGGGGAGCGGCGAGTTACCCGAGGAACTAACTGAAAAACGTTATCACGCATGGTTCGTCAATCTAACCGAACCGAGAACCAAACGTCCAACTCTCAGCGCCGCATTCTTCTTAATAGTAAAGCCAGGTCATTTCGAGCGGAGTCGCGGAATCTGTTATTTTTCAACCGCGAACCACGCGGATTACGCGGATTTCCGCTTGCGAATTTCCTAGACGACCTTCTTTGGCAAAACAAAAAGTCGCCACGTCTCGTGAAACGTGGCGACTGATCTGGCGGCGGGCGGCACTTGGGGGCCGCCCGTCCTCAGTGTCATTGGACAGGTCGGAACGCATGGCTGAGGTCGAAGTTCGCGACCTGCCGGCCGATGACAACACCGGCGACACCGGAGAAGTGGTAGTGCAACCCTGCCCAGAGTCGGGCGTCGATGATATCTTGGCGGAGGTCGTTAGGCATGTCGAAGTGCCGCACGGCGT
>WNGE01011935.1_pt1 | contig 12733 bp, 11 predicted proteins | sample 5400651 | NCBI WGS metagenome assembly WNGE01 (sample SAMN13153370, study PRJNA577476) | soil metagenome | isolation source: 60 cm soil or saprolite under grassland replicate 2 | place: USA:California | collected 2016-06-15 | reverse complement strand
AGGATTTGCTGAGCGGGGCCGGCTACAGCGTGATCGCCGCCGAGGACGGGCTCGAGGCCCTCGACTGGCTCTCCCGCCTGTCGGTGGACCTCCTCATCGTGGACATCTTGATGCCGGGCCTGGCCGGCCACCAACTGATCAAGCGTCTCCGGCAGACCACTCAGTGGGCGAAGGTGCCCATCCTCGTCCTGTCCGGCTATGCGGACCTCACCCGCTACCGCGACCTCCCCGTCGACGGCGTCCAGCTCAAGCCATTCCGTGTCGCCGACTTCCTCACGAAGGTCGAGCAGCTGATCGGTCCCGCGTCCGGGTAGCCCGTCGCCTCATCACAGTTCCCGCCCGCAGAAACAACGCCTTCCTGCAGACGGAACAGTCTCCCCGGAAGAAGAAATTGTTTCAAACTGTGCAGGCCCTTGCCGGATCTGTGCGCAGCACTTCACATGATCGGAAGGGTTTGGTGAAAGACGTGACCGTCATTTCAGTGTCATAGACGCTTGGCGCGATGATTGCTGGTCTCACCGAGGGTCGATGATGGCCGCCACGAACGCCTGCTCGAGGGTCGCGCACGATCTACCGGAAGCATCCTCTCCCGAATCGAGGCCAACGTCCTTGAGAATTCTCCTGATCGACGACGAGCCGACGGTCCTGGAGGTCATCGCTCTCATGCTGAGGTTCGATGGGCATACGGTCCTCACGGCCACGAATGGCCGACAGGGGCTGGCCCGCCTCGAGGCAGGGGAGGCGGTGGACCTGGTGCTGACGGATCTCATGATGCCGGACCTGAGCGGCTGGGAGGTCGTGCGGGCGATCAGGAGCCAGTGGCCGGCCTTGCCGGTCGGTATCGTCAGCGCGACGCCGCACTATCGCCGGGACCGGCGTGAGCCCGTCGACGTGCTCCTCAAGAAGCCCGTGACGCTCAAACGTCTTCGCGAGGCGGTGGCCCGCATACCCTGACGTCGAGAACGTCGGTCCAGCCATCCGGAAGCTTCGCGCGGCCTCGGCGTGCTCGCCCACTCGCGCCGCTGAACAGAGCCCTTCTGCTTCGGTCGCCCGGTTCGGGGCGGCCCGCGGCGCGCCACAGACTCTTCCCCCCCCTCGGAGGGCAGGGAGGCGGCGCCGCGTGGTCGCCGACGGCGCGGGGCGCGCGAGGGAGTCCCTTACAGAAAGAGAAGTCTCCTCGCGCTCCGCTCGTGGTTCTCTGGGTCGAGGTCAGTCTCGAGCCCGACTCGACACGGAGAGGATAGCGCGATGAGGTGCGATACCGAGGAAGAGTGCGAGAGAACCTGCGATCGTCCGCCCGACCACTCGCCCATCATCAGTGGTCGACCACCAATGCGAGGATCGGGTTCGTGAGCGGACATGGGCTCATCCGGGAGGAGCGCGATGTCTGAATCGTGGCGGGAGCGAGTCATCCGGGCGCGCGAACGCGGGCGGTTCACCGACGAGGACCGACGGCAGGCCGCGCGGTGGTCGACCTGTGCCGTGGGTGAGCACGTCCGGCGCCACCCCGAGCTGATCAAGCTCGAGTACGGGCTCCCCGTGGACGTCGAGCTTGGCCGGCTCGGGACGATCTTCTTCGCGGCCGTCCTGGGAAACGATGCGCCCCGAGCCGAGGCCGCCCTGGACCGGATCGACGATCGGGTGCTGGAGATCAAGCGGGGGGCGTAGGAGCCCGGAGACGCGGCGGGGGCTCCGGCCCGGAGCAGGTCGGGGGGCGTGAAGCGCACCGCTGAGGGAAGCCCCTCAAAGAAATAGGGGGCTCGTCGGCCCCCATTCACGGTCTCCTGGTGGGGAGATGCAATTCGACCAGTCCTCGACGACAACCACCTCGGCAGCGACACCATGGACATCGTCATGGAGCTCGAGCGGCGGCGCGCGAAAGCAAAGACGATCGGCCAGAACCAAGGCTGAGACGTGGCAGCGGCGCGTCACGCGGGCGCGCGAGCGAGGCGGGTTCGCGCAGGAGGACCAGGGACGCGCCGCCCGGTGGTCGACCTGCGCCGTGGCGGAGCAGGCCCGGCGGCACCCCGGGGCGGTCCAGTTCAGGGGCGGGTGTCCGGCGGACGAGGAGCTTGGACGGCTCGGGATCGCCTTCTTCGCGGCCGTCCTGGCGCGCGACGTGGGCCGCGCCGAGACGACCCTGAGCGAGATCGAGCGTCGAGTGCGAGACCTCGAGCGGCTCGGCGAAAGGCCGACACCCAGCCCGCTCCCGGACCTCCATCTGACCGTGACCGATGTGGCGATCAGGCGATCAGGTGATCAGAACGGATCGGGATTCGGCGGCGGCGCACGCCCCACCGTTACCGGAATGTTCGGATCGCCCGGCGAGTCTCGACGCCCGGAGCAGCGCATGCGCCCCTCGACGTTGGCCCCCGTCGTGCCGAACGGAGAGAACCGCAGGCACCGGCAAGTTCTTTCCTAGATGCTGCATATCTTTGCGAGCTTCATGCCCCTTCCTTTCATCACGGTCGCCTGAGCGCTGCTCGCGGGGCGGTCCCTCGTCGAATGTCTCGCCGGCCGTCGCCCGCTCATCGTGAGCGACTGTAGCGGCGTCGACACCGCGGCCGTTTCTGAACCGACATAAGAATCACACCATTGAGGCCGGTCAAACCCGCGCCGCTCTCCGATCGTGGGCCAGGTTGCAGGTGAAACGGGTAGATAGCCTCGGGCTCCGCGCTCGGCCGAGCGCCCTCTCCGATGCGAGTCGGTGTGGCACGGAACGTGTAGCTAACACCGGGACCCTTACCAACCCGCATCGCCATGGGGGACAGACGACGAACGAGCACGCGAAGCCGGCCGCGCCCGGGCCCTTGACAGGCATCTGGCTGACAGCAGAACCTGCGACGGCCCCGATCGAGCCGCTCCTCCTCGACATGCTGGCGCCGAACATGCCGAACCCCGTGCTCCGCGAAGCCGTCGTGGAGGAGCTGGACCGGGGCGTGAAACTCGCGGGCGTGGCGCTCGAGTCCCTCGGGCTCACGATGGCCGCCGTCGACGCGCGCGGCGAGGTCGAGCTGCGGGTGGTGGCCCCGAAGTTGTCCCGCGATCCGTGGCGCGAAGCGCTGATCACGCCCGGGGGCGATCGCCCGATCGGGCTGCTGATCCCCACGGCGGACGAGGGGCCGCTGGTCCTCGTCCACGAGGTCTTCGCCCGCTTCGGGGAGCCGGCGAAGGAGCTGGTGCGCCGGTATGCGGCGCTCGCCGTCCGCGGGGCGCCGCACGAGACGATCGTCGACACCCTGCGCGCCGACCCCAGCTTCGTCGAGACGCTGAACGCGGCGTGCCGGACCGTGCAGGTCCTCGACCCCGCCGTCCTGTTCAGCCCCGACGGAGCGACGCGGGTGCAGGTCGGCAGCTTGTCGCAGACGACGAAGGACATCCTGCGCGAAGGGCTCCGCGGCGACCAGGTGTTCATCCTGCCCGCGAACCTCTTCGAGGGCAAGACGAACTACGGCGACGTCGAGTTCCTCGTCTACCTGAACTTCTTCCTCCGCCAGCAGACGCGCACGATGATCGCCGGGACCTCCCGGCAGCGGCACATCCTCCACCGGCTTCTGACGCTCACCCTGTTCGGGCTCTTCGATCCGTCGGCGCCCGCACCGCCGTCGTTCGAGCAGCTACGCGACGCGTACGGCATCGAGTCGCGCGAGACCTACGCCTTCCTGCGCGCGTCCCACGAGAGCTACGGCGCGAGGCGGGGCCCCGACCCGGACAGCCCGCTGCTCGGCATCGACGACTACGTGGACTGGGTCACCCTCGATGACGAGGAGACCGTCATCGCTCTGCCGTCCGCCCAGGTGCGCGTGGCGCCTCGCGGCCGGGCGTTCCACGTGCGCATCGTGCAGCCCGACGGTCGGGAAGCCGAGCGGGAGCTCGAGGTGGGGCCGGCGCGCCGGCGGGTCCGCGCCATCCCCGATGATCTGCGCGAGGCGATCCAGTTCGCGAGCGAACGGCCGCGCTTCGGCGTCACGCCGCTCGGCACCAGCCACGGCTTCGATCCCGGTGGCGACTTCACCAGCTTCATCATCTGGCTCAACGGCAAGGGCATGCTGGTGGACCCCTCGCCGGAGGCCCTCACCTACCTCGAGCGGATCGGCGTCGCCCCCGCGGACGTGCCCTACGTGTTCCTGACCCACGTCCACTCCGACCACGACGGCGGGCTCATGGAGAAGCTCCTCAGCGGCAGCCGCACGACCGTCATCGCGTCCGATCCCGTCTTCCGCGCCTTCGCCGAGAAGGCCCGGCTCGTCACCGGCCACGACTTCCCGCGGGAGGGCCTCGTCGAGCACGTCTCGGCCAACCCCGGCCGCCGGGTGCGCGTCGAGGTCGCCGGGGAATTCGCGGAGTTCGAGACCCGCTGGAACCTCCACCCGATCCCGACCAACGGCTTCAAGGTGACGTTCGCGGGACGCACCTTCGGCTACTCGGGCGACACGCAGTACGACCCCGCGATGCTCGAAGGGCTGCGGGAGCGCGGGACGCTCCCGGGCAGGCACTTCGAGGACCTCATGCACTTCTTCTGGACCCCGGACGGCGAGCCCACCGTCGACCTCCTCTACCACGAGGCCGGCATCCCGCCCATCCACACCGACAAGGAGCAGCTGCGCGCCCTGCCCGCGGCCATCACCAGCCGGACGCACCTCGTGCACATCGCGGACGAGGACGTGCCGGAGGGCTTCGTGCCCGGCAAGCCGCGCCTCTTCGCGACCCAGGTGCTCGCGCCCCCGACGGCGCGCTCGCGGGAACACCTCCTGCTGGAGACGATGCGCCGCGTCGCCTACCTCTACGACATGCCGGACGACACGCTGGAGACCCTCCTCCACGCCGGCGAGGTCGTCACCCACCGCCCGGAGACGGTGATCGTCCGCAAAGGTGCGGTCGGGAAGGGCCAGCCCCTGCACTTCCACATCATCACCGACGGGCGCGTGAGCGTGCGGGACGGCCGCCGCGTCATCGCCACGCTCGTGAAGGCCCACACCTTCGGGGAGTGGGGGATCAGCCACCAGCGCGGCTTCCGTGTCGCCGACGTGGTGGCCGACGTCCCCAGCCAGACGTTCCGGCTCGGTGAGGAGCAGTACCACTGGCTCGTCGACAAGCACCCGGTCATCCAGCAGCGCATCAGCACGATCCGGCACCTGCTCCCCCGGCTCCAGCTCGCGCAGGGGCGGGCGCGGCTCAACGCGGAGGCCGATCCGGGCGTGCACAGTGTCATCGAGGGCATGAGCACGAGTCAGCTCTCGAGTCTCGCGATCCTCGGCACGGTCCAGACATTCAAGCAGGGCCATGCCATCTTCGTCCAGGACGACGAGGCGAACGGCTTCTACATCCTGCTCTCCGGTCACCTCACGGTCGGGATCGAGGGCCAGATCGTCGCCGAGCTGAGCGAGGGCGACGTCTTCGGCGAGCTGGGCCTCCTCGACGGCGGCAGTCGCGAGTCGGACGTCACCGTCGTCTCGGCCGACGCCGAGGTGCTCTTCATCAGCACGCGCCGCTTCCAGAATCTCCTGCAGACGGTGCCGGCCTTCGCGTGGGGCATCTGGGAGACGGTCGTCGGCCGCCGCGAGTCCGTCCGCCGCCCACCCCCGCCTGCCCCCTGAGCGCGAAGGGCCGTCTCGATACCCTCTCCCCGGGAGCGTGCCCCGAGGCATGGACCGAGTCCGTGCCCACGCGAGCGGCTGCTGATGGCGTGCCGCTTCCGCTTGCCATCTCGCGGCCAGACAGCTATAATCACGACTAATCAGTCCTGATTAGCTGGAGGCGGCCGGTCCATGTCGATCAAGACCAAGACGATCCCTGCCCTGGAGGCCCGAACGCAGCTCGGCCAGATCATGAAGGAGGTGCAGGGCGGCCGAGTCCGAGTGCTCGTGGAGAAGTCCGGTGTCCCCATGGTGGGCATCATCAGCGCTGAAGAGTTTCGCCGCGTGATCGTGGAGCGCGAGGCCCGCTTCGAGGTCGTCGACCGCATTCGCCGTCGACTGCCCTCGGTCACCGATACGGAGGTCCAGCGGGACGTACGCGCAGCGCTGAGACAGGTGCGCCGCCGTCGGCGTGCTTAGGGTGCTCCTCGACACCAACCAGCTGGTCAGCAGCTTGCTGACCAGCCGGGGAGTTCAGGGGCAGATCGTGGACGAGTGGCGCCGTCGAGCGTTCGTGCTCTTCCCTGAGCGTGCTGTCGGGTGCCCTGTAGCCCCCTGAGCGGGCCGATGCGGTCCCCCGCCGTCGAGCTCCGGCGCCTGACCAAGCTCTACCGCGAAGGCGACAGCGAGCGCGTCGTCTTCCGCGACGTGGACGCCGCGATCGGGCAGGGCGAGATCGCGGTGCTGGTCGGCCGCAGCGGATCGGGAAAGTCCACGCTCCTCAACCTGATCAGCGGCATCGACCTGCCGACCTCGGGCGCGGTGGTGGTGGACGGCACCGACATCACGGCGCTCAGCGAGCGCGACCGCACGCTCTTCAGGCGGGGGCGCATGGGGTTCATCTTCCAGTTCTTCAACCTGATCCCCCTCCTCACCGTGGAGGAGAACCTGCTGCTGCCGCTCGAGCTCGCCGGCCGTGACGACGCGGCCGGCCGCGCGCGGGCGCGCGGCCTGCTCGAGCGCGTCGGGCTCGCCGACCGCGCGGCGAGCTTCCCCGACCGGCTCTCCGGAGGCGAGCAGCAGCGGGTGGCCGTCGCGCGAGCGCTGGTCCACGACCCGGCGCTGATCCTCGCCGACGAGCCCACCGGCACCCTCGACGCCGACACGGCGGCGGTCGTCCTGGATCTGCTCGACCGGCTCGTCCGCGAGCTGGGCAAGACCGTCGTCATGGTCACCCACAGCCGCGAGGTGGTGGGCGTGGCCGACCGCGTCTTCGCGGTCCAGCACGGCCAGCTCGTCGAGCAGGGCGGCGGCGCCGCCGGATGAGCCGCTTGCTCCTGCGCGCGAGCCGCCGCCACCTGGTGCGGCATCCCTGGCCTCTCCCTCTCAGCGAGTGACCGGGAGTAAGAGCCGATCGGGCTGTGGTAGTCTCGAAGCAGTCGAGGCCCTGCGGATCGCCAGCCTCTGAGTCGTCGCATCGTGCCGACCGACATCGTCGTCCCGAATCAGTTTCATGCCGAGGTCGGCGTGGCCGCGCTCGGGCGAGGCGCGAGATCCACGTGACGTTCGGCCGGGCGGGAACGTCCGCACCCCCGCATCTGGTCGAGCCGGGAGGCGGTGGCGCCCGATGAGTCCCCTGCTCCTGCGCGCGAGCGGCCGCCACCTGGTGCGGCATCCGTGGCAGATCGGGCTCTCCGTCCTCGGCATCGCGCTCGGCGTGGCGGTGGCGCTCTCGATCGACCTCGCCACCCAGAGCGCCCGGCGGGCCTTCGAGCTGGCGACGGAGGCCGTCACCGGCCGCGCCACCCATCAGATCGTGGGTGGCCCGTCGGGCCTCGGCGAGGACGTGTACCGGATGCTGCGGCTCCGGCTCGGCGTGAGGCAGGCCGCCCCCGTGCTGGCCTTCGACGTGACCGCGCCCGATCATCCCGGGGAGACCTTCCAGCTCCTCGGCGTGGATCCCTTCGCCGAGGAGCCGTTCCGCCCGCACCTGGCGTCCAGCGATCCGGACGGCGTCGAGCGGGGGGCCGGCGGTCCGCATCCGCTCGCGATGCTGGCGGACCTCGTGGGGCGGCCGGCCACCGGGCTCATCTCGAGCGCGACCGCCCGGCGGCTCGGGCTCGCGCGGGGCGACACGCTCACCATCAAGGTCGCGGGCGCCGCCCGGCAGGTCACGCTGATCGGCTGGCTCGAGCCGAGAGACGCGCTCAGCGCGCAGGCCCTGGAGCGCCTGCTCGTCACCGACATCGCCACCGCCCAGGAGCTGGCGCGGGCGCGGGGCCGGCTCACGCGCATCGACCTGATCGTCGCCGATGACGCGGCCGGGCGCGCGCTTCTCCAGCGGATCCGTGACGCCCTTCCCTCCGGCGCCGAGATCGTGTCCGCCGGCGCGCGCGCCGAGACCGTCGCGTCCATGACGGCGGCCTTCACGCTCAACCTCACCGCGCTGTCTCTCCTCGCGCTCGTCGTCGGCATGTTCCTCATCTACAACACCATGACCTTCTCCGTCCTGCAGCGGCGGCCGCTCATCGGCATGCTCCGGGCGCTCGGGGTCACGCGCGGCGAGGTGTTCGCCCTGGTCGTGGTCGAGGCGCTGGTCGTCGGCGTCGTCGGCACCGCGGCCGGGCTCGGGCTCGGCCTCGGGCTCGCCCACGGCCTGCTCAGGCTCGTGACACGGACCATCAACGACCTCTACTTCGTCCTCTCGGTGCGCGAGGTCTCGTTCACCGGGTCGGCGCTCGCCCGGAGCGTGCTGCTCGGCGTGGGCGCCACGCTGGTGGCGGCGCTGGCGCCCGCCGCCGAGGCCGCGGGCGCGCGCCCGAGGGAAGCGCTCAGTCGCGCCGGGCTCGAGGCGCGGGCGCGGCGGACGGCGCCCCGCGCGGCGGCCGGCGGGGTCGCGCTCCTCCTCGCGGGAACGGCGGCGCTCCTCCTGCCGCGCGCCGGGGCCGGATGGGGGTTCGCGGGGCTGTTCGGGCTCCTCCTGGGCGCGGCCCTGGCCACCCCCGCCGTCGCGGTCCTGCTCCTTCGCGCGCTGCAGGCGCCCGCCGGCCGCGCCTTCGGCCTCCTCGGGCGGCTGGCGGCGCGCGGCATCGTGGCGGCGCTGTCGCGAACGGGCGTGGCCATCGCGGCGCTGATGATCGCGGTCTCGGCCACCATCGGCGTCGGCATCATGATCGCGAGCTTCCGGGAGGCGGTGGTGGACTGGCTCCAAGCCTGGTCGGGAACCGGCCGGACGCCACGCTCGATGCGGCCCTCGTGAGTCGTCTCTCGGCCACACCGGGGGTGGCCGCCGCCAGCACGTCGCGGGCCAGCGTGGCCCACGGACCGGGCGGCCCGGCGCAGATCGTGGCGCTCGGGCTCGAGGCGGGGCGCGCGCCCGGCTTCAAGTTCCGCGAGGGCCGGCCGGAGGCGGTGTGGCCCGCCTTCGACGCGGGCGCCGTCATCGTCTCGGAGCCCTTCGCCTACCGGCGCGCGGTGGGCGCGGGCGGATCCGTGCGGCTTCGCACCGATCGCGGCGAGCGCGACTTCGCCGTGGCGGGCGTGTTCTACGACTACGGGTCGAGCGCGGGGGTGATCGTGATGAGCCGCCGCACCTACGATCGGTTCTGGCACGACAGCGCCGTCTCCGCGCTCGCCCTCTACGCGGCGCCCGGGGTGGACGTGGAGCGGCTGATGGCGGCGCTCCGGGAGCGCGCGGCGGGCGGACCGGACGTGCTCATCCGGTCCAACCGGGCCCTGCGCGACGCCTCGCTCGAGATCTTCGACCGCACCTTCGCGATCACGGCCGTGCTGCGCCTGCTGATCGTCGCCGTGGCGTTCGTCGGCGTGCTCAGCGCGCTGATGGCGCTCCAGCTCGAGCGCGGCCGCGAGCACGGCGTCCTCCGCGCCCTCGGGCTGACGCCGGGCCAGGTCTGGGGCGTGGTCACCGCGCAGACCGGCCTCATGGGCGTCGTGGCCGGGCTCCTCGCGGTGCCGGTCGGGATCATGCTCGCCGCGGTCCTCGTCTCCGTCATCAACCGCCGCTCGTTCGGCTGGACGATGCCGATCGACGTCGCCCCGCTCATCCTCGCCCAGGGGGTGCTGCTCGCGGTGACGGCGGCCCTCCTCGCCGGCCTCTACCCCGCGTGGAAGATGTCCGCCGCCTCGGCAGCGGACGCGCTCCGCGAGGAGTAGAGCACGATCGGGGTCGGGTCTAGCGAGCGCTTCTTCAACGACCCAGATGCAATCCGTGCGGGCCATGAGCGCGATGCGCACGGGAGATGCGCTCAGCGTCGATGTGGCCGAAGGCCGAACCGTCATGGTGCCGCGTGCCTTGTATCCGCGTCTTCTGCACGGCAATCAGCGAGAGCGGAGTCGAGGACGCTTGACAACTGACCGGCGTGCTACACCATAATGTAATTACATCCATGATGGAGGGAGATTCGATGGCCTCGTATCACCGGACCCAGGTCCTCCTCGAGCGCTGGCAGCACGCGGCGCTGAAGAGCCTCGCCGCGCGAGAAGGGATGAGCGTTTCCGAGCTCGTCCGGCGGATTCTGTCCCGGCGCCTGCGTCCTCGCCCGTCGAGCCGGAAGGGGCTGGCGGCCATCGCGGGGATTGGTCGCGACCGGACCGCCACGGGCCGAGACCACGACCGGTGGCTGTACGGAGCCGGAGCCAAGTGAGGGGAGAACGGCACTTCGTCGATACCGGGGCGTGGTTCGCTTACGTGAACGTTGCCGATCCTGACCACCAACGCGTGCGGCTGATCCTCGATGCGCCTCCAGGGCGGCTCGTCACCTCGAGCTACGTCTTCGATGAGACGGTGACGCTCACGCAGGCACGTCTCGGACACCGGCGGGCTGTCACCATCGGTCGTACCCTCCTTGACCTGGCGGTCGTCGAGTTGCTGTCCATCGCCCCGGCCGATGAGCGGGCGGCCTGGTCCCTCTTCGAGAAGCGACCGGACAAGTCGTACAGCTTCACGGACTGCACGAGCTTCGTCCTGATGCGGCGAGAGAGGATCGGCACCGCGGTGGCCCTCGACCAGCACTTCACACAGGAGGGGTTTGTCGTCGTTCCGGCCGGCTCTCCGTGAGGTTCCTCCGGTGCGAACAATGCAGAAGTGTCTCGCCGCGTGATCGCGGGACGCGCGCCCGCTCGAGGTCGTCGATCGAGACGTTGGTATACGGTCAGCGGGTTCGCCCGCGCCGGAGCGCCCCGCGCCTTCTTCCTTCCCGCTCGACCACGCCCCGCATCCCGAGTTCCGCGCCACTGAACTGTGCCGGCAGGAGCTTCGGTGGCATGGTGTCATTGACACCAGTGGTGTACCTGTGCCATCCTCTCCCCGGGGGGTGAGAAGACATGGCACGTGAACTGGAATCCGCGGCCAAGCGGCCGCGGATCAGCGTCGACGTCATGCCCGAAGTTCGCCGTCGCCTTCGCCTGGCCGCGGCAAAGCGCGACCTCTCGGTCCGCCAGTACGTGCTCGACGCGATCGAGGAGCGGCTGCGGGAAGATCTCGGCGACGAGGACGAAGGAATGTCGGCCCTGACCGGGAAGGCGGACCCGGTGCTGGCGGAGCTATGGGACAACCGGAGAGACGCAGCGTATGACCGCCTGTAACCGAGGGGATGTCGTGCTGGTCGGCTTCGTGTTTTCAGATGGGTCGGGAAGGAAGCTCCGGCCGGCTGTCGTCATCAGCGCCCCCGCCTACCAGCGTGCGCGGCAGGAAGTCGTCGTGGCGGCCATCACCAGCAACGTCAGACGCCGTCTCTTCGGTGACCATCTGCTCACCGAGTGGAAACGAGCCGGATTGCTTTTCCCCTCCGTGGCCACCGCGATCCTCCGGACCATCAGGCGGACGATGATCGATCGCAAACTCGGCTCCTTGCCCCTACCCGACCTGGAGGGCATCAATCGAGAACTCCGCCGCTCGCTTGGCCTATGACTGTTGAAGATGTCGGCGGCGGAGACGCTCCGTGAGGAGTAGGCGCTCGCCGCTTCCACTGCTCGGGGCCTGCGCCGTCCTCGTCCTCATCGCCGGCGGCGCGGCGGCCCTCTGGTCTGGCAGCAAGCCTCCTCGCGAGGCATCGCGGATCGGCGCGACGATCTCGGTGACGAGCGCCCTCGGCGGCGCGGAGGGGGTCAGCGGGTTCGCCCGCGCCGCGACGCCCCGCGCCTTCTCGTTCCCGCGCGACCACGGCCCGCATCCCGAGTTCCGCATCGAGTGGTGGTACTACACCGGCAACCTCCGCGCCCGCGACGGCCGCCACGTCGGATTCCAGCTCACCTTCTTCCGCATTGCGCTCGGACCCGAACCCGTGGCCCGCACCTCCGACTGGGGCGCGACCCAGGTCTACCTCGCCCACTTCGCCGTGACCGACACGCGCGGCGGCCGCTTTCTCGCCTTCGCGCGCTCGAGCCGGGGCGCGCTCGGCCTCGCCGGCGCCCAGGCCGAGCCCTTCCGCGTCTGGCTCGAGGACTGGGTCGCCGAGGGCGAGGGGCGCGCGGCGCTCCCGATGCGCCTGCGCGCGGCCGAGGGCGAGGCGGCCATCGACCTCACGCTGGAGAGCGCCAAGCCCGTCGTGCTCCAGGGCGAGCGCGGCCTGAGCCGCAAGGGACCCGAGCCCGGCAATGCCTCCTATTACTACTCGCTCACCCGCATGCCCGTCCGCGGCACCGTCCGTCTCGGCCCCAAGACCCTGGCCGTCGAGGGGCTCGCCTGGATGGACCGCGAGTGGAGCACGACCGCGCTCGGCGAGGACCTCGCGGGCTGGGACTGGTTCGCGCTCCAGCTCGACGACGGGCGGGAGCTGATGTTCTACCAGCTCCGCCGCAAGGACGGGCAGGCCGATCCCTTCAGCGCCGGCGCCCTCGTCGACGCGCGCGGCGGCACGCGCCCCCTCGGGCGCGACGATGTCCGGCTCGAGGTGCTCGCCACCCGGCGCAGCCCGCGCAGCGGCGTCACCTACCCCGCGCGCTGGCGTCTCACCCAGGTTGCGCAGGGTCTCGTGCTCGAGGTCGCGCCGCGCCTCGCCGACCAGGAGCTGATCGTGGGACCTCGCTACTGGGAAGGCGCCGTCACCGTGCGGGGCACCGAGGGGGACCGCGCGGTCGCCGGCCACGGTTACGTCGAGCTCGTGGGCTACGGCGAGACGCAGGGCAGGCGCTAGACG
>WNGE01026580.1_pt1 | contig 12734 bp, 11 predicted proteins | sample 5400651 | NCBI WGS metagenome assembly WNGE01 (sample SAMN13153370, study PRJNA577476) | soil metagenome | isolation source: 60 cm soil or saprolite under grassland replicate 2 | place: USA:California | collected 2016-06-15 | reverse complement strand
AGCCGACGGAGACCTGGTGTCGCTGGAGATCCAGTAAAGCAGTGTTAGCGGCTAGCTCTTACAGGCTGCGAAAAACTAGCGGCAGCAGATTCCTCACCGCTAAAGCGGTTCGGAATGACAAAACGTATAAGTTTATCGGGAGAAAGTCCTGCCTGCTGTTAAAAACCCTCTCAGGGGAAGCTGAGAGGGTGCCGATTGTGGTTTCTTGGAGCTGCTTACACGCGGACAACGTTCGCGGCCTGGAAGCCCTTGGGACCTTTCAGCAGATCGAACTCCACCGTTTCGCCCTCATTGAGTGTGCGATACCCATTTTCCTGGATGGCCGAAAAATGGACGAAAACGTCTTCCCCGGTAGAGCGCTGAATGAAACCATAGCCCTTCGCTCCGTTGAACCACTTTACTGTGCCCTTCTCTCTCACAAATTACTCCTTTCGCTCCTCGGTAGATTAACTTCCGATTCTTCGCGAAGCTCTTGCTTCAACAACCCCCCCTTAAAGAACGCGGAAGCACAACCCAGTTGAAGTCCGTGGCCCCCAACTCCCGCAACAAGAAAAGGCACCTTGAGTCTTGCGACCACACTGGAATGTGCGGCGCAAAGCTCCGGAGCCCGTCCTGGTTGGCGCGAGTTTTTGACAGCGAGACACAAAAGATCAACCACAACCTACATCTCACTGCTAAATTTCAGCAACGAGCAGAAGATAATATTCAGGAACATACATTCTGGCAAGAAGATAAATGTGCGGAGTGAAACGTTTCAGTTAAGCGATTTTCATGAGGTGGAAACACAGGCGCGTGCGGCTCTCGTCTCAAAATGGGAGTGATACTTAAAAGAAGGCCCGCAACTATTTGATAGCATGGGAACAAAATGCTAAATCGCTACCGTCTTTCGGTCCCGACAAAGTCGGCTGCGGCCACTTGGGCGGCACCCAATTCCCGTTTCGGGCTGGTGCTATCCACGGTGAAATATTTGTTACGCACCGAGGTACATACGTTTGCTTTCTCGGTTGCCGCCAACGCCATCCTGTCATTCTTCCCTTTCGTGCTTTTGCTCATGACCATCATCCGCCGCGTATTCCATTCCACCGTCATGTACGAAACCGTGCTTCAACTGCTGCGGGACTTTCTTCCCGCCGGCCAGGAATTCGTGATCCGGAATTTAAATGCTCTGGTGGGCGCGCGCCATCGCGCCCAGATCGTCTCTCTTGTGATTCTTCTTATTACCTCCACTGGAATCTTCATGCCGCTTGAGGTGGCACTGAATCGTATTTGGAAGTTCCCAAATAATCGTTCCTATCTCGGGTATCGCGCTCGCGCTGGCGTGTAGTTGCGGCATCCTGGCCTTGCTCTCCATTGCGCTCACTGCCGGCAACGTGGCCCTGCTGGAATCGTCCTTGCATGGGCACGCTGCCTTTGTTCTCAGGCTGGTGGGATTTCTGATTATGAAAATCTTCGCTATCGCCGCCAGTATGGCAATTTTCTTCCTGATCTACTGGGTGCTGCCCAACGGCAAAGTGCCCGCACGAAGTGTTGTTCCCTCAGCAGTGATCATGGGCCTATTATCGGAGATTCTGAAGTATGCCTACATTTTGGCGCTCCCTCGCTTGGATTTTCAGGAGGTTTACGGTCCTTTTGCGCTGTCAGTGAGCCTGATGTTTTGGGCGTTTCTATCGGGATTGCTGCTGCTGACGGGCGCGCATCTCTCTGCCCAGCGGCACGTCAGAATATAACGGCAGAAACCCCTCCAGGTTTGGATTTCCCGCTTCGGGAAGGTTCATCGGTCACACTCCTTTGTGACGCTCCGCACATCCCGCAAGTCCTGTTTTGACTAGCATCGCTCTGCTCCCCGCCGGCGTTGACCTCTGCTCACAAAGGAATATGATGCGACGTCTCCGTCGAAAAATTGCCGTCACTAGCTTCTTGCTCTTGCCTGCGATTTTCGCGGTTGCACAGCGCAGGCCGGGTGCTCAGGTCGATAACTTTAATCAGTTCACTCGCAACTCCGGATACATCTTCTCCGGAACAGTCTTGAAGATTCAGAGAACGACCGCGGGTGAAAACGCGATTGCTTTCACGCAAGTCAGCTTTCGTGTGGACCAGGCCATTCGAGGCGTTCGCGCTGGGGAGATTCTCACCATCCGTGAGTGGTCCGGCCTGTGGGACTCCGGCGAGCGTTACCGGCCTGGCGAGCGGGTACTCCTCTTTCTCTATCCGGTCAGCAAACTGGGATTCACCAGTCCCGTCGGAGGCCCACTTGGACGATTTGCAGTAGATCACGCCGGGAAAATCCACATCAACGGCCCGCAGCGCCAGTCTCTGTCTTCCAACCGCCCACATTCGCAGTTTGCCGGAAGATCCCGCGTCAGCCCTCGAGAGTTTGCCCATGCAATCCTGCATGCTTCAGAGAACGAGCATGAGCAGGTTCGTTAACGACGAAGGACACGAAGGTACACGAAGCAAAATGCTTCTAAGATTAATTGATGGGCTGCTCAGTTGTGTTGCTCTCTCCGTCGTGCTCTCAGTAATTGCTCTACAACCCGCACTGGCAGGCGGTACGCGTTACGTGGCTGGCGTCAGCTACTTCGACCCAACCACAAAAGGCACACCACTTACCTGGTCACAGGGCGTAATCAACTACTACACCGATCAGGGCGATCTCAGCCCCATACTCCTGGGTGCCAATGCCGATTCCTTTGTTGCCGACGCCTTCAGCCGCTGGACGGCGGTTCCGACCGCAGCAGTTTCATCCACACTGGCCGGGCATCTCGCTGAAGATGTAAACGGCACAAATGTCTCCGTGACCAACGGCGTGGTCACCATGCCTGCCGATATTCTTCCCACCGCGGTGAGCACGCCTGTGGGAATCGTCTACGATGCCGATGGAAGGGTCACAGATGCGCTTCTCGGGCAGGGTGCAGGCGACGCGGGATCCTGCTTCAACAATGCAGCATTCGGCGGCGTCGATAATTTCAGCACTGACGGCCATCTGCTGCACGCACTGGTCGTCCTCAACGGAAACTGCGCACAAACTTCTGATCAACTCCCCGACGTGAAATATCGCCTGGTACGCGTGCTCGGGTGATTTTGCCGGATTGACTATCATGCACGCGCTCGACCCAATCAACTGCGTGCCCATCTCGCTGTGCTTCCCCAATGCCGATCAACCCAAAATGGATGACCGTGCTGCTATCTCGCGCCTGTATCCCGTGACGGCTCAGAATCAGCCGAGTTTTCCGGGCAAGCAAATTCTGTCAAGCAGTGCCGTCCGCATTCACGGCTCAGTTTATTTTGTAGACTCGAACGGCCAGCCAGCACAGCCTATGCAGGGTGTAAACGTAGTAGCCCGATGGATTGATCCCGCCGACGGCCAGCCCTCAGGTGCTTCTGTGGCCACTTCAGTTTCTGGCTTCTTGTTCCACGGAAATGCCGGGAATCCGGCGACTGGTTTCACAGACAGCACTGGGCAAAGATTCGATCGCTTCGGCTCCGATGATCCGGCGATTGAAGGTTTTTTCGACCTCGCCGGATTGGAGATCCCAAATGGCACCAGCAGCGCGCAATATCAATTAACCGTGGAGCCGGTCGATCCCACATGGTCGCAGCTGGTTGGACCCTACGGGCCCTGGCAAGTGCACCCCTCTGGCACCGTGCAACCCATTATTGTGACTACGAGCCTGGGCAGTGACACTGCGCAGGACATCCTCATGCAAAACAGCACCATTCAGGAGCAGGACTGGTTCGAGCCCACGAGCTATTCATCTCCTGCGCCGCTGCCTGCGGGTGGAAATTGGGGCGGCTCGCTTAGCGGAAGCGACAACTGTGATTATTTCTTTTTCTCCGGACAGAATAATCGGACTCTCTCCGTTGAAGTCACCGCTCTGGACGAATCCCGCGCCATCACCGAAAGCAAAGCCCAGCCCGTGATCGGTATGTGGGGGTTGTCTGATCCCGGAACTTTTCCGGCTCCAGCCAACACGCCGTTGGCATTCAACACCCTGACTTTCGGCATGACACGACTCGACGCCATCTTGCAAGCCGCAACTACCTTCCGGCTCGGAATCTTCGATTACCGCGGAGATGGTCGCCCTGACTACCGCTATCGCGCTCGAGTCTTTTATGCCGACAACGTGAGTCCGGCCCGGGCTAGTGTAGCGGGCGGTACTCCGCTCACTGTCCAAGGCGTGGGATTTCGCGCGAACACTGTTGCTGTTGCCGGAACTCTGAATGCAGCAGTGCTCGCGGCTTCTGCGAATCAGGTGATTCTCAGCGCCCCCGCGATGGCAGACGGAGTACAGAATCTAGCGTTAGCTGATCCCGCAACGCGATCATCCTCCGCCATGGCGAATGTCCTCATTTACGGAGCTGGTCCAACCGACACGATCAAGCTGGTCGCAGGATCAAACCCGGCAACTCCAGTCGGCGGCGAAGCGGTAAACCCAATTCGCATAAGGGTGGTCGCAGCCGATGGCGTGACTCCGGTGAGCGGCGCCAGCGTATTCTTCACTGCCACGCCTGCCGTTTCTTTTTCCGCATGCAACGGCGCCAGCAGTTGCACTGTTCTCACCGATCAAAGCGGGCAAGCCTCCACGCGCGTGACGCCATTTACCGCGCTCAAGGCGCAACCCTCGATATGCCGCTGACCGCCCGCGTTCTCTCCAACGGTGCGCCCGTTAGCGGAAGCACGGTAACGTTTCAGGTCATGCAAGGATCGGCCACGCTCAATCCCGCAAATGCGACGACCAACGCCAACGGATACGCCACTACCGCGCTTCACGTCCCGGCACTCGGCGCAAGCTTGCAGGTCAGCGCCTGCGTGCAGCCGGGCAGCAAGCCTTGCCAAAGCTTCTTCGCAGTTGCTGTGCCAGCTTCATCACTCAAGCTGGAAGCCTTATCGGGGGGAAACCAAGCCTCGACGGTGGGCCAGAACTTTCGACCGGTAATCGTTCGCGCGACCGATTCAGCTACCCCTCCCAACCCTGTGCTTGGCGCGGTTGTATCCTTCCAGGAGGTCGTATTTCGCTTGGCGCCTACTCCGCCTGTGATCTCAATCGGAGGAATTGTTATCAACCCGAATCCGGCGCCGGTGATTATCGCATCGTCACACGGATCTCTTTTGTCCGATCGCTCCGGACTCGTGAATATTCAGCCTTCCAGCGGAGGCGCGCAAGGCGCGGTTGAGATTCAAGGCAGCGCCTCCGCCGGGACCGGCTCGCTCACATTCCAGTTGCAGTCATTCTGGCCGGTAAACCCGCAGCTAAGCGCAGAGCGGCGGAGCTACAAGTCTCGTCCGGCTCAAAGGGACATTCGATGATCTGTCCCTCCTGCGCGGGCCGCCTGTTTCTTCCGAACAAAGCAGCTTCTCTCCGGACGCGAACTTTCCCGGCAACTCCTGAATTTTCATCGCATCTAATCTGGTAGGCAGAACTGCAGCTCTCCTGTATTCGGCCCCCTGAGCGGAGAGGGCATGGGTGCGGGAGGGCAGCAGTGTTCAGCACGTTGACTTGCCGTTCATTACGCTAATCTCTATGAAATCCAAGTCGCATCTCGCATTGCTTGTGGCCACTACTGTCATCTTTCCTGCTTTGCAAGCACTGGCTCAGGAAGGATCGCTTGATCCCGCCCAGCCCAAGGGAATTACGGCGGACGAAGTCATTCAACGATTCGCGGCGAAAGAGAAAGAATTCAAGGCAGCCCTGGATTTGTATGCCTATCGCCAAACAGTAAAAGTGCAGACCGTCGACGGCGACACAGTAGATGGAGAATATGCACAAACTTTCGACGTCACGTTTGACGATCAGGGCCACAAAGTCAAAACGGTCGTTTACGCCCCCGAATCCTCGCTTCAGCGCATCTCTATGACGCAAGAAGATGTCGATGACATCGAGAACCGCCTGCCATTCGTGCTCACCAGCGACGAAATTCCCGAGTACGACATTCTCTACGCTGGCCAGCAGCAGGAAGACGAACTGCACTGCTACGTGTTCGATATCGCTCCAAAAAAGATCGAAGGCAAGAAGCGCTACTTTCAGGGACGCATTTGGGTCGATGATCACGATTTCCAGATTGTGAAGACGTACGGCAAGACTGTCCCCGATATCCGCAAAAAGAAATCCAACGAGAACCTATTCCCCAAGTTCACCACCTGGCGCGAGCAGATTGACGGCAAGTACTGGTTTCCCACCTATACCAAAGCCGATGACACGCTGCACTTTTCCAATCAGGATGTTCACATCCGCGAGATCGTGAAATATACGAATTATCAGCGCTTCCGCTCCAAGGTGAAGGTCACCTACGAAGGAAAGGAAGTGCCGGGCGCGCCGCCCGCCCAAAAGCCGGATCAGCCGCAGTAAGAATTTATCAGGCTGCGGAAAAATTCGTGAAAAGCAGATTCCTCACCGCTAACGCAGTTCGGAATGACAAAACTTAAAGGGGTTTACCGGCACCAGGAAACTGACGCCCAATAGGTTCCAACCCAGAGTTTTACGCAGCATGTTAGCCATCAGCAAACCCACTTACATCTGTCGCTCGCTTTCGCTAAACTAATCGTCCATGCGCGTCTGCTGGCGCCCGATTTTGCGCCGGACCTTCGCCATTCTGGCTTTCTCTTGTGCCTTCGCACTTGGCCAGGACGGGGAACTCGATCCATCTCAACCCAAAGACATCACTGCAAACGCGATCATTCAGCGCTTCACCGCCAAAGAAAAAGAGTGGAAGCAACTGCGTGAGCAGTACACCTTCCGGCAGTCGGTGCAATTCCAGGCGATGGATGGCCACCAGGTGGTTGGGGAATACCGCCAGGTTGCAGATATCAGCTACGTCCAGGGCAAACGTGTGAAAACCGTCGTGCTCGCGCCCCAGCCCAGCATCGCGTTATCACCCGAGGATGTGGATGATCTCGAGACCCGCGCCTCATTCACTATCAGCAGCGATGAGCTTCCGCAATACACCCTGCTTTACGTCGGCCAACAAAAAGTGGATGAACTGCATTGCTACGTGTTCGACCTCGCGCCCAAGCAGATGGAAAAAGGTAAACGTTATTTTCAAGGACGGCTCTGGGTGGACGATCAGGATTTCCAGATCGTGAAAAATAAAGGCAAGTCAGTTCCCGACATTCGGATCGTAAAAAAGAAGAAAGTGCAGGAGAATTTATTTCCGCAGTTCGCCACGTGGCGCGAGCAGATAGGGAAATACTGGTTTCCGACGTTCTCTTCCGCAGACGACACCCTCGCCTTCCGGACCGGCGACGTGCGCATCAAGCAGGTGCTGAAGTTTACCGATTACAAGAAGAAGTAATGCAGGTTTCAGGCTGTCGGTTACAGTTGGTCACGCCAGGGACCTACGCTGATAGCTAAGAGCTGAAAGCTGATAGCTAGTAGAACAAATACTTTCTCCACTTATCATCAGAGCGGCCCATCAACCGCATGATGTGGCGGCTGGTGTGGAGGTTAAATGCGCGCGGCTCGCGCATCAGCTTCATATCAGCTTCTGCCGGGAATTGATTCCGGTTCTCCCACGTAGACGTGCCTCCGCGGGACCGCGGGACCACATGGTCCAGAGTCAGCTCGCTTGAAGGCAGAACCTCGCCACAGTACTGGCAGGTATTGCGGTCGCGCAAAAGGATGTTCTTGCGCGAAAGCGCGCGGCTCTGGTGCGGAATGCGCCGGTATTCGAGCAACCGAATCACCGACGGCACACGAATCGCCAGGCGCGCAGCGTGCAAGAAGTGCCCATTCTCTTCCTCCGTCATCGCGACGCCTTTCAGCACCAGCACAATCGCACGGCGCGCCGCACACACGTTGATCGGCTCGTAGGACGCATTCAGCACCAGGACAGGTGCATGCAGGGCGTGACCGTTGCTCTCCTGATGCACACCCACAAATGCCGCCGCCTGCACATGCAATCTGCTCGTGCCGCTCACCGAATTGTTCCACTTCCCTGACATGATCGTAGCGCCGCCGTCCCGGCGGCTGTAGCGCGGGCTGTCCTCGTCCGCGTCTCTCTGCGTCGTTGCTACCCTGCAGCCGCGATCGCCTGCATCTCTACCTCTCGAGGCAATTCCACTAACCGCGCTTCCGGCTTGAGCGTGCGCGCGACCGTAGCCACATACACCTTAGATGCTCCTGAGCGCCGCAAAACCCGCGCACATTCGGAAACCGTTGTCCCCGTCGTAAATACGTCATCGACGATAAGGATTTCCTGACCCTTTACCGCATATGGGTTCGCGACCGCAAAGGCTCCGCGCATGTTCTCGCGCCGCTGGTGGCGGGTCAGCCCAATCTGCGATTGCGTCTCACGCCGGCGTTGCAAAATGCCGGGCTTTAATGCGAAGCGCTCCCCGCCGATCTGCTTCAGCGCCGCGCGCGTAATCAGTTCCGCCTGATTGAATCCCCGCTGCCGCAGCTTGCGGCGATGAAGAGGAACTGGGACGACTAAAATCGCCTCAGATCCCATGGCCAGAGTCGAAATGGCCTCCGCTAGCATACGGCCCAGCGCGCCCGCAGCCGGACGAACCTGCTCGTATTTCAGCAGGTGGATCAACTCCCGCAATCCGCCATCATAGCTTCCATAAGCCGCAGCCTTGGCGAACGGCGGCGCCGCACGACGGCACAATCCACAGCGCTCGCCAGCCGCTGCAAACGGGCTCGCCAGCCGCTCACCGCACACCGAGCACACGCTGCCTGTAATGGGGCGCATCTGCGCCACACACTCATCGCATACCGGCAAACGCGAAATCTTAACCAGAGGTGCGCCGCAAAGACGGCAATCGGAGGGGAACAACGTGGCAAAAACGCATTCGGCGATGCCGCTCACCGAGGAGACCAACGAAGACGCCATTTGCCGCGCGACAACTTTGGTCCCGGAAGCCCGGAATTGGTCTCCACTACTGCTGAAGACAAACCTCCCTCGTCCAGCCGCCGCATGGGGCTCCAGGCGGACGAATCTACTTCAGTATAGCGGCCCGGCTAAGTACAAAGCAACGCGCGGGAGACTCTCAGGCGGCCACCCGCGGCGTTACCTCAGGGCTATGACGCTCGCGTGCCTGCACGAATATCGAGCGGTAGGACCGCCGGAAGCAGTCCGCGCAGCGCACCGGGCGCAGAAGCACTAGCGGCAGCAGATATTTTTCGCTAAAGTTCCGTGGACGCGAACGGTACCCATCAAAACTGCCGCAATCCTGACATTGGAACAGCTTGGATAGCATGATCGGAGACCTCAGACATGCCAGAAGAAGACTTACGGCATTATCATAACAAAACCAGACCAGACCCGCTGGACGAGAAATTACATTTACTGGGCAGTCTTCTCATTTGGAGCACCACAAAGGACACGAAGTTACACAAAGGCCTGAATTCCAAAGGGCTTTCGTCGTGTTCTCCGTGCGCTTCGTGCTCGAACCACGTCCAGAACAAGAGTTAGCTGACCGACTTGTAATCCTGCCCGTGCGCATGCTAACGTGCGCGGTCTTGCGTTTAACCAAGAGAACGAACCACTTGCGAGGATCCCATTCATGACCACACCCACCTCGGCGCCTAGTGAAACCCGGAAGCGCTATCGCCCCTATGTGCCTGAGAACATGGAGATGCCGGAATTCACCCTGCGGGCCGTGCTATTGGGCCTTGTGATGACCGTGATCCTCGGCGCCGCCAATGCATACCTCGGCCTGCGCGCGGGAATCACCATCGCAGCCACCTATCCGGCGGCGGTCATCGGAATGGCTGTGCTTCGCATATGGAAGGGATCAGTGCTTGAGGAGAACATCGCTCGTACGTCGGGGACGATCGGCGAGGGCATTGCTGCTGGCGCTATTTTCACCATCCCTGCATTCCTGATTGCGAAGGCATGGCCTTCTTTCCGCCCCGCCGACGCCTACTGGAAAACTACGGCGTTAATCATGGTGGGCAGCGTCCTCGGAGTGCTTTTCATTTCCCTGGTGCGACGCGTGATGGTGGAAGATCCGGAGTTGCCCTTCCCTGAGTCTGTGGCAGCCTCGGAAATTCACAAGGCTGGGCAGCGTGGAGCGCAAGCGGCGAAATACCTCTTTTGGAATATTGGCGTTGGCGGTGTGGTCTACATGCTCGGCCGCTTCGGACTATTTGCCTCAGATCAAGATCTGCACTTCGCAGTAGGCAATCTGGGCCGCAGCCAGGTACGGCTTGGAGCAGCCGGGAGCACAAACGTCGTGGCGGCGGGCGGCACCAGCATGATGGCCGCACCGAGCGTCAGCCCTGCATATTTGGGTGTGGGTTACATTATCGGGCTTCGGCTCGCGTCAATCCAGTTTGCCGGTGGTGTGCTGGCGTGGGGATTATTGGTCCCGCTCATGATTTTTTTTCTCGGGCCGCGCCTGAAGGACTTTCTTCCCGCTGACACTCCCGATAATTGGGCGGCAATTGCGGCGGCCGTTTGGAGGTTCATTGTCCGGCCTATAGCAGTTGGCGGGATGCTGGTCGGCGCCGCCTACACCCTATATAAAATGCGAGCCAGCCTCACGCGGGGCCTCGGGAAGGCTTTTAGTGAGCTGCGCCAGGGCGCCGAGGATCAGGCGCAGCAAGTGCGTACCGAACAATACATGAGTTCGAAAACTGTCCTCAGTCTAATTGCACTGATGTTTGTACTCATGTGTTTCCTTTATATAAATATCTCTGGGCTAAAGTTGCCGGCAATTTTGGCAGCGGTCGTCATGCTTATTGTCGGCTTCTTCTTTGCCACGGTTTCAGGCAGCCTGTGCGGTTTTATTGGATCATCGAATAATCCGGTTTCCGGCCTAACTTTATCGACGTTACTCATCGCCGCGCTCCTGATGGTATTCCTGGGAGTCTCGGGAACTTCCGGTGTTGCGACAGTGTTGGGCGTTGCCGCAGTGGTTTGTGTTTCATCTTCCGTTGCCGGTGAGCTGCTGCAGGATTTCAAAGTGGGATACATCCTCGGCGGTACGCCTCGCCGAATTCAGCTTGCAGAATTGATCGCGGTGGTCGTAGCAAGTCTTGTAATGTACTGGCCGCTGATGCTGCTGCATGAAGCCAACATCAAAGCCGGTGGAATCGGATTCGGCGATCGTCAACTCTCCGCGCCACAGGCTGGATTGATGGCAACTTTGGCCATGGGAATTGTCGGTGGCGATATGCCTTGGCCGCTGGTCGTGGTCGGCATTTTCTTTGGTATCGCGATGATCATGATGCAGGTGCGCAGCCCGATGCTGGTTGCAGTCGGCATGTATCTGCCATTTGAGACTACCTTCGCCATCTTCATCGGCGGAGTCTTCCGCTCACTCGGAGATTGGTTGGCCAAGAGGCGGGGATTCAACGAAGCGCAGATGACACGTGTGGATAACGCAGGAGTGCTCACCGCCTCCGGTTTGATTGCGGGCGAAGCCGTGCTGGGATTAGTGTGGGCTGGCTTGCAGTTCGCCCCCAAGTGGGCCAGACCGCAAATTTTCAGTGAGCCGTCTTATCTTTTCGGCGGAATGATCGTGATGTTCCTCCTCGCTATTCTGATGATCGGCTTGCCGCTAACAGCCGCGGGTGATCCCAGCGAACCAGCACCACCCACAGCCATCATGTGACATAAAATGTCTGGCGCCGGAATATGTGGCGCGGGCGCCTCGCCCGCGTGGATTCCCAATAAAAGAAGAACACCTGGCACCTCTGTGTTACTCCGTGACCTCTGTGGTTCAATGAATCAATGTCTATCGCCGAGAATGTCGCGCGCGTGCGGGACCGCATCGCAGCCACGGCCCGCCGCGCCGGTCGTAATCCTATGGAAATCGCGCTCATGGCGGTCACTAAGACGCATCCTCCAGAGCGCATTCGAGAAGCGTATGCAGCCGGATTACGTCTTTTTGGAGAAAATCGCGTGCAGGAGTTCGCGAGCAAAGCGGACAAATTGCGCGATCTAGAAGCCGCCGAATGGCACATGATCGGCCATCTGCAATCCAACAAGGCAGCAAGCGCGGTCGAGTTGTTTACCGCAGTCGACTCGATCGATTCCTTGAAACTCGCCGAAAAATTGAATGCGTCAGCGCAAAAGCTCGCCAAGAAATTGGCGGTTTTGATTGAGATCAACGTCGGAGGCGAAGCTGCAAAGAGTGGTGTGGCTGCGGGCTCGCGCGAACTCGAAGCAATTCTGCAAGCGGCACCTTCCATCACCAATCTGCAGTTTTGCGGCGTGATGACAATTCCGCCCTTCACGGAAAACCCCGAAGGCGCACGCTCCTACTTTCGCCAGCTTCATGCGCTCCGAGATGAGATTGCCGCGCAAAAATTGCCGGCCATTCGCATGGATGTGCTTTCCATGGGCATGTCACACGATTTCGAAGTTGCCATTGAAGAAGGATCAACCTGCGTTCGCATTGGGACAGCAATTTTTGGGGAAAGAGCAACCAAATAACCACAGAGGGCACAGAGGAACACAGAGGATTCCTAATTATTCATGCTTGTAATCCTCTCTGAACCTCTGTGCCCTCTGTGGTAATACGTTTTTTATGGTCACCATCCACGACACCCCATCCGGCGCTACCTTCGCCGTCAAAGTTCATCCTCGCGCTAAGAGGAACGCCATCACCGGCGAGGTTGGCGATGCGCTCAAGCTCTCACTCACCGCTCCTCCAATCGAAGGCCGCGCCAATGAGGCCTGCGTCGAATTTCTCGCAAAACTTTTGAAGCTACCGCGTTCCTCCGTTACCATAGCGTCCGGCCACAGCAGCCGCAGAAAAGTAATTCGGGTCGTTGGACTTTCCA
>WNGE01006717.1_pt1 | contig 12735 bp, 8 predicted proteins | sample 5400651 | NCBI WGS metagenome assembly WNGE01 (sample SAMN13153370, study PRJNA577476) | soil metagenome | isolation source: 60 cm soil or saprolite under grassland replicate 2 | place: USA:California | collected 2016-06-15 | reverse complement strand
CACTTGTGTGTCATCCACAATTGAGTTGTCTTGAATAAGTCGCGCCACATCTACCGACTCAATGCGTACACAGCCGTGGGAAGCTGCGTACTCGGGCACAATTGGGAAATAATGAAGCGCAATGCCTCGGCGTTGCACAAACCACGTAACGTACGTAGCGCGAGAATCGCTGTTAAGCCTTCGTTGGAAGCCTTGCACTGGATGCGTTCCTTTCGGAGTACATTTGGACCCCGACCGCCGACTTGTGGCATCATCATCGCAATTGAGATCTTTTAATCCTGCACCAGGTGACGTCCTGAACGGCCCTGTCTCCTGACTATCAGCCTTCGGCCCTGTCCAGGTAAGAGTGAGCGAATGATCAGGATCGTCCAAGCTCACCGAAATTTGCTGTATGTACGTCTGCGGAAAATCATCATTCCAGAATGGATGGGACGAGTCCGCAGCTTGCCAGAGTGCCTGCCACGTCTGACTCTCGGGCTCAATCAGTCCATCAATCGAAATATTGAAACGGCTCTGAAAAGCTTCGATGGCAGCAACCGTGTTCGATTTCCGGGGCGGTTGCGCAATTTTTCCATCAATGCCTTTCGGGTCCAGCTGAGGAGCTTGTAGTTTTTGCGCCGCCGTTTCCAAAAGGCGTTGCACAGTTTCCACATCGGCTGGGAGATTGCGCGCGTTTTTTTCCCACCGGCCAACAGAGCCACTAATTACTGCCGAGGGAGTGCCCCGAGTCTGTGGCTGAGATTCCAGCGCTCTTTCTCGCGAGACCTCAAAAACACGTTTCCCTGCATCTAATGCCTCCAGTTTCCTTGCACGCGCTAAGCGTTGTTTCAAAGTCAGTTTTGACTTCGCTGATTTCTTTCGTTTTCCTTTTTTAGAAGCGGTTGACCGTGCGCCCCGACGTTTTAACTGAGGTTTCTTCTTTGCCATATATGTGTCACATGCTTGCTTCGTCTACACGAATTTGAAATTCGCTAATGCAGCGTGCTCAGACGCCGTTTTTCCGCGTGCCCGTCGGGAATGTCGACCGGCCGTGCCTTTAGCGCAAGCAAGCCGGCCGCGATCTCGGGACTAAGTGGCCCATGGTGCATAACGTACGAGGCGGGGACTGCCTCAGTTTGTAGAAACAGGCCACACCGCTGGCAAGGTATTTTTTACTGTGGCAACTGACGAAGACTTCCGGAAACCGTGGCTAGGCGGCGCCGACAGGTTGTGTCCGCGGGTGTAGTCGCACTCTATTCGATCGCGCGGTGAATTTCGTGCGGAGTCTTAACGAGATCACATACTCAAGGTGGACAAGAGCTTAATTATCGAGAGAGGCCTATCGGAATGTCGCCTTTTCTTGTGATCTCCAGTTCATGGGAAACTGTAAATCGGTGCGGGGTCTACTGGAAACAAAAGCAGAATCATCTGATCTTAAATCACTTGATCGGAAGCGAAAACTCATTCCGGCCCGATTCCTGTGTTTCTTTACGAATCGGTCGAAAGGTTGCGAAGTCTGAAGCCCGGTGCTGGGCAGCGGCGCCGAAATCGACGACCTCTCAAGAGTCCAGTTGTAAAGAGATTGTGAACGGTTCCACAAATTGCGTTTTGCGCTTTTGAGGCTTGGGCCGGAAATCGGCACCGAGAAGGAAACCCTCTGCTCGGGGACTTGCGAGTAACTGAGCGGCAATCCCCCGCGCCAGGGAAGTGGAACGGCTTCACGGTGAGTTCGCTTTCAATTCCCATGCCCACCAGCTTTTTTCCTTCGTCAACCGCTCGACTGCCGCTTCAGCAGCTTTACGCGCAGGTTCGCGCGCTTTCTCCGCCTCTTTACTCGCAGCCGGCTTTGTAAGCTTCGCGGTTAGGGCGTCAAACTGTTTCTGATAATCCACTACGCGCTTGTCCTGGATGTTCTTTAACAACTGCAGAACGGGCCGGAGCTGCAGTGTTTCTTGCAGCTGCAACATGACTTCATCAAATCCAGCAATGGGCACAAGATCGCCGCGATGAAGTTCGACGACTTCGTTTATCCTGGGATCGATCTCGTCACCTTCGCGATATCACCTGATGGCGCCGAGTTTTGCGGAAGCGTTCTTCGCCCGTGGAGTCGCGAATTTTGTTTGTACGGCCTGGCCGGTCGATGATGCCGCGGCGCTCGAGTTTGCACGTCGCTTCTATCGCGGAATTTTAGGACTGCGTGGTGGGGGCGCAGCCGCCGAATCATTGCACGAAGCGATGCGGGAGGCCCGTCGCGAGGTCGCGCGTCTCGGTCCCGGCGGCATGCAAACTTGGGGCGCATATCAGCATTACGGCGATCCGAATTTGCGGCTCATCCCACGCGGGGCGCAATCGAAACCGGCCGAGGCGCGCGCGAGAAAGTCGGCGCGACCGGCGCAGCGGAGGCGGCGTCAACCGCGGAAGAAGTAGCGGTTTTCGATGAGAGTTGATCTCGAAGGAGTACCGCCGTCAGCTCGGACGCAGACCCAAACTCCTTGATCGAGTTCGGGGCGCGATCCGCGTGTGCCACTATTCGCTCCCCACTCAGGAGAGTTCATCTGAGCGGCTGAAAAACTTTGCGTAGCCGACCGCAGGACTGATTTGTACCACAGTCTGCCGAACAGCAGCACACCGGAAGTCAACTCAACGCCACGCTTATCGTTGCGCGTCCACTTCTCTTATCGTGCCGTCAGTGCACGCTTTGTCAGTCTTCGATTCGCAGGGCTTCGAGCGTCTTCTTGTCGATCGGATTGCGCCCGGCGCGCAGTTCCGCAACCCATACCTCTCGTTGTTTTCCTCTTTTTTCCCAGTCGGGGCGCATCGTCTTCACCCAGTCGACAAATTCCTGAAGATCGGCAGCCGCCTCGCGGAGTTTCCCTGTGCAAGCATGTGCTACTCCGCGCGTGTCTAATGCCAATGGCTTCTCCCAAGGCGATGCCTCGCGGATCGCGACATCACAAGCGGGCAGCACTACATTTGCAAACCCATCGACTGTTCCAATCCACGCGATCTCGTTGTTCAGACTCATGTCCTTTGTCTTGGCTGCCGTTTTGACCGCCTCGGCGTAACCTCGACGTGCCTCGTCGGCCTCACCGCGGACGGCGTGCCTATGAGCTTCCACCATCAAGCCATACGGAAAAGTCGGGCGATAAGGTTCGTCCTGAAAGTAATTGGACCACTCTTCGCGTGTGAGATTCCGCCCTGCCATCTCCGCGGCACGGCATTGCCAGAAGTCAAAGTTCATATTCCAAAGCGTGGTGTCCCAGCCGGCCGCGGCAAGTATGCGACCATCGGGGCTAAAGGCCACATCGCGCATGTGGGCGCTGTATTTCGCTGGCAGAACCGCGAGTAGCTGCCGCGTGGCCACGTTCCACAAAATGATACTCCTGTCTTCGCTCCCGGAAGCAAGGATTTCTCCGTTCGGACTGAATGCCACGGCGTTGACGGTGTCATCATGTTTCCGAAGCGGCGGACCGAGTCGTGTCGCGCTCGCTACATCCCAAAGAATGATCTCTTTCGCTGCGGAAGCGGCGAGCGTCTTGCTGTCCGGGCTAAACGCGAGTCCCAATGAAACCCCTTCGTGGTCAAGGGTTTTCGGACGCAGTTGCCAATCCGTTACATTCCAAAGCGCGACCTTGCTATCTCCACTGGCAACCGCTAGGGTCTTTCCGTCGGGACTGAGGGCAAGCGCCAAGACTAGCTTGCTTCCATTGCGCTCGAGCCTCCGCAATAACTTCCTAGAGGATACATCCCAGACCAGGATCTGATCGGCAGGGCCGCCAGAGACGAGAATCTTGCTGTCAGGGGTGTAGGCAAGTCCATAGATAGGCTCTAAAATAGGAAGTACATAGATAGGCTGTGAAATAGGCTGTGAAGGGATTGCGTCTAAACTACTCGGCGCTGCGCTTGGAGCGGAGTCCCACGGGAGTGAAGGAATTGCGTTTAAACTATTCGGCCCTGCGCCTGGAGCGGAGTCCCACAGGAGGAGTTTCCCATCTTCGGCACCAGCGGCGTACGTCCTTCCATCCGGACTGAAAGCAAAGGATCGAACCTGCTTGCTATGACCTTTCAGTTCTTCCGAAACAAACGTCGTCAGGTCGGTCAGGAAGATTGCACCTTTTTTTTCGACGCAGGAGGCGATCTTATGTCCGCCCGGGTCGAACCGCACACGCGTCACCCAATCGGCAACACCAACTTGAGAAGATAGAATGGATTCCTCCTGCGTTGGTTCCCACATCGTGAAAGCTCCGGTAGCGGTACCTGCCAGCAAGATTCCTGTTGGGTTTCCTCGCTCCGGCCGGAAACCGAGGCAGTAGATCGTCTGCGCGTAACCGGCGAAATCGGTATTGATAGTTTCGCCAGTCTCCGCATTCCAAAAGCGAATGGTTTGATCTGCGCTTCCGGAGGCGACGATCTTGCCGTCCGAGCTAAAGGCGACCGCGTAAACGGCACGCCGATGCGCGGTCTGAGATTTCTCGTCGTGCAGTGGCTCCGCCGCAGGTTCGCTCTCCGTCAGGCGCCAACGAACGACTGTCCCTTCCCACCCAGCGGAGACCAGGATTGAACCATCCGGACTAAAGGCGAGATCAAAAATCTCTGAACCCTCCGGATGACCGACAAACCTTCTCGCCTTGTCCTCGGTCAGATGACCGACGAGTTTCTTGACCAGCACCAGCTTCCCGGAGTCGACCTTCCAAAGGTTGACGACATCATTCGCGCCGCAGGAAGCAATCCGGTCGCCTGCGGGATTAAAGATCGCGCGATACGCGCTCTTACCATGCCCGCCTGGAACGGAATCGATCCTTTTCCGAGCCGCCACGTCCCAAAGCGTGATCGCACCGGTCGAGCTGGCGGAAACGATCGACTTTCCATCAGGGCTGAAATCGATCCCGAACACACTCGCGTCTACTCGATCTCCCTTTGCATTCAGACGTAAAGGTTTTTTTTGCATCGCTGCGACATTCCAAAGAAGAATTTTGCCGTCCGCAGATGCGGAAGCGAGCGTGCTTCCATCCGGGCTGAGCGCGAGGTCGACCACTGTGTTGGTATGTCGTTGCAACGGTTGGGTTACCGGATTGCCCGACGAGTTCCAACCGATTACAGTGCCACCTTTGCTGCCCGTGATGGTGAGCCGTCCATCTTTAGTCGAGACGATGCTGCGGATTGCATCGCCTTGATCGTGGGCAAATCGAAGCAGATGCGAACTCGAGACCAGGCCGGCGAGGAGGCTACTCTTGGCATCCGCGCGCAGCCGGCTTTTCATCAGCTGCAGCTTCTTTGTGGACGGATTCATCGTGCCCGCCACGCGATACGCTTCGATGCTCAAGAGAAGCGAGAGATCGAGTTGGTCCTTCTGATGTTTGAATGCCTCGGCCGTCAGGTAGGAAGCCAATCCCTGAATCTCGGCCTGCTGCTGCATCCTGCTCGCCCTTTGCCACAGGTAGAGGGAAAGAGCGGAGGCAACGCAGGCGGCGAGGGCAAAGAGGAACGCTCTGCGCGCGAGGCGCGAGCGTACCTCCGCGCGCGCGTGCTCCGACTCGGCCAGCTTGTGCGCATCTTCCAGCTCGCGCGCTTTGCGGGCTTTTTCCTCGTCTACATGGAGACGACTTGCTCTAACGAGTGACGCCACCTCCGGCGATGTCCCGAGCATGCCCGCATCCGGTGAGGCAAGAAAAGCCTCGGCTTCGCGCGTTTCGCTCTCCTCGAGAAAGGCGCCAGCTGTTTGCGCTTTCGCTTCCAGTTTGCGCCGCAACGCCTCGCTTACCGCCCACTGCTCAAACCAAAGCCCATTCGAACGCCGAATCGGCTCAATGAACCGGTCGTGCGTCATCTCGTACCAGGTTGATGCGCCGCGCGCTTCCATCCGGACAAGACGTTGGTCAAGGAAAACAGCGAGCGCAGTTTCGGGCAGTGCCGCTGTTTCCTCGCTCGCGGACAGCGCGATCCCTCGCACACCGCCGGCCGTAATGAGGCTGGAGTCGAACCATCGCCGAAGCTGACCTTCGCTCGCACCGGACGCCTGAACGGCCTCAGTAATCGCATGGTTGTAATGCTCCGCGAGTGCCTGGTCCACATCGCCTATCCGAATCTGATCAGGGCTGATTATCTTGACCGGACGTTTGACTTCGCGAGGAAGGGTCTGGCGTTCGGCGGCGTAGGCCTTCACCTCCGGCGGGAAGTTGCGCCACATGTTTTGGCACACGACCTGGAGTTGAAGGGGATCGACAAATTCTCCAGTGATCTCCCGCGCCTGCCCGGGCCCGGCATCGACGTGAATCTTGAGGAGTTCGCCAACGAGTGCTTCCGCCGGATTGTCTGCGCGCTCTTCGAAAGAAAGGTCGAGAGCTTCGAGCGGTTTGCGGATCGCTTCCACAGCGGCGCGGGCACGTAATGGCTCCAGCCGCATCCGCGTGCGCAGCTTGTCGGGCAGGCTGTGCGCGAAAGGCTCGAACTGCGTGACGTATTCTTCGCGCATCGCGAAAACTACTTTCAACCGGGACGCTGCACGTAAAGCCTGAGCCAGCTCCTCGATGAATGCGCGACGCTGCTCACTTTGCGCGACATTCGCAGTGAAGAATTCTTCGAACTGATCGAAGAGCAGAGCACGAGGCCGACCCGGCTCGCGCTCATCCAGGCGCTGGAGGAAATCCGCCAGACTAAGCGATGCCAGTTCCGATGCCGTGGCGATAGAAGGAGACAAGTCGCTATTCCATTGAGTCAAAGCGTGGAAGCGATAGATGTTCGTAATCTCACCAGTCCCGGGCGGAACGGGTCCAGTCACGCGCGCGGGTCCAAGAATCTGGAACTCTTCTTCGGCGAGCCGTGGGATGAGACCGGCATTGAGAAGAGAACTTTTTCCTGCGCCGGAAGCCGCATAGATAAGCACGACCGGATGCGCCAAGACGAGCGAGAGCAAATCGTCCGCTTCGCGGAAGCGGCCGAAGAAACGCGCGTAGTCCTCGCGATCGAAGGGACGTGGTCCGACGTACGGTTCCGGCGTGGATGTGGCACTCACCCTCGCCTCCGCTTCAACTCAGCGATGAACTCCTGGCACGTGCCCCAGTATACCTTAATGTTGCGCGTCCCGAAATAGCTTCCCAAATAGCGTGCCGCTTTTGCCGCCTTCGTCGCGTCGGCTGCTTGTGCTCCACTCATCGGGCCGAGCTGCACTGCGATGTGCTTGTAGTCAGGGATTTTGAGGTAATCCGCCAGCAGCCGGAAGAGCACGCGAAAATCCCAGTCACTGAGCCTGTACCCTAGAAAGAGAAGCGAGCCGGCGCCGAAGACCCGCTGAATGCGCGGCGTGATGAGCGATGGCGACGCCTTTGCTAAGTTGAGGAGGAATTCGAAGTAATCGTCTTCGGTCACAACCAACGAGGCTGGCCATGCCATGTGTCCGTGGAAATGATAAACTAGCGGACTTGCCGGTGTCGGTTCGTAGCGGGCGTTCGTTTCTGGATTATAGGCCAGCGTGCCCGGCTCTTCGCCCTCCTCCGCGATCGCGTAAGGAATGAGATCTCTCTGATCGGGATCGTAGGCCGGAGCGGTTTGCGGGATGTGCTTGTTCCAGCGACAGATGGAGACGCGGACATCCTTCTCTGCCGCGCGTAACGCTCGCACCAGGTAGTCGTCGAAATTGCTCGTTAGGTAAATGGGAAGATTGAGCCCCGCGAGCACGCGGTGCGTCTCATTCTCCTGAGTGAAGTCGGGTGGAGATGTTTTCGCCAGCTGGTCCGCGATGCGTTCCTTCGGCAAACTCTGGCCGTATTCAACACCGATGAACTGCGCCACATGTTCTAAGCGTGTGGCATCCTCGAGCGGATACTTAAATTCCGTCGCCCATTCCTGCGCGAGCGTGGCACTGATCGGATACTGAAAGTTCCATTTATCTGCCCCCACACCCTCGGGCGGACCACCCGTGACCGCGCCCAATCCAACGATCGGCGTGCAATTTTTTCCCGCGATGCGCTCCAGGAGCAGTTTCCAGTCGCCATCGTCGAGATCGTGTCCGCCGGAGCTCATCGTTATGCGCGAGCCCGAAATTCAGCCCAGCGTCTCCGCAGTTCCGAGGAAAATTCGCGCGCCGTTCCCCAGAACATTTTCAGATTCATCGCGCCATAATATTCGTCGAGATATTGCTGTGCCTCCTCCGGTGAGGGTTCGTTAGGCCCCGGCGGAAGAAGCACAGCGACGCTGATGTACTCCGGATCCGGTCGGAGCATCTGGAAGAGGACGCGGAAATTCCAGTCGGCCAGGCGGTAGCCGATGAAGAGAAGGGTCGATGCGGAAATCGCATCCCTAACGAGAGGTGGAAGCCTAGCGGGTTCGCGCGCGAGGTTGATCATGAACTTGAGATAATCATCCTCCGTCAGGACGATCGAATCAGGCTCTTTGTCGTAGCCATGAAGATGGAACACGAGCGGGTTAGCTGGGCTCGGCCGATATCCCGGTTCGGTCTCGAAGACAGATGGAATGGAAATCCCGGAATGCCAGCGGCAAACTTCTCGGCGTGGATCTTTCTCCGCAGCTCGTAACGCCCGGAACATGAAGTCATCATAGTTCGTCGCCAGGTAAGCAGGCAGGTTCAGCGAAGCAAGGACGCCATGCGGATCATCCGCGGCGGTGAAATCCGGCGGGTTAGCGAATTTCGGAGGGCCGGCCTTTTTTAGGCGATCCACGACCATGCTTTTGGCATGCCGAGGATCCGATTTAACAGCGATAAACTGCGCTACGCGCAACAGGTCGGCGCGATCCTCAAAAGGGTAATTTTGCGCGTCGGCGAGGTCGCGCGACAGTTCACCGCCGAGCGGAAGCGCGCCTGCACAGGCGCCAGCACCCAGAAAGGGGGTGCACTTCTTTTCCCGGATTCGCTCAAGCAGGATCTCCCAGGTTTTTTCCTTAAGGTCGATCATACGGTGAACCCGAACCGGTTGACTTCGGCTTGCGAAGAGCAAAGCCGTTCATTCAAAATGACAGCCTGCATGAGAGTCGCCTTCGCGCATGGATCATCTTGAAATTCCTCGCACGAAACTGAGTACTATCATGACACGCGGCTGGCGATCAACTTCAAAATGTTTTTCGCGAACTCCATTCCGGCGCGAAACGCTAATTGATGATTCATGCAAGCTCGGGATCACAACTCGATCCAAGTTCCCGCCGTAAGCTGCCTTTGAGATGGAACGGACGCAATCAGCATTAGCAATGCAAAAATCGCAAGTGAAACGGGAAAACGTGAGCTCGTGCGCTCATGGGAATAAACACGTCGACTAAGAATCGAAAAAACTGCCGTCGCGCAGCAACAAGTCGAGCGGCTCGCGTTCAGCTGAAGTCCCAAAAGCGGTGGGCAGGACATGCTGTGACGCCCGGAGCGGTTCGCTGAGCTTCACTTAGGCACATTTGTCGCCGTAATAATGCTCGCGAACCTTGCCCGCCCATCTCTGAAATACTTGCTTCAGCGCGGCTTTCACAGTTCCTGTGATATCAGGCGATGGAATCGGATGAACGAATACATCGGAAACTCCATTGTCGAATACTCCTCCTGTGATGCTATCTTCGCGGAAAACGAGAATAGGGAGTCGTAGCCCAAACAAAATACCGGACTCCAAGTGGTTCCAAGGACTTGGAAATGCCAGTGGCGTGCTAACCCGCTTCTCAGCCGACGTTCCTGGCTTAAGCACACCGCTGTCAGCGCGGCACTGCTCGAAGCCGAGAATGACCCCACCAGAACAGTGCCGAGCAATTAGAAGCACCTCACGTAATGGAAGCTCTGTAGGATAATCAGAACGTCCTAGAGCGCGAGGCTCCAAGTCGTTGTCATCAAGCTGTTGGATGATTGATGTCCGAGCCTCTTCTTGTGAAAGAGAGAGGCTCGTGGGCACGAAACGAAAACGGGGATTTTCATGAATGAGAGAGTCAGTTATTTCTTGCCCTCCCGAAGAAGGATTGGTTAAAAGACTGCATGGCTACGAGGGTTTCACGGGACCGCGGGCCAGGGCAAGCGCAAATTGCTGGACCGTGTCCGCGAAGCGGTAATCACCGGGGGTTATCGCCAGGGGATATCCCAACAAAAACAGGAACCGTTGTCACAGGGGGAAGAGTCTGTGCTAGTAGTTGTCGAATTTGCTTGATTGCCTAGAAGAAAACCGGTGAAATCCGCTCAAACACGGCACACGAAACGCAGCAACGATTTATGCCGACAGACGACAAATCCGAAGCGGACAGCAAGTTTAGGACCTCGCTGGCTAAAACGGTCACGACTTGGGCGTTAGTAGCGATCCTTGCCATAGCGGGTCTCATCATTGTCGTCGCCGGGATAAACGCAATTCGCGCACCCAGTCCGAAAGGAATGAGCGATTTCTTTGACATCGCGAAGTACGTACTCGGTGTGCTCCTGCCGCTAATCGGAGCTTGGGTCGGCACCGTCCTCGCTTTCTATTTCGGACAGGTGAACTTCGAGGCCGCCTCAAGAAGCGCCGCCAACCTCGTACGTCAACTCTCGCCGCGCGAAAAGCTCCAAGCCGAGCCTGCGGGCCACGCAATGATGAAGATCGGTGACGTGGCTTCGTTCAAAATGCCAGCTGACAAGAAGGAGTCGGACATCACGATAAAGCTGCTGATCGATGAAGGCTTTGAAAAGGATAAGTCGCGGCCTCGAAATCGGCTTCCCATTCTCGATGCCAAAGGAAAAGGCAAATATGTGCTTCACCGAAGCACAATCGATGCCTTCTTGGCCGCGAAAAAGCACCCACCGACAGCGACCGAAGCAACCTTAACACTCAAAGATTTGCTAGAAGACCCAAAGCTGAAAGACTTTATTGTTAACAGCTTCATGGCGCTCTCCGAAGCCCAAACGCTCGCCGATGCCAAGGATCTCTTCGACAAGAACCCGCTGTGCCTGGATATCCTCGTTACGAAAGACGGAACCAAGAACGGAATTGTTGTCGGTTGGATTACGAATGTAATGGTGCTACAGGCAGCCACGATTTGATCGCGTCACTGTGAGCCGAGCGTCAAGCCGGCAACGGGACGTTGCTCGCGACACACGATAAGGACATGTTTCCCATGGATCTTCGAGGGGAGTTGATTCGGAAGTTGATGCGTGAGCAAGCCAACGAAACCTAACCATACGCTGCAGCGAAACTGCTCGGTTAGATCTTGAATGTGAATGGCGGATTCTATATGGGCTGAGGGTCATAGACTTGAGGCGCCCGTTCCTAGCCTCTCTACGGTATTGACACGGCGAGCGAAAACCGACTAGATTGTCGCTTAGCGGCTCTCGTTAGGCTGCTGGTGTGACGAGCGAACTTCAAGAGGCGGACTGGAAACGGCTCCTACGAAGGATCCAATCGGGGAAGTGTACGCCGTTGCTGGGGGCCGGGGCCTGTTATGGCGCCTTACCCTTGGGTGCAGATGTCGCCGAATATCTCGCGCAACGCTACGGCTATCCGTTCCCGGATCGCGACCTCGTTCGCGTCGCGCAATACGCGGCCATTCAGTCCGATCCGAACGCGCCAAAAGAAGACGTCGTGGAGATCCTGCGGGCCGCCGGCCCTCCTAAGTATTCTCAGCCTCCTCAATTTGGCGTGAACGGGGAGCCGCACGGCGTGCTCGCGGATCTTCCCCTACCCGTCGTGATCACGACAAACTACGACGACTTCATGCTGCGGGCTTTCAAGTGGAAATTGAAAGATGCGCGCCGCGAGATTTGCCGCTGGCAGGATGTGCTCGATCACGTCGACTCGATCTTTGAGAAAGAGCCCGGTTACAAACCCACACCCGCGAATCCGCTCGTGTTTCACCTTCATGGCGCGATGGACATTCCGGAATCAATGGTTTTAACGGAGGACGATTATCTCAGCTTCCTCGTGCGCATGGCCGCCAAGTCGGAACTGCTCCCCGCCGTGATCCAGCAGGTCTTCGCCGCGACCACGTTCCTCTTCATCGGCTATCGACTCGGCGATTGGAATTTTCGCGTCATTTTTCAGGCGCTTCGTGCGCGGCAGCAATTCAGCAGTGTGGTTGTGCTGAAGCCTCTCGATGAGAAGGAGGGAAATCGCGGGGCGCAGCAGGCGTATTTCGAAAAATATTTTGCCGCCATGGAGATGAAGATCTTTTGGGGCACCGCGCGCGAATTCGGCGCGCAATTGCAGGAACGCTGGCTGGCATTCGCAGCATGACGAAATGAGAGATGCACCATGAGCACGGAAACAACCACGCCTCCTCCGCTGGACCCACCGAAAAATCGGGGACTCGATGAGCCTACCTGGAAAAGACTGTTGACACGCATCCACGAGCAGAAATGTACGCCGGTCATCGGTTCGGGCGCGTGCACTGCGCCACCGATCGATGCCAACTCCGACGAGTGGGGAAAGCTCGGTTACCCCCCAAGGGAACAGATCGCGCTCGAATTCGCGACGGAATACGAATACCCCCTCGAAGACCAAAAGGACCTCGAACGCGTGGCGAAGTATGTGGCCGCGACGAGCGATGTGATGGCACCCAAAGAAGCCTACGCGCGGCACTTCAAAGACCTTCCCGCCCCCAAATTCTCAGAAATTCCAAGCGAGCCGCACCGCGTTCTCGCCAGTCTTCCTTTTTCGGTCTACCTCACAAGCAACTTCGACGATTGGATGTTTCGCGCCTTGAAAGATGCGAAGCGCGACGCCCATCTAGCTCTCTGCCGATGGAACAAACACATCCCTGAGACCGCGCCGAGTTTCGATCCGGAGTTCGAGTATTCGGTGGCCAATCCTCTCGTCT